>Ga0302319_10000373_pt1 | contig 100302 bp, 77 predicted proteins | sample Bog_T0_2_FD_203319 | JGI IMG/M metagenome (GOLD analysis project Ga0302319, IMG submission 203319) | Peat permafrost microbial communities from Stordalen Mire near Abisko, Sweden - Bog_T0_2 | ecosystem: Environmental > Terrestrial > Soil > Wetlands > Peat | place: Sweden: Abisko, Stordalen... | reverse complement strand
GCTCAAGACATTGCTCACATTGACGGAGGGTATCGCCCTCGCGTCGAGATTAATGTCCTGAACGCTGCTTATCGTTGGCCGGTTTTCAGGTGATCACGTATGGCCGGTTTTGGGTGTTCACCGAGGTGATCTGAGGCCAGAGTTCCTGCCAAACCCCAAGGTTATATTTGAGACCGGCGAGCAGGTGCACCACCGTCGAGCCGGCGACTGCCCGGATGGTCTGCTCCCTATCGGCAAGGTCTGCTGGGAACAATGCCCCTCCGGCAACTGGTCTCGGGTTGCGACCTACCAAGCGGAACGGCCTCTTCCTGGCCGCCAGGATCTTGGCTAGTTCATTTCCGATCGGCCCGCCGGCACCAAGGATCGTAGTCATTGTCGTCACTTGACCTCCAGACTTCGCCGCTGCTCCGAACCTTCTCAGGGTCACCAGGAAGCCTCCGTGCAAGTTAGAAATGTTCCATTTCGTGTCCGTAGATGAGTCTTACGCTCGGATAGGCTCTCGCGAAGGCGCGCAGTCGTTCCAGGCTTACGCGGCCGCGAGCGGTTCCGGCGTCATTCCAGCCACGTGGGCCGACGCCGGTCTTGAAAGCCCAGGCGAAGTGGCTTGCATCGCCGGTCAGTAGAACTGGCGTGGCGCCGTTGATCAGAAACGCCATGTCGTCGTCGGTATGGCCGGGCGCGGAGATGGCCCAAAAGGATCCATCACCAAGCAGATCTACACACGGCCCGAGGGGAGGCATCGAAGGCGTGGCCCGAAAATCGATGCTGAAAAACTTCGCATTGGCTTGGAAGTGGTTCGCGACGGCGGCGCGCGCCAAAAAGCTGGCTTCGGCCTTGCCGAAAACAAACTCGGTCTGGGGCCCGAGAGCGGGAACGCCCCCGGTATGATCGGGGTGGAGATGCGTGAAGAACACCGCCTTCGGGTGAACGTTCAGGCGCGCGAGCTGTGCCGCCAGGTCCATGCCCGGCTCCTGCCGGTTGGTAACGCCGTTGGCCCAATTGAACAACTTCATCGCCTCGGTGTAATTGCCGTAGGGCGGATGCTTCGCGAAGGAGTCGTCGAAGCCCGTGTCGATCAGGAAGTCTCCGAAGCGGGGATGGTGTATCCAATGCACCAATACGGCGAGATCGCGCGGAACATGGTCGCAGTCGGCTTGCCTGGGGCTTGCAGGGTCGAGGTTCAGGCACGCGTCCATGTGGACAACGCCGGTCTGAAAGGTCGTTAGGGAAATGTCACGCGGTTCCGCCAGCACATCATTCCAGTTTGTGAAAGCAGGGCGAGGAACCGGATACGGGGTGATGTCGAATCGGCGAAATCCGCCGCGCACTAGGTAGCCAGCCAAAACGGCAACGATCACAATCAGAATGGCCGCCGAGAGTAGGATGTTCTTGAGAGTCCGCATGTCGCTAGGAAACTATCCTTTTGTCCTTGACCGCGTCCGTCGATCGCAAGCGGGGCCTCTCTACCTCATTCAGATAGAGGTTACTGAGCAACGGCGAAATCACCCCGCCTTGGGGAACGCCTTTCGTCCCGGTCGCCTTCAGAATCATCTTGAGTAAATGCATGGCCGCATCATCGCGGCCCCTTCTCGCCACTTTCTCTAACAGCAGAGAGTGCTGTACGTTATCGAAATAGGCGCTGAGATCCAAATCAATGATGCGCGTCTTCTCTTCGACGATCGCTTGGACCGGGACCTGACCTTGATGGCAATGCGGACAATAGTAATACGACTCTATTACCCGCCGAGTGTCGCGTCCTGGTTTTTAAACCAGGCGAGTGCGTGCTCAAAATGCGGTAGATCGAAATCTGGCCAATATTCATCCCGGACATAGAAATCCGCATAAATCGATTGTACCGGAAGAAAACCGCTTAATCGGCGTCTTCCTCCCCAGCGTACGATCAAATCCAGACGCGAAACCTCACCTGAACGCAGGCCGCCGTTTTTAAGACCGGCCAGATCCCATTCCCAGCCATAGTTGACCAGTAGATTCACCTTCATTCCGACACCCTGGCGATGCCGGAATTCGTTTAACGCCTTGGGGAATTGCGTCGAGGTTTCATCGCCGACGACAAGCAGAGCCGCTCCACGGCGTGCAATCTCAAAAGCTAATGCAACGCTGGCCTCGCTGAATGCCTGTTTCTGAATGGAAGGCCGCTTAGTGTTGTCCTGAGTAAAGCAATAGATGGAAGTTTCCTTGATCCCGCATTCTTTACATTTCTCGAACAGCAGCAACCCCGGGTTGATACCATGAGCATATCCGGCTTCTTTTGGCAGGCCATGATCCACAGCCCAGCGTCGATTCCCATCGGGAATGAAACCGATGTGACGCGGGATATTATTTTTCGCCATTGCACAGGTTCCTTAGCCGAGCTTTACTTTCCACTCGATCTATTAACCATTGCGAGCACATATAACAATATCAACAACTTAGTGCGTTTGGCAAGTTGTTCTGGCCCACTTCGGCCGTTTAATCTGGCCCCCCTCCTTCTTGAGGCAAACCGTGGACGGCCTCACCCGCCTCGACTTCTCCTTCTTCCACCGCGCCGCCTTCTGATGACACAGCAACCGCTTCACGTACACAAGCGCCTGCTCCTCGAAGTTCCCCTGGTAGGGCACGGTCGAATACACCAGCCGGCACTCCATCGCCCTTTAGCCGCCGCGATGAGATCGTGTCGTGCCAACTCCGCCCACTCTCGGCCGCTGAAATGGCAAACCTGCCGTCAGCTCTTCAGGGCCACGCGGATGTGCAGTTCCTTCAATTGCTGCTCGGTGACGGTGGTGGGCGCGTCGACCATCAGGTCGATGGCCTTGGCGGTCTCGGGGCGGTCGGACTACGATTTGCATTTGCACGCAGGCGGCAAGGCGGTCGAGATTGTGTCCAATGTCTTGACACTGAAGATACGTCCTGCACCGGCATTATGGTTGACAGAACAGATTGCCGCGGCGAAGAAGATCCTGGATATGCCGGCGGCGCCCAACGACCAGTCGGCGAAGGAACGGCTGCGTGCCATCCGCATGTTGCGTTTCCTCGACAGTCCGGAAGCGGCGCAGGAACTCGTCCGGCGGCTGCCGGCAGCGCAGGACGTGGACTTCGTTTTCGGCCCACATGGGGGTGCTCGGATCGCCATACCGCAAACAGCTGCTGCCGCTAATGGAGCAGCGCTTGGTCGCTGCCGATCAACCGGTGTGGGAACGCTATTTGGACACGCTCGCGGATCTAGCGGAACTGGTGAGCTCCGGTGGGACGATGCCGCCGTACCCCAAAGACGCGTCGGGGCAGAAGGCGTGGCAGGACGAATCGAAACGGCGGGCGGACGTTCGGGAGCAGAAACTCAAGCAGTACGCCGAAAGGCTAATCGCTTCCCTGCCGGCGAAGCAGTCGGAAGCCAGGGCGGTGTCGCTCAACACGCTGCTGAGTCTTGCAACTCGGGATCTCCATGGCGCGGGCGCTCCATTCTGGTGGGCGTTATCGCGCCTTATCGGTAGCCGTCCCGCCAGCCTGCGGCCCTATTCGGGCTTCTTCAATTCCAGCCGGACCCGCGTGGTGATTCCCTCTTTTCGCGCGACGGCACGGGCCTCCCGCAGGACGCGCCGAAACATGGCAAGCGGGGGCTGTCGGCCAGCCCGAAGTTCAGCTTGCGGAGCTCCTTGCCGGCCAGCATCACTGCGGCGCGGACTTCTCTTCTTCGATTTCTTCCGTCGGCCACGACGGCCACCCGGCGTCGATGTTCAGTGTCCTTTTGGTAAGCCTGCGTAAGTGGGGCGGCCCGCTCGCAACTGTCGTCAAGATCATCTCTGTAGATGGCCTTTGTGGCGCCGGCCCTGCCTCGGACGTAAGCCGCCTCGGTGAATCCCGGAGAGTGATTGATTGGCAACGGGCCTACGCGAGGGCGGTAAGTTTGCGGAAGTTCGCAGCAAAGCCGCGGCCTCGGACTGGGAAGCTCGGGGTGCTCAGAGCCTTTGGTGGAGACGAGCACCACGAGATCCGGCTCGGTGATCGCATCGGGATCGCCCGGTAGTTGGCCCTCCGGCCGCAACTCTGCGTGGATTTACTCGATCATTTGGGGGCTGAAAGCCCAAACAGACAGTTTTCCGGCACAGTGAACTTGCCGATTTACGATGCGTAATAGACTATATCTCTGGGTCTAGATCCAGCCTAAGAAAACTAGGGAGGACTCCGTGTTCCAGCCTCGCCGTCCGTTTAGATTGCTGTTGCTTGCAGCGTCCGCCATCTTGTCTCTGCCGTCTCTGGCCCGGCCTGCGGCACCGGTAGCGCAAGGGCCGGACTGGCTGGGGGCCCAGGAGGCCCGGGAGGACCTTCGCCAACTCTGGACGGACCTGGAGGCCACTCATCCCGATCCCTTCTTGCGCTCTGGAGGCATGGTCGAGTTTCGCAAGCGCTTCGCTGAAGCTCAGGCCGCCATCCCTGCCGGGGGGATCGACCGGCGCGCCTTCGATCGGCTGCTACGGCCCCTGCTGGCCCAGGTGGGAGACGGGCATACGACGTTGGACGAGGAAGCCACCAAGACGGACGCGCAGGTCCTGGTCGACCTGACGCCGGTGGAGGAACGCCTGGTAGTGACAGGCGTCTACGATCCCGCCCAGCTGAGCCTGATCGGAGCTACCGTCCAGGCCATCGAGGGCGTGCCCGTGGCCACTCTGACCGAGCGCATGGGCGCACGGGTGGGGTACGAGAACGTCTACACGAACCTCGATCACCTGGTGGAAGCGGCCGCTTCCACCGACCGTCTGGCGGAGCTTCTGGACCGCCCGGCCCTGACGGGACCTGTAACCTTCCAGGTGCTTTTGCCCGGCGGCGATGCAGCGATTTTTCAAGCTCCCCTCCGCTCCGGGGCGCGCACGGGACGCCTGACCCCGCCCAGCCGTCTCCATCTGCCCCCCGTAGACGGCTCCGGGATGGCGGCGGGCTTTTTGGACGAGGCCGGCCAGGTGGGCTATTTCCGCCTGGACTCGTCGATGCGCTATCGGGAAGCCTTCGAAATGTGGCATCTGACCGGGATGGACAGGGGCGATTGGCTGGATCGGGTGGTGGAAGATGTGACCGGCAAAAAGCCGTCGGGCAGGGAGGCCCAGAAGCTGGCCCAGGTCCCCTCGGTGAGCGAACGGCTTATGATCCTGACCACGGAGATGAAGGCGCGGCGCACGCCCGTCCTGATCGTGGACCTGAGAGAGAATCCGGGGGGCCAATCCGTCTTCGCGGACATCCTGGAATACTTCCTCTACCCTCTGGACAGCACCATGGCGGTGGATCATGGCTACCAGGTCTCCCGCTTTTCGCCTCTCTATTTCCAGTCCCACAGCGCGGATACGATCGAGAAGGTGCGAACGAGGACCACGGCCGATTTTCAGATGGGCGACCTGGACTTCACGGGTCTTGACCAGTGGCGGCACTTGCGCGCCGTTCCCCCATCGCCGGCCGAAAGGCAGCGGCTGAGCCAGGAGTTCCTAGACCAGATGCGGGGCTTGCCCACCTTTGCCAAGATTCTGGACCAGGGGGGCTGGAACGCCGCCTGGACCCCGCGGGTCGTGGTGCTGACCTCGGCGCGCACCTACAGCGCAGCCTTCGATGCGGTGCTGCAACTCCGGGCCCACGGTGCGGCTGTGGTTGGTGTGCCCAGCTCCCAGGCGGCCAATTGCTTTATCGACGTCGTCGGTTTCCGGCTGGCGCATTCCCGCCTCACCGGCACCATCTCTTTCAAGTGGAGCGTGGGCCTGCCTCAGGACCCCCAGAACGGCACCCTGCTCCGGCCGGACCGCGAACTTAGCTACGCCGACGACCGGGCGTTCAAGTTCGATCCCAACGCCACCATCCTGCTTGCTATAGACTTCCTGTCCAAGCCCCACCCCGCCGCCCCGGGGGGTCTAGCTTTACTCCGCCCTTGACACTTTCCACCAGCGAATCGACTTGGCCGGCCCCAGACGGCGTTCTGGAAAACGCGAAACGGCCGCAGTTGGTCCGAGTCCGCCCGTTATGACCTGATATCGGTAGCCTTCGCTGCCAGCCCAAGCGCAGTGGCCGGTTGTTTGCTTTGCGATTCTTCGGCGCCGCACAACGAAGGCTCCCGCCGTCGAAGCGTCGGCCCGAGCAGAAGTCGAAGAGGGCCATCGTGAATGGACGTGCTGTGCGGCGACAGAACCTGTGGCGGTTAAGTTTCAGAGGGTTCCGACGGGCGCTTGTCGCCCTGGCCCAGGAACTGATGCAGGGCGAAGGGGACTCGTCGGGATGCGTTGCGCACCAAACAACGATGCGCTCGAACTTGACGGAGTCGTCAGCGATGGCGCTGATTTCCATCAGCTCGGTTTCGAGATCTCCGAGTCTCGCATAGAACATCCAGCATGGCACACGTCGACACCATTAACACATTGGTTGGCGCGTATTAATATTGGTAGCCCCGTGTGAGCCGGTCGGGCGGGTTTTCCCACAGTCGGTCGTCGCTCGACCGTGACTCGCGGATCGGTTCGAGCTGCGAATGCGAATGTCGGGGTGCTCATCGTGCTTCCTCCAAATTGTACGCCGGCAACGTGGTAAGGCGTCTGTCCTCGACGGGGCCACCCACAGTAAAATGGTAGAAGCTCTGCCAATCGCGCGAAGAGATGCCAAACACCTCGTGAACCGGATCATCGAAGTAGCAGCCGATCCCAGTCGAACGAATGCCCGCCTCTTCCGCCTCGAGGTACAGCACCTGGCCCACAAGGCCGGCCTCCCAGAAGAGATTTCTGTAAAAGCTGGCGCCATAGGTAACCAAGCTGTTCATGTATTCGGCGATCATCCCAAGGCTCAAGGCCCCGTCCCCCGCGATGTCTTGACCGCAGGAGACGCTCGCGGCCAGAGTACGATAGTCCCCTTCCTTGAGCAGGTATAGCGGAAGGCCATGCGGACACGACGGAGGGCGTAGCCACAGGAACTCAGACCGGAAGGCTTGCCGGAGTGTCTCGACCTTCTCCGGGTCCCGAGCGAGCACGTAGAGACCAGGAGGTAGGTCGTTCACGCGGTGCACGAAAAGGCCCAGGTGGATGCGTGGGCGCCAGGGTAGGGCGTCCCACGGCATAGATCGGCCGTCTCGGGTGGGTACGAGACGAGCCAACATCCGGAAGAAGGTCGCCGCAGGTATCGCTGTGGACCCGTCCATGCTCACCGCGCTTCTGCGCCCCAGGATGACTTTCTCCGCCGTGAACGCTCCGGACCGAACTGGAGCCCCGAAGAGCTCTTCCTCCGAAGGGAACCTGGAGAACTCTTCGTCGGCCGCAACCCTCGGATTCGTGGTGGCAGCAGCCACCTGGTCGATCACTGGCCAATCGACGCCGTGCTCGGGACTCAGCACGTTAGCCGTGCCGTACCACCGAGAAGTGGCCACCTGGGTTACCAACTCTTTGCACAGGCAGAGGCCCCGGTCGCTGGCCCATTTCTCCCGGACCACAAGCGCTACGAGTTCGGGATGCTCTCGCTCCGCGCCAGCATAGTCGGCCTCGCGGTCGAGTCCGAGAAGTTGTGACGCAGCGGCGGCGCCCACATGATCGAGGAGACGGAGTTTCCACCCGAGGGCAGCCGCCGCGAACCGCATCGTCCCCAGCGCATGCCCGACATCGTGTTGGCAGTACCGGAACGCACGCTCGCCATACTTCCAGGCCTCCCGCCAAAGAATGGACGAAAGCCCCACGAGGAATGATCCCTCCGGAAACACTGCCGTCAGGGCTGCCCAGACCGAGGGATCGAGATCCGCTCGAAGCTCGAGACCGTGCACCTTCGATGCATAGTGGTAGACGCCAGGACGGTTGTGGATGCCGTCCAACGACGGCAAGAGCGCGTATCCCTCCGTCGGGTGGAGGTTCCCGCTCGACGGATTGGCACGCAAAGACCATGTGGTTTCCTGAAACCGTTTCCATGCAGTCAGCGAGAGTGCGTAGCGGAAAAAGAGCGAAATAGAGTCGACCGAAAGCGGAACCGGCACCGTGTTGTCCGCGACGCAGAGTTGCCAGTACGGAAGCGCTCGCCCCGCGTTGGGGAAAGGAAGGCGAACCAACGGCGCTCCGTCGTAACGGCGGAACGGATCCGGCTGCTTAGCCCAATCCATGTAGCCAAGCGATGCTGCGTAGCGATGGTAGTGGTGCTTCGATCTCTCGTGGTAGGCAGCCACGACTTGCTCGTCAAAAAGGTCGCGGTCCGTGTCCGTCTTCAGCGTGAAATCAGGAGGAGTATTTCCTTGCATGTCCCTCGTTGCCTTCCCGTTACATGTGTGCAAATGCCTCGTATAGGTGAAGGTCGACATCGAACGCCGGGCCGCGCAGTGCGCCGAGCGAGGCGTCCACGTAGATTTACCGTTCCTGCCCAAACCGTTCGACCCAAAGACCCTCATAACTACCAATATCGGCAACTATCCGGCCAGCGTCTTCCTTGAACGCTTGCGCTTGCAGTTAGCAGGAGCTCGCCTTAGGTAGCGCTCCCTAATGATGTTCATATGATGCAGCTCATGACCAGCGATGTGGTAAGCCAGGGCGCGCACGCTGACCCTGTTCCCATTGGCGACGCCGGTCCTCATCAGCGCTGTGTTGTCTAAACTCTTGAAGAAGGCGATCGTTGAACGACGCACCAGAGCAAATTCATCGAGAAGATCCGTGATTTCGCGTTTATTCGCTTCGGAGTATTGGGCATAGTGATCTTGCTCGAATCCCGGAAGTTCCGTGGAATCGTTCCGCGCGAACCGGAGTGCTCGGTAAACGTAGATACGTTCATCATCCACAATGTGACCGAGGATCTCTTTGATCGTCCATTTTCCTTCGGCATATCGATGCAGCAATCGGGCTTTGGGGATAGAAGCAACGAATTTCTTGGTGGACCTCAGATTGTTTTCGAGATGCGCCAATATCAAGCCGTCGTCAGGCAAGAGGTCGCTGTAAATGTGGGCATAGGCTGGATACTCTGCTTCTCGAGGCTTTTCAATCACTCTGAGAGATCGAACGTCTGTCCTTCTCACGGTACCCGCTCCTTCTGCCGTCGTATGGCCTTCAATTATCACACGGCATTACAGACTACAGTGGAGCTGCACCTGGCTCGTGAACAAAGCACCAGACGACAGCCGTGGTTTAGGTCTGGGGAGCGAACAGGTGGCCCGCTTGGCCGCATGTTCGAACGATATGGTTCGTTATCGGTAGCTTGCTGCGGGCCATGGCAGGCCCGGAGCCCAACCAGAAACGAGTCCGCACCGTTCACGGCGGATCGGTAAATGCTACGCGACTTTGCGGTTGGAATTCTGCTTGCTAGGTCTACTTGGCACTGTGCCGCATTGTTGTATGGGTTGCGCGCCGCGCCCAGGGTACGGTCGCAACCAAGGCGAGTGGACCAAGTATCATCACCGCTATAGCCCCCCAGTCGAGCCCTTGGCCCCGCATGACCACCGCGGACGCCACGACCGACGTTAGACCGTAGCCGGTGAGCAGAATTCGGCGGTATCGGTCGAGAGGCTGCGAACTGCGGCGCACCTCGCGCATCAAGCGCTGGTCGAAATCGGGCGGCAGGCTCGGGACAGGCGCGGCCATGGAACGCCGCAGCAAACTGTCGATCCCGGCTTCGCGAGGTTCCATCTCAGTCACAAGAATATCCTCTCTCTTTCAGCATGCCATGGAGAAGCTGGCGCGCGCGATACAGATACGATTTGGCAGTATTCTCGGGAACGCCAAGCAGCACCGCCACTTCGCCTACGCCTGCGCCTAGCCAATAGTACAGTCGTAAGGCCGATTGGTAGACCTCGGGTAGCGTCTGAATGCACTCGGCAAGGGCCTGATCGCGCTGCGCCGTTTCAGCCTGCCGGTACGGTCCAGGCTCCGGACTCACCGCCTGATGAAGAACCGTCTCGTCCGCGTGTGGGCTTCGGAAGCGAACGCGCGCCTTCAGGTTCACCGCTTGGTTGAAGGTGATTCGGTAAATCCAGGAGCTGAATTCGGCCTCGCCGCGAAACGACTCGATCGCGTGGTGAACCTTGAGAAACACCTCTTGCGCCACGTCTTCCGCTTCCGGAATAAACTCCCGGCCCAAGATCGAAACCGCGGGGCGAAACACCAGAGCGCTATAGCGGCTAACCAGTTCCGCGAAGGCTTGCTGGTCTCCGCTCTGCGCGCGGGCCACGAGTTGGGAATCGCTCTCCACCGCCGTTAACGCCCCGGCTTGGCCTGCAAGAAATGGAAGGCAATCAGGCCCACGCCCAAGAAAGTGAACGGCAGAGGTGCTACCCAAAATGCATGGGACGGAGTCGGAAGAATGAGAGCGAGCACGATCATGGCTCCAACCGAAAGACTCGAAAGAACCATTCCCAGAATCGGCAGGACGGTCGGATCGGGCTGACGACGTTCGCGCGTCGGCTCCAACGGAAACTCCGGCAACGGTATTCCCTTTTCCATCGCCGCCATCCGCTCCTGATGAATGATCTCGATCCTCTGCTGCCGACTGCGGTGCTTCACGTAAAGATAACCAATAATGCCCCCCGCCAACGCCAGCGCAACCATACCATCGCCGATTGTGTAGCTCATTTCTCTCTCACCTCACTCTTAGGACAGGGTGTGCCGGGCGCCGGTTGCAGCGGGTCGAACAAAAACTCGGGTTCGCATGACCAGCCGTGGGGTCGGGAACCAAGTTCGACTGCACTGGGGCTGGTTACAGTGCGCTGATCGGTCCAGGGGGCTTAGGGTCTTGACGCCCCTCCCTAACGGCGACGTGTAGACCGAGGCGCTCCGTTTCCAGGATCTCGCCCGGCGATATTCGCTATTATCGGACACTGTTTTCCGACAGCGAAGTGCCAGCGATGCGCGCGGGTGCCGCCCGAAGCCGACAGCTAGGCCGGATCCGGTGGTCGGCCACGTCCGCGTATGCGACGCAACCCGACCAAGGGAAGCGCTACTTCCTCCCAGCCCGCTTGGGCCAATCACGCGGCTGATGGTGGGGAGGGCTGTTCTTAGACTAAGCCCTATGAACACACTTCTTCGACCACCGATGTGCCTTTGGATAGGTCGCCGTTCGTCCAATGCCAATCTTCCAGCAGGCATATACGGCCATCAGGAAGCAGTTCAGGGACCGCAAGGCAAGTACCGGTGCGGAGATTCCCGTCGGGATCGACGTGCTGATAGCGCATATCCAGGCGGCCCTTGTCATCGCCGACTGCGACAAGGGTACCGAAGCGAACCCGGCCGCCGTCATACGTAGCCCAAACTCGTTCCCCGCGCTGATAGTAGTGGAACCGGGTGTCGCGACTGGCATCGCCGTTCGGAGTATTCTCGCCCGACATAAAAATTCTTTTGTCCAGATTGACGGCAGGAATAGCGGGCTTGGCGCATGGCCCTTCGGGCTCCGGATATGGCTTCGAGAACGAGAACGCGACGGCGGTATCGCCATGCGTCCGCCGAAATTCGAGACGATCGACCGCTTCTCTCACACTCGGGATATGACCGGCGGGAATCCACCATAGCGCCAGATGCGCCTCCTGCGGCCGCTCGAACCATTTCGTTCGGTCACGCAGAGAAGTCTGATGGCCGCTCTTATACGCGAACGCTTTCAACGTTTCGACGGACTGCCACACAGAAAGATTAATTAGGATAAGGGGGTCGTCATAGGGTCGCACCTCAGTGGCCTCAGTCAGTCGCCATACAAATCCGTCGCTGCGGTCGGCGACAGCATTCACGAGAGGCAGTTGCGCCACAAATTCCGCCATTACCGGCGAGTCGAGCGGTCCCAGCATCCGCCCTACGTTGAGTTGCGCGAGGTGGTAATGATGCAAAGCCATAGATCGAAGTATCGCACGGTGGGCATTGTCACCGGGCTGCGGACACTGCGCCACCCAGAAGATCCGCCGACATCGATGGCTGCTGTGGTTGGGCAGGCGGCTCAAGGACGCGAATCAGGTTACCTATGTCCGTCGGCGAAAGCTGAAGCATCGCCACACTGTCCATCTGCCGCTGGGAGCGGCATGATCGGTCGCACGTCCATGCATCGATTGGAGCAGGCTGTCACGGCTGCGGCAACCGACAGGATGCTCGCGGCCCCGTCCCGTTCGAGGAGTTTCCCGCCGCAACCAGGACACGCAGGTTGCGGCCACTCGGCTGTTGCCAAACCGTCGAGTGGGCTTGGTCCAGCCATAAGCGGCACCCATTCCACGCGAGCGATATCACCTCATATCGGTAGCTTGCGGTAGGCAAGGCAGACTGCCCGGCGTGTTCCTCCGCGAAGGTTCACTTATGGGACGGCTCCAACTTTCCGCCAGCCCCGTTTTCCTTGAGTGATCGGAAATCCCCTCGGCAGAGTAGCGCCCCGGGACCCTCAGTTCTGGCCTGGTCTCTCGATCTTCTCGATAACGAAAACCGCCACCGGCCCCTTCTTGGGTTGCAGACGCAGCCCGAGCGTTTCGGTGAGGGCGGTAAGGATCGGGGCGACCCCGGCCGGGGTCGCCCGTCGTTGCCCGTTCGGGTACCACAACCGGCTTGGCAAGCGGCATCGTGGAATCCGGAGCCAAGTCCATCTTGAAGTCGTATACGCCATCCAGCCCGGTCGCGTTCGCGGACCGAGCGACCCAGAAGGATGGACAACGACTCGGCGAGCGCCTTCATCGTGGCAAGGGCCTGGCTGAGCGCTCCAATAGTTAAGTTAGGATAAACTTATTCCATGAGTTTTGCTCCGGGTGTGCGTCTCGGCGGATACGAGATCATCGGGCACCTCGGATCGGGAGGGATGGGGGACGTTTTTCGCGCTTCGGACGCCCGTCTGGGCCGCGACGTCGCCATCAAGGTACTTCCGGGCACCGTAGCGAACGATACCGACCGGCTGCGCCGTTTCGAGATCGAAGCTCGCACGGTCGCCGCGTTGTCCCATCCCAACATTCTTTCCGTCTTCGACACGGGAGTGTTTGAAGGTTCGCCCTACATTGTGACGGAACTGCTGGAAGGTGAAACGCTGCGGCAGAAGCTGGATCATGGTCCGGTCGCGCCCCGGCACGCGATCAAGTGGGGTCTCGCGACGGCTAGAGGTCTCGCCGCGGCGCATGCGAAATCCATCATTCACCGCGATATAAAGCCTGAGAATCTCCTGATTACGAAGGATGGCAGATTGAAGATTCTGGATTTCGGGCTGGCGAAACAGTTGCCGGCCGCTCCTTCCACGGAGTCGCAGACGACCGCCCTTCTCAGCTCGCCCGGAGCGGTAATGGGGACGCCGGCATATATGAGTCCGGAGCAGGTGCGCGGCGAGGCGCTCGGAGCCGGCTCCGATCTTTTCAGCCTGGGATGTGTGTTGTACGAGATGGTGACTGGGTGCCGGCCGTTTCGGGGCGACACCTCCATGGACGTGATGAGCGCAATTCTACGGGAGGAGCCACCTGAATTCACTGCGCAGCCTCCGGGGCTCGCCAGCATTATTCGCCGGTGCCTGGAAAAGGATCGTGAGGCGCGGTTTCACAGCGCTGCTGACTTGGCGTTTGCGCTCGAAGCGCTCTCCAATCCTTCGGTCGCGTCATCCCCGGACGTCAGCGTTTCGCCAGTCACGCGAAAATCGAGGGCCGGTATCTACGGAATTCTGGTCGCTGCATCTGTGCTTGCCTCGATGCTGGCTGGCTGGTGGTGGCTCAGCCGGCGGCAATCGGCGGTGCGGACGCCGGTGTTTGAACGGCTCACATTCCAGACCGGTTCCATCGATCGCGCGCGGTTCGGCGCGGACGGCAAGACGTTTGTCTATTCCGCGGACTGGAGGGGATTGAAGAGTGGGGTCTATTCCACGGTTCTTGGCAATCCGGAATCGCGCCCGCTGGCTCTCCCGGATGGGGTCAGGCTCGCGTCCGTCTCTTCCACTGGGGAACTGGCTCTGCTGAAAGGAAGCGTGCTTTCACGGGCCAGAATGGACGGGACGGCGCCTCGTGACGTTGCGACCGACATCGAGGATGCGGACTGGTCGCCCGACGGATCTCAACTAGCCGTTATACGAAATCTGCATCCCGGATTACAGATCGAATATCCGTTGGGAAAAACGCTCGCGAAAGTCGGTTGGTCGCCAACCATCCGCGTATCTCCAAAAGGCGATCGAATCGCTCTGCTCCGCGTGAACAAAGGCGGCGATGTTATCTCGACCTTGGATCTTCAAGGCCAGTTTACCGATCTTGTTCCAGATCTGATAGCGAGCACGCAAGACCAGTTCTGCTGGTCTCCCGATGGCCGCGAGGTCTGGTTTATTGCAAGTTCCGGTGGCACATCCTTCGACACCCTGAAAGCGGTGACGTTGTCCGGCAACGTTCGGGAGATATATCAATTCCCCGGCACCAGCGTCAATCTCGATTCCGCGACGAGCGATGGGCGTGTTTTGCTGCGTATCCACCACCTCACACGCCAGTTGATGGCGAATACAGCGGAGCAGGCCGCGGAGCGCGACCTGACATGGCTCGATGCTCCGGAGCTAGCCGACCTGTCCCCTGACGGCGGCACGGTGCTGTTTTCCAATACCGGACTGAGCGGCAGTTCGCGCTATGGAGTCTATGTCCGTTCCACCGATGGATCCCCGGCCGTGCGGCTGTCGGACGGCATTGGCGAGCTTCTATCGCCGGACCTCAAGTGGGTGATTGCAACCATCCCTTCAGGACAACAAGTCCTGATCCCAACCGGGGCGGGCGAGCAGCAGTCTTTATCGTTTCCCGGGCTGACGGGAGCCAGGGTTCGGGCGTTCCTTCCAGACGGAACGGGCTACGTCGTGTCCGGATTCGAGGCCGGAAAGAGACTCCGGATCTACACGTATTCCCTGGCGTTCAATCGATTGCAGCCCGTCTCAGGGGAAGGCATCGAAGGTAGCGCCAACGAATGGTTCGTTTCGCCCGATGGCAGCCAGCTAGTTTTCAGCGTTACTAGCCGTGCAACGATTCTGCCGCTGAAGGGAGGCGAGCCGCGCAAAGTGGATCTGGAGCCAGCGGAAAGACTAGCGGGATTCACGGCGGATAGCCATGCTGTGTTCGTACTTTATAAAAGCGGCAATACGTCGGCCGCAATCTACCGGGTCGATCTCGCCACGGGAAAGCGAAGCCTGTTGCGCGAACTGGTGTTGCCCGAGGGATACTCGATAGATTCCTTGCGAATCACGCCTGACGGACGGCGGTATGCCTTGACGCGGAGTTCGAAACTGTCGGAACTCTACATGGCTGAGGGCATCGATCGAAACCGCTAACGGTAGGTCATTAACGTCTCATCCCGGCCAACGTCTCGCTCCGCCAATTCGAGTCAGTCGAATCGGGCCAAAAAGGTGACGCTTGAAGCCGCGTCTCGATCCACGCGAACGTTAAGTACCAATATCGGTAGGCAACTATGCGCGCAAGCTGGCGGCCCGACGCGCTCTTTCCGAATAGGGCGTGACTCGCCCGGGACCATCAATCGCGAGCGGAAAACGTTTCCTGGGTTTTGAGTACCGGCGCATACTCAGCCTTCGGCGGAAGTGGCGACCCTACTATGCGCCCAAGCTGAAGAAGCGGACGGCGCTGTTTGAAAAGCTCAGGGAGATCTTCCGAAAATACGTCAGCTGGCCGGTAGAGTTCCAGCACCTCGCGCTCTCTGAAGCCGGAATTTCCATTATTGGCGCCGATTTTCTAACCAGAATAGGCCCTTGGCAACCAGGTGAGCGAACTGGAGAAGGTCTGGGCCTGCGGGTTCACGTCAGCGGCGATTCTGTGGGAGCCCCGTAATGAAAGTCGTGGTCCTGAGACAGTCCATGTTCCACCAGGAGATGCCCATGAGCTGGTTAGCGCGCACAAACCGCATCCAGGTTTCCTCCAAGGATGTGGTCGGGCTAACTATGCGAATCCGCGCGCCAGGAGTAAGCATCTCTTGCAGCGCGCCGCAGCGGAACACATCACCAGGGCCAGAGACGTGGGCGATTGCACCATCGAAGCCGATCATGGCCCGGTGCTCGATAGGCGACCCTGGATTCAGCCGCCCTAGGATGTCTCCCGGCCTGACGGGAAGGCCAGCAATTTGATACGTCGGTAGGCCCGTTCGGATGTACATACCAACCTGATTATATCGCGCGGTGGATCGTGCGCGGCTGTGGCTGATTCCGGCCTCGGATTGGCTTCCGATATTAACTGTTAACGCTCTTCGCGGATCTGGCGCCGCCCGCACCGGCGCAGCTGCCGTTCTACGGTTTGACTACGCGTTCGCGTGAACAGAAAAGGGCCGAGGGTGAGGTGCGCTTTCGCGGCCAACTCAGAAAAGAAGGGAACCAACCTTGGGGGCGAAGATCAAGAGCGGGAAAGGCGCCATTATGGTGCCGTGGACGAACGGACTGAACTGCTATTCCTTTGCCGCGAAATGCGACATGCCGGGTGGCACCGGAGCGGTGTCCTGCGTGCCAGGTGCGCGAGCGGGGGCCTCCGTTACCGCCGTGACGATCGATAAGAAATCGCTCTACCACGCCTGCGTGGCCGACGGCTTTGAAGATGTTTCGGGTGGCGTGATCGGGAGCGACTACAAGTTCAAGAACCCGCCCCATTGCGACAACGCGCATTACCTGGTAGCGGTTTTCTACGACAACCGGCATTCCTTCCACTTTGCCCGGCAACTGGCTGACGGCAGCAAGAACCAACGCCAGTGGGTGCACAAGCCTTCAGCGGTGCAGGACGCTCACAACATGCAAAACGCTTGGTATCTGGGCGAAGATATCAGTAACGTTCCCTGGGGACCATATTTCGAGTTCGTCGCCTACCTGATTGCGCCGCTGGCCGGCGTCACCGTCAATCGCGCGGCGTTTTAGGCTGCGTCGTTTCCGAAAGAAGACGCTACCGATAACCCGAAATAACGCCGCCGCAAGGCTGACAGCAATTCGCCTTCTGCGGGCGACTGTCCGAGTGGCCGACGACACACCCGAAGGTCCAGGTAAACGCTACGCCGTCTATCATTGCCTATCCACGTTCCCAGCTCAGGCGGTCTACTTGCCGGGCTCGTCGGATTTCAGAATCCGTAGCACTGAGAGTATTGTGTTCCAACTGCGCGTTGTCGCCGGCGCCCCAAAGAGCCTGTCGATCTGGCCGAGATAGCCAATCGTTTTCATGTGGCGGCGGTACACCCCATACACGAGACGATTCTTCGAGCCAATGATTCGCACCAGCCACTCCCCACCTTCGGGAAGAGCAATCGGAAGGGAAACTCTGCGGCGCCCAGCCTCCGACAGGATGCTTACAAATTGAACAACATCTGCGGGCGGTGGCTCAGGTCCAAACGGATTGTCCATCTCTAGTCGAATCAGATCACTGCCGTCGCAGAAAGCGATTGTTGCTTCAAACGGCAGCTTCCGGCGCAATTCGGCAAGGCACTTTGCGCGCAACCCAGGTTTGCGAATGACAAGCGTGCCTGCGGCGCCCACGTTCACGGCATCGTAGATGCCCAGTTCTTTGGCGAGCACGCTCGGACGAAAAGCCCTGTGTCCTCCAACGTTGATACCCCGGAAGAAAACGATCAAAGCCATGCTGCCCATTGTTGCAGCACCGAAGTATCGAGGAGAAGCGGAAGCTGTCGGGCCTGACGATAGATAACGTGTAGTGGCGAGGCGTTTACCCACGCTTCCGGGCTTCGCCACTGACTACTCCGGCCGGTACACGCGCCATTCGGAGATTGCCGGAGCGCCGGGGCTCTCCGGTCCCACCGTCCGGATGGGCGACCATCCGGCCGAAGCCACACGGAAGCGTCCCAAGACTTGGAGTAGGGGATTGTGGGGGGGGGCTCTGGGGTCTCAATGGCGACTAGCGTTTCCATCGCGACAGGCGAAACCCGGCGGGCAGTTGGGCGTGTTCCACATCGATGTCGTCCGCGGCCACCGGAATGGTCAACGATATCGGGTTGGCGGGCGAAGGAGCGTTCTGGCTGATAAAAATCCGGATGCCTTTGGGCGTCGCACCTTCCACCACCGAGACGGTGCGGGTGGCGTCCGAGTACGAACGCAACTCGGCGGGCGGTTTTGGGCGTCGCGGCGGTCAACAGAGCTTCGTGTTTCTTTCCTTCCGCCGACGCGTAAGTGATCACGCCTACCACGTTGGGCTGTTTCAAACGGGCGTCGGCCACATCGTCCGGTGGCACCTCGAAGCCGATGTACCGCATCTCGAGAGCCTCGCGCGAAATCGAAAAGCCGACCAAAGGGACGTAGGTGTCGAACAGATGCTGGCCGGTGCCAAGCTGATAGACCGACCTCCATTCCAACTCGCCGGTTCCGCGTTCGATCACGAAGAGACTTCCGTCCACGGTTCTGCCGCCCGTGCCGGTGGCCTTGATGGTGTAGATCGGCTTCTGGCTGAGGCTGGCGCCGAGCGGCCAGGCCTCCAGCACCGTAGTGGCCCCCCATTCCGGCTCCTCCAGAATCGCCTGGGACGTACAGGTCTGGCGCAGTAGCAGGCGCTCGGCCCCAGGCCTGCCGGGGACGTAGGTCGGAGTTACTTCATAAGTGACGTTGGTGATATCGAGTTCTTCCGTATCGCCGACTTTGGTCAGAGTGACAGTGGACGCCGCGCGCGCCTGAAATGGCTGCTGCGCCGGTTGGGCGCCGGCGGCCATCGCCCAGAGGATCGCAGCCGCGATTTTGAAACTCATACTGATGCTCCTGTCAAGCGTTGGTTCCGGCACGAAGCGTTTTGGCGGCTGTCTTCACCGGCATTTCCGCATCCTCCATACCCAAAAAGTCCAACCCAACGCTTGCATTTAAGACGAAGTCGCCGGCTCGACTGTCACAATCGCTCCTGACTCCTGGCCTATTCAACGATTGCCGCTGTCGAGTGGAAGCCCGGCAAACCGGGATTTCCATTTTAGACTTCCAAGTCCAATTGAGTATAAACCAAGCCGCCAGCCTATGCTCTTGCGTTTGTTCCTCCGGGAGCCGTCTTCGCCCCCAAGCCGCAAACATCGTCCTGCCCGCGGCGCCGGGGGCCAGCGGAATTCCGCAAATACCCAAGATTCCCCGCGTCCTGGATGTTGCCGCCTTAACGAATTGGGGCGACGGCCCGCCAGAGCAGCTGCCGATATCACCACTTAACGCTCTACGGACCTAATTGCCCGCGACCAGATCACCATTGGCCTTTCACCGAACCGTCGTTCCGAGATGCATCAAGTAGTGCTCGGCGATCGGCCCGAGCGATAGGGCTGGGAAGAACGTCAAAGCTGTCACCAGTATGATGGTGCCGAGGAGCAAGGCTGCAAAGAGTGGACCGTGGGTAGGCATCGTTCCGCCGGTGGCAGCCAGGCGCTTTTTCAGTGCCAGGCTCCCTGCTATGGCGAGGGCTGGGATGATAACCAGGAATCGCCCGATGAGCATCTCGACGCCGAGAGTCACGTTAAACCACGGCGAATTGGCGTTGAGCCCTGCGAAGGCGCTGCCATTTGTGGCCACCGCGCTCGCGTTCGCATAAAGGACCTCGCTCAGCCCGTGCGCGCCCAGATTCGTGAGGTTCTCCGTTAGCGCACCGGCAGGGTTCCAATAGCTTGACTTGGGAAGCTCTACCAGAAATGTTGCGCCGGCGAACACTAAAATCGTGGCGCCTGTGGCCACAAATGACAACATGACCATCTTCATTTCTTTGGCCTCGATCTTCTTGCCAAGGTACTCCGGGGTACGCCCCACGAGTAGGCCGGCAATAAAGATCGTCACGACGACTATGAAAATCATCGACACGATACCAGTTCCTACCCCTCCGAAAATGACTTCGCCTGACGTGAGATTGAATATCTGGACGAGGCCACTGATGGGAGTGAAGCTATCGTGGGAGCTGTTTACGGCGCCATCCGAGGTGGCCGTGGAGGTCACGGAAAACAGCGCGGAACCGCCGATGCCGAACCGCGTCTCCTTGCCCTCCATATTCCCTCCGGGTTGGCCGAGGCTGGGCATGGAATTGATTCCTGCTGCACTCAGGACCGGGTTGCCAGCCTGCTCGCTCAACGTCACGACCAGACTGCCCCCTGCAAAGAAGACAAGCATTACGGCAAACAGGGTCCAGCCTTGCCGCTGGTCATTCACCAAACGGCCAAAGGTGTAGGTCATGCCTGTCGGCACTGCGAGCATCAGCAGCATCTCGACGAGATTCGTAAGCGGCGTCGGGTTTTCAAATGGGTGGGCGGAGTTGGCATTGAAATACCCTCCGCCGTCGGAGCTGAGAAGCTTGATCGACTCCTGCGACGCCAGCGGCCCCATGGGAATAGTTTGTCTCGCCCCCTCCATGGTTGTGATGGCGCGGTTGTGTCCGAGGGTTTGAATCACGCCCTGTGAGCACAGGAATAGAGCCCCGAGGAAGGACAGCGGGATCAGTATGTATAGAGCGCCGCGCGTCAAATCAACCCAGAAGTTCCCCAGGTAGCCGGTCCGTTCACGAACGAACGCGCGGATCAGCGCTACCGCGACGGCGATCCCAGCGGCAGCCGAAGTGAAACTCTGTACCGCGATTCCCGTCATCTGGGCAAAATGGCTGAGGGTCATCTCACCCGGATACGACTGCCAACTGGTGTTGGTCATGAAACTGATCGCGATATTGAAGCCGAGGTCGGGAGTGATGGGAATACTGCCGGACGGCGCGTGTGCGGTTCCGAACCCGTTCGGATTCAAAGGCAAAGAGCCCTGCAAACGCAACAGGGCATAGAACAGGACAAAATTAACGAGCCCGAAGATGAGGGTCGCCGCGGCGTAGGTGGTCCAGGTCTGCTCGATAGCCGGGTCAATCCCGCATATCCGATAGATGGCCTTCTCAATCGGGGCCAGAGGGCGGGAAAGAAAGGTGCGCTCTCCCCTGAAGACGTTGGCCATGTAGGCGCCCAGAGGCTTCGTGATAGCCACCAGCGCTCCCAAAAAGACGACGAGTTGCGCCAACGAGGGCCAAGTCATACGTCCGGATTTGCAACGCGGCTGCCGGACCCACGGAGTTCGACTCGATGCCGGGCCACCGTTTCGCTCTCATTCGGCATTGTCATTTTCAGCCTACGCGACAGAGCATTAGGAAGCAATCGAGAAGGAATAAGGTTTCCATAAAGGCTGCCCAGGAACTTACGAATCCGAAGAGTGGCTCTCCCCAAGTGGTTCTGCTTGATGTCCGCGCAGCCCCGAGGTAAGGTCCAAATGGCTACCGATAATGCCCATTATGAGGGCCCTAAATGAATGATTTGATTGTAGTTCCGCAAACCAGTCACTGGCAGAAACCCAAGGCGCTGGTGCTGAACAGCGTCTCTTCCCCGATCACGCGTCGTGTGTACAACCTCGGGCTGGACGAGTTCTTCGCCTGGCTGTCCGTCCAGGAGCCCCGGCCCGGATTCACCAAGGCGACGGTGAGCGCCTGGCGAGTCGCGCTGGAGGCCCGCGGGCTTGGCGCGGTTTCGATCAACGTGAGGATTACGGCGGTGCGCAAACTGGCTGTCGAGGCTTCCGACAACGGCCTACTGGCGCCGGAGTTGGCCAACGGCATCACGCGCGTGAAGGGAGTGGCCTCCAAGGGCGTCCGCCTGGGGAACTGGCTCTCGGTCCGGCAGGCGCAGACGCTGCTCAACGCGCCGGATGTCGCCACTACCAAGGGCCTCCGCGACCGCGCGATCCTCGCCGTACTCCTGGGTTGCGGGCTACGCCGGTCCGAGGTGGCGGCGCTGACGATGGGGCACGTCCAACAGCGAGACGGCCGCTGGTGCATCGTGGATCTCATTGGCAAGCACGGGCGCGTGCGGACAATCCCGATGCCGCCGTGGGTGAAGGTGGCGATCGAAGCATGGACGGCAGCCGCTGGAGTCTGCGACGGTCCCGTATTCCGCTCCATGAACCGGGGCGACCAAGCCCAGGCGGCCGCGTTGAGTGAGAAGGTCGTCTGGCAATTGCTTCAGCCCTACGCTGTGGCCGCGGGTGTGCCCGGAATAGCGCCCCACGACTGTCGTCGGACCTGCGCGAAGTTGTGCCGGGCCGCGGGGGGCGAACTGGAGCAGATCCAACTGCTGCTGGGCCACGCCTCCGTGCAGACGACGGAGCGATACCTCGGCACGAAGCAGGATCTCGTGAACGCGCCTAACGATGGGATCAAGCTGAGGGCGGCGGTGTAGCGCGCCGCCCAGATTCCTCCAAGCTTCAATCCGCGCCAGGTTCTGCGTTCGTGAACTCGATCACCGCTCCTTTCCCAATCCGATCAAAACGGATACTTGATGTCACTTACGTGCCAAACCACGGACCGGTGGATTATGTAAGCTGATAGGCGTACATCAATGCAAGCTTTACGTTCCGTTCCCGAGCAGGGGCAACTGGCGCTTGTGCGCCAGCGGCGGTACGTGGTGACCGACGTGCGCAGCGGCGTCAATGGCGGCCAAGTCGCCGAGCGACCCCAGCACCTCGTCAGCCTCACCTCCATCGAAGACGACGCCCTCGGTGAGGAACTGCAGGTCATCTGGGAAATTGAGCCGGGCGCGCGCGCTTTCGAAAAGATGGAGCTGCCCGAGCCCAAGGGCTTCGATCAGCCTGCCCATCTCGAAGCGTTTCTCGACGCCGTCCGCTGGGGCGCAGCCTCAATCGCCGATACCCGTCAGCTCCAATCTCCCTTCCGCAGCGGGATTGAAATCGAGAGCTACCAGCTCGACCCAGTTGTCCGCGCCATCCAGATGCCACGCGTCAACCTTCTCATCGCGGACGACGTAGGACTCGGCAAGACCATCGAGTCCGGCATGGTCGTGCTCGAACTGATGCTCCGCCACCGCGCCAACCGCGTCCTCGTCGCGTGCCCCTCCTCCCTGCAAATCAAGTGGCGCGACGAGATGCTGGAGAAGTTTGGGCTCGACTTCGTCATCGTTGACAGCGCCCTCATCAAGCGCCTGCGCCGCGAGCGCGGCCTGTACGCCAACCCGTGGACCCACTTCCCGCGCCTCATCACCTCCATGGACTACCTGAAGCGCGAGTACCCCTTGCGCATGTTCCGCGAGGCCGTGGCCCACGACGGCGCGCACCCGGGCCTGCGCGACTTCGATATCCTCATCGTCGACGAGGCCCATAACGCCGCGCCCAGCGGCACCGGCAACTTCGCCCTCGACTCGCAACGCACCCAGGCACTCCGCGAAATCGGCAAGCACTTCGAACACAAACTCTTCCTCACCGCCACGCCGCACAACGGTTACAAGGAGAGTTTCTCGGCGCTGCTGGAGCTGCTCGACGACCAACGCTTTGCGCGCAGCGTCGCGCCCGAACCCGCCCAACTTCGTGCCGTAATGGTGCGCCGCCTTAAGAGCGAAATCAAGAACTGGGACGGCACCGACAAGTTCCCGCGGCGAACACTCGAACACATCCCGGTCGACTATACCGCCGAAGAGCAGCGCATCCATGCCCTGCTGACCCAATACGCGCGCCTCCGCGCTGAAGGCTACCGCGACAACCCCGAGCGCTTCGCCACCGAGTTCGTGCTCAAGCTGCTCAAGAAGCGCCTGTTCTCCTCGCCGCAGGCGTTCCTCAATACACTGAACCGTCACCGCGCGTCGCTCCGCAAATCCGCGCGCTATGAAGCGCTCACCCACTCCACCGGCGCTCTCGCCCGCATCTTCGAACAGGCGGAAGAGGACTACTCCGACGACGCCGAGCAGCAGGAAGCTGAGTTGGAAGCCCTGGAAGCCGCCGCGCGCGCTTTCCGCCCCGCATCGGCCACCGAAACCCAGACTCTCAACGACCTCGCCGGCTGGGCGGAACGCGCCGCCGCACAACTCGACAGCAAGGCGGACAAGCTCGTGAAATGGCTCGAAGACACGGTCCGGCCCAACGGCCACTGGAACCAGGAGCGCGTCATCATCTTCACTGAGTACCGGGACACTCAGAAGTGGCTCCATGACCACCTCGCCACCCGCGGCTTCAAGGAAGGCGACCGCCTGGAACTCCTCTATGGCGCGCAGGACACCGACGACCGCGAGCGCGTCAAGGCCGCTTTCCAGTTCGACCCCAAGGACTCGCCCGTCCGCATCCTGCTCGCCACCGACGCCGCCAGCGAAGGCATCGACCTCCAGCGCCACTGCCACCGCCTCATCCACTACGAGATCCCCTGGAACCCCAACCGACTGGAGCAGCGCAACGGCCGCATCGACCGTCATGGCCAGCGCGCGCCGGAGGTGAACGTATACCACTTCGTCGCCTCTGGCTTCCGCGAGGATGCTGAATTCGCCGAAGGCTCCGGCGCGTCCCTCGCCGCTGACCTGGAGTTCCTCTACCGCGCCGCCAAGAAGGTCCAGCAGATTCGCGAAGACCTGGGCAAGGTCGGCCCCGTTATCGCCGAACAGGTGGAGGAGGCCATGCTGGGCAAGCGTCGCCGCCTGGATACAGCGCGCGCTGAGCGCGAAAACGAGCCCGTCAAGCGCCTGCTCCGGTTCGAGCAGAACATCCGCGAACTCTCCCGCCGCCACGCCGACCAGCTGGACGAAACCCGGCGCGATCTCCACCTTACCCCCGGCAACATTGAGGCTGTTGTCCATATCGCACTCGACCTCGCCCACCAGCCGCGGCTGATCCCCGCCACGCTCGAGGGCATCCCACGCGCCTTCGACGTGCCTCGCTTCGCCGACCCCTCCTGGCAGCCTTGCCTCGCCGGCCTCATCCATCCCCATACCGGCCTGCAGCGCCCCATCACCTTCGATCCCGAAGTAGCCGCCGGCCGTGACGACGTCGTGCTGGCCCATCTCAACCACCGCCTTGTGCAGCGCTGTCTCCGGCTTCTCCGCGCCGAGGTCTGGGCGCCTACCGACCGGCAGAAGATCCACCGCGTCACCGTCCGTACGGTCCCACGCGCCGCGCTGCGCGCCCCCGCCGTGCTCGCCCACGCCCGCCTCACCGTGGTTTCGAGCGACAGCCACCGCCTTCACGAAGAAGTCATCGCCGCCGGCGGGATCATCCAGGAAGGCCGTTTGGAGCGCTGGAACGTCACCCAGACCGCGGAAGTGCTCGCTGCCGCCTCGAACGCCGAGGCGCCGGACTCCATCCGGCAACGCCTGGCTGATCTCTGGCCGCAACTCACGCGGCCCCTGCTGGCCGCCCTCGAAGCGCGTGGACGCGACCGCACCGACTCCATCCGCAAGCAGCTTGCCGACCGCGCCGAAGACGAGACCACTAAAATTACCTCCATCCTGCGTGAACTCGAGGCCGCTATCCGCGCGGAAATCAACAGTCCGCCCGACCCGCAACTTCCCCTCTTCACCGACGCCGAGCGCGATCAAGAGCAGCGCAACCGCGACGCGCTGGCCGGCCGACTCGCCGAGTTGCCCGCCGAACTCGCTCGCGAAACCGAAGCCATCCGCCGGCGTTATGCCGACCCGCAGCCGCGCCTGTTCCCCGTGGCTGTCACCTTCCTGGTGCCGGAGGGACTCGCCTGATGTCCGCCGCCTCCGAGTACGCCGAACTGCTCAAGCTCATCGAAGTCTCCGGCCCGTTCATTAGCTTGCCGGTGTTCCGCGAGGTCTTCCCGCAAGGCCTCATCAAGGACGCACCCGATCAGACGCGCGAACTCCGCGAAGTCTACACCGAGTGGCGGGCCGCCCGCGCGCTCACCCCGCACGCCGTCAGCCCTGCTCAGCGCGAGTGGCTGCGAGCCGTCTTTCTGACCCTGCTCGAATGGCCTGCCGATCTGCTTGCCGAAGACAACGCCATTCCGCAGAACCTCTCCTTCTTCGTCGCCCAGCACCACGAGACCCTGCGCCCCGACTTGGCCCTGATCGAAGACGGCAAGCCGCGCCTGTTGGTGAGCCTACTTCCGCCGGCACAACAGCCCGACCGGCGCCCGCCCTCCACCACCTGGAACGCGACCTGCGCCGCGCGCATGGCGGAGTTGTTGCACGCCACGCACGTCCCGCTTGGCCTGGTCACCAACGGCGAGCGCTTCACCCTGGTCTACGCCGAACCCGGCCAGCCCACCGGCTTTGCGGACTTCCACGCCGAGCTGTGGTTTGACGAGCGCCTCACCCTGCGCGCCTTCCGCGACTTTCTCTCCGCCGGCGCCCTCTTCAACCGCCCGCCCGAACAGACCCTCGACGCTCTCTACCGCCGCAGCCTGGAGAACCAGCAGGAAGTATCCACCACGCTCGGCCGCCAAGTGCGCCGCGCCGTCGAGATGTTCGTCACCGCGCTCGATCGCGCCGACCGCGAAAGCAGCCGCGCCCTCCTCGACGGCCTCGACGGAGAGCACATGTATGAAGCCGCGCTCACATTAATGATGCGGTTGGTCTTCCTCTTCTTCGCCGAAGAGCGCGATCTGCTTCCCATCACGAACCCGGTCTACCGCGAGAACTACGCCGTCTCCACCCTGCACGATCAGCTTCGCGAGGCTGCCGACCGCCTGGGCGAAGAGGTGCTCGAACGCCGCTATGACGCCTTCCCGCGACTGCTGGCCGGCTTCCGGGCCGTTCACGGCGGCATCGCGCACGATCTCGCCGCGCTACCTGCCTACGGCGGCGATCTATTCGACCCCGACCGTTTCCCGTTTCTGGAGGGGCGCGCGCCGGGCACCGATTGGCGCAGCACGCCCGCCCAGCCTTGCCCCATCCACAACCGCACCGTGCTTCATCTCCTCGGCGCTCTCCAGTTCCTGGAGATGAAGGTGCCAGGCGGCGGACGCGAGAAGCGGCGCCTCAGCTTCCGCGCCCTCGACATCGAACAGATCGGCCACGTCTACGAAGGTCTGCTCGATCACACCGCGCGCCGCGCCAGAGAAATCGTGCTCGGGCTCGATGGCAAGGAACAGATCGAAGTGGCGCTCTCCGAACTCGCCCGCCGCCGCGCGCAGCCGGACTTCTCCGAATGGCTCGCCGATGAAACCGGCCGCAGCGCCAAAGCCATCGAAAAGGCGCTGGCGCAAAACTCCGTTGACGATCCCTTGCGCTGGCCTGCGTGGGAGCAGGTCGCACCATTCGCCGGCCTGGTTCGACGCGACGACAACGGCGACCCGTGGGTGATCCCTGCCGGCAGCCTCTACGTCACCACCGGAACGGCGCGCCGCCAGACCGGGACGCAATACACGCCGCGCACGCTCACTGAATCCGTGGTGGAGCATGCGCTGGCGCCGCTGGTTTACACCGGTCCGGCCGAGGGTCAGCCGCCGGAAGCCTGGCAACTCAAGACTGCTGGGCAGATTCTCGATCTCAAGATCTGCGACTTCGCCTGCGGCTCGGCGGCCTTTCTGGTGGCCACCGCCCGGTATCTTTCCGCGCGCCTGGCCGAAGCCTGGGATGCCGCGCAGCAAGAGTGCGGCGCAGGCGTGCAGATCACGCCCTACGGGCACCCTTCAAGCGGACTGCCCGAAGAAGAGCTGATCCCTGCCAACCCCGACGAGCGCGGACTCTACGCGTTGCGCATCGTGGTGGAGCGCTGCCTTTACGGCGTGGACCGCAACCCGCTGGCAGTGGAGATGGCCAAGCTTTCGCTCTGGCTGTTGACGCTGCAACGCAACCGGCCGTTCACGTTTCTCGATCACGCCATCCGCTGCGGCGATTCGCTGTTGGGTGTCGATCTGCGGCAACTTTCTACCTGGAGCCTCTCGGGCGAAGGCAAGCAAAGTGTGCTCTTCGATGCCGACCTGAGCTTCGCCGCCGACAAGCGCGAAGGGCTGATGAAGATGCAATATCATCCGGGCGACCAGCGCCGAATGCTGGACGCAGCGCTGGCGAAGACGCGCCGTCTCCGTGCCGCGGCCGACCGGCTGATCGCGACGGCATTCGAGGCCAACCCCGAAGCCGCTGCCGCGGCCATTTCGATGGGTTTGGAGGAGCAGGAGACCGAGGCGCGGAAGATTCTCGAAGGAAAGCGGCCATTTCACTGGCCAGTCGAGTTTCCGGAAGTCTTTCTACACGGAGGCGGGTTCGATGCGATTGTTGGGAACCCGCCATTCATCGGCGGGAAACGAATTACCGGAGTTCTTGGAACTCAATACCGCGAATACCTCATTGAGTTTATCGGACGCACAATCCGAGGGCATGCAGATTACGTGGCGTATTTCTTCTTGAGGGCTTCAGGGCTGCTAAAACGAGGCGGTACAGCTGGCTTGCTTGCGACCAACACGATCGCGCAAGGAGATACGCGTGAGGTGGGACTCGACCAAATAACTGCGGATGGGGCAACCATTTACCGAGCACTTTCTAGCCGCCACTGGCCGGGCGAAGCGAGCCTGGAAGTCGCCCACATATGGCTCTGCAGGGGCTCGTGGGCTGGGCCGTTCCTGTTGGATGAGGGCGCCGTCAACGGCATCACGAGTCAACTGCAGGCTCCTGGCATGGTCAGCGGCAAGCCGTACCGCTTAGCCGCAAACGCGGGCCAGAGCTACATCGGCTGTTTCCCTTTCGGCATGGGATTCATGCTCGATCCTGATGAAGCTCAGCGCTTGGTAGACAGGGATCCTCGGAACGGTGACGTCCTCTTCCCATACTTGAACGGCGAAGATCTCAACAAGCACTGGGATCAGTCTCCGAGCCGTTGGGTAATCAACTTCCGCGATTGGCCGCTCGAAAAGGCCCTGGAATACCCGGATTGCATCGAGATTGTCGAGAGGCTGGTCAAGCCCGAGAGAAGTACGAAGGCATCTGACGTGGCCGCTTTTCCTTGGTGGCAGTTTTGGCGCGCCCGCCGAGGGGTATACCGGGGGATTGCGAAGCTTGACCGAGTCCTTGTGCGCGCCCAAACGAGCCGAACACAAGCGGGCGTACTCGTTTCTCCGAACTGGGTATTCGACCAGAAGCTTGTTGTATTTGCACATCGGGAGGCTTGCTGGCTCGCACTGCTGGATAGTCATTTTCACTATTGGTGGGTTGTGGACCGCGGCGCGACAATGAGGAGCGATACTGTCTACACCCCCTCGGACTGCTTCGAGACGTTTCCTTTCCCGCAGTCCCTTGCCTCGCTCGAATGCATCGGCGAAACTTACCACTCCCACCGCCGCGACATCATGGCTGCCCGCCGCGAGGGACTTACTTCCACTTACAACCCGTTTCCACTCCCCGCAAGAAGTCTCGCAAGACATCGCCACTCTCCGTGCTCTGCACGTCGAGATGGACCATGCAGTCGCTGCTGCGTATGGCTGGACCGACCTTGACCTCGGGCACGGCTTCCACGAGACCAAGCAAGGCATCCGCTACACGATCTCCGAAGCCGCCCGGCGCACGGTCCTAGACCGTCTGCTCGCGCTGAACCATGAACGCCACGCGCAGGAAGAAGCAGCCGCCGGTGCCTCTTCGAAGCCCGCGCGGAAGCCAAAGGCTCGAAAGCACGCACCCGACCAAAAGGACCTTTTTTGAGCGCGGGGAAATTGTGCTACGTTAAGCCGATGCGACCAAGCCCGCGCTGGCAGGTCTGACCATGGAATTCGAATGGGACGCTGCCAAGGCAGCATCCAATCTCGACAAACATGGCGTGAGTTTCGCCGAGGCGATGATCGTGTTCGGCGATCCTCTGGAAGCCACGATTCCGGACCCGGATCACTCGTCGGATGAGTGCCGTTTGCTTAGCATGGGCCGCTCCGAAGCGGGCCGAGTCCTGGTGGTGGCGTATACTGAGCGTGAAGGGCGCATTCGCCTGATCAGCGCGCGGGAGGCAACGCCCGCCGAGCGGAGAAGATATGAGTCAGAGCAACATGGCTAGTCCGGACGACTTGAGGCCGGAGTACGATTTCTCCGGCGCCGTGCGGGGAAAGCACCACGAACAGTACCGGGCCGGCACCAACGTGGTGTTTCTCGATTCGGATGTGGCCAGGGTTTTCAAGGACTCGGAGTCGGTCAACCGGGCGCTCCGCCTTCTGCTGGATCTCGCCAAGAACCAGTTGCCGCCGGATCGCGCCGCCTAGAACGCGCGCGAATTCGACCTTATCTCCAGCGGAAAGGAATGAGTCATGTCCACCGCGCCCCTTCGCCAGGAACTCGAAGATCTGATCCGCCGCGACCTGTTGGGTCCTGCTGGCGGCGAACAGGAGATCATCACCGAGCAGAGCGTCCGCAATCGCTACCTGCTCGGTATGCTCGCCCCGCTGAAGGTGATCGAGGTAGACGAGGAGCGGGTAGCACCGCTCGAGGAATGCGATGCCCCGTCGCAGCCGATCACGCTGGGTGCGACCAATATGTGGTTCTCGCGGACGCTTTCGGCGCTCTCCATTCCGTCTTCGGCCGATCCGCTGGAGCAGCTGGCGGAGCAGGATCTGACAGCGCTGTTCGAGGACGCGGAGTCGGAGCGCGATGTCAAGCTGGTGCGCCGTCGCCACCCGCGCTATGACCCGTACACGGACGCACAGATCTGGGCGGCGATCGGCAAGTTACGTGCGCAGGACAGCGCCGCGCCCCTCACCCCCAAGGATTTGAAGCTGCCCGAATGGAAGCTGTTCTCGAAACCGGATCCGGCGAAGAACAGCGCGAATCTACGCCTGCGCGTGGTGACACCGCCGGCGAAGTATGCGCCTTGGATCGAGAGCGTAGTGCTGATCGACCGTTTGCGAGAGGTGCAGGCCCTGGCAGGATTCACGCGGCTGGAACCGGCGGGCGACGATTCAGCCGCGAAGTTGGTGCCGCTGCGGCGCGGTCCGGCCGAGTGGGTGCCGGCGGCCGAGGTGCGGGGCGAGGGGCTGTTCCTGCGGCTCTCTGAAGCGAAAGTGTCAGACTGGCTGGCGACAGCGCCGACGCTCGAAATGCAGTTCTTCGGCGCGCACCGGCGCTGGCGGGCGCAGCGGGGTTTGGATCCGTCGCTCGGATTTCCTGGGCTGCGGTATGTCCTGCTGCATTCGTTGGCGCACGCGCTGATTCGCCAGTTTTCAGTCGAATGTGGATACGCTGCGGCCAGCCTGCGGGAGCGCATCTACTTTTCCACGCCAGATGATGAAGAGTCGATGGCTGGCATCCTCATCTACACTGCCGCGCCTGACAGCGAGGGCACTTTGGGTGGGTTGGTGACATTGGGAGAGACCGCCAATCTGGAGCAGCACCTCGACCAGGCGTTGGAGGGATTGGAAATCTGCTCGTCCGACCCGTTGTGCGCGGAGACGACACCCGAGCAAGCGTTCATGTCGCTGCATGGCGCCGCCTGCCACAACTGCCTGTTTCTGCCGGAGACTTCGTGCGAGCGGGGTAACCGGTATCTGGATCGGACCGTATTGGTGCCGACCATGGAGCGCGCAGAGTTCGCGTTCTTCCGCCCATGACAACCGCCGAAGCGTGCCTCAAACTCGTGGAGGAACTGCCGGGCAGCCTGGTTGAGTCGCTGATCGTGCAACTGCGGGCCGGCGCGGCACCCACGATGCCGAGCCCCGGCTACCAGGGGAGGGTTGACGAGTTCGTGCGGTGCCGAAGTGACGCGCGAGGCGAGCTGGCGCCGATGCTGGAGGTGGCGCTGGCGGCCAAGCGAGTACAGCAGAATACAGAGTTGGTATGGACCGGTCCTTCGACGCCAGTGGTGCCGGTGCGGCGGACGGAGCAGGTTCTATGCGACCTGATCCGCTGCGCAGAGCAAAGGCTAACCATGACGAGTTTCGGAATCTTCCAGGTACCGCGCCTGGTAGAAGAACTTGAACAGGCACTGGCACGCGGCGTGGCGCTGCGGATCGTGCTGGGCGATCGGGAAGCCCACAGCGACCAGGAGATCGACCGCCAGCGTCACCAGTTGGGGCGGGTGGTGGCCGCAAGGGCGACGCTCCTGCAATGGCCGCCAGAGCGACGGCCTCGCGATGAGCAGGGCCACGCGGGCCTGATGCACGTCAAAGCCGCCGTCGCTGACTCGCGGCTCGTGTTCCTAACCAGCGCTAACCTCACCGAGGCGGCGCTGGAGAGGAACATGGAGTTGGGTGTGCTAATTCGTGGTGGGAGCATGCCGGTCGCAATCGACCACCTGATCGATGCGCTGGTGGAATCGGGAGAATTACAGTCAGCGTAGATCGCTTCAGATCAGGCAACATGCGGGATATCACACCGGCGCGCGGAAGAATGAGTTGCGGCGGATTCAGTGGCCGCAGGTCGATTTCGATGGCAACGTGATCCGCTTGCCAGCCAGCCAGACGAAAACCAAGAAAGCCCGCACACTGCCGATCTATGGCGATATGCGGCGCTGGCTGGAGCACCAGCGCGCGACGTGCCCGGCCGATTGCCCGTGGGTCTTTCATGGAGCGCACGGCCACCCGCTGGATAATCACCTCAGCGGGTGGGCGGAAGCATGCAGCCGCGCCGGTCTACCTGGGCTTTTGTTCCACGACCTGCGACGGACAGCAGTGCGCAACATGAAGCGAGCCGGCGTTCAAGACAAGATAGCGATGGACATTACCGGTCACCGCACGCGGAGCGTTTTTGACCGCTACAACATCGTCGACGAGGCGGACGTTCGCGGTGCCGGCGAACGCCTCGAAGAGTACGCGAAGCAGGGCAAGCGCGAGCGGGCCGCGCGGCTGCAAAGGGTCAAATGATCACTGCGCGAACCATTACGAGAACCATTACAGTGCGGGTGGCCCGAATCTGCGGTAAACTCAAATGAGTCATAGAGTTGCTGGAGTGGCGGAACTGGCAGACGCACGGGACTCAAAATCCCGCGCTCTTCACTGAGCATGAGGGTTCGACCCCCTCCTCCAGCACCAGCCTGGCCTCGGTCTCAAGGCGGCGTCGGCGCCGTCAATCGCACCAACGCGCCACCACCTTCAGCACCCGCGCCAGCCCCTCGGAGTGTGCCGATCTGCCAGTGCAAACGGCCCTCTGCGGGATCGACCATACGGCCATGTGCCCTTCTTACACCGAAGTTACATCAGCGGCTCAAATTCTCAACATTTGCCTCGGGGCCGCGGGGATATGATAGAGCAAATCAATCCCGGGAGGGGTGACTGGCACCATGGAAGAACTTGGATGCGCTCCGCAGGCCGCGCGGTCCCGAAGGTCGCGTCGCGGTTTCTTTCAAGCGGGGATTCTCGGCCTGGGTGCGGCGATAGCCGCCGCGTTGGGCTTGCCCGCGCTGGCATATTTGCTGACGCCGCCGAAATCCGGACAGCAGGACGCATGGATCGAGATCGGCGAACTGAACAAATTCGCTGCCGGCGCGCCGCTCGAAGTGGCGTTTCGACGCAATCGCACCGACGCCTGGAAGGTGGTCAGCGAGAAGGACACCGCCTGGGTGGTAAAACGCGCCGACGGCGGCGTGACGGCCTTCGGCCCGCAGTGTACTCACCTTGGATGCGCCTATCACTGGGATGACGGACGGCAGCAGTTCCTCTGCCCCTGCCACTCGTCATTGTTTCGGATAGATGGCAGCGTGATCTCCGGGCCGGCGCCGCGCCCGCTCGACCGTTACGAAACCAAAGTGGAGAACGGCAAGCTGATGCTGGGGCGCCTCGAAACATTGAGCGAGAGGCGCGCATGAAGCGGCAGGTGGAAAGCCTGGTCGCGTGGCTCGAGGACCGCACCGGCCTGCCGGGCGCCATTGCGCATTTTCTGGACGAGAAGATTCCGGCTTCGGGCGGCTGGCACCAGGTGTTCGGCAGCGTCGCGATGTTCCTCTTTCTCACTCAGGCGTTCACCGGCATTCTGCTCGCGTTCAACTACGCGCCCACGCCGGGCGAAGCTTACAACAGCCTGCGGTATATCCTCACCGAGGTCACCGGCGGGCGGCTGATTCGCGGGCTGCATCACTGGGGCGCCAGCATGATGATCGTGGTGGTGGTACTGCATGGGGTGCAGGTGTTCGTCTTCGGCGCTTACAAGAAGCCGCGCGAGACCACCTGGATGCTGGGCGTGGTCCTATTGCTGCTCACGCTGACTTACGGGCTTACCGGCTACTTACTCCCCTGGGACAACCGAGCTTACTGGGGCACGGTGGTGGCGACTAAGATCGCGGCCTCGGCTCCGCTCGCCGGCCCGTACATGACGCGGCTGCTGGGTGCGGCGAAAGGCGTCGGCGTGGTCACGTTCGCGCGATTTTACACCGTGCACGTGCTGCTGCTGCCGCCGGCGACCATGCTGCTGATTCTCGCCCACGTGTATTTGGTGCGCCGCCACGGCGTAACGCCGCAGCCGGGCGATGAGGCGCTCCCCAGGAAGCCGTTCTATCCAGTGCAGGTATTCAAAGACACGGCGGCCATCTTCCTCGCATTCGCCGTTTTGTTCACGCTGGCAGTGGCGGCCAAGGTGCCGCTGGAACAACTGGCGGACCCGACCGATACGACTTACATTCCGCGCCCCGAATGGTATTTCCTGTTTCTATTTCAGACGCTCAAGTTCTTCGAGGGGCCGCTCGAAATCGTCGGCAGCACCATTCTGCCCGGCCTCGCGGTGCTGGCGCTATTCGCGGTGCCGTTTATCGACCGCGCGCAGATGGTGAAGGTGACACGCCGCACGGTGGCAATCGCTTTCGTGGTTCTCGCGGCCATTGGCTGGAGCGGGCTTACTGCGGCGGCCATCCTGTCGACGCCGCGCGAGGCGGTGGCGCAGGTGGATTACTCGGCGCCCACGAATTGGATCCAGCTTTCGCCGGAGGAGATGGCCGGCATCGCTTACTTCCGCCAGGAGAGCTGCGCCAGTTGTCACTCCGCCGGCTCGTCGGTGGGGCCGGACCTGACCCGCACCGCCGTCCACAAGGACGCGGCCTGGATGATCCGCCACTTCAAGCAGCCCGCGGCAGTCCGTCCGGGCAGCGCCATGCCGCCGGTGGCACTGGGTGATGCGCAGTTGAATTCGCTGGCCGCTTTTCTGCTCAAGCTGACGCCGGAGAATTCGAGCGCGCTCGCCGAGGCTCCGGACTTCGCGGTGCGCGGCGCCGTCGTGTACCAGGCGGGACACTGCGCTGCGTGCCATACGGTGAATGGCGTGGGCATGAAGGTGGGGCCGCCGCTCAACGGCCTGGCCAAGCGCCAGACGCAAAGTTGGGTGAATGATCACTTCGCCAACCCGCAGAAGCTTTCTCCCGGATCCATCATGCCGCCCTACCAGCTCTCTGCGGAGGATAAGAAGAATCTAACGGCCTATCTGTTCTCGCTTCCGGAATAGCCAGCCGTGCTCAGTGCCGCGTTCTGGTGCGGTGGTAAGACGGGCGATCGGTTTCTGTCGCCTGTTCGCTCTGTCTCCAGAATCGGCGCCATTTGAGAAGCGAACTCAGCCGGGGAAAACCGCCTCGCATAGGCTTGCAGCGCGGAGGGCCGGAAGTGTGGCTCCATGCCTTCGAAGCGCTCCACGGCGGCCTCCAGGCATTCGTCGGACGCACTTTCGTAGAGCACGCCACCAAACGCCGGCACGGTTTCCAGCGCGCCACCGCGTCCCAGAGCGATCACGGGCTTGCCGCTGGCCAGCGCCTCCACCGGAGTCAGACCGAAATCTTCCTCGCCCGGTAGCACCAACGCTCGGCACCGTGCGTATAGTCCGCGAAGATCCTCGTCGTTTACATGTCCTAACAAGGTGATGTTAGCGCCCGCGGCCGCCTTCAGCCGGCGGTACTCCGGACCCGCGCCGGCAATAATCAAGCGCCGCCCGCTGCGCGTAAACGCGCGCACCGCGGAATCAATCCGCTTGTAGGGCACCAATCCCGAGACAATGAGGAAGTAATCGTCCGGCGGCTTCCAATAGAAGGAATCCACCTCGACCGGCGGGTACACGACCTCCGACTCGCGGCGATAGGTTTTGCGAATGCGGTTCTGCACGTTGCGGCTGTTAGCGATGAAGTCGTCTACCCGCGCCGCGGAGGCGTAATCCCAGAGGCGGAGGTAATGGGTGAGCGGAGTCATGGCGGCGCGCTTCCAGCGCGAGGCGGTCCAATCGTTGCGATAAGCCGGATAGAGATCCCATAAGTACCGGGGAGGCGTGTGGCAGTAACAAACGTGTCGCGTGGAGGAAGAGACGATCACGCCTTTGGCCGGACCGGATTCGCTCGATACCACCAGATCGTAACCGCGCAGGTCGAAGCTCTCGAGCGCCATGGGCATCAGTGGCAGCAGCGCCCGGTGCCAGCGCCGCAGTGGATTCAGGAATGAGGTCGTGACCTGGTGCAGGCGGACTTCCTGGCTAAGTGTCTGCGGCGCCGAGAACAATGTAAAAATGTCCGCCCCGGGGAGCAAGCGGCACAGCGCGTCGAGCACCTTCTCGCCGCCACGGCGATCTAACAGCCAGTAATGTACGATTGCTACCCGCACCTATATCCAGCTTACTGCTCGCGGATAGATATAGCTGCGGTTTCGAAACGAGTTTTACCGCTGTAACAGGCTTGCGCATGTTATCAAGGATTAGTGACCACTCACGACGCCCTGGGAATAGTGCGGCCCGACCCGTTGCTCTGCCATGTTGACCTGCCGCTGCGCCGGGCGTACCAGCCGGTAGGTTTTCGGCTGCACCTGGCCACGAATTCTCGCGACGTGATCGACGCGGCCGACGAATGCTGGCGCGACTACGAGCCGGAATTCGCCTGCGAGCCAATGGAACTTCGGGTGGTGGTGGAAGCGGAAGGAGGACTGGCGAGCGAGCCGAGTTTCCGGTTGCAGCGAAACCTGTTGTCGATTGTCTCCGACGCGCATAATTTCGCGGTGGTCGACTTCAGCACGCAGCTTGCATGCATTTACGTATCGAAAGAGACCGCGGCGGATCACAATCTGCTGCGCTGGTTTTTCCTGGAGTCGATTGCTTACGTGCTGCTCGCGCAACGCTATTTGGCGCCGCTGCACGCAGCCTCGATCGCGCGCCACGGAACGGGTGTTTTGCTCTGCGGCGCATCCGGGGCCGGTAAGAGTACACTTGCGTTTGCCGCCGCCTGCGCGGGGTGGACGTTTCTGTCGGACGATTGCACCTGGCTGCTGGCCAGCGGTTCCGACGCTACCGCCGTCGGCAGACCGCACCAGGTGCGGTTCCGCGACGATGCGCCGGGTTTGTTTCCGCGCCTGGCCGGCTATGCCGTGCGCGAGCGGCCCAACGGCAAGATAGGAATCGAGGTGCCGACGCGCGCCTTCCCGGAGATTCGCACCGCACTGCGGTGCAGGGTCGGCGGCCTGGCGTGCCTGGACCGCCGCCAGGGAGCGCGGCCGGCGATGGAGCGCGTGGAGCCGGCCGAAGTGGCGCGTCAACTGCTGAATTCCTGCAGCTATGGCGCGGAGGTGGACGCGATGCACGAACGAGCCACCCGCAGGCTGCTCGATCTGCCTGCGTGCCGATTGCAATACGAATCGCTGGAGGACGGATTGCGGCTGCTTTCCGAGTTCGGGGACGCGATCGGCGCCGGGGCCGCGTCAGGGGGTGCCGCTTGATGTGTCGATCCTGGGCGCGCCGCGGTTCGGCTCTTAGCCAATGACGGCGGCAGCCGCAAGCACGCGGCCGAACCCCTGGCCGGGATGTCGCGCTCTTCCCAGCGGCCCCGCAGCGGCGCTAGCCGCGCTGCATCTTGCCGAGCCGGAGTTGAGCGGCATCCGCCACCTCTCCGACCGCGACTGGCGCCGGGCTCTCGATTACTGCGATCGCTCGCACCTCACGCTTGCTCTGCATAGTGCGGCGCGGGGCGCGATGCCCGAGTGGGTGCGCGAGCGAACGGATCGCAACGCCGCGCAGAACCAGCAGCGCTTGCGCCGCACCGAAAAGGCGTATCGCGCCGTGGCGCAGTGCCTGACGACGCACGGGATCGAGTTTCTGGCGCTGAAGGGCATCACGCATTGCGCGCAGTTCGGAACACCGGCCGCGGAACGCGTACAGTACGACATCGATCTGTTCTCACCGCCGGAAAGCGTTCACGCAGCGGAAGCGGCTTTACGCGACCTGGGCTACGAGCGGATCCCGCGGATGGAGGACTTCCCCACCGATCATCTGCCCACGTTGATCCGCAGGACCGGCTGGGAATGGCGCGGCGACTTTTTCGATATCGATATCCCGCTGTCCGTCGAACTGCACTTCCGGTTTTGGAACGATGCCGTGGAGCGGCTGCCTGCGCCGGGAACCGAAGAGTTCTGGGGGCGCCGCAGCAGGCTGCGCGTGGCGGATGTGGATCTCGACGTCCTGCGCCTCCCCGACGCGCTGGCGTATGCCGCGCTGCACTTCCTGCGGCACGTATTGCGCGGCGACACCATCACGTTCCACGCGCATGAGATTGCCCGCTTCCTGGATACCAGGTCCGAGGGCAGTGAATTCTGGGACGAGTGGAGCGCGCTCCATTCGCCGCCGCTGCGCCGACTGCAAGCCGTGGCGTTCCGATTGGCGACAGAGTGGTTCGGATGCCGGGTCGCGCCCGCACTGGAACGGGAGATGGCCGCGCTGCCCAGCGCCACCCAGCAGTGGTTCGCCGATTTTGCGACTGCCCCGGCAACATCGCAGTTCAACTCCAATAAAGAGGAACTGTGGTTGCATCTGAGTCTGATCGAGGCGCGGCGCGATAAGTGGAGCGTGGCGCGGCGCCGGCTGCTGCCCGGCAACCTGCCACGAGACGGCGGCGCGGTTCACGTTCCGCGAAGTGAATTGACGTGGCGGAAGCGCGCGCGTTACAAGCTGCGGCATTTAGCGTACGTGGCACGGCGGGCGCGCCGCCATGCGGCGTCGCTCGCGGGAACGGCATTTTCCGGCGCCCGGTGGTGGGGGCGGGCGAACGGACTGAGCAGCCAGTTTTGGATTTTTCTAGCGACCGCCATCCAGTTCAACTTCGGGCTCTTCATTTTCTTCCTGCTGTACAACCTGCACCTGTTCGACCTGGGTTACCGCGAAGATATCCTGGGCGTGGTGGGCGCCAGCGCCACCATTGGCAGCATCGTGGGCACAATTCCGGCCGCCCTTCTGATGCGGCGTTTCGGCCTGCGCAGGGTGCTGCTGGCCGATATCGCGGCGACCGCCGCGATTGTCACCATGCGCGCCCTGACGACTTCGCGGCTGCCGCTGATCGCTCTAGCCTTCGCCGCCGGATCGATCTTCTCCGTTTGGGCCGTGGCCATCAACCCGGCCATCGCAGGCGCGGTGGAAGAAAAGCGCCGCCCGCTGGCGTTCAGTATGTTCTTCGCGGTCATGTTCTCGGTCGGGATCGTGGGCAGTTATGCGGGCGGATTACTGTCAGCATGGCTGCACGGCAAGCAGCCGGTGCTGTTGCTGGCCGCGCTCCTGGTGGCGCTGGCGCTGGTTCCGGCGTGGTATCTCAAACCAGGCGAGCCCCCGAAAGAAAGCGCCAGGGTCTATCCGCGCAGCCCGTTTCTGCTTCGGTATCTGGCGGCATTCGCGGTGTGGAACCTCGCCACCGGAAGCTTCAACCCGTTCGCCAACGTCTATTTTGCGCACCTGCGATTTCCCGCCCAGCGAATCGGCAGCGTTTTTTCCGGCTCGCAAGTGGCGCAACTGGTTGGCGTGCTGATGGCGCCCGCGATCTTCCGGAAGGCTGGCCTGGTGACCGGCATCGTGTGGATGATGGCTGCGACCGCGATCGGGCTCGTCGGACTGTCGACTCAGTCAACCGCCACCGTGGCCGTGCTGGCGTACGCGTGGTACATGGCTTTCCAATGGATGAGCGAGCCGGGCCTGAACGCGCTGCTGATGAGCCGCGTGGCCGAGCGCGAACGCAGCGGAGCTTCCGCGCTCAATTACCTGGTCGCGTTTTCCGCGCAAGCGGTGGCGGCGCTGGCCGCCGGCCGGCTGCTGGCGCACTTCGGTTATGGCGTGGTGTTGGCGGGCTCGGCGCTGCTCGCGGCGGGCGCGGCCGGACTGTTTCAGGCATTCGTCAATTCGCGCGCGGCGGAGCCTCGCGCGGCCCACTCGATTGTCGCCAGTACCTCCTGATGGTACCTTTCGAGCGTGAACCGCGCACGCCACTGTTCTCTTGCCGCTTCGGACAGCCGCGCCAGTCTTTCCTCCGGACCCGTCAGGATCTCGATCGCCAGTGCCGCCATGTGCTCCATTGAGTCCGCCAACATGCCGGGCAGGCCGGCGGCCACCTCCGGAATCCCGCCGGATGGAAATGCAATCACTGGCACGCCGGCCGCGTACGCCTCCGGAATCACTCGCGTGGTCGCCTCGGGGCCGGTGGATGGCACCAGCAATAGATCGAGTCTGGACAGCACCGCGTGGATATCGGCGACCCATCCAGTGAATTCCACGGGAAGGCCTGTCGCTTCCGTGCGCACCTGGGCAGCGTAGCGTTGCGCGCGCGGGTCGGAAAACAGCGGGGCGCCGCACACGACGAACCGGCATCCGGGCAGTGCGCGATGAACGATTGCCGCCGCGCGCAGAAATTCGCGCTGTCCTTTTTCGGGCGCGATCCTGCCGATGCAGCCGATGCGCGGCGGGCCGCTCGGCCGCTCGGCGGTTCGCGCAGGCCCCGCCACGCCGTTATAGATCACCTTCACGCGCTCCCGGGGAACGAACTTCGTCCACGGCTCCGCCACGAACCGGCACGCCGCGATAACCGAGGCATCCGGGTGAAGTAGCGCTTCGCCCGCCATCCATCGCGACAGGCCTGCGCCGATGTAACTGTGGGAGTGAAAAACCACGGGCAAGCGCAGTCCCACCACCGCCGGCAGCAATCGCGGGCCGTTCACGTAAACCAAATCGGCCTGTATCTGTTTCGCCAACAGCCGAACCTGCCGCGTGAGTCGCGGCGCCCCGCTGAGGAAGCGCAGCGTGTCCATTAGCGATTTCCGGCCGGAGCGATAAGGCCCGCAGTCGACTGTTGCCGTCTCAAAACCTAGCGCGCCGATCTGTTTGAACAGCGGGCCATCGCCGGGCATGCCTACCACCGCTTCCCAGCCGCGTTCTCGCATGGCGGGCAGCAACTCCATCAGCGCTTGCTGCGCGCCGCCTGGATCGCTGAACTGGTCCAGGATGAGCAGCCTCATTGGCGAACCGCCAGCGCGAGCACCCAGAAGTACACAGGCAGCACGCGCCAATAAGTGAGTAGATCGCCGGAAGCCATCTGCACCACTTGTCCGGACCAGAAACAGAGCATCCAGGCGCCGAAAAACGACCGGCGCGCATCGGGGGCCTGCGCTGCCCGGCGCGCCGCACGCAGGATGGCGACATTCAACCACACCAAAGCAGCCAGGCCGCCGATGCCGGTTTCCACCAGCAGGCTGAGGTACATGTTATCGGCGACTACCGTGGTACCGAGGTAATTACTGTACGGCAGCGTTTTATAACCGATTCCGAACAGCAATTGCCATGGATGGGCGGCGATCCAGTCCACCAGGATTCTCCAGCTTGCCACGCGGCCGGAAAGCACGCCTTCGGTGGCCGAGAAGAGATACTGGGCCGATGCTTCCAGGCGCAGCCAGTACATCTGGATGAACGCTGGAAAGATCTTCCAGGTGAGCAGCGAGATACCCGCCAGACAGGCCGCCAGAGCCGGCGCCCTACGCAACAGCCGCAGACGGCGCCGGTTCAGCCACGCCAGCACGGCCAGCGCCCCCAGCGCATTGATGAGCGATCCGCGGGAGTACGAGAGCACCAGCGCGGCGAGGAAAACCGCGCCTCCCGCCGCCATCGCCTTGCGCGACACGGGCGCTTCGGCACGCGGCCGCGATAGCCCAACGGCGATCATGACCAGAAAAAATGCGCAGAAATTGCCCAGCGTGCTGGCTTCATAAAACAGACCCTGCGCGCGGCGGTACATGCCGGAATCGAGCCAGACAAATTGCGCCCCGTAGCCGGCCGGCGCGGGGAACTGATAGTAAAAGTCCACGCAAGCGAACAGCGCCGCAACCGCCGCGGCTCCGAACAGCCAGCGCGTGGCGCGAAACAAATCGAAACGGATGGACGGACCGTGCGCCGTGTACAGGTAAACGTAAACCGGAATCGCAAACAGAGCTACTCGTGCCAGGCTGCCGGCCGCAACTTCCGCGCCCGAATGTATGGCTGCCACCGCAACACTGGCGGTAAGAACGGCCGTCAACGTCAGCAGCGCGGCGCTCACCCCGGACCACATGAAGCGCCATTCGGCCAGCCAAATCAAACCACAGAACACTCCCCAGGCAGCTAACAGGAGAGAGGGATGCGGCCCCGAATTGCCGATTGCGATCGGCAGCGGCGGCAGCAACAGCGCCGCCCCAAGAAATGCGGCGAGCCAGCGCTCCGGCCGCCCAAGCGTCCACCACGCGAAAAGAACCAGTGCGGCGGGCGCGGCCAGCACTGCCTTGGCACCCAGCCCCGGAGCTACCGCAATCGCAGCAGCCCACACGCCCAACAGAGCCGCCCACGCCCGGCTTCCGCGCGATTCGGAATAGACAGCGGCATTCACCGGCCGCCTTCTCCCACCGCGCGAAACTCGCCGCGCCGCGAACCCGCCCGCTGTTCCTGGTAGCTCATCTCCAGCGTGAAATAGATCATCGGCAGTAGCAGGCCTAACAACAGCGCCGCCGCCAGGTTGAGGGGCAGATTCGGCGAAGACGGCCTCTCCGGAACGATCGCCGGGTCGATGATTCTGAGCCGCTCGCCACGGTAACCGGACTCGCCACGGGCTTCGCCGAGCCGTTGCTCCATCGCGGTCAGCGCGGCTTCATCGGCCTTGCGCTCGCTTTCGAGCTTGTCGCGATCCGCCAGCCGCTGCGCCAGAAGCTTCTGCTGTTCCGCCTCCTGTCGATCGAGCGCAAGCAGTTGTCGTCGCAGTTCCTGCAAGCGAGCGCGAGAGGTGCTTGGGGCCATGCTGGCCTGAACCTGCCAGGCACGATCCGCGGATTCGGCGATTTCGAGTTCGGCGCTGGCGATCTGGTGCTGCATGTCCGACCTCAAGCCAGCCGCCACGGTCAGGTCCGATTGCAGCGCGTCCACCGGTTCGCCGGCCAACATGTGGGACCAGGCGGCGTCGGTCTCCTGCAAACGGGCCTGCGCGCGGCGCTCCTCTTGAGCGACGGCTTCCACCAGGTCCAGTGCACCCTGCATCGCGATGGCCCGATTCATTTCCACCGTCTCGTCGGCCAAGAATCGAGCTAGCGCTTGCGCCCGTTGCGGATCCGGCAGAGTGGCGGCAATCTCCAGAATGCGCGTGTTGCGCACAATCTCAACCCGCAGCACGCTCTTCTGCAACGATTCGATCGGACGGTTCCCGAGTAACTGCCGCAGGCCGAAGCGTTCCACTGCCTTTTGAAAGAGGCCGCCGGCAGTGGCAAAGCGCTCGTAGGTCCTAAGTGACTCCAGGTAGATAGGACTCACCGCCATGGCGGCGCGAATGTCCGCTCCCGCCGGCGGATCGATGACGATACGAGCCGTCGCCGTGTATTGGCGAGGCATCAGCAGAGTCGCAACCAGCGCGAGAGTCACGGCAATCGCACAGCTTGTCGCGAGCGTGCGCCAGCGCAACTTGATGTAACCTACGTAACGAAACGCGTCCGTTGAGTCCGCCATCCTGTTTACTTGAGCTAGTGTAACCTATATGGCGTTCTTAGTTGCCTTGATTGTCCCGTTAGTAGCGTTAATTGTAACGCCCGGTCTGTTATTTTACTTTGATGTCACTCCCAAGTTAGTGGTGCTGCTCGCCTTTACGGCTGCTCTGCTGGTTGCCTGGGCCTTTCGGAGTCCGGTTCGCATACGGGGCTTTCCCTGGTTCTCGCCAGTGGTGCTCTTCGGATTAGGCTCCCTAGCCCTATCCACAATCCTTTCTGCCAGCCCCGCGCTATCGCTATACGGAACCTCCTGGAGGCGTTACGGAGCTCTGTCCCAAGCCAGCATTCTGGCCGTTGCATTTCTGGTCGCCACTCACATTGCCGGGCGTGCGGAGCGAGCCACAGCCATTCTGCGCGGGATTTCAGCTAGCGCTCTGCTCGCAGCAGTGTACGGAATTGCCCAGTACTGCGGATGGGACCCATTCCTTCCGGCCTCGGCATATCACATAGGGGAAGGCGTTTGGACAATTGTCCGGGCACCTGGAACCCTCGGTTACTCCAGTTACTTCGCAGTCTGGTTGAATATGGCCTGCTTCGCGAGTTTGGCTGGCCTGGAGTCGGATACCAATGTAACATGGCGGTGGATCGCCGGTGCATCAGCGGTGATCTCCGTTGGTGCGATGTTACTGAGTGGGACGCGCGGAGCTTACGTCGGTCTGTTGGCCGGCGGTGGTGTATGGCTCATCTGGAGGGGGCTCCACTTGACGCGGCGGCTGATCGCGGGCTTGGCGATGGTGGTTCTGGCTGGCCTGGTCTTCTATTCTTCGCCGGCCGGATTGCAAATGCGCAGCCGCGCGAGGTGGTTTGCCGAAGACCCGTGGGGCGGCGCGCGGCTGTATCTATGGCGCGACAGCGCGCGCATGGCGGTGGATCGGCTGGCCGTTGGGTATGGCCCGGAAGTTTTCAGCGCGGCGTTTCCTCGTTATGAATCGCGGCAACTGGCGGTGGCCTATCCCGACTTCGCCCACGAATCGCCGCACAATATGTTTCTCGATTCACTTGTGGCGCAAGGCCTTCCCGGCCTGGCGGCGCTTTGCGGCATTTGTGCCGCCGGGTTCGCGGCAGCATGGCGGTTGCGGGCGAAGAGAAGCGCATTGGCCGCCTGGATGGCGGCCGCTCTGGCGGCGGCCATTGTCAGCCAGCAGTTTGTGGCGTTCACGATACCCACGGCGCTGACGTTCTATATAATCGTCGCCGTCGCGGTCGGGCTTGGGTGCGAGACGGTCGTGGCGCAGCGGCGGATGCTTTCCAAACTCCTAGCACTCGCGTTGGCGCTGGCGCTGATCTGCTTTGGTGTGCGCTTCACCGTTTCGGATAGCGCCCTGGCGCTGGCTCAACTCGATATCAATTCCGGTGACGCCGCGTTGGCTGCCGCCCACTATCTCGAATATGAACATTGGCGGCTTCCGGGAACCGCCGCCGACCTCTGGTATTCGCGCGCACTGTTCGACCTGGCACACCGGACCAAGAGCCCGGCGACCGCGGTACGGGCCACAGTCGAAGCCGGAAGCGCAGCCCTGCGGGCCATCGGCACGACGGAATACCCAGCCAACGCATGGTACAACCTGGCGGAACTCTGTGCCTCGCAAAACGATGCTGCGGGCGCCGAGATAAGCCTGCACGCAGCGATCGCGGCCGACAACCAGTGGTTCAAACCGCACTGGACGCTGGCGCAGTTGCTTCTTATCGAATCTCGATTGGAAGAGGCACAGCGGGAAGCCGCTTTGGCCGCAGTGCTGGATGGCGGAAAGTTCCCCGAAGTTACTCGTACGTCGCACGACATTAGTGCGAAACAGCGCCAAGTTTCCGCGCAACCTAAGTAAACTGTCATCGCGCACGGCGGGCAACCTAGGTAAAATCTCATCCGGAAGAGTGAATCAGGCGACCGACGCACTTAGAATAGACAACAGGAGAAGCAAAATGAAACTCACCTTTATAGCTCTACTAACTCTCGCTTGTGCGGCTACGGTATTTGCCCAAACGCCAGTTGTGGCATCGGGGGGAGTGCTGAATGCGGCGAGCTTTGCGACTAACCAAGGAGTGGCTCCTGGTTCTTTGGTTTCGATCTTCGGGACCAACCTCGCCACCAGCCTGGCCCAAGCCGATACCATCCCCCTCTCCACATCGCTGGGCGCCGTGACTGTGATGTTTAACAACATACCTGCGCCGCTGCTGTTTGTAAATCACGATCCCGTAAACGGCGATCAGATTAACGCCCAGTTGCCGTTCGCGGTGGGCACCGGCAATGCGCAAGTGACCGTCACCCGCGGCAGTGCCGTGTCGGCGCCTGTAAACCTCAATGTCATACCCTCCGGGCCGGGCATTTTCGCGGTGAACTTCGGAGTCGGCCAAGCCATCGCTTATGGCAACAGTGACGGCCAACTTGCCGCGGCACCGGGTGCAGTCTCCGGATTGACTACGCATCCAGCAAAGATCGGCGACACGAGCACCCTGGCGATCCTGGCCACCGGGCTGGGCGCCGTGAACCCTCCCGTAACCACGGGAAGCGCCGTTACCGACGGTCAAGTTCATTACACCGTGACGAATCCCACCGTGATGGTTGGCGGCGTGGAGGCCCAATTGGTCTTTTCCGGGATGCAGCCCCAGTTTCCCGGCGTCTACCAGATCAACATCATCCTTGCTCCCGGCACTCCCACGGGCAACGCGGTCCCATTGCAATTCGTAATGAACGGGATCACGACCACGGATCAGGTTACGATCGCGGTTACGAATTAGGCCCGCCGAGCCAGAGGTAGGACAGGCGATCGTCTTTTGTCGCCTGTCGAGGCGTCGTGTTTTAGCGAGGCAGGACAGACCACGGACAGCGATGGTCTGTCCTACCTGTTACCAGGAGTTACTCCCGCGCAGCACTTCGGGGATCGTCCGTAACAATACTTGCAGATACATCCGCAACGAGCGGTTTCGCGCCAACTTCAGGTCCAGGCTGCGCCGCTCGGGGTAGCTCAACCGATTGCGTCCCGACACCTGCCACAGCCCAGCGAGTCCCGGCTTGACTTGAAGGATCTCCTGCGCCGCGGCGCCATAGTGCCGAGCGAGTTCGGTCGCGGTAAGCGGCCGGGGACCAACCAGCGACATTTCGCCCGCGATCACGTGCCAGAGTTGCGGGATTTCGTCCAAGGAATGGCGGCGGCAGAAGCGCGCGAACCAGTGGGTTACGCGAGGATCGGAATCCTGTTTGTTCTCGGGTCCTTCGTCGTCGTGGATATACTCGATCCAATGAGAGCCTGTCGCTGCCCGCAGTGAGTCCTGGCCCCACATAATGCGGAGCTTGAGCATCCAGAGCGTCGATCCGCACCATCCTACACGGCGGTGGGCGATCAGCGGCGTGCGGCGCGATAGAAACGACACCGCGACCGCGCTGGCGCCGATTACCGGACTTATAGCCACGAGTAAGACAGCGGAGGTAACTCGCTCGGCGATTCCGACCGCCTGCCATACCAGATCGACGGTGGGCGATGTTTCGCGAACAATCCCGATCGAACCCATAACTATACCTGCTGCGATGTTACCGTCATCGCGTTCCGGGCCTTGTTGGCCTGGTGTAAACAGAGCGTAAAATCGTGTCGGGCGGAGAGAGTGCGGGCGTCAGGCGGGCAGGCGAATCAGGAAGCGAGCGCCGGGGCCGGTCGTGGAGTCGGCCCAAATCTCGCCGCCGTGATCGAGGATGGTCCGCTTCGACAGGGCCAGCCCGAGGCCCATTCCGTGGCGCTTGCCGGCGGTGGCGAAAGGCTCGAACAGATGCGGACGCACTTCGCTGCTGATGCCGGCGCCGTCGTCCTCCACGCTCACGATCACAGAGTGGTCCGCGGACTCGGCGGAAACGCGCACGTGGCCGCCGTGCGGCAGAGCGTCGATGGCGTTGGCGATCAGGTTCTGGAAGACTCGCTCGACGGACGGCCGGTCGAGGGTGAGTTCGATCTCGGGCGAAACATCGCATGCCAGAGAGACGCCGGGGCGGGCGGCGGCATCGGCGAGCGAATCGCAGGCGGCGAGAACCACATCGCGCAAGCGGCAGGCTTCGCGGCGCCGGCTGTGGCCGCGGCTGGTGTCGGCCAGTTCCTGCAGCATCGCCAGAATCCGCCGCGACGAGCCGTAGATGCTGGATGCAAGCTTCTTTACCTGGTCGGCGGAGAGTTCTGCATCCACCAGCATTTCCGCGCCGCCGTAAATCGCCGCCAGGGGATTGCGGAGATCGTGGATGATCGAGGTAGACAGTCGGCCGACGGTGGCGATCCGCTCCTGGCGAATCAACTCCTGGCGCGCAATGCGCAGGGAAGCGCACATTTCGTTAAAGCTTTCGGCCAGGCGTCCCAGCTCGTCCGAGCTGGACACGGGGACCTGCGCGTCGTAGTCGCCGGTCGCGATTCGCTCGGCTGCCCGCTCCAAAGCGCGGACGGGCTGCACGATGCGCCGGGCCAACAGGTACGTGCCGGCGAGCCCGAGGCAGATCGCCAGCATCCATATCACCACCATCTGAACGCGCAGCGTCGCCAGGCGCCGGTCGGCGGCCTGGAAGGAGCGCAGAATGCGCAGTTCGCCGACCTGGCGGCCTGCAATGTCAGCGAGCGGCATGACGAACTGCGCATAATTCGAATCGGCGATGCGGACCTGCTCCCGGCGCGTAAGATCCCCGGGCACGCTGACGGGAAGCGTCGATGCGATGGGCCGTCCGCGCGAAAAGAAGACGAAGTCGCTGCCGGTGGCTTGCTTCAGCTCGTGCGCCAGAGTGGCATCCACCTCGAAGCAGGCGACCAGCACATTGAGCAGCGCCGATCCTTGCGCAGCGGCTACATACACCGGCGTCACCACGGTCTGGTAAAGCCGTCCATTTTCGATCACGAATCCAGTGGCTTGGCCGGGAAAGCGAGCGGCGGCGGCGGCGAGCGGGAAACTGGGAGCGATCTCCTCCGCCGAACCGAGCGAGGCAACCACCGCTCCTCCAGGCTCCAGCACGTAAAACAGAGTGCGGCTGGGAGCGATGCTGTTCCAGAGCTCGCTGGCGGTATCGCGGATGGTGGTCTGATCGCGCGTGCCAAATGCGGCGCGCACGTCGGACATGCGGCTCAGCACAAGGCTGACCGACGCCAGCCGCTCCGCACGGGCGCTCCACAGCGATTCATAGGCGCGGGAGCTGGCGGCCACTTCTTCATCTAGCATGACGGCGGCGATGCGCATGAAGTGGTTCTGCACCAGCCAGCCGGCTACAGCCAGCAGGCAGATGATGGCCACCGAGGTGGAAAGCATGATCTTCCACAGCAGCGACATGGATTGCAGGTGGCGCACGGCTATTTGTGAGTGGCGGGATAGAAGCCCGCGTCGTCCGGCGCAGGCGGGTAATCCTGCCCGTACTTGTTCTTATGCGGAATGGAGAGGTAGCCGGTCTCGGAAATGGAGACTGGCGGAATCGAAACGCGCTCGCCGGAGACGGTGACGCGGCGGCCCGCGCTTCGCAGCGCGGTTTCGGTGGCGCGTTCGTGAAAGAAAGTGAGATCGTACTCGCCCTCCGGTGCGCCGGCGATATCGAAACGTCCGTCCGCCTTGGAGACGCCGAATAGGGGCGTATCCAGCACCACGATGACCGCGCTCATACTGGAATGGATGTTACAAAACACACGCACGATGCCGGGGCGGCTGAAGTGAATGCTGCGCGTGGAGCCGGGCGGATACAGGCCGACATCGAAAAGCTGGCCATCGTAATTGGAGAAAGCATTGTGAAAGATCGGATCGAGATTGGGAAAATCCACCGTAGAGCCGACTGTAACGATCAGCAGATGTGGCTGAAACATTTTGTCCTTCTGCAGCATCTGGACGTGCAACGGGGCCGGCGGCCGCACCGCCCCGACGGGCTCCAGCCAGACGGCCACTCCGGAATAGTCGTGGTGCTGGCGGACCGCCGGCGCGCGCGAATCGACCAGCTCCACGCGGCCCAACACCGTGGCGGCGAAACCCGGGCACGCCATCGCGGCGCTAAAACAGATACGCGAAAGCAAGGTCATAGTGAGGGTTGAGGCGCGTTGGCGACCCAATGTACGCCGTCTGGACGATTGCCGACTCAAAGCTGGCCACCACATTCGAGACAATCTGATACATGGCGTTAGCGCCGTAGGACTGGTTCTTGGAGATCAGGCCAGTCTGCAGGTCGCGGTTGCGGTCGTCTTCCTCGCCGCCAAACAGGTGAAACGCGAGGCGGCGCGTGGCGCGATACTCGAGTTGCGCCCAGCCGCCGGCGCCATGCACCGGCTGCGGAACCCCGCTGTAGGGTACCACGATGCCTTGGCGAAGGCCGCCGATCACGCCCAGGTTCTCGCCGAGAAAAACCGCGCCAGTGAGCGTGAAGGCGCGCGCCAGAGGAATGCGCCAGTCCACGGACGCAATGCGCGACGGCACCGAAACCCCAAGTAACTGCGAGTTACTAACATGGAAACCGGGCGCGATCTCGAAGTTGCCATTGTCGCCGGACTTCATCCAAAACACGAATCTGCCTTCGAGTGCCGGCCGGCCGGCCGGTGCGTAAGAGGAGTATTCGGCGGCAACGTTGCCGGCCTCGCTGGTTTCGAGGACTCCGGCTTGGGCGCGGAACCCGGCCGAATCGCCGAATAGAAACCGCTGCTCGATGCGTGCCTGCGGCCGCCAGAGCCAAAGGTTGCCGGCGCCGGTGAGCGGAGAGTAGCCGACCTGGGCCAGTGAGTCCGGTTCGCGGGGCGCCAGGATGGGTTTGTCTTGCGCCACCGTAAAGGTGGTGTTCGTCCACTGAAAATTGAGGGAAGCGATCCGTAAACGGACCAACTGGTCCAGCGAGTCACCGGAGCCGCCAAACAGGTCCACGTAAGCGTCGCCGGAGACTTCGGCTCCGGCGAAACGCTCGGGCGCCTGGAACTTCAGCCCGACAATGGTTTGGCGTAGCGTGGCGCCGTCGGAACGCGCGGCGGCCGCGGCGTCAGCAGTGGTGGGGTCCTGCGCGCCGCCGCCGTATTTGCCGTTCATATACGAATTGAAGAGAACCATGCCTGTGAGCTGGATCGCCGAATGGTGCTCGGATTCGATGCGGGTCTGTGCCAGGTCCTGGATCCGCTGTTCCGCCACATCGATCCGCTCCGCAACAGGCGGGGCGGCCGGAGGGGATGCTGCGGTGGAAGCGGCAGTCGCGGAAGCAATCTGCTCGCGCAGCGCGCGGATCTCCGACATCAGCTCGCGGTTCTGCTGTTCCAGAACGTCTAGGCGCTGAAGAATACGTTCCAGGTCCGCCGGGTCGCGCGACTGTGCGGCCAATATGCCGGGAACCAACACCAGGAAAAAGACACGCAGCTTAGGATGCATGGATCAATTCCTTGACCTTGCGCCGGATGGCGCTGGGCGAGTAAGGCTTGGGGAAATACGCGTTCGCGCCCAGGCTCAGGGCGCGCTCCGGAGAGGCCGGATCCGGGTCACCGCTAGTGACGAGGATGGGCAAGTGGGCGAAGCGCGGCTGGTTTCTCAACCGCGCGATCAGTTCGAAGCCGTCCATCGATGGGAGGTGAATGTCGGTGATGACCGCCGCGATTTCGGTCGAGTCCAGAATCAGCAGCGCCTCTTCCGCCGTGGATGTGTGAGCCAGGCGGGGCTCCGTATCGCTGTCGAAGGCGATTTCCAGCGTGGAGATACAGTGGGATTCATCTTCGACCAGAAGTACCGTACGGCGCAGGATCATTGCTCCACGTCCTTAAGGGATGAAACGATAACCGACGCCGTGCATGGTCACGAAATGGCGGGGCGTCTCCGATTCCGTCTCCAGTTTCTGGCGCAGGCGCACCACGTGAGCGTCCACCGTTCGCGTATTCGGAAAGGCGTCGTAGCCCCACACCGAGTTAAGAAGCACGTCGCGGCTCAAAGCCCGGTCCGGGTTCTGGACGAAGAATACCAGCAGCTTGTACTCCGCTTTGGTGAGCTTAACCTCGTCACCGTGCTTGTGCACCAGGGAACGGTCGAGATCGACTTCGACGTCGGAAAAAGTGATGGCGTGACTGGCTTCGGTAGTCGTGCGGCGCAGGACCGCGCGGATCCGAGCCAGCAGCTCGCGCGTACCGAAGGGCTTGACAATGTAATCGTCAGCTCCAATTTCGAGCATCAGCACCTTGTCGATCTCGTCGCCGATGGCGCTGAGCACGATCAGCGGCGTCTGCACTCCGGCGTTACGCAGTGTTTTGCAGACGTCCACGCCGCTGAGACCGGGCATGCGGAGGTCAACCACGATCAGGTTGGGGCGCGCGGTCATGGCTTCCTGCAAGCCGATCTTGCCATCGGCCGCGAAAATCGCGCGAAACCCCTCCTTCTCCAGCATTACACCGATTACTTCGCGAATGCCGGCATCATCGTCGATGACCAGGATGGTCTGCATGCTTCAGGCCCTTAATTCTATCGGATTCCCCATCGTCGCGCATGCGCGATACGAAAGCGGAGGGGCCACTTCGCGCGGCTCCCGCGGCGGCTGATAGCGGCAGCCATTGCCGCACACCGATTCCAGGTGCCGGTGACCGAAAGCGCCCAACTTCTTGCGCAGGCGGGCCAGGTGCACGTCCAGCGTCCGGGTTCGGATCTGGCCGCCGTAGCCCCAGATGGCTAACAGCAGATCCGTCCGCGTGAAGATCTCGCCTTGGTTAGCCGCCAGAAAGCTCAGCAGCAGGTATTCCTTGGCGGTCAACGAGATGGATTGGGAATCCAGCGTCACCGCGCGATTCGCGAAGTCAATCGTCAGACGGGTGTCCTGGTAGGGTTCCCGATTCGTGTTTGCAGCCCAAAGTGGTTCCATGTTGATTCAGCCCTCGATACGGATGTTAACGGGAAGGCCAATCAGAGGTCGTTGGGGAATTGTAAAGAGGGTGTAAAAGTATCGCGGAGGTTCGGTTGCGCCGGCGGTCTTGCCGCCGGTGTGCGCCGGTTATCAATCGGCGACCGGGCCGGGCACGCTCGGCTTGGCTTGTGGCAACGCACTCAGAACGACCAAAGCACGCTGGTGTAGCCGGTGTTGGCGTGGAAATTCTGGTTCTCACCCAGCAAGTGAAACAATTCGCCGTAGCCATAGAACTGCCATCCCGCGTTCCAGCGCAGCTTGGGCGTTATTCGAATCGAGAGCCGTGCCATCGGAGACTGATAGGTCAGCGGGAAGGTCTGGACGGAGTCGAGTAGTGCCGCGATCGGATCGGTTACTCCAACCGGCACCGCCGAGGAGCGGCCGTCGCCGGTGTCCTTCGTGATGGTGTAGCCGGCGTATAGGTCGGCGCGACGGCCGATGCCGAAACGCACGCCCGCATTGGCGGCGTGGATGTTACTAATGTAAATCGAGTCGTAACTGGTCTGGAGCTGCGGGGATTGGATGCCCGCGAAGAATGCCAGCCCGCCCACGGTATCCAGGTGCAGCTTCGAGTAACTGGCATCGAAGGTCAGCCAATCCCGCAAAGCAAAAGAAGCCGCCGCGTTGTATTGCCGCGATCGCGAACTGTAGGTCGTGAAAGAAAGCGGAGCGTTCTCGTTATCGAGCTCCCGGTAGCCGGTGGAAAGCTGGAGCTTGCGCGCGCGGTACTGAATGCGTCCGCCGAGCGTGTGGTAGTTGCGGTCGCTCATCGGCGCGAGCGGGTGATCGGCATGACCAACTTCGCCTTCCAGGTTGATCGAAAGCGGCCGGAGAGGGCGGAAACGGACGCCGAAGCTGCCGGCGTTCAAGTGGCTGGTCTGTTGGTAAAGGTCGCTCACCGCGCTGCCGGCCACCGACGGAAACGAAAACGCCTCCAGAAACCGAATCTGGCGGTCGGAATCGGTGAAGCCGGCATAGGCGCTGAACCAGTTGTTGAAACGATAGTTCAGGTCGGTCGAATTGGCGACGGTGCGCACGCCGAGAAATTTGAAGTTCAGCGTGGTGCTGGTGCCGGTTCCGTTATCGAATTCGGTGAAGGAGGAATCGCCGTCGATACGGGTGTCATGCACCGCCGTATTGTTGACGATGCTGAGGCGGCTGGTGGGGAAAACGCTGAAGCTGAAATCGCCGGCCACCACCGGCCGTTGCGCATCGCCACTCACCACCACCTGGCGATTTTCCGCCGCGCCAATGCTGTTCAGTCCGGTCGTCACCTCATTCAGCGCAAATCCGCCCGTGCCCAGGTTGTAAGTCAGGCGCGCGTTGAGCGCCCAGTATTTGTGGCTGCCATAAACGTTGCCGAACCAGCCCGGATTCGATCCATGGTTCGGTTCCGAACGTTGGAATGACGTGAGCACCGTGGGATCAGTCGCCACGCCGGAGGTCTCGGCGCCGGTGAGACTGTAGTTGGAATCGTCCTTATAGAAATCCCACGTATGACGCGCGATGAAGCGGAGACCAGCCCAATCGGCCAAAATGCCGACGCTGTACTCGTTCCACTGCTGCTTCACGTTTTCAAACACTGGAAAGGCGGAGGAAAACGTATCGAAACCCTGCACGGTGGAAAGAGCCGGTCCGTTGTCCGTATTGCGGCTGTAACCCAGTTCCACTTGGAAGTGCGACTCTGGAAAGAGCGTCAGAGAGTGATTCTGTAACCCGCGCACGGTGTCCATGAGGTGCTCGCCGCCGGAGATCACCAGGCAGGGGTTGTAGTAATCGTCCTCGCGCCAGAGCATGTCGTAACGATAAAGGCCGTTCTTCTGGATCCGCAGGCTGGCCGTCTGATAAGGGTCGTTGCCGAGGCCGCTGGTGGAAAGCACTATCTCGTCAAACCAACGGCCATGGCCCTCCTTCGAATTGATACTTAGGTTGGTCGCCAACAGGCGGATGCCGTCGCCGTAATTGACGTCACTGCGATAAGTGTCCACACTGCCGCCGGTCGCACGCCAGCGGTAGCCGAGTTCGAACGAATCGACGATATTGTAATTGGCGAAATCGCCGCCGCGCGCAATGCCCACCGCTTCGGGTGTCGGTGCGATCGTCTCTTGCGCCCGCAGGGTGCCGCAGACGGCGAAAATCAGGCAGCAGCGTTTGAGCATGGCGGTCATCGCAGAAAGGTCTCGTCGGCGTTCGATCCATGGATACGCACGTGGCACGCGGTGCAGCGCTGGAAGCGCGGATCGAGCAAATTGTGCGGCGACGTCTGCAGGGGGACGCCGTTGTTGCGAGTGCCGGAGGCGCCACCGTTGTGGCATCCCAGGCATAGCGTGAACACGACCGGCCGCCGCAGCAGGCGCTCATTAGTCGAGCCGTGCGGAAAGTGACAGATTTCGCAGCCTTCCACGCGCACCGGCGGGTGCTCATATACGAACGGGCCGCGCTTATCCACGTGGCACTTCAGACAGGGCTCTTCATTGTTCAATGCCTGGTCCACCATGCGCGGGTGATCCGACATGCGCCAGGTGGGAGCGAATGCGCCATGGGGATTGTGGCAATCCGAACACTCCATGAAGCCTTCGTTGACTCGGTGCTTGCTGGGCATTTCGAATTGCGCACGGATGCCGGCGTGGCATCCGTAACACAGTTCCGTCTGCTTTTTGGCGAGGAGGAACTTGGGTGTTGGCGAATGATGAATGGAATGGCAGGAAGTGCAGGCGACATCGGCGAGCGTGTGCTCCGAGCGTCGTATATTGGCCTTTTGAAAATCGCGCGCGTGGCAGGTGAGGCAGGCTTCGAGCGCCTTGGCCTGCGGCATCAGGGAAAACGCATTGGGGATGGTAGCCTTGCCGCCGTGTGCGGCCACGTGCGCTTCGCCCGGCCCGTGGCAGCTTTCACAACCTGTGCGGCTGGGCGGCAAATCGCCGGATGCCACACTTTTGAAATGCGGGTTTTTATAAAAGTTCAGCCAGACGTCGGCGTGGCAGGTTTTGCAGGCGTTGCTGCCCACGTATCCGCCGGTGCCCGATGTGACGGGGTTCTGCGCAGCGGCGCCCGCAGCCATAACTGCCAGTGACAACCCGCGCATGCTGAGTATCATGGCCCGGCGCATCGTGACCCAATGATACTGGGAAGAGGGGCCGATCCTTCAGACAGCAAGACAGTTTACGGCAGAGTTTACCTATGTTCCAGTCATGTTATGGAAGGCACCAGACCATGGGTTCCGATGTTGTTACACACGCAAACCGCAAAGGCAGGTTATAAGGGAATAAGTGAGACTGAACCGACTGCGATCCCTACTGCCGACCATTGTTTTTCCTTTGCTGCTTTCGATCTGGTCACCCGCCCAGCTGGCGGCGCAGCTCGCCGGCATCGTAGGAAGTGTCTCCGATCCATCCGGAGCCTCCATTAACGGTGCCACGGTTCGGGCCACCAATATCGGCACGAATCTCGAATGGCAAACCAAGACCGGTCCGCAGGGCGATTATTCGCTCGGGCTTCTTCCGCCCGGCGTATATGCGGTGGAAGCCGCGGCTGCGGGCTTCTCTCCGGCGCGCGCAACCGGTGTAGATCTCGTGGTCAATGCGACGCGTCACATCGATCTGCGGTTGGCCCTGCCGGAGGTCAAGGAGAATCTGCGGGTGGAGGCTGTGGTGCCCCTGGTCGAGACCGAAACATCCGAGCAGGGCCTCGTGGTCGGCGGACAGATGATCGGCGATCTGCCGCTCAACGGGCGCGATTTTCTGCGGCTCGCGAAATTGGCTCCGGGCGTATCCGGCGCCACCGATAATCCCGCCTCGCCGGCCGGCCCGTTCAACGTGAACGGCCAGCGGGACCTCTCCAACAATATTCTGATCGACGGGATCAACGTGAATGCGGGCGGCAGCGCCAACGGGCGCATCAGCCTCGCTCCCGGCAACGATCCGGCCATGGGTCAATCCGGCAGCAGCGTGGCGCTGGTCTCGGTGGACGCGGTCTCCGAGTTCAAGGTGCAGACGCAGATGGAGACCGCGGAGTTCGGCGGTTTCTCCGGCGCCGTCATCAATGTAACCACCAAGAGCGGCACCAATGAGTTCCATGGCAGCGGTTTCGAATTCCTTCGCAACAGCGACCTGGACGCCAACAATTTCTTCAACAACGCGAATGGCGTTTCGAGGACGCCCTCTCGTAACAACTTTTTCGGCGGCACCATCGGCGGCCCGATCCGCAAGGACCGCACGTTCTTCTTCGCCTCGTTCGAAGGACTGCGCCAGCGCGTCGGGGTGAATGCCAACGCGCGCGTACCCTCGCTGGCTGCCCGCGCCGAGGCCAGCCCGGCGATCCAGCCGCTGATCGACGAATACCCTCTGCCGACTGGCCCGGACAACGGCGACGGCACGGCGGCTTATTTCGCAACCGCCACCAACCTGGTTGGCGAAACCGATTTTAGCGCTCGTCTCGACCACCGTTTTTCCAACAACGACGATTTCTTCGCGCGGTATTCGTTCAGCGACTCTCTCGGTCTGCTCCGGTCCTTCTATCTCAACACCCTTTCCCGCAACCGCTCCCGGCTGCAAAGTGTCAGCCTGTCGGAAGTGCACCGCGTCACTACGAGTCTTCTTAATGAGGCTCGATTCGGATTCGTTCGCAGCGCCAATATCTCCCTCGGCGCCGCCGACAGCTTCGCCGGCGCCGAGCCGATTCCGTTGAATGCGGCGGGCGACGCCACTTTGCCGGGGATGGATATCTTCAGCCTGCCTTTCGCCGAATCGCCCAACCCCCCGGAGGTGCAGAACAATAATCTCTTCAGTTTCAATGACGACGTAACTTACGTCCACGGGCGGAATACCTTCAAGTTCGGCTTCTGGGTGCGGCGCACACAGGGCAACGTCAACCTCCAACCGCTTTCGAGCGGCGTATACTTTTTCAATACGGTCGCTGACCTGGTCAACAACAATCCCGTATCTTTCTTCAACCAGGTCGCGGAAACCGGTTTCGGCGTGCGATTCACCAATCTTGCCTTTTACGGCCAGGACGACCTACGCATCACGTCCCGGCTGAAGCTCAACTTAGGTCTGCGTTATGAGCTCGACACAGTGCCCACCGAGGCCCACGGCCGCTTCAGCCCCATCGTGGGGCTGGATAAGATCGCCACCGCAACTTTAGGCACTCCCGGCGCACCCGTGCACAATGGCAACTATGATAACTTCGCTCCGCGCGCCGGCTTCGCCTGGCAGCTCACCAGCGACGCCAAGACCGTGCTGCGCGGCGGGGCCGGCATCTATTACGATCTGCCAACGATCAATGCCACGCAACTGGCGTTTGGGCCGCCGTTCAAGATCACCAACGTTCTCCTTGGCAGCGCGCTGGGAGGTCCCGTGACCGTGCCGGTCGACCCGGCGTTGCTCATTACCGCGATTACCGGCCTGCCGCCGTTTGGCAGCGCCACGGTTTACGATCCCACTCACTTTCGAACACCCTTCACTTATGAGTACAACCTGAACCTGCAACGCCAGCTCGATAGCAAGACGGTGGTCCAGGCGAGTTACATCGGATCACTCGGCCGGAACCTGATCCACATGCAGCCTTTGAACCTGCTCGACCCGGCAACCAGCGCCGCGCCCAATCCGAACTTCTCGGCAGGCGCCATCGAGCTGATTGAAACCAGCGCCGTCGCCGATTACAATGCCCTCCAGGCAAATGTCACGCGGCGGCTAAGTCACGGCCTGGAAGTGACTGCTTCGTACAGTTGGGCGCACTCGCTCGACAATGCTTCGAATCCGACCGGCACTTCCGTCAACTCCTCGTTCACCGGCTCCAATCCGTACGATTTTCGCGCCGAGTACGCTTCGAGCGACTTCGATATCCGCCACAACCTGGTGGCCGCTTTCACCTATGCGCTGCCGGGCAAATCGGCGCACTTTCAAAACCCGGCCGTGCGCTTCCTGGGTGGCTGGTCGCTGGAGGGCATTTTCACCGCGCAAACGGGCGTGCCTTTCACGCCTCTGATTGGCGAGGATATCGCCGGCAACGGCGATGAGTTCGCGGCCAACAACCAGCGTCCCAACCTGGTGACCGGCCAGCCGCTCTATATTGCGTCTTCCGCGCCGCCGTTCCGCGTCGCCAATCCGGCCGCATTCGCTATTCCGGCGGCAGGCACTTACGGCGATGCCGAACGTAACATCCTGCGAGCCTCCGGACTCAACCAGCTTGATCTGGGTTTGCACAAGACCGTGAAGGCCAGCGAGCGGTTTTCCGTGCAGTTCCGGGCGGAGCTTTTCAACGTTTTGAATCACCCCAATTTCGCGCCGCCTGCCGCGTCGGGGAATAACCTGCTGACGGCGGGAAGCTCCTTCGGCCTTTCCCAAGAGATGGCTAACTCGTCGAGCGGCGGATTGCTGCTGCCTCTATTCAACAGCGGCGGCCCACGCAGCATTCAGCTCGCTCTCAAACTGCTGTTCTGATAGGGAGCGACCCTGTCAAACCCCACCCGCTCGAGTCATCGAACGTTCAGGCCAACCACATTGGATGTCACTCCATCCGCCGCCAGGTACACCCGCATATCGCCCGTGTCCGCGACTAACCCCCGGGCTTGCGCGAAGTCGCGCGCCGCTTTTCTACACGATGCCTTCGAAGAGCACCGACGTCAGATAGCGCTCCCCGGAGTCCGGAAGAATCACCACAATCGTCTTCCCGGCAAACTCGGGCTGATTCGCCAGCCGCGCCGCGACCGCAACCGCGGCCCCGCTCGAAATGCCGCTCAGAATGCCCTCTTCGCGCGCCAGTCGCTGCGCCGTTTCCACCGACTCTTCGTTGGTGACCGTCTCCACGCGGTCCACCACCGAAAGATCCAGCGTATCCGGAATGAAACCGGCGCCGATGCCCTGAATCTTGTGCGGGCCCGGCTGCAGCGGCTGCCCGGCGAGTTTCTGCGTGATCACCGGGCTGGCCGCCGGTTCCACCGCCACCGACGTGATTGGTTTGCCCCGCGTGCCCTTGATGTAGCGCGAAACGCCAGTGATGGTCCCGCCGGTTCCCACGCCACTTATCAGGACGTCGATCGCTCCGTTTGTGTCGTCCCAGATTTCCGGACCCGTGGTGCGGAAGTGTATCTCAGGATTAGCTGGGTTCTGGAACTGTTGCAGCAGCAAGTAATGCTTGGGATCGGAGTTATAGATTTCTTCCGCCTTGGCGATGGCGCCCTTCATCCCCTTGGCGCCTTCGGTAAGTACCAGGTTAGCGCCGAACGCCTTCAGCACCTTGCGCCGCTCCAGTGACATGGTCTCGGGCATGGTCAATGTGATCGAGTAGCCGCGCGATGCTGCAACGAACGCCAGTGCGATCCCCGTATTGCCGCTGGTCGGTTCCACCAGCTCTACGCCGGGCTTCAGCACCCCGCGCTTCTCGGCGTCCCAGATCATCGAGGACCCGATGCGGCACTTTACCGAGTAAGAAGGATTGCGGCCTTCGATTTTGCCGTACACCTTCGTCCCCGAGCCATTCACGATGCGATTGAGCTTGACGAGCGGCGTGTTTCCAATGCTGAGTGAGTTATCTTCGAACGATGCCATGAGTTACTCCTGAGAAACTCGCAAGGCCTGGTCCAGATCGGCCTTGATGTCTTCGATATCTTCGATCCCGACCGACACGCGAATATAATCCGGCGTGACTCCGGTCTCGGCCTGTTCCTTCTCCGTAAGCTGGGAATGCGTGGTGGACGCAGGATGAATCACCAGCGTCTTGGCGTCGCCGACATTCGCCAGATGGCTCGCCAACTTCACGCTGTTGATGAACTTGACGCCGGCCGCTTTCCCGCCGCGCACGCCAAACCCGAGAATCGCTCCCGGGCCTTGGGGCAAATATTTCCTGGCGTTCTGGTAATGCGAATGGTTCGGCAGACCGGGGTAGTTCACCCAGGTCGCCGCGGGATGCTTCAGCAGCCACTCCGCCACCGCCTGCGCGTTCCGCACATGGCGTTCCATGCGCAGGTGCAGGGTTTCGATGCCCAGCAACAGCAGAAAAGCCGCAAACGGGCTTTGTGTGCCTCCCGTGTCGCGCAGCCAGTGCGTGCGGATGTGGAGGATGTACGATAAATTGCCCAGCGGCTTGAGCGCCTCGGTGAATACCACGCCGTGATAGGATTCGCTCGGTTCGGTGAACTCCGGCCACTTCTTGGGATTCTCCGCCCAAAGGAAATTGCCGCTGTCCACGATGGCGCCGCCGATATGCACGCCGTGACCGCCGAGGAATTTGGTGGTCGAATAGACCGCGATATCGATGCCGTGCTCGAAAGGCCGGAACAGCGCCGGCGTCAGCACCGTGTTGTCCACGATCACCGGCAGGCCATGCTTGTGCGCCTCGTTGGCGATGGCCCGGAAATCCGGCACGTCGTTCTTCGGATTCCCGACCGATTCCAGGTACACCAGCCGGGTATTCTCATCCACCAGCTTGCCGATCTCCTCCGGATGATCGGGATTGAAGAACCGCACCTCTATGCCCAGCTTTTTCAGAGTCTGCGTAAAGAGCGTCCAGGTGCCTCCATACAGGCTGGTGGCGGAAATGAAGTTCTGCCCGGCGTGCGTGATGGTGAGGATCGAGGCGGTGATAGCCGCCTGCCCCGAGGCGAACGCCAGCCCGCCGATGCCGCCATCGAGCGCGGCCAGCCGCTTCTCGAGCACGTCGTTGGTCGGGTTCATGATCCGCGAGTAGATGTTGCCGAACTCGCGCAACCCGAAAAGATTCGCCGCCGTGTCGGCGTCTTTGAAAACGTAGCTGGTTGTCGCGTAGATAGGGACCGCCCGTGCCGTCGTGGTGGGGTCGGGCTCCTGGCCGGCATGCAAAGCAAGCGTGCCGAGTCCGCGTTTCCGTTGTGCGTCTGCCATGATTTAGTTTTCTCCGGTGTGGCCGTCTAGAAGTGCTTACGATGTGCCCAACTCAAATATATTATCCCAATGTCTATAGAGTATAGTGTTATTGCGCACAGAATTGCAAGTGGGCTGCGCCGGAAACCTCTCTTTGTCCTTGCTATACGATTGATTATATTGGCAATCTATCAATTTCGCCGGTCTCCCGAAAGCGCCGCATCGAGATCCGCAATAAGGTCCTCCACATCCTCGATGCCGATCGAAACCCGGATCAGGTCGGCCGTAATTCCCATTTGCGCGAGCACGGCTGGATCGACCGATGAATGGGTCATGCTGACCGGGTGCTCGATCAACGATTCCACCCCGCCGAGCGATTCCGCCAGCGTGAAGACCTGCACACTTTCGAGCAGCCCAAAGACGGCGTCCTGTCCGCCGCGCAGGCGAAACGAAAACGTCCCGCCAAAGCCGCTCATCTGACGCAGGGCGAGCGCGTGCTGCGGATGCGATTCGAGGCCCGGATGCCGCACTTCGCTCACTTCTGGCCGCGCTTCGAGCCACCGCGCAATCGCTAGTGCGTTGCGGTTGTGCTCCTCCATCCGGATGGCGAGCGTCTTGACGCCGCGCAGCACCAGGAAGCTGTCCTGCGGTCCGGCACAGGAACCGGTCGCGTTCTGTAGAAAGCCGATCTTCTCCGCCAGCGCGGCGCGGTTGGTAATGACGGCGCCGCCAACCACGTCCGAATGGCCGTTGATGTACTTCGTCGTCGAATGCACGACGATGTCGACGCCCAGTTCGAGCGGCCGCTGAAAGTATGGCGAAAGGAAAGTGTTGTCGCAGATGGCGATCGCCCCGAAGCGATGCGTCAAATCCGCCATCGCGCGCAGGTCCACCAGATTCATCAGCGGGTTGGTCGGCGATTCGATCCATACGGCAGCGGCGCCGCGCGCCAGTTCGCGCTCCGTTTCGGCCAGGTCGCGAAGGTCCACGTAAACCGCCTCGATGCCCTTGTTGCGGAATACCTTCTCGAACAGACGGAAGGTCCCGCCGTACAGATCGCTGTGAACGATAATCCGGTTCCCGGCCTCGAACATCATCACAACGGTGGTTTCGGCCGCCATTCCAGTGGCGAAGGCGAAACCGAACGCGCCGCCCTCCAGCGACGCCAGGCAGGTCTCCAGCGCCTTTCGCGTCGGATTGCCGCTGCGCGAATATTCGAACGGGCCCGGCCGGTTGACTCCGCGGAAAGCAAACGTGGAGGTCTGGTAGATCGGCGTCATGACCGCGCCGTGGTGGTCCAGCGGATTATGACCCGAGTGAATAGCGAGAGTCTTGAATTTCATGGGCGGGGTTTGTACGATACCTTCTTCGTCATTATAAACGGCGGGCAAGCGGAGCATGGCAGTCACCGCACTTTCATCTGACGCGTTCTATACTACAAAGGACACCGTTACGAGTTGCGGGCTTCGGCCCAGACGCACCGTGCAAAATGGTTTCCCTGCCACATCTGCCGTTAAGGGTGGCGCTCGGACTCGCGCTGGCCTCCGCCGGCTTCGCACAGCCGGCCACGCCGCCGCTGAAGCTCACCCTGCGACAGGCCATCGATCGCGCGAGGCAGTACGGCCCGAGCTTTCTGGCCGCCAATCTCGCCGCCGCCAGCGCACACGAAGACGCGGTGCAGGCCAAAGCGGCGCTGCTGCCCAGCGTAAGCGCGCTCAGCCAGTTCATCTATACGCAACCGAACGGCACGCCGAGCGGCGTCTTTGTGTCGAATGACGGGCCGCACATCTACAACCAGCAGGCGCTGGTGCATGGCGATCTTTATGCGCCGGGCAAGCGCGCCGACTATCACCGGGCGCTGGCCGCCGAAGCGGCGGCGCGCGCCAAGGCCGACGTCGCGGAGCGCGGGTTGGTGGCCGTGGTGGTGCAGGACTACTACGCGATGGCGGTGGCCGAACGCAAGCTCGATAATACGCGGCAGGCGCTGGGCGAAGCCCGGCAGTTCCTGGACGTCACCGAACAACAGGAGCGAGGCGGCGAGACGGCGCACTCCGACGTCATCAAGGCGCAGATTCAGGTGGAGCAGCGCCAGCGCGACGCCGAGGATAACCAACTTGCGTTGGACAAAGCCCGCTTGGCGTTCGCGGTTCTGCTATTTCCGGATTTCCGCCAGGATTTCACCGTCGAGGACGATCTGGACAGCGTGGCGGCCCTGCCACCATTCCCGCAGGTCGAGGAGATGGCGGGGCGCAATCCCGATATGCGGGCGGCGCAAGCGGCGGTGGAGCAGCAAACTCACGCGATCGAATCCGCCCGCGCGGCGCTGTTGCCTACACTCTCGTTCGATTATTTCTTCGGCATCAATGCCAACCAGTTCGCCCTGCATGACCCGGATCACGCGAATAACCTGGGCTCGGTGGCGCAGGCGCAGTTGACGGTACCGCTTTGGACCTGGGGCGCGGCCCGCAGCAAGATCCGCCAGGCGCAGATCGGGCTCGATCAAGCCAGGAACGATTTGGGTTTCACCCAACGCCAGTTGCTTTCCACTTTGCAGGCCTTCTATCAGGAGGCGCAGGTGGCCGGCTCGCAGATGGATTCGCTCAAACGTTCGGCGGAGCTTTCCGCCGAAAGCCTGCGGCTCACGCTGCTGCGCTACGGGGCGGGCGAGGTTACGGTGCTTGAAGTCGTGGATGCACAGACCACCCTGACGCAGGCGCGCAACGCCAGAGCCGATGGCTTGGCGCGCTACCGCCTGGCGTTGGCGGAATTGCAGACTCTGACGGGAGCGTTTTAGGAGATGAGGCAACGAGACACCGTTTGTGGCGCACGCACTCGTGCGTGCCGCGGCGGCACTCCTGCCGACGCCCGCTGCCCCAGGACGCAGAGGCGTCGAGTAGAGATTCGACGCAGCACGCACGAGTGCGTGCGCCACGGCGGCAGCATTGCGACAATCGTCGCCCTCTGCCTGCTCGCCACCGGCTGCGCCAAGAGGGCAGTGGACGAGGCAGAAAGCATGGCGCCGGTGGAGGTGAGTGCCGTTGCGCAGGATTCCATTCGCCGGGTGGTGGAAGCCGACGCCGTGCTGTACCCCATCGACCAGGCCTCCGTGATGCCGAAGATCAGCGCGCCGGTGCAGAAGTTCCTCGTCAATCGGGGCGACCACGTGCGTGCTGGGCAACTGCTGGCGGTGATCGAGAATCGCGATCTGGTGGCGGCTGAAAACGCCGCCAAGAGCCAGGTGGATCAGGCCGATGCCAATCTGCGCAGCACCGAATCAGCTGCCGTTCCCGAAGCCGTCATGAAGGCGCAGACCGACGTTGCTTCCGACCAGGAACAGCTCGACGCCGCGCGCCGCGCCCTGGAAAGCCGGCAGAAACTCTTCCAGGATGGCGCCCTGGCGCGCAAGTCGGTGGACGATGCCGCGGTGACCTACGCGCAGGCGAAGGCGCAGTTTGAAACCGCGAGCGAGCACCTCCATGCTTTCCAGAGCGTGGGCAAGCAGGAACAAATCAAGACCGCGCAGGCGCAGGTGGCCGCGGCGCAGGCGCAGTATCGCTCCGCCGCCGCGCAGGTGAGCTATTCGGAAATCTTGAGCCCGATCGCGGGCGTGATTGCCGACCGGCCGCTCTACGCCGGCGAAATGGCCGCGCCCGGCAGCCCGTTGCTGACGGTGATGGATACGTCCCGCGTGGTGGCGCGCGCCAACGTCCCCCAGGCGCTGACCGCGAGTATCAAAATCGGCAACGCCGCCGCCATCCGTCTCACGGACGGCCAGACGGAGGTGCTGGCGCGGGTGACGGTGGTGAGTCCGGCCACCGACCCCGCCAGCACTACGGTGCAGGTCTGGGCGGAGGCGGCCAACCCCGGCGAACGGCTCAAGCCGGGCGCCGGCGTGCGTTTGAGAATCGTTACCGAAACCATCCCGCGCGCGGTGGTGATTCCCGCGGCCGCCATCCTGCCCGGCGAAGAAGGCGGCGCTGCGGTGCTGGTGGTGAGCACCGATTCTACGGTTCATCGAAAGACCATCGAGACCGGTGCGCGCGATGGCGGCAAGGTGCAGATCCTGAGCGGCGTTTCGCCCGGCGACCAGGTGGTCACGGCCGGCGGCGTGGGCCTCGACGACAATGCCAAAGTGCGGATCGTCAAGCCTGGCCCAAAGGATGAGGCCGGCGATGCCGGCGGCAAGGGCGAACGGAAGGAATGAGCAGCAGCCTCATGCCACCGCCCGGCGCCGAAGCGCCCGGCTCCGGTCACTGGACCGCGCGCCACGGCCGGCCCATCGTCTTCGTCATCCTAACCCTGGTAGCTGTCGGCATCTACCTGGCGCTTACCATTCCCATTGCGGTCTTCCCGGAAACCAATTTCCCGCGCATTGTGGTGGGCGTGGATAACGGCGTTTTTCCCATCGACCAGATGCTGGTCACCGTCACCCGGCCCATCGAAGAGGCCGTCAACACGGTGCCCGGCCTGGACCACATCTGGTCCGTCACCAGCCGCGGTACGGCGGAAGTCGACTTGTTCTTCAATTGGAAAAGCGACATGTACCGCACGCTGGAGCTGGTGAACGCCGCCCTGGCCCGCGTCCAGTCCACACTTCCGCCCACCGCGAAGATCACTGCCAACCGGCTCACCTTCGCGGCATTTCCCATCATGGGCTACAGTCTGACCTCGGACACAGTGCCGCAAACGCGCATCTGGGAGATGGCGACCTATGATCTGAAACCGCGGCTCAACCGCACCACCGGCGTTTCCAGCGTGGTGGTGCAAGGCGGGCAGGTTCCGGAGTTTCAGATCGAACCGGATCCCGCCAAGCTGGTCGAAACCGGTACCACGGTGCCCAACATTCTGGATTCCCTCGCCCGCAGCAATATGGTGGATTCGCCGGGGCTGATCGAAACCAACCATCAGCTTGTGCTCAGCCTGGTGAGCGGGCAGACCCGGACGTCCGCCGAAATCGGCAATGTCGTCGTGAAGACAACGCCCGCCGGCGCGCCCATTCATATCGGCGACCTGGGCAATGTCGCACCTTCTGTGATGCCGGTCTACACCATCGTCACCGCCAACGCGAAGCCGGCCGTCCTGCTGAACATCTATCGGCAGCCCGACAGCAACACCGTAAACGTGGCCAACGCCGTCCACCGTGAAATCGACAGCATCCGCCGGACGCTGCCGAAGGGCGTGGAACTGCAACCGTTCTACGATCAATCGGAACTTGTCAACGATTCCATCAGCAGCGTGCGCGATGCCATCCTGCTGGGGCTGGTTCTGGCGTCGTTGATCATGGTGCTGTTTCTGCGCGATTGGGGCACATCGCTGGTGGCCGGGCTGGTGATTCCCGCGACCATCGCGATCACCTTCATCGCGCTGCGCATCCTGAACGAGAGCTTCAACCTGATGACGCTGGGCGGCCTGGCGGCGGCGGTGGGCCTGGTGATCGACGACGCCATCGTGGTGGTGGAAAACATCGTCATGCACCGCGACCGCGGCCAGACGCGCGCTGAGGCGATCCGCAGCGCCATCCGCGAGATCCGCGTTCCGCTGGTCGGTTCCACGGTCACCCCCATCGTGGTGTTCCTGCCGCTGATTTCCATCACCGGAGTCGAGGGCGTGTTCTTCCGCGCCCTGGCCCTCACGGTTACCATCGCGCTCGTGACCTCGCTCGCCCTGGCGCTCACCTGGACGCCCACCCTCAGCCACTACTTCATCCGCAGCCGTGGCCGCCGCCGCCGCTCGGAGGAACTTGACGAAGCACCGTCGCGTGGCATGCGTGTGTACGGGACCGTGCTGCGCTTCACCCTCGAACACCGCCTGGCGCTGGCTCTGTTCACCGTGGTGTTGATCGGGGCATCGTATGTCTGTTACTCCCGCCTCGGTTCGGACCTCCTGCCGGAGATGGACGAGGGCGGCTTCGTGCTGGACTACATCATGCCCGCCGGTTCGTCGCTCGAAGCCACCAATCGCGTGATCACCCAAGTGGAGCAACTGCTGCGCACCACGCCGGAAGTGGAAAGCACTTCCCGGCGCACCGGGCTGCAACTTGGCCTGGCCGCCGTCACCGAAGCCAACTACGGCGACATCCTGGTGAAGCTGAAAAGGCAGCGCGACCGCGGCGTGGAGGAAGTGATCGCCGACGTCCGCGCGCGCGTTCGCCAGGCGGAGCCGGTGCTCGATATCGAGTTCACCCAGGTCCTCCAGGATATGATCGGCGACCTGACCAGCGCTCCCGAACCCTGCATCATCAAACTATTTTCGAATGACCCCGACGCGCTGCGGCGCTGGGCGCCGGAAACGGCCAAGGCTATCGGGAAGATTCACGGTGTGGTGGACGTTCTGGACGGGATCGAGAACACCATCAGCGGCCCCGCCACGGTCTTCAACGTGGATCCGGTAGTGGCGGCCCGCGCCGGGTTTTCGCCGCAGGAAGTGGAGGTCGATGCGAGCGCCATCCTGCAAGGCGAGGCCGCCGCGACGCCGGTAGTGGTGAACGACCGCGCCTACACGATTCGCGTCCGGTTCCCCGAGCGCACGCGCGCCACGCTCGATGCCATCCGCGACACCGTGCTGGTGAGCGGAACCGGCAAGACCGCCAGCATCGGCTCGCTGGCCGGCATGGTGCAAATTCCGGGTCAGACCGAGATCCGCCGCGAGAATTTGCAGCGCGACGTGCAGGTGACCGCCCGCTTCGAAGGCCTGAACCTGGGCGAAGGCATGGACCAGGTGCAGCAGGCGGTTCGCGATTTGCACATCCCCTCCAACATCCGCGTCGCCTACGGCGGCCAATATGAAGAGCAGCAGAAATCATTCCGCGAGCTGGTGGTGGTGCTTCTTCTGGCCATCCTGCTGGTGTTCCTGGTGCTGCTGTTCGAGTTCGGCAGTTTCGCCGCGCCGGCGGCCGTTCTAGCCTCGGCAATACTTTCCACTTCCGGCGTGTTTCTGGCGCTGCTGGTGACCGGCACCACCTTCAATCTTTCGTCGTTCATGGGGCTGATCATGGTGATCGGCATCGTAGCCAAGAACGGTATTCTGCTGCTGGACGCCGACCAGAAATTCCGCGCCGCCGGCGTGCCGGCCGAGGAAAGCATGCTGCGCGCCGGCGAGCGACGCCTGCGTCCCATCCTGATGACCGCGCTGGCCACTGTGGCCGGCATGGTTCCGTTGGCGCTTGCCTGGGGCGCCGGCTCGCAGATGTTGCAGCCCCTGGCCATCGCGGTCATCGGCGGCATCCTCGCCTCCATGGTTCTATCGCTGGTGGTGACGCCGGCAGTGCGGTATTACCTGGAAGCCAAGTAACAAAGCCCGTGGCGCGGGCTGTCAAGCCTGCTGCGCCGAGATTCGTCTCGGCTTTTCCTGGCCCCACCTGTCCTGCTGGCACCGACTTGAGCCCCGACCCGCCGGCAACGGAGTTACGATGAGCCATTGCCTCACGCGGCATCTACAGTTATGACTACTACTCTTCCACAACACGCCGCCCTTGCCATGGCGCTCCTGTTCGCCGGCTTCGGTGGCGCGGGTCCGCTCCCCGCGCAGGATGCGCGGAACCTCACTTCGATCGCCCACGTCGCATTGCGTGTCAGCGATGTCGCCCGCTCGCGCGCGTTCTACAAGACGCTCGGCTGGGACCAGGCCTTCGAATTCGGCGACGACAAAGGCACCGACACCTCCTACGTGAAGGTGAGCGACCACCAATACATCGAGCTATGCCGCAGGAACAGACCATCGGACCCGATCGGCTTCATGCACATCTGCCTGGAGACCGTCGACCTGGCTCGGCTGAGCGCGGCTTACACCGCATTGGGACTTACTCCCACCGAGTCAAAGAAAGGCCACGCCGGCAACGTCTTGTTCAACCTGCGTGATCCCGAAGGCCAGGTGATCGAGTACACGCAGTATCTGCCGGGCTCGCTGCACTCGAACGCCCGTGGGAAATTCGTCGAGGAAGTGCGCATTTCCGATCATATGATCGATGTCGTCATGACCGCGAAGGATGTCGATGCTGAGAAAGCATTCTTCGTTGGCAAGCTAGGCTTCCAGGGCATCGGCTATAAACTCAGCTTACCCGGAACCCCCGGTGAGACTGTCGAACTAAAACCGCGCGTGCCCGGCGAGACGCCGGAGCTCAGGTTCGCGGCCGACCCGAAACGGGCCGCCGAGGAATTGAAGAAGCGCGGCCTGGAGGTCAAGATCGTCGGCGGCGTCCCCGAGGTCCGCGACCCGGACGGCACGGCGATTTACTTCAGCGAGCGCTGAGGCTTCTTCCGTGGCGCACGCACTCATGCGTGCAGCGTCGAGACTCTTCTCGACGCGTCTTCTCCCCGGGTGCACCGGGCGTCGGCAAGAATGCCGACGCGGCACGCAGGAGTGCGTGCGCCACATTTTCCTTCAGCGTCCCATCCAGCCGCCGTCCACCACCAGCACATGGCCGTGGACGTAATCCGATGCCCGCGAAGCCAGGAACACCGCCGCTCCGCACAGGTCCTCCGGCTCGCCCCAGCGCCCCGCCGGGATGCGTTCCAGGATCGCCTGCCGGCGCTCCTCGTTCTGAAACAGCGGACGCGTGTTCTCCGTGCGCATGTAACCCGGCGCAATCGCGTTCACGTTCACCCCGCGCCCGGCCCACTCATTGGCCAGCGCCTTGGTGATCTGCGCCACTCCGCCTTTGGCCGCCGAGTAAGAGGGCACGTTGATTCCGCCCTGGAAGGAGAGCAGCGACGCGATGTTGACGATCTTCCCGCTCCCCCGCGCCAGCATGTGTGCGCCCGCCGCGCGGCAAAGCCGGAACACGGCGGTCAGGTTGATCTCGATCACCGCGTCCCAGTCTTCGTCGCTATGTTCCACTGCCGGCGCGCGCCGGATGATGCCGGCGTTGTTCACCAGGATGTCTACCGCGCCCATGGCCGCCACGGCCTCTTCGATCAGCCGGTCCGCCTGCGCGCGAGAACTGAGGTCCGCCGCCAGGCTGTGCGTGCGCACGCCGGCCATCTCGCCGATGCGCTTCGCCGTCTCCTCGGGCGCCGCAATATCGTGCAGAACCACTTCCGCTCCGGCTTGGGCGAAGCCGAGCGCGATCGCCGCGCCCAAACCGCGATTGGAGCCCGTCACCAGGGCGACTTTGCCGTCCAGACGAAACATCGCGTTACCTCCCCGCCTGTCCGCGCTCGAGGCCGGAGCCGCCGCCCGCGAACTCGGGCTGCACGTTGACCACGCCGAACTGCCGGTCCTCGTCTTCGCGGTTGGCCGCCATCATCCATAGGAAATTGATTTGCGATCCCGGCGCCGCCACGTTTGGATGGTAGCCCTTCGGCATGATGACCACGTCTCCCTCGCGGACGAACGTCGCCAGCTCCGGCTCGCCCGTATTGGTGTAGACGAACTGCACGCCGAATCCCGGCTCGGGCATGTCGATGTAGAGATAAGCTTCCTCCAGCATCACTGCGTGCTCGTGCGGCGGCCACGACGTCCAGTTGCCCGGCTTGCTGAACGTCACGCCCGCCACGATGCGTCCGGCCTCGACGTTCTTCCCCAGCAGGATGTTGAGCGTGCGCTCAGAGTTGGGGCCGCCGGCCGTGAAATGCAGCCCGGGGTCCTTCTGGACTTCGGCGAAGGAAACGAACTGCAGCGGGTGCGTCTTCTCGGCCGGAGCGGATAGCTCGGCGAAATCGCATCCGCCCGCGCCCGCGGTCACGCGGAACCGGCTCGCGCGGGGAATGTAGAGCGCGTCGTATTGGACCATCGTGTATTCCGCGGCTCCCGCCTGCACCGTGGCGCCCCCGCGCAGGCATACCAGCCCGGTTTCACGTTCTCCGGTATCGACCTCGACCGGCGCGTCGCCGCGGTCCAGCACGATGCGCCCGAAGTAAAGATGCCGCGAGGCCGTGGTTTGGGGCGTGACGGACAGATGACGCCCCTTCCGCGCCCCCGTGTTCCTGACGACGCATGTATCGGCTCGAATCGCTGCCGGCTCGGTTGATGTCATGTTCTCTCCTGCGATGGGCCTTTGCGGCCCTTTCCTCCGAATTCTCCCACCCCACCGCGCGCGAATCAATTTGAATTCGCTAAATGGTTCGACGAGTCCGGCAATAAGATGCCAGGCGTGGCGGGCGCCGTCTCGTGCTAACTTTGAGAGTTCGTCATCTATTTGTCGTCTGCGTTGCCGCGCCTTGATGCGGCGGTACGACGGACTTGAGAGGTCACAATGCGCACCGTCATTCACCGTTTGCTCGCCGCCGTCGCGATCGTTGGGCTCGCCGGCGTTGCGACAGCACAGAAGAAGGACTTCACCCACTGGCCGCCTGGCACATCGCCCGTGGAGGTCGGAAAGAAAATCGTTCAAAACATGCTCGTGCCCCCGCGCTGGATTCCGGCCAAGCCCTCGGTCCACTACGCCGAGGATTCCACCTGGTACTCCGCGCTAGAGTTCGCCAAGCTGACCAACGATCAGGCGATGACCGACGCGCTGGTGAAGCGCTACGACCCCTGGCGGACCGAAGAGGGACAGCAGAAGCTGATCTCCTGGCAACGCCACGTCGACCACGCCATTTTCGGCATCGTGCCCCTGGAGCTGTTCATCCGCACCAAGGACCCGCAGTACCTCGCGCTCGGCAAGAAGCTGGCCGACCAGCAGTGGGAGAACCCCACGCCCGAAGGGCTTTCGGGCGAGACCCGCTTCTGGATCGACGACACCTACATGATCACCATCCTCCAACTCCAGGCCTACCGCGCCACCGGCGATAAGATCTATCTGGATCGCGCCGCGCTCGAAATGGTCGCCTACCTGGACAAGCTGCAGAAGCCCAACGGCCTGTTCTATCACGGCCCGGACTTTCCCTTCTTCTGGGGCCGCGGCAACGGATGGGTGGCCGGCGGCATGGCCGAACTGCTCACCGATCTGCCCGACAACCACCCCAAGCGTGCCCGCATTTTGCAGGGATACCGCACCATGATGGCCTCCCTTTTGAAGTATCAGGATGCCGACGGGGTGTGGCATCAACTGATCGACCACCCCGAGTCTTATCAGGAAAGCTCCTGCACCGCGATGTTCACCTACGCCATGATCACTGGCGTGAAGAAGGGCTGGCTCAAAGGCAAGGCCTACGCCCAAGCCGCGCGCAAAGGCTGGCTCGGCGTCAACAAGTTCATCGACCAGGACGGCAATGTGGACAAGGTGTGCGTCGGCACCGGCCAGACCAATGACGTGAATTTTTACCTGAACCGCCCGACTCAGAAGGGCAATCCGCACGGCCAGGCGCCCGTCCTATGGTGCGTCAATGCGCTGCTGAAGAAGTAATAGTGGGGCAGGCGGTCTTGCTGCCGGTGTCTTGTACGTTGCACGCGATCCCTGGAAAAAACACCGTCAGCAAAGACCGCCGGCGCTACGGCTACGCCCTGCACCTGCACCCGTCATCGTGCTAACTTTGACCGCATGAAATCGATTGCGATGTTACTCTCACTCGCCGGCGCCTCGGTAGTGGCGGCCGACGCTCCCACTTTCAGTCTTTGGACCGCGGACAATGTCAGACAGGTAGGCAAAGAGCTTGCCGGCAAGCTGAGTCCACAAGGGCTCGCCAGCCAAAAGCTGGCCGACATGGGGAACTACAACTTCGCGCTGGCGTTGCGGCAGCAATCCGGGTCCGTCGAAGTCCACCGGAAAATGGCGGACATCTTCGTCATCCAAGGCGGCGAGGCCGACCTGGTAACAGGTGGTACGGTGCTGAACCCCACCAATTCCTCCCCCACCGAAATCCGCGGCACCGCCATCCAGGACGGCGTGGAGCACCACGTAGTCGCTGGCGACGTGCTGACCATCCCCGCCGGAATGCCTCACCAGATGAAGGTGGCGCCCGGGAAAGAAGTCCTCTATATGGCAATCAAAGTGGCGCAGTAGGCCACGGGCCACGTTAAAACTGAATCGCCCAGGTTAAATCACACGTTAATAATGGTTGCGCCGAGGGTTTTGGACGCGACTCGTCGTGTGGACTCGCCGTGCGGGACTCGGCGTGGCCGAGCTGATCGATGCTGCGTGGTAAAATCTTTCAATCATGGCATCCACATCCTCTCCGGGCGTGGGTTTGGGCGGTCCCAGTGACGAACAATGCAGAGCGGAAGTGTTGGCCGTGTTGTCGTCGGAGACGTTCCGCCGCTCGCCAAAGCTTTCGCGCCTGCTCAAGTACTTGTGCGACAAGCGGCTCGATGGGCAGGCCAGTGAGATCACCGAATACGGCATCGCCCTCGATGTGCTTGGCCGGAATGCCGAATTCGACCCGCAGCAGGATGCCGTGGTTCGCGTTGACACGCATCATCTGCGAAAGAGGCTGAAGGAGTATTACGCAGGCCCTGGCGCCGACCACCCCATACAGATTGTCATCGCCAATGGGCAGTATGCTCCGCAGTTCGCCGGGCGAGTTGAGGCTCCGTTGCCGGACGAGCAAGTTGTCCCCGGCACTCCGGAGCCAAAGCGGCTCGTAGACAAATCGGTCTTGGGCAAGTGGAAGTGGTTTGCGGCACTGGTTCTCGCGGCGCTGGTCGTCATCGTGGCCGTCCCGCGCTACCGGCAGACGTTCCCGTGGCTGATTGGGCCTCGCGTGTTGGCAAGCCCCACGAGCGGCGCGCCCGCCTCGGCGCCGGCGGAATCCGACGAAATCCGGATCGCCGCTGGAGACAGAACGGCGCCCTACATCGACACCGCCGGCCGGGCGTGGCTACCCGACCGGTATGTCACCGGTGGCACGACTTTCCACCGGCCTACCATAGAGATTCAGCGGACACCCGATCCGGATTTGTTTCAAAACGGGCGGGAAGGGCAGTTTGTCTACGCCATCCCGCTCAATCCCGGCATATATGAGCTCCACCTGTACTTCGCAGAGACCGGCGTGACCGCCGACACGCTCCGCAACGTCAGCATTGCAATCAACGGGCAACCGACTTCGGGCGTCGACGTTGCCTCTGACGCCGATGGAGTCAATACAGCTACTGCCAAGATTTTCAAGGATATCTCCCCGGCCAAAGACGGTTTCCTGCACCTGATGTTCCAAGGCGTCCAGCCTAGGTCATTCCTCAACGCAATCGAGATCCTGCCGGGAATCCGGGGCAAGATCCGCCCGATTCGGATCACTGCGGGGGATCGTGTCTTCCGCGACCATCTCGGGCAGGTCTGGCTGCCGGACCAGTGGGCCGCCGGCGGGCGGATAAGCACGCGCGTCGTATCGATCAACGGCACTCCCGACGCCGGATTGTACCAGCAGCGAAGAGTCGGCCATTTCAGCTATTCGATTCCGGTGGCGGAAGGTGGAGTCTATACCGTTATCCTGCACTTCTCCGAAAATTGGTTTACACCTCCCAATTCCATTGGCGGTGTGGGGAGCCGCGTCTTTGATGTCTATTGCAATGGCACCACCCTGCTCAAGGGTCTCGACATCCTGAAGGAGGCGGGCGGAATTGGGAACCGCGCGGTCATTCGGACTTTCCAACATATTCCGGCTTCGCCGCTGGGAAAGATCAACCTCGAATTTGCACCAGTCTCGAACTATTCCCTCATCAATGCGATAGAAGTTATCGAGGAGTAGGTCCAACCTCGTTCCTCTTGTAACCCCTTGGTTAAATTAACCTGATGAAACTTCCGGGGGGCTCCAGGCACGCCTAGAATCCGCTTTAGGGTTTGGCGGCAAGTCAGTCGTGCGTTTCAACTCCATCGAAGAGCCAAGCGTTGCTGTAGCCAATCGCCTGCGTATCGCTTCAAGGGAAGGCCGGCGAAACCTGAGGAGTACGATTTACGACGTTCTTGGGCGGTATGGCAAGAGCCAATTTCCCGCTGGCTAAGCGCATGTTTGGCGGCACTCGCCACCCTTGACACCAAGTTGGACGGGGCTAGGCTCCCGTACAGATAGCTTACAGTCAACGTTATTTGTAATATGTGGGTCGCGGAATCAGCTTCGAGCCGGTTATTGCCGGAAATGCGGATTAGGCTAGGGGTCTTGCCCGCGCCGCAAGTGGTTCCGCCAAGAAGTTGAATTAAGAAAGTGAACCAATAGATAGAAAGAGGTTAGTGATGCCCCGTTCGCAACGATTCCTTGCCGTCGCGTTGGCCGTCTTGGCCAGCGCCGGCCTGGCCTATTCACAGGCCGTGAATGCTACTCTGCTGGGCACCGTCACAGACGCCAGCGGTGCGGTAGTTCCGAATGCAAAAGTCACCATCACGGAAACTCAGACGGCCGTTGCTCATGCGATGCAAACGAATGAAAGCGGGAACTGGATCGTTCCCAACCTGCCGCCGGGCATCTATGCGGCGTCCGTCGAAGCCACGGGATTCAAAAAGGAAACCCGTCGCGACATCACACTAGTGGTGGACACCACGACCCGCGTCGATATTCAGATGACGCCCGGCAACATCACTGAGACGATCGAAGTGTCCAGCGCGCCGCCGATCCTGCAGGCCGATACCGCCACCACGTCCACGCAGATCAGCAACACTGTGCTCGCGAACGTCCCCCTGGTCAGCGCGAACCGCAATTTCCAGTCGCTCTTGAACCTCGCGCCGGGAGTCGCCCCAGTTACCGAGCAGCACTCACAGTTTTTCAACGCCGCCAGCTCGCTGCAAACCGAAGTCAACGGCCAGGCGCGCATGGGCAACAACACCATGATCGAGGGCACCGATGATAATGAGCGGACGGGGTTGCTTCAGATCTATATTCCCCCGATCGAAGCCATCCAGACCGTGGACGTTTCGCTGACCAACCACGATCCGGAAATGGGGCGCGCCTCGGGCGCGGTGGTGAATGTGGTGCTGAAATCGGGAACCAACGCGATCCACGGCGCCGCGTATGAATTCCTGCAAAACAGCGACTTCGACGCGCGCTCGTTCTTCAACCCGTCGGTCGGTCACCTGGCGTATAACTACGTCGGCGGCAACCTGGGGGGCCCGATCAAGAAAAACAAGATGTTCATCTTCGGCGATTACCTGCGAGTGATGGACCACGAAGCCAACACCAACAACGTGACGATTCCGCCGAACACCTGGCGCACAGGCGATCTCAGCCAGGGAGCGCAAATAATCTACGATCCGGCGACCGGCAATCCGCTCGACGGCACCGGACGGACTCCGTTCCCGAACAAACAGATTCCCGCTTCCCGCATCAACTCAATCTCGGCCGCGATTCTTGGCCTGCTGCCGTCGACCAACGAATCCTTCAATATCGCCAAGCCAGCCAACAACTATTACGCCCTGTTGCCGTACCAGAAGACTACCGACTCCCTCGATGAGAAGCTGGATTACGACCTATCGGACAAGGATCGCGTCAGCGAACGCTTCAGCTTTTCGCGGCCGGTGATATTCCAGGCTCCGCTGTTTGGCATGGCCGGCGGCGACGGTCCCGGTGGCGCCTTCATGGGAACCGCTACGCAGGACACCTACTCGACCGGCCTCAACTATGACCGCATGTTCTCGTCCACGCTGGTGGCGGAGTTGCGGTTGGGGATCTCCTATTACCACAACGAGGCCGTCCCTTCCGATTACGGCTCCAACGATTCGACGAAGCTCGGCATTCCGGGTGTCAACATCAACCAGTTCACCAGCGGCATCGTGGGTATCCAGATCAACGACGGCATTTCCGCCCCGATGATCGGTTACTCGGCAAGCCTGCCGTGGGTGCGCTCGGAAGTCAATGTCGACCTGGTCAACACGTGGACCAAAACCACAGGCAATCACACCTTCAAGTGGGGATTCGATCTCAAGCGCCTGCGCGACAACTTACTGCAAGACCAGACTTACAGCCCGCGCGGGGTCTATTATTTCGGCAACGAGCAAACCGGGTCGTGCACCCCGACTAAGACTGGATCCAACGGTCTGGCGACAAGCTGCAACGCCACCACCCCCCTGGGTGTCGCCAACGATATGGCCAGCTTCCTGCTCGATGTGCCTTATCAGCTCGGCCGCGACATTAACACGTATTTCCCGGCTTTCCGCCAGTGGGAGTTCTTCGGGTTCGGTGGCGACCGGTGGCAGGTATCGCCCAAATTGACCGTCGATCTGGGCCTGCGCTGGGAGTTTTATCCTCCCGCCACACCGGCTTTCCCCGGTGGTTTCTCCAACTACGATCCCACTACCAACGATCTGGTGCTGGCTGGAGTCGGCAGCAACCCGTCGGACCTGGGCATGAAGAAGCGGTATAACTACTTTGCGCCGCGCATCGGACTGGCCTATCGCTTCACCGAGAAGACCGTCGTCCGCGCGGGTTTCGGCACCAGTTACACGCCGTTCGAAGACAACACGTACGCATATAACTATCCGGTGCGCGCGAATAACTTCTACACCAATGTTGGCGACGGTTACGCCAACACCCTGAATGCCAGCGGGCAGGCAGCGACATTCCAGCAGGGGTTTCCACTGCCGGTACCGGTGACGATCCCGTCCAGCGGCATCATTCCGGCGACCGGCTCGCTATTGAGCAACAGCGAATTCACGATCAACCTGAATTACAAGAACCCTTACGTGGAGAGTTGGAACCTCGCGGTGCAGCGCTCGCTGCCGGGAAACTGGACTCTCGACGTAGCCTATGTGGGGCTGCACGGAGTGGACACGGGCGCCCAATGGAACCTGAATGCGCCCACCAGCGTGCTTGGCGGAGGTACGGCGAGCGAGCCGCTGGATATCCTCTACGGCAAGACAGCGGGCGACACCCTGTACTGGGATGGCTTTTCGTCCAGCTATAATGCCTTGCAGGCGAAACTGGAAAGGCGTCTCGGCGATTTGAACATCCTCACCGCTTTCACGTGGGGCAAGGGAATGGATTACCAGCAAAGTGATGACGGTGCCCTGTATTGGCAGATTGGCGCACAGCGCAATTACGCGCGCACGGATTGGGACCGAACTCTGACCTACGTGCAGAGCTACGTCTACCAGTTACCGGCGGGCGTCGGCAAGAAGTGGATGAACAGCGGTCCGGCAGCCGTGATACTGGGCAACTGGCAGCTTTCCGGAGTGCTGAGCCTGATGACCGGGACGCCATTCAGCGTCACCGCCAGTGGCAGCAGCTTGAATACACCGGGTGAGACTCAGACCGCCAATCAGGTGGCTCCGGTACAGCTCGAGCACGGCATCAATACCGGCAACCTCTGGTTCAACACGTCCAGTTTCTCCCAGCCCACAGGCGTCGTTTTCGGCACTTCGGGACGCAACATCATGAGTGGTCCCGGATTGTTCGCGCTGAATGCGTCGCTGTTCAAGAACTTTAAGATCCGCGAGCGCGCGAACATCGAACTGCGCTGCGAGACGTTCAACCTGACCAACACGCCGCAGTTCGCCAACCCGAGCGCTTCAACGACCAGCTCGACATACGGCTACGTAACCTCAACCATCGGCAGCGGTACCGGCGTCAACGGCACCGGCGGCGGCCGTGCCCTGCAACTGGGGGTGAAGGTTTCATTCTGAAACACCGCCGGGAGAAATCGAACATTCAGCTTCCCCTGATAAGGCCAGCGCGCAATTCCCGGCTCAACCTGGGGATCGCGCTGGCCATTTTTGTCGCGACGGTAGCGCTGTATGCTCCCGTCGCGCGTTTTGACTTCGTCAATTTCGACGATCCCGAGTATGTGACCCGCAACACCCATGTCCGTGGCGGCCTCACGCAGCCGGGTCTCGAATGGGCGCTGACTTCCGGCGAAGCCGCCAACTGGTTTCCCGTCACGCGGCTCTCGCACATGCTGGACAGCCAGTTTTTTGGCCTGCGCGGCGGGCTTCATCATCTCACCAGTGTTTGGTGGCACGCGCTCGCCGGCGTGCTGCTATTCGCATTTCTGGTGCGCTCCACCCACGCGCGCTGGCCCAGCGCATGGGTCGCTTTCCTATTCGCGCTTCATCCCCTGCACGTCGACTCGGTCGCGTGGGTGGCGGAGCGCAAAGACGTTCTTTGCGCCTTCTTCTGGTTTCTCGCGTTATGGGCCTACGTGCGCTATGCCGAACGGCCGGGCCGGGGACGTTACCTGGCGGTCTTGCTCTGGTTCATCCTGGGGTTGATGTCCAAGCCGATGATCGTCACCCTGCCGTTGCTGCTGCTGGTGTTGGATGCCTGGCCGCTGCGCCGGCTTTCGCGAAAGGCGGTGATCGAGAAGATTCCGCTCTTCGCGCTCGCCGCGGTTTCGGCCGTGGCGACGTTCCTGGTGCAGCAATCGGGCGGCGCCGTCAAGGAAATCGCGCGGTTGCCCATCGGGCTGAGGATGGAGAACGCGCTGGTCTCCTACGCCATCTACTGCCTCAAGACGATTTGGCCGTCCGGGCTGGCGGTGTTCTATCCGTATCCGCCCGGCTTTGAATGGTGGATAGTAGCGGCTGCCGGGCTGGCAATCGCCATCGTCACGGCGCTCGCGCTGCGATCGTTTCGTAGCGCCCCCTACCTGGCCGCCGGCTGGCTCTGGTTCCTGGTGACGCTGGCGCCGGTAATCGGACTGGTGCAAGTCGGCGCGCAGGCACGCGCCGACCGGTACATGTATGTTCCGATGGTCGGCCTCGCCATCATGCTGGCTTGGGGCGCCGCCGATCTGGCGCGGCGGTGGCCGGCTGCGACGCGTCCGATCGCCGCCGCGGCCATTGCGGCATGTTTGGCCGCGGCGGCTGTTTCCGCGGCCCAGATCCAGCACTGGAAAAACAGCGAAACGCTGTTTCAGCACGCGCTGGATATGACCACGGATAACTACCTCGCCGAGCATAACCTGGGGAGTTACCTGCTGGGCGCCGGGCGGCTCTCCGAAGCCATGCCGCACCTGGAAGCAGCCTTGCGCATCCGGCCCGAATCCGCGCCGGCGCGCAGCGACTTGGCCAGTGCGCTCGCCCAGACCCCTGGCCGCCTGCCCGAGGCCATCACCCAATACCAGGCCGCGCTCCGCCTTCTTCCGGATTCCGCCATCCTGCACAACAACCTGGCGAGCGCGCTGGCCAAGTTTCCCGAGCGTTTGCCGGAGGCCATCCGCGAGTATCAGGCTGCGTTGCGCATCGACCCCGATTACGCCGAAGCGCACCACAACTTGGGCCTCGCACTGGCCGGAATCCCCGGCCGCCTGCCCGAAGCCATCGCCGAATATCGGGCGGCCCTGCGCATTCAGCCCGCTTACGCGGAGGCGCATTACAACCTGGGCGTGGCGCTGTCGAAAACCCCCGGCCGGTTGCCGGAAGCCGCTGCGGAGTTCGAAGCCGTGCTGCGCCTGAAGCCCGATTACGCGGAGGCGCACAACAATCTGGGTGTCGCGTTGTCCCAGTTGCCGGTCCGGTCGTCCGAGGCCATCGCGCACTTTGAAGCGGCCCTGCGCATCCAGCCGGACTACGCCGACGCGCACTACAACCTGGGTGTCGCGCTGTCGCAGATTCCCGGCCGGATGCCCGAGGCAATCGCCCAATGGGAAGAGTCCTTGCGGCTCCAGCCGGATCCGGACCTGCGCCGCGCCATAGACCGTCTGCGCGCCGGCCGTTGATGCGCTGGGGAATGCTTAGCTTGCCGACGCCCGCTTACTGGCGCATTTCTTCACAACTTCTCAGGAGCGATGATGGGTCAGTTATTATGAAAATCTGTCCGTATCCCGCCCAACATGCGATAATCCATTTTTCGGCCGCGCCAGTATTTCCGGCCGCGCAAGATCATGAAGCATCAGCATGAAGCTCTCGCCGGGTTTCCGGTGGTAACAACCTTCCCCGTGCTTTGGGGAGATCAGGACCCCTTCGGGCACGTGAACAACCTGGTGTACCTGCGCTGGTGCGAGAGCGTGCGCGTGGAATACCTGGAGCGGGTGGGGATGTGGGTGCCGCTGCCGCCGCAAGGGGTGGGCCCGATTCTGGCCAGCATCCACTGCGACTACAAGCTGCCGCTGAATTACCCGGATACCGTGCACGTCGGCGCGCGCGTCACGCGCATCGGCAACAGCAGCGTGCGCATGGAGCACCTTATCGTTAGCCACAAACGGGACGAGTTGGCTGCGGCGGTCGATTCCACTCTCGTGATGCTCGATTATGCAAGCGGCCGGTCGTCGCCTGTGTCGGTAGAGATCCGCGCCAAGATCGCGGAGATCGAAGGCCACGAGTTCGCCGCCTCGGCACCAGGGCCACACGCGAAATGACGAAGAACGCGTGCGCGGCGCGGCCGGCGTGGCGCGGGCTGTCAAGCCTGATGTGTCGAGAGTCGTCTCGACATTTCTTCTTGACGAACCGACCCGCCCCGCTCACCGGCGCCGCTCCTTGTTAGACTGGTCGATCAATGGAGATTTCGCAAGAGACGATTGCTCCGGGCAAGGCGGTGATCCGCCTCCAGGGCAAGGTGATGATCAGCGAAGCGCCCGACCGCATCGGCGCCGCTGTTGAAGAGCTGGTGCAGACCGGCACGCGCACCGTCATCATCGACCTGAGTGGCATCACCGCACTCGATTCGACCGGCATCGGTTACATGATCGCCGGCTACAACCGCATCATGGCCGCCGGAGGAGAGATGCGCATGGCCGGCGCCACCGGCCACATCCTGCAAAATTTCCGCGTCAACCAGTTAGACCGCGTCTTCGCCTTCTACCCCAGCGTGGAAGAAGCCGCGAAGGAATAAATCAACTCCGCGAATTCCTGAAAGCAATCGGAGCCGCGACCAATGGGAGCGGTCGGCAACACGCGGCAAAGCATTACACCGATTTGACACGGATTTGACAACTCCAAGCTGTGGCCCTGCCATGATCGGCTAGGAGGATTTTGATCAATGCAGAATGCAGTTCGCCACTTGTGGCTCGGTTTGGTTTGCTCGGCCGCTTTGCTGGCGCAGAATACACCGCCCGGGACGCGCGTGATTGCTTCGACCGTGCCGGCCAACGGCGATGTGAACCCTTACGGCATCGCGATCGTGCCCGTAAGCGTCGGCGATCTTACAGCCGGAAACATCCTGATCAGTAACTTCAATAACAGTTCCAACCTGCAAGGAACCGGCACCACGATAGTCCAGATTACGCCTCGCGGCACCCAGTCGCTGTTTGCCCAAATCGACGCGGCGACGCTTCCCGGCGCGTGCCCCGGCGGCATCGGACTCACCACCGCGCTGGCCGTCTTGCCATCTGGCTGGGTGGTGGTAGGAAGTCTGCCGACCACGGATGGGACCTCGGCTACGGCTGAGTCTGGTTGCCTGCTGGTGCTGAACTCCAAGGGCACCGTCGTGGAGACCATAGCGGACTCGTCCATCAACGGACCCTGGGATATGACCGCGGTCCAGAAGGGCGATGACGCGTTCTTGTTCGTCACCAACGTGCTTAACGGCACGGTTGCCGGCGGCGGGAACGTGGTAAATGAAGGGACGGTGGTTCGCATCGCGTTGGAGCTGCATTCGGGCGCGGCGCCCACCGTGGAATCGATGGTGACCATCGGCAAGGGCTTTGCGGAACGCACCGATCCCGCCGCTTTGGTGATTGGCCCAACCGGCCTCGGCCTGGCGCGCGATGGAACTCTCTACGTGGCCGATAGCCTAAACAATCGGATCGCGGCCATACCCGACGCGCTGCGGACCCAGTCCTCGGCCGGGACGGGCACCACAGTCAAGGAGGGCGGCCGCTTCCTGAACGATCCGCTGGGACTCGCGATCGGCATCTTCGGCGACATCCTGACCGTTAACGGTAATAACGGATTGCTGGTCGTCACCACTCCCAGGGGCGATACCGCCGGTACCGCTGTGCTCGATTCGAGCGGCACCCCGCCCGGCTCCGGCGCCCTATTCGGATTGGCCGTCACCGACCGCGGTGTCTATTACGTCGACGACGCCACGAACACGCTCAATATTTTCCTGTAGCGGACCTTCGACAGCTTGCGAAGCCCCAAGAAAATCGGCGGATACCTCGTGTTTCGGGGCTTCGCAGACTGGACCTGCCCCGTCCTCCAAATCTCCGTAATCCACCTAAAGCTCTACCCAATACATGTTTTTGCCGCGATTCCCGCGGATTCTGTGCGTTTTTGTCGCTATAATAGAGCCTGGGAGCTAATATGCTGCTGCGATTCCGGGCGTCGAACTTTCGGTCATTTCGGGCGGAGCAAGAGCTTTCCATGATTGCCGGCGCATTCAGCGATAGGGCTGAGACGGTGCGTAATCCACCCGGCACCGACGAAGGCGTGTTGCCGGTCGCCGCAATTTATGGGGCGAACGCGTCCGGCAAGACGAACGTCATTCTAGCGATCCGATTCATGAGCGAGGCGGTCAGGAATTCTCACGCCCGATGGGAACCGGATGAGCCAATCAGGCTTGAGCCTTTTGCAGGACAATCGGATGCACCAAGCACGTTTTCGGCGGACTTCCTGTTGGACGGCGTCCGCTATCAGTACGGCCTGTCGCTAAGTCCAGAAGCAGTTCTTGAGGAATGGCTGTACGCTTACCCGTTAGGCAAGAAACAGACTTGGTTTGTCCGAGAGAAGGGCAAACCTATCTCATTTAGCGCCAAGTTGCAGGGTGACAACAAGACCATTGAGCGGCTAACTCGCCCGAACAGCTTGTTCCTCTCCGCCGCCGCACAGAACAATCACGAAGCCCTCTCGCCGCTGTATAGCTGGTTTTCAAGGTCGCTGTCGTTCGTTATAGGTGAGCGGTCTACGGCACGTCCACTTGCACGGGTTCTGTCCGACGATGCCGACTTACGAAACAAGTCTGCGCGGTTGCTTTCGCTGGCAGACCTAGGCATCGCAGACCTGAGCATTCGAGAGGTTGAAGTGCCAGCATACGTAAAGGAGTTCGACGCTAGACTGACGTCTCTTTTGAAAGAGACGATGAAGTCTCCACCCACAGTGCTCCCGTTCGAGCAGGGAATAATGCGGGAATTCCAGTTCCTGCACCGGATCGGCGATTCAACACTCCCCTTTCGCGAAGATCAAGAGTCGAAGGGCACGATTGCCTTCTTATGCTTGCTGGCCCCGGTGTTTGGCGCTCTCGCGAAGGGTGGAGTGGTTTGCGTCGACGAGCTGGACGATAGCCTTCACCCCCTTCTAGCTATCGAAGTGATTCGACAATTCAGCGACACCGCCAGCAATCCCGCGGATGCCCAGCTCATATTCAACACCCACGATACGAATCTGCTTAGCGCTAGCGTGCTCAGGCGCGACCAGATCTGGTTCACGGAAAAGCAGCCGGATGGCGCCAGCCAGTTGTATCCTCTGAGTGACTTCAAGCCGCGCATGCACGAGAACCTCGAGAACGGCTATCTGCAAGGCCGCTACGGCGCAATTCCGTTCCTCAATCCCGGCTCCTTCTTCACGAGCACGCATGAAGAAAAAAGATAGCCTCCGCCGTCGCAGGAGCTTCCGTGAGCCTCTCGCCCGGTTCCTGATCGTGTGCGAGGGAGCGGTGACCGAGCGCGTCTACTTCACCGATGTTCGCCGCAGTGAGCGCGGAATCATACAGCTGGAAATCGTCCCCGGAGGCGTCCCCAAGTCCGTTGTTGAGCTTGCCGTCCGGATGAAGAAGGAATCCGAACGCGAGGCTGAGCGTCGTCAGGATGACAACCTGCTGTTTGACAAGATTTGGTGTGTATTCGACGTCGACGAGCACCCTTTTGTGCCAGAAGCCAAGCAGCAAGCAGAAGTAAATGCGATCAGCGTCGCAGTTTCTAATCCATGCTTCGAGCTATGGCTCCTGCTCCACTTTCAGAACCAGACCGCACACATCGAGCGGCAGAAGGTACAGCACCTGTGTCGGAAGTATATGCCGGGTTACGAAAAGACGCCTGACTGCGATATCTTGAGGCCGCATCAAGCCGGCGCAATGGAGAGAGCGACTCAGCTTGAGAATTGGCAAGTGACTCGCGATAGCGCGGGTGCAAACCCATCGACTGGTGTGCACCGATTGATCCAGCAAATACAAGCCGCCTGCCGCCGGGGCACAGGCCCCGCGTGATCTGGCCCTATCTCGTTCGCAGAATTGCTTCCACCAACCCATCAACAGTGAACTTCGCGGCTTCGACAGTAACTTCGATGCCTGAGTCGCGGGCCGTCTTGCTGGTGACTGGGCCGATGGATGCTACCTTGACGCCTTCCAGCGCTCCCGCGCCGGCGGCGGCCACGAAGTTCTGCACGGTCGAGGAGCTGGTGAAGGTGATCCAATGGGGCTTGTGGGCGAAAACTTCGGCGGCGCGAGCGGGTGCGTCATCGGGCATCACAGTGCGGTAGGCTTCGACCACGTCCACCTGCGCGCCGCGGCGAGCGAGTTCCACCGGAACGACGTCGCGCGCCACGGCCGCGCGGGGCAGCAGGATTCGCTTGGCCGTCAAGTGGTAATCCGCGAAAGCGGCCACCAGTCCCTCGGCGACATACTCAGTGCCCATCAGGTCGACTTTCAAATGCAAAGCTTCGATGGCAGCGCGCGTGGCCGGGCCGATAGCGCAGATGCGTGCGCGCAGCGATCGCCAATCAAACACGGAGCGATCCAGCCGCTCGACGAAGCAGCGCACGCCGGTGGCGCTGGTGAAGATCAGCCAGTCGTAGGAAGCGAGATTCGCGATGGCGTGGTCGAGCGGCGCCGGGTCAGCGGCGGGGCGGATTTCGATGGTGGGCAACTCGATCGCGTGTGCGCCCAATGCCTCCAGCCGCGCTGCCAGGGCGTCAGCCTGCTCGCGGGCGCGCGTCACCACGATGCGCTGGCCGAACAGCGGCAGGCTTTCATACCAGTTCAACTTTTCGCGCAGCCGCACCACCTCGCCGACCACGATGGTGGCGGGCGGTTTCATGCCGCGCGCGGCAATCAACTCGGGCAGCGTCGCGAGCGTACCGGTAACGGTCTCCTGGTCCGGCCGCGTGGCCCAGCGCACCGCCATGGCGGGAGTATCCGCCGCGCGTCCGCTCGCAATCAACGCACGAGCGATTTCCGAAAACGTGGTTAGCCCCATGAAGATCACCAGCGTTTCGGCCTGCCCCAGCTTGTTCCAATCGATTGCGTTCACGGCGTGGCCGGTGACGAAAGTGACCGCCGACGTGTGTTCGCGGTGGGTAAGCGGAACGCCGCAATAGGCGGCTAGCCCAAGCGGCGTGGTGACGCCGGGCACCACCTCGAAGGGAATGCCGGCCGCGGCGAGCGCTTCGGCCTCTTCGCCGCCGCGCCCGAACAGAAACGGGTCGCCGCCCTTGAGCCGCGCCACGGTGAGCCCGCGGCGCGCGCGGTCGATCAGCATGCCGCAAATCTCTTCCTGCGAAAAAGCGTGCGCCGATTTCTTCTTGCCCACATAGAGCCGCTCGGCGGGCGCGGGCGCGAGAGCGAGCAGCGCATCGGGCGCCAGGTGATCGTAGAGGATGGCATCGGCACGTTCGAGGATGCGTCGTCCCTTGACGGTGATCAATTCCGGATCGCCGGGGCCCGCGCCGATGAGATAGACCTTAGCCACTGTCACGAAATCACCATTGCAGCTCCGTGGCGCAGGCAGTCCTGCCTTCTGTGTCGAGAGTCACCTCGCGGGGCAAGCTAAAGCATGCCCCACCAACCAAGCGCCGGGCGTCGGCAAAAGTGCCGACGCGGCACGCAAGAGTGAGTGCGCCACATTCACCCATGCACCGCATCGAGGATCTCCTTTGCGCCTCGGGCCAGCAGATCGGCGCCCAGCCGGCGGCCCACTCCTTCGGCATCGGACACGGCCCCTTGCGCTTCGCCGCGGATCAGCTCGCTCCCATCGGGCGATGCGACGATCGCGATCAGGTGCAGCCGCCCAGCTTCCACCGTGGCGTGCGCGCCGATCGGCACCTGGCAGCCGCCGCCCAGCGCGGCCAGCAGCCCGCGCTCGGCGGTAACCGCGGCACGCGTGGGCGGGTGATCGAGCGGCCGGCATGCCTCCCAGCCGGCGCCGCCCGGGCGCGCTTCAATCGCCAGCGCGCCCTGCCCGACGGCGGAGCACATCGCTTCAACCGGCAAAATCTCGGCGATGCGGTCTTCCCATCCCAGCCGCTTCAATCCGGCGGCGGCCAGCAGAATGGCATCGTAGCGGCCTTCACCAAGCTTGCGTAGGCGTGTATCCAGGTTGCCGCGTATCGATTCGATCTCGACATCCGGCCGCAGCTTGCGCAACTGCGCGGCGCGGCGCAGCGAGCTGGTGCCGACGCGGGCGCCGGCCGCGAGATCGGCCAGCCGCTTGCCCACCACCGCGTCGCGCGCGTCTTCCCTCTCCGGCAGCGCCGCCAGCGCCAGCCCTTCGGGCAACTCGGTGGGCAGGTCTTTCAAACTGTGCACCGCCAGGTCGGCGCGCCCGTCCAGCAGCGCCTCTTCGATTTCCTTGGTGAAGAGTCCCTTGCCGCCCACCTGCGCGAGCGGAACGTCGGTGATGCGGTCGCCGGTGGTTTTGACGATCTGGATGCGGCAGTCGTGACCCAGCGCGGCGAGTTTCGTTTCCACCCAATGGGCCTGCCACAATGCGAGCTGCGAGCCGCGCGACGCAATGACCAGCATCCTCAATCCTGTAAGTGAAACGCTTTGCGAATGGCGGCCACCACGTGCGCGCCATCGGGCTGCGCAGAATGCGAGCGCAGCGCGGTGATCGGCCCGTGGGCGACCTTGTTGATGATACCGCGCGTGAGCGCCTCCAGCGCCTCCTCCTGCTGCGGGGTGAAGGGGCCGTAGCGGCGGCGCACCTTCTCCAGCTCGCTCGCGCGGATCTGCTCGAGCTGCTCCTGCAAACCGACGATGGTGGGCGTGACCTCGGCGACCTTGAGCCGCGCCATCATGCGATCCACTTCTTCCAAGACCAGCGCCTCGGCCCGCTCGGCCTCCTTCATGCGCTCGCGCAGATTGGCGTTGACCACCTGCTCCAGGTCGTCGATGTCGTAAAGGAAGACGTTGTCGATTTGGTTGACTGCCGGATCGATGTTGCGCGGCACCGCGATATCGATCAGGAACATGGGCCGGTTGCGCCGCGCCGCAATCACGCGCTGCATGTCGTCCTTGCGCAGGATGTAATGCGGCGCACCGGAAGAGGCGACCACGATATCCACTTCCGGGAGCATCGCCACGAAGCGCGTGTATTCGACCGGCGTGCCCTGAAACAGCGCGGCCATTTCCGCGGCGCGTTCCGGCGTGCGGTTGGTGACGAAGACGTGCGAAGCCCCGGACCGGCGCAAATGGCGGGCGGCCAACTCAGACATTTTGCCCGCGCCAACCAGCATGACAGTGCGGTTTTCCAGCGAACCGAAAATCTTGCGCGCCAATTCGACCGCGGCGTAGCTCACCGAAACCGCCATCTGCCCGATGCCGGTTTCCGACCGCACCCGCTTGGCCACGCTGAAGGCGCGCTCGTAGAGCCCCTCCAGCCAGCCGCACAGGGCGCCGCTCGATTTTGCCGCGTTGTACGCGGTCTTGAGTTGCCCCAGGATCTGCGGCTCGCCCACCACCATAGAATCCAGGCTGGCCGCCACGCGGAACAGGTGGTGGATGGCGTCGCGACCCTGGCGCCGGTAGATGTGCGGCTCGATGGTTGGCGGACTGACGGCCTTTTGCTCGGCCAGAAAAGCGTCGACGATGGCCTGCGGATCCGCGCTGTCTTCGGTGGTGAGGACGATCTCGACGCGGTTGCAGGTGGAAAGAATCACGGCTTCGCTGACGCCTACGCGCCCTTTGAGCGCGCCCAGCGCGCCGGCCAGCGATTCCTCGCGGAAGGCGAGGCGTTCGCGCACTTCCACCGGCGCGGTCTTGTGGCTCACTCCCGTCAGCAGCAGCTTCATGGCTTCAGCAGGACGCCCAGGCGCGCGTGCGCGGCCCAGGTCAGCGCGGAAAATCCGAGCACGGTCACCGTCATGATGGCCGCCTTGCGGCCCCGCCACCCGGCAGTGACCCGCAGGAACACCAGGGCCATGTATGTGCCCCAGGTGAAAAACGAAATCGCGATGGCCGGCTGTTTGATCCAGGCCTCTTTGTGCTCGATGAAGGCCCAGGTGCTGGCGGCGATCACCGCCAGCGTCATCAGCGCGAAGCCCAGCGTCATGGACTTCGAAATCAAATCGTCCAGCGTTCCCAAAGGCGGCAGCCGGTAGGATAGCTTGCGCGGCTTCTTGGATTTCAGTTGGCGTTCCTGAAATAGATAGAGCAGGGAGGCCACCGCGGTGAACAGCAGCGCCGCATAACCCAGCAGCACCAGCACGATGTGTACGGTGAGCCAGGCGTTGCGGATCACCGGGCTGGTCCAGGCGCTGACCGGGTTGCCCATCGTCGCCACCAGTACCATCACGAAGACCAGCGGGAAAATGAACACGCTCAAGCTCTCCAGCCGGTACCGCCAGTGGATGAACAAGTACAACACCACCACCAGGAAAGCGCACATCGAAAGGGTTTCGTAGAAGTTCGTAATCGGGCAGTGATGGGTGCTGAGACCCTCCTCCATGATGGAAACGAAATGGAACACCGCGCCGATCGAAAACGCCCCCAGCGCCACGCGGAACAGGTTCTCGCGGCGGCGGACCAGGGTGAGGATGGCGTGCAGGAGGCCGAGGGAATACAGCGCCGCGGCCACGCGCAGCCAGATGACGCTCATATCAGCCATCGGCAATTCGAGAAGCGGAAGTCTCTTTAGACCAGTATAACGGAACCTCCGGGCCAGGACCCTTCGCGGCGCCTCCGGACGGCGAAGGGCGCCCGGAAATGGACACGCGATACAGCGGTAAACAAATTAAATGGCGCGCGGAGTTTCGAGAATTCGGGCGCCTTTCCGGCACCGGAGAGAGAGGACCCGTCAGGCTGCGAATAGCGGTGGATGCCCACGAATACCGCTGCGCCGGCGCATTGCGGCAGGGCTCCGCGCGGGCGCCGGAGGGGGCCATTATTCTGGATTTAGTTATCCTAAACTCAACATTTAGTACATTTGGCTTGACCCGACGCGGGAACCAATTTATGTTGCGGTTGGATCGTTAGTTTCGCGTGGACCGGCGGCAGAGTGCCGTTCCCTGCCAAAGTCGGGTCACACGTGCAAGTCGGGCTGGAAATTTCAGGGGAGAGGTTTTATGCTTTTTGCCAGGATCTTCGTCGACCGTAGAAGTGCCGCGGCAATCCTTTTGATTGCCTTAGCGGTTTTAGGAGCATTCGCTCCACGCGCCAAGGCGCAAGCGGTGGCCATCGCGGAACTCGATGGATATGTCACCGACCCGAGCGGCCAAGCCATTGCGGGCGCTCAGGTGAAAGCGACCGAAGTGGACAAGGGCCAGGTTCGCGACACCGTGTCCGAGGCCACCGGTCGCTATGCACTGCCGGACCTGCCGGTGGGCAATTACAGATTGGAAGTTTCGGCCGCCGGTTTCAAGACCTACGTGCAGACGGGCATCATTCTGCAGGTGGCGAGCAACGTTACGGTCAATGTGCCGATGCAGATCGGCGCGGTGACCGAGAGTATTCGAGTGGAAGCCAACGCCGCCATGGTGGAAACCAAGGAGAACTCCGTGGCGCAGGTCATCAACGAGCAGAGCATGATCGACCTGCCGTTGAACGGCCGCAACCCAACCCAGTTGCTGACGCTCACCGGAGCCGGTACCTCGACCATGACGCTCAATGGCGGCGACCTCACCGGCAGCAAGAACATCCAGGGATCCAACGGTTCGGGCCAGTTCTCGGTGGCCGGTTCGCAAGCCAACGGCATCAACTTCCTGTTGGATGGCGGTGACAACAACGACTCATTCAGCAACGTCAATCTGCCGATCCCGGTCCCCGATTTCATCCAGGAATTCAACGTGCAGACCAACGGCCTGCCGGCGCAGTACGGATTGCATCCCGGCGGTGTGGTCAACATTGTGACCAAATCGGGAGCGAACGCCTTCCACGGCGACCTGTTCGACTTTCTGCGCAACGGCGACCTCAACGCCCGGCCGGAAGGCGCCGCAACCACGCAACCCAAGCGCGACACCTTAAAGCGCAACCAGTTCGGCGGCACCGCCGGCGGCAGGATTATCAAGGACAAACTGTTCTTCTTCGGCGGATATCAGGGCACGCGGCAGCGCAGCGACCCGTCCCAGAGCACGGCCTATGTTCCCACCGCGGCGGTGCTCCAGGGGAACTTCAGCGTGATCGACGCGTCCAAAGCCAACGGCGGCTGCTTGGCTAAGGCCGTGCAGTTGAAGAGCCCATCCGGGGTTGCCTATCCCGGCAACATGATTCCCATTTCCTCGTTTGACCCGGCGGGATTCAAGCTGGCCTCCAGTTACCTGCCGGTTTCCCCGCAAGCCTGCGGGGCTGTCCAATACGGCTACCTGGCCGACAACCCCGACGATCAGTGGATCGGCCGCATCGATTACATCATCAGCGACAAGCACAGCCTCTACGGGCGCTATTACATTTACGACTACCTCGGGGAGGTTCTCTTCGACGGCGCCAACGCCCTGACCACCGGAACATCGGGCAACAAGGACCGTGCGGAGACGTTGACCCTCGGCGACACCTTTACGCTCGGCCCGACCCAGGTGAATTCGCTTCACGCCACCTTCGACCGGCGCCGCGACGACCGCGCCGACGCTTCCAATATGTTCAGCCCCAACACCCTAGGCGCCAATATGTGGGAGGCGCTCCCGAACTACACGCAGCTCACCGTCAGCGGCTATTCCGGCGGCGGATTCGCCGTTGGCTGCGGCACCTGCGCGCTGGCTACGTTCAACGTCAACACCTACCAACTGTCGGACGACTTCACGTATATCCGCGGCAGACACCAGTTCGCGTTCGGCTTCGACGGCCGCAAGGACCAGTTCAATTCCGTCAACAACCAGCAGGCGAACGGGCAGTTCACATTCAACGGCGGCACCTCCGGGGACGGCATGGCCGACCTCCTGCTGGGCCGCTTCTCCGGATTGACCGACGGGAAGGTGATTTCCGACTACATTCGCCTGACGGCGATCGCCGCCTACGCGCAGGATGCCTTCCACGTGACCCCGCGTTTGACCATCAACTACGGCGTGCGCTGGGAGCCTGAAGTGCCGGCCTATGACAAGTATGGGCGCGGCAACCAGTTCAGCCTAGCCCTCTTCGAACAGGGCTGGCACAGCTCCGTGTATCCACAGGCGCCGGCGGGCCTGGTTTTCTCCGGCGACTCCGCGCAGGATCCTTATGGCAAGGCTTTCACTGCCTCCCATTGGGCGACGTTTTCACCGCGCCTGGGCATTGTGTGGGATCCCAAGGGCGATGGCAAGCAGACCCTTCGCGCCGCGTTTACCCTGATGCACGATACGGCCGAGCTGTTCTACCCCGAGCGGTGGACCACCAATTCGCCGTATGTGTCTTCGCTGACGCTCAGCAGCGGGCAGTTCTCCAATCCGTTCGGGAGCTACGTATCCAATGGCGTTACGGGCGACCCGTTCCCCGGCAACGTCGTCTTCCCGGCAGCCGGCACCTACATCAGCGTTCCACCCGATGTGAAGCCCACTTACGTGATGCAGTGGAATCTCAGCTACCAGCGCCAGCTCGCCTCCGACTGGCTGGTGACGGCGAACTACCTCGGGAATGCCAGCCGGCACATTTGGGGATCGGTTGACGTCAACTACTCGATCGACGTCCCGGTGGGAACCGCCGCCGCCAGCACATCCAATACCGCCCAACGGCGCCTCCTGTACCTGATGAACCCCGCCTCCAATGCCGGCGCGGCTTATGGCGAGATCCAGGTGACCGACGACGGCGCTAACGCCGAATACCACGCGCTGCTGGTTTCGGTCCAACATCGCTTATCCCACAACGTCAGCTTCCTGAGTAACTACACTTTTAGCCACTGCATCAGCGACTGGGATTTTGCCGGAGAACTGGCCGGCGTGATTTACCAGAATCCCACCAACCGCGACGGCGAGCGAGGCAATTGCGGCTTCGACCACCGGCAGGTCTTCAACACTTCGCTGGTGGTTACCAGCCCCGGATTGGGCCATAGCGCGGCCAAGCTGATTACCAAAAACTGGCAGCTCTCGCCCATCGTCAGCCTGTTCACCGGCAACCCGATCGAACTCAGCGACGGCGGCAAAGATATCTCCTTGAGCGCACAGTTGCTGGACCGGCCCGAGAATATTGTTCCTAACAACGTCTATGCGGGAGGAATTTCCAACGCAGGCAATGGATATACCTGGTTCAACCCGTTGTCATTTGCGGTGCAGGCCGCCGGCACATTCGGCGATACCGGCCGAAACACCCTTTACGGCCCGGGCGCGATCAACTGGGACATGGCCGTATCCAGGCGCTTCGAGGTTAAGGAGCGGTGGAAGATGGACATCCGCGCCGACTTCTTCAACATCATGAATCACGCCAACTGGGGCAACCCCGGCACCAGCATCGCATCGAGCGGAACGTTCGGCCAGATTACCAGCTTTGGCACGCCGCGCGAAATCCAGATGGCGGTAAAGGTGCTCTTCTAGCACTCACCCCACAGTAGATCTCGAGTCCGGGGGCAGGCACCACGCCTGCCCCCTTTTTTTGGTAGGGCATGCTTTAGCTTGCCGCTTGTCTTCCCGAACCCGCGCTACCCAACCCGCGGGGCGTACCTCCCGAAAATCGCGTCATAATGGAAGATGGCAACCAGCCAGCCGCCGGCGCGGCCCTTGCCGCCAGCCGCGGCGCAAACCTCTTCGTCCACACGCACCGCCGCGGTGATGTTCGCCGGCTTCTGCGCCTTCCTCACGCTCTACGCGCCGCAGCCGCTGCTGCCCATGCTGGCCCGCGGGTTTCACGCCTCGGCCGGCGCGGTGAGCCTGGTGTTGACCGCCTCCACCGCGGCCGTGGCCTTGGCCGCGCCCTTCGCCGGCGTAGTGGCGGACCGCTTTGGACGCAAACGCGTGATCGTCCTTTCCGCGCTTCTGCTCGCCCTGCCCACCGCTGGAGCGGCGGCCTCCGGCAGCCTGACGCAGATGCTGGTCTGGCGCTTCTGGCAGGGTGTTTTCACGCCCGGCATCTTCGCCGTCACTATCGCCTACGTCAACGACGAATGGGAGCAAGGGGTCGGCGCGGCCATGTCCTCCTACGTCGCCGGGACGGTGCTCGGTGGCTTCAGCGGCAGGATGATTTCGGCCCTGGTGGCGGCACATTCCTCCTGGCGCTGGTCGTTTATCGCCCTGGCGGCGCTCGATGCCGCGTGCGCCGCGGCGATGTGGGCCTGGCTGCCGGCGGACCGCCATTTTTCGCGCTCCCGGCATGGGGCTTCCGCGCCGCGTGCCATGCTCGGCCATCTTCGCAACCCGCCGCTGGCGGCCACTTACGCCGTCGGCTTCTGCGTTCTGTTCACCCTCATCGCCACCTTCACCTACGTGAATTTCTATTTGGCCGCGCCGCCCTTCCGCTTGGGCACCACCGCGCTGGGGCTGATCTTCGTGGTCTACCTGATCGGCGCCGTGGTGACGCCGGTGGCCGGCCGCGCCATCGACCGTATCGGGCATCGCTTCACCCTGGTCGCCGCTTTCCTCGGAGGTGTGGGCGGCATTTGTCTCACCCTGGTGCCGCATCTCCCCGCCGTGCTGCTGGGTCTGGCGCTGACTTCGACCGGCGTCTTCATCGCCCAATCCGCCGCTTCCAGCTATGTCGGTAGATTGGCCGAAGGCGCGCGCGGCGCCGCCGTCGGGCTATACGTGATGTTCTATTACACCGGCGGCAGCTTCGGCGCGGCTTTGCCGGGCACCTTCTGGAACCGCGGTGGATGGCCAGCCACGGTGGCTCTCATCGCCGCCGTCCAGGTCCTCACCATCGCGCTCTGCCTACTGTTTTGGAAGCCCGCAGCAGGGCTGGTCGACGAACCCTACGCCGCCGGCCAGGTGGGATAGAGCACGAGTTGATTTCGAGCCACGGATAAATACAGATCGACACCGATAAGATTCTCCTTTATCCGTGTTCATCCGTGGCCAATGTTTTTTCGCGGGCTGCCGCACCATGCGAAAATCGAACCGTGAACCTTCGACCCGCCGCGGAAAACCCGCAGTTGCGCATCGTCAATGTTGACGGACTCGATCTCGCTCTATGGGAATGGCCGGGCGCGGATCCGCCGCTGATTTTCACCCACGCCACCGGCTTCCACGGCCGGCTGTGGGACTATATCATTCGCCGTCTGCCGGGGCGGCATTGCCTGGCGGTGGAAACGCGCGGCCACGGCCGGAGCGCCCGGCCCGATCCGCCATACCGCTGGCGCTACCTGGGCCACGACCTGGCCGGCATCCAGCGCAGCCTCGGCGTGCGCGGCGCTTTCGGCATCGGCCACTCCTCGGGCGGCCACTCGATGGTGCAGGCCGCGGCGCTCGAACCGCAAGCCTTCGCCGCCATGCTGCTGATCGATCCCACGATTTTCCCCGTGATCCGCTATGGCGGCGCGCCGCTCGATTTCGCCTTCACCCTACGCCGCAAGAACCTCTGGCACTCGCCCGAGGAGATGATCGAGCGCTTCTCGAAGCGCCCTCCATTCGTCACCTGGCTGCCGGAGATTCTGCGCGACTATTGCCAGTTCGGGCTTTTGCCCAACGGCGATCATTTGGAGCTGGCCTGCCCGCCGGCGGCCGAAGCTTCCATCTACGCGGAATCCATCGCCCCGGAATCGAACATTTACGCCGAGGTCGCCCAGGTCGCTGCGCCGGTCACCATCCTGCGTGCCGGAACTGCCCGCCAGCCCGGCCAGCTCGACCTGGCCGCGTCGCCCACCGCCGCCGACCTGGCCGCGCGTTTCGCCTGCGGCCGCGACGTGGTGCTGGAAGGTGCGTCCCACTTCATCCCCATGGAGTTTCCCGACCGGGTGATCGAGGAAGTGCGCATCATGATCGGCGCATAGGGCACGGCCAGGCGCTGCCCGGTTTTGGCAGGTCGGGGACCCGCCCCACAAAACCTGCGAGAATCCGGCCCGCTCGGGCACTACATCCAGGGCAGTGTGCGATTCGCAATTCTAACGGCGGCATGCGCTCTGGCCGCGGCGCAGACCCCCGACCCGGCCTACGAACCGCTCGCGCGCGCCTACGTCGCCTTGCAGGCGCGCGATTATGACGCAGCGGTGGCCGGCTTCACCCGCGCCATCGAGCTCGCGCCGCAGCGTGCTTCCATCCGCAAAGACCTGGCCTACACCTTCCTCAAGATCGGCGAAAACGATTTGGCGCGCGACCAGTTTCATGCCGCCATGACTATCGATCCCGCCGACGTCCAGGTGGCCCTGGAGTACGCCTTCCTTTGCTATGAGAGCAAGCGGGAAGCCGAAGCGCGGCGCATCTTCGACCGCATCCGCCGGACCGGCAACGCGGAGGCGGAGCAGGCGTTTCAGAATATCGACCGGCCGCTGGCCGCCGCGATCGAGCGGTGGAAGAGCGCGCTGGCCACTGGCCCGGACAATTTCAGCGCCCATTTCGAGCTCGCCACGCTGGCCGAAGAGCGCGACGAGCTGCCGCTGGCGGCCGAACATTTCGAGAAGGCCTGGCTTTTGATTCCCGACCGGCGCACCGTGCTGGTGGACCTGGGCCGCGTATGGAAGGCGATGGGCCGCACCGATGACGCCATCGCCACACTGCTGGCCGCTTCCCGCGGCGGCGAGCCGCGCGCCGCCGAGCAGGCGCGCGAGCTGCTGCCCGACCGCTACCCCTTCGTTGCCGAATTCCGCGGCGCGCTCGCGCTCGATCCCCGCAACGGCGAACTGCGCCGCGAGCTCGGCTATCTGCTGCTGCGCATGGAGCGCGAGCCCGAAGCCGAACAGGAGTTCCGCACACTCGCCGAAACCGCACCGGATGACATGCTGGCCGCTACCCAGCTCGGCTTCCTGCTCCACGCGCGCGGCGACGACGCGGCTGCGCAGCCGCTGTTCGATCGCGTGCTGGCCGGCCCGGACGAGGACCTGGCCAACCGCGTCCGCGCCGTGCTGCACATGCCGCAGGCGCTGAGCCGCCGCGCGCAGGCGGCGACCGATTCCATCGACGCCAAAGTCATGGCCGAGCGCAGCATCAAGGCCGGCTACATGAAGGATGCGCTCAAATACCTGCAAGTGGCCCACGAAGACGACCCTGGCGATTTCGAGGCCATGCTCAAGCTCGGCTGGACCTACAACACCCTGCATCAGGATATGACCGCTGCCCGCTGGTTCGACCTGGCGCGCCGCAGCCCCGACCCGAAGATCGCCGCCGAGGGCCGCCAGGCGTGGCGCAACCTGAACGGCGTGTTAAGGAAGTTCCGCACCACCTTTTGGATCTACCCGATTTATTCCACGCGCTGGCACGACTTCTTCTCTTACGCGCAGGTCAAAACCGAGCTTCGCAACAAGACGCGCTTGCAGCCGTACCTGAGCGTGCGCTTCGTCGGCGATACGCGGGTCACGGTGGGCGCCGTCTCGCCGCAGTATCTTTCGGAAAGCTCGTTCATCATGGCCGGCGGTGTGCGCACGCTGCCGTGGCATGGCGCCGGCGCCTGGTTCGAAGCCGGCAGCGCCATGGGCTACGCCACCGGCCACATTCTACCCGACTACCGCGGCGGACTGAATTATGCCCACCTGATTGGCCGGTCGCTAAACTCCGAATCCTCCGGCTGGTTTGCCGACACCGCCGCGGACGCGGTATTCATCAGCCGGTTCGGCAACGACTTCCTGATATACGACGAGTCGCGCATCGGGTACTCTACGGGCCCGCTGGCGTTTCGCATGCAGTTCTTCTGGAACGGGAATTTCACCATCGATACCCAGCGGCAGATCTGGGCCAACTTTCTGGAAACCGGGCTCGGCGTGCGCTTCCGCGCGGCTTGGATGCCGCCTTCGATGTACGTCACCGCCAGCCTGCTGCGCGGCGCATACCCACTGAACACCGAGGGCACGCGCCCCGCCAATTTCAACGATTTCCGCTCGGGAGTCTGGTATGCGTTTACTCGTTAGCGCGCTGCTCGCCGCCGTCGCCTCGGCCGCTCCCCTGCCCTATTATTGCGTGTTGAACGCGGACGCCGGCGCCTGGCCGGAGATCCTCTCTTCGATTGGCTTGGTCCGCCAGCCGGCGAACCTGGCGCATGTTTTCGTGGCGCGCTCTGGCACGCCCGCTTCGAATGAGTGGAACCAGCGGGTGGACCAGGGCGCCATTTTGATCCTCGAGGGCGAATCTTCGCTGGCCGAAATGTTCGGCTTCCGGCGCGGCGCGGGATTCGTCAAGGCTGGCAGCCTCACCGACGTCCACCGCCCGGGCCTCGCCATCGTCTGGGAAAAGGGGCTCGAACTGCCGGTCCTCGACCTGCCTGGCGGCGCCACCGTGTTCGCCCGCGAGCGCTGGTCCGGCACGCCCATGATGGCGGGAATGCGGCGCGGTGCCGGGATTCTGTTGTGGCTGGCCGTGCCGCCCGGCGAGCGCGGTTACGAGCGCTTCCCCTACCTCTTGCAGGCCTTGACCGATCTCGGCATGGAGCGGCCGTTTTCCTCCGCGCGCTTGTGGGCGTTCTTCGATTCCGCCTACCGCTCCCGCGTGGACCTGGATTACTTCGCGGCGCGCTGGCGCGCGAGCGGCGTCGCTGCGCTGCACGTGGCCGCCTGGCACTTCTGGGAAGCCGACCCCGAGCAGGACGCTTACCTCGAAAAGCTGATCGCCGCCTGTCACCGCGAGGGAATCCTGGTGTACGCCTGGCTGGAGCTGCCGCACGTCAGCGAGAAATTCTGGGCTACGCATCCCGAGTGGCGCGAAAAAACCGCGATTTTGCAAGATGCCCAGCTCGATTGGCGCAAGCTGATGAACCTGACCAACCGGGACTGCTTCCGCGCCACAGCGGACGGCACCGCGGCGCTGGTGAACCGTTTCGACTGGGACGGAGTGAATCTGGCCGAGCTGTATTTCGAATCGCTCGAGGGCATCGGCAATCCGGCGCGTTTCACGCCCATGAACGACGATGTGCGCCGGGAATTTCGCGCGCGCTCCGGTTTCGATCCGATCGATCTCTTCGGCACACGCCGTGACGAGGCGTCGCAAAAGCAGTTTCTGGATTTCCGCGCCGAGTTGGCCCGGCGGATGGAAGAGGAATGGCTGGGCGTGCTCGAAAGCCTGCGCCGCGAGAAGCCGGATCTGGACCTGGTGCTGACACACGTGGACGACCGATTCGACACCGGCATGCGCGAAGCCATCGGCGCCGACGCCGCGCGCGTGCTCCCCATGCTTGACACGCACAGCTTCACGTTTCTGATCGAAGATCCAGCCACGGTCTGGAACCTGGGGCCGCAGCGGTACCAGGCCATCGCGGAGCGTTACCACGCCCTCACCACTCATGGCGACAAACTCGCCATCGACCTGAATATCGTCGACCGCTATCAGAACGCCTATCCGACCAAGCAGCAGACGGGCACCGAGCTGTTCGAACTCGTCCACAACGCGGCACGCAACTTCGAGCGCGTCACGCTGTATTTCGAAAACTCGCTGCTGGCTCCGGACCTGGGGCTGCTGCCCTCCGCCGCCGCCGCGGTCAGCCGCGTGGAGCGGATTGGGCCGAAACTGGTGGTGGAATCGGCTCACGGGGTGGGCGTTCCGTGGCGCGGCCCGGCTGTGGTGGATGGCCAACCCTGGCCGGTGCGGGATGCGGAAACCGTGTGGCTGCCGGCCGGGGCGCACAGCATCGAGGCGGCACCGGCCGAGCCTGGCCCGCGCCTGCTGCGCCTCAACGGCGAGCTGAAAGCCGCCCGCAGCCTCGATGCGCACTCCATCGAATTCACCTATCAAAGTTCCGCCCGCGCCATCGCTGTGCTCGATCGCACGCCGCGGGCGGTGGAGATCGATTCCGTTCCCGCTACGCCGAAGAGTGCTGGTCCCAACACTCTGCTGCTTCCCCGCGGCCAGCATATCGTGACATTGACCATCGAGTGAGCTAGGATTACGAATGACCGATGACGGACGTGGCGCTACAGTCCGGAACGCCGGACATCCCGGATAAGCTGTACTTCAAGATCGGCGAAGTCAGCGATCTGCTAGGTGTCGAGCCCTATGTGCTGCGCTTTTGGGAGACCGAGTTTCCGGTGCTGCAACCGAAGAAATCCGGCACCGGCCACCGCCTGTACCGCCGCAAGGACGTCGAGCTGCTGCTGCGCATCAAGCATCTCCTCTACGAAAAGCGGTACACCATCGAAGGCGCCCGGCAGTCGCTCGAGTCCGAAGGCCGGCGCGTGAAAGCCAGGCGCTCCACCAGCGTCCAGCAGGAACTGTTCGCCACCGACCCGTGGCCGGAAGTCCGCCGCCAACTCAACGAGATTCTCAACCTGCTGAAGTAGCCGTGGCGCGGGCTTCAGCCTGGCATGCCGGCACTCTTGCCGACACCCCGGCGTCGAGAAGAGTCTTGACGCGGCCAGCAGTTTCGGAATAGTGGCTGAACCGTAGCGCGATTCGGGCCGGTTGGTCGGCTCTGCAACCATTCCAGGGTGACTTTCCAGAAGGCTTTCTATTTTCGCACCCAAACATTTTCTTGATTTTG
>Ga0302319_10000370_pt1 | contig 100633 bp, 82 predicted proteins | sample Bog_T0_2_FD_203319 | JGI IMG/M metagenome (GOLD analysis project Ga0302319, IMG submission 203319) | Peat permafrost microbial communities from Stordalen Mire near Abisko, Sweden - Bog_T0_2 | ecosystem: Environmental > Terrestrial > Soil > Wetlands > Peat | place: Sweden: Abisko, Stordalen... | reverse complement strand
GGCGAGCCTGCTCTGCTGGAACTGACCAGCCGCATCGCCCGCGAGCGTGGATACTATCGCGACCGCTTACAAATGGCGGTGCAGGAAGGCCGCGGCCTGCTTGATAAAGGACTGCCGCAACTCGCCAGGTCGAGCCTCGAAGCCGCTCTGGCGCGGTATAAGGACGATCCGGAACTGACTGAACTCCTTCACCGCGCCGATGCCGAACTCGCCGCATGCGCCGCACGTTCATCGGAAGTCAGCGATCTCGCTTCCCAGGCAAGCGAGATGCAAAAAGCCGGTCGCTATCAGGATGCGGTCAACACCATTATCGAGGCTGTGGGCCGCCTGCCGCATCACCCCGAGCTGACTGCCTTGCTGAGTCAAACCGTCCAGTCGCAGAAGGAGTACGAGAAATCGTGCGCCGTACAGAACTGCCGGCGCGAGGTGTCGGCGCTGCGCCGAACCGGGGACTGGGAGACCGCGTTCGGGGCGATTGATAAGCTCCTGATCCGCCATCCGAAAGAGCCCGCTTTGCTCGAACTCCGCCAGAATGTGGAGAAGGAACGCGAAGCGCAGCGACGCGCGAAAGAGGTCGCGTCGATACTCTCCCGAACCGCCGATCTCGAAAAGGAAGGACACCTGGAGGCTGCCGGCCAGATACTCGCCGAGGCCATTGCGGGGATAGAAAACGAGCCCTTGTTGTTGCAGCGCTTCGCCGCCATAGATGCGGCGCGGAAAGCCGCCCTGTCCCGCGCCGCGGCCGATGAAGCGCTTGACAAAGCGCACGCGCTGACAAAGCATTTGCACTGGGAGGCCGCGCTCAATACCCTGAAATCGGTCGCTTGTAACGCTCCGGACGATCAGCGGCTGGACGAAGCAAGGCGCGGGATTGAGCAGGCCCGTGACGCATATCAGGCCGAAATCGGCGCAGTCCGTGACGACGCACTGCAATCAATGGCGCAGGCGCGCTTCGAAGATGCCTTCGTAACCCTCTCGGCCGCTGCCCTGCGTTATCCGGGGGAGACGTCGATTGGCGAACTGCTCCTCGAGGCCCAGACCATACTCGGGGCTGAACGCAGAGAACGACAGTTAACTGAAGTCGTCACTCAAGCCGACGAATTACTGTCCGGCAACGCTTTCTCGGACGCCGAACAGTTGCTGCTCGATGCGATCTCACGATTTCCCGACGAACCCAGGATCACCGGACGACTGTCTTCGGCAATTCAGGGGCGGCGTGAGCTTGAGAAGGTCGCCGCCGCCGAACTCAGCGTGAGTCGCGCACGTCAATTGGCGGATGCCGGGGATTTGGAAGACGCCATCGCGGAACTCGACAGCTTCCTGGTGAAGCATGGCTCCCTGTCGGATGTCGACGCGGTCAAGCGGGAATTTTCCGGCCGTCTGCAAAGCCGCCTTCGGGCCGCATGGATCGCGGATCTTCGGCAGCGCATTAGTGCGGAAATAAAGGCGGCTCGCTTCGATTCCGCCCTCTCGCTCTCCGCTGAAGCACTGCGTAAATATCCGGATGACCCTGAGGTGACCGCCATCCATGCCGATATCGGTCGCCAGAAGATTGCCGCCGAGCATGCCATGGCTGCTGCCGATCTGACAAAGCGGCGGCAACTCCGTGCCTTATTCTTTGCGGAGTTCAGGAAGCAGGTCGGTGCCGAATTGAAAGCGGAGCGCTTCGACGCCGCTCTATCACTGGTCGCGGACGCTCTCCGGAAATACCCCGGCGACTCTGAATTCTCAGCCATTCAGGCCGATATCGAACATGAAAAGGCAAAGGCCTCCGCCGCGATTGCCAAGCACACGCAGGCTGCGGTTCACCTGGTCGAAATCGATGTCAGGGCCCTCCTTTCTCAGCAACAATGGGTGCAGGCGGAAGCGCTTCTGAGCGATGCCCTGCGCGAGTTCCCGGGCGAGCCCATACTCACCTCACTGCTCGGCGAGTTGGCGTCGGCAAAGCTGAGCGAAGAAAGAACCCTGGGTTGCATAGCCGCCATTCAGGAAGCTCTCAAGGCAGGCAAAGCCGCTCTTGCCGAGGCGATGTTACTCGAAGCGTTGAGCCAGTTTCCGGAACGCGCTGAACTATTGCGACTTCGCATCACGGTCTGCATATCGGTAGCGCGCGAGCATCTGAATGCACGGCGTCTGGACAGCGCTCGTCGCGCCGTCGACGAGGGCATTCGGAAATTCGGCAACGACAGCGGGTTTCAGCAGCTCAGTGCCGAAATCGGGGAAGCGGAACGCGCGAAAACGGCTGCGGACGAAATGATCGGCAAAGCTGCCGCCCTCGCCGACGAGGGCAGAGTGCAGGCGGCATCTCAGATACTCGACAACCTTCCCGAGTGGGCTGAGAACAGCGCAATCGCCGCGGAATTACGAACGCGCTGCATGCGGCTGGAGGCGTGGCAGTCGGGAGAGTTCCGCAGAATCTCCACAAAGGCAGAAGATTTACTCGCGGGCGCCCGCTACACCGAGGCCGTTACGCTCATCGAGGCGGCGGCTAAAGAGAAACAGCTTCAGCTACTTCTTGAGCCGCTCCTCGCCCGTGCTTTATCCATGCGGCAGGTCTCCGAAGCCATCGCCCGCAAGGTTGAAGAGATCCGCCGCGTCTTGGCCGCCGATGGCCCGGCCGCGGCACTCGCATTGATCGCCTCATCAGAAGCGGAAGGGCTAAATGATCCTGGCCTTCGCAGTTTGCGTGACCATTGCGAGCGGGAACTGGCGAAACCCTTCATTTCCCTTGCTGCCCAGCCACCTGCGCCGCCCATGCTGGCGGCGCAAGACAAACAGCCTGTGCTGGCGGCGCAGGACAAACAGCCCACGAAGAAAACGCGGATTGTTACATGGCCATCCCCCGCAGACAGCGCCCCCGAACTCTCCGCAGCCCCGAAGAAGAAGCGGGTAGCGCTGTTGGTTGGCGCACTGTCGGCAGGAGTAGCTGTTATCGCCGCCGTTCTCCTCAGGGGCCCGTCGGTGCCATCCGCAGCCCTGAGAGCGACTCCGGCCACCCTCGAGTGGACCCTCCGAAATGGAGCGATTACCCTTTCTCCCGGAACTCTTTCCATCGCCGGATCGGGTCAGAATTTCGAATTGAAGTCGAAGGACTCCTGGTTAGTTGCGGATCCGGAACAGGGGCAGGCCCCGGCAACCGTCACTGTTTCGCTTGCAGGAAAAGATCTCACGCCTGGCTCATACAGCAGCGAATTGCTCCTGTTGCAGAACGGTCAGCCCGATGCCCCGCAACACATTGCGGTCAACCTTCGGATTGAAGCCCCGCTCAACACTCCTTCTCCCGAGCCACCCGCCAGGCTTGTGGGCTATCCGCCGCGACTCTCACTGGACTATCAAATCACGAAGACATTGCCTCCGCCGCAGAAGATTACCATCACGGCATCCGTTGGCCAGATTCCGTTTACTGCGCGGGCCACCACCAGGGGTCAGAACTGGCTTTCCGTCTCGCCCCGCACTTTGACGACGCCCGCCGCTCTGACAGTCTCATTCAATCTCGCTGGTCTGAGCGCCGGAACCTATGAAGGTGAGATTGTTTGCCGTGCCGAAAGCGGCCAGACCATCGTCATTCCCGTGGATTTGACGATTCGGCCGCACCAGTTTTAGAGGAAAGCTATGAAATCGCGGATCTTTATTTTTATCGTTCTCTGCCGGTTGCTGAACGCGCAGGACAATCCGATGGCTCTTCTCGATGCCGGTGAGCGGGCGCTGACGAACGGCAACTACGTCCTTGCCGGCCAGCAAATGGATCGGGCGCTGCTGAGTGCGGGTAATGTTGTATTGCCGTCCTCCGACCTGCGGCGCGTGCTGCTCAGAAGCATGGAGGTCGCCGTTCTCAACGCTCAGTTCGGCAAAGCCGAAAAACTCGCGCCCCAGTTTCAGCAGATCGGCGGCCTCGAGGCGGCAGAGATAGTCCGAATGAAGATTGTGGTGGCCAGTTGCGCGGTCGCACGCGGTGATCTGGGCGCCGCCGCCGAAGCTGCTGACAGCGCTGTTGTATTGGCCAGGCAGCAACTGGATGCGACGAACGACTGGGCGGTAAACGCGCTGGCGGAGTTAGCTGAAGTCAGACGTCTCGAAGGCAATTTCGCCGATGCGCGCCAGCTCGCGGCAGGAGTTGCCAAAGCAACCGAAGGCAGGGCGGGTTCCCTGGCTTTATCGTATTCGGCGCTGGCGATACCCTCGGAAATCGCGTTAACGGAGGGCCGGATGGCAGACGCAGGAAGGTTTGCTGAAGCTTCCCGGTCGGCGCGGGCACTCCCTCTCCATCCGACATCATTGATGTTGCGCGAGTTGCTCGCAAGGATCGCAGTTGAAGAGGGCCGTGTCCCCGATGCTGCCGCGCTCATGGACGGGATCGGCGATAACGCCCGGCGTCAACTGGGACAAAACCATCCGTTCGTACTCGAATCTCTCCTGACCGAGGCTGCGATCTTATCGCGCAGAAATGCCTGGCAGGAGGCGGACGTAAGACTGGCGGCCGCTTCGAGCCTGATCGAATCAGCATCTGCCGACAATGAACTGAAGCTTCGTCTGCTTGAATTGCGCGTTGCGGCTCTGCTTGGATCTCACCGGGTGGCTGAGGCCGATACGGTTCTTGGAAAAGCCGTTCCGATGGCAGCATCGGCTGGCGCGGCTTCTCTGGCGATGGCCACGGTCGCCAATCTTCGCGGTGCTGTCGCCACGGAGCAACGAAAGTTTGACAACGCGGAAAAAAGCCTTCGGGAAGCGGCGGCAATCCTTTCGGGCCAAACTGAGGACCGCCAGCCCGTCCGCATGGCGAATCTCTTTTATACGGGATTGCTATACGACAACTGGGGAGATGGTGAACGCGCGCAGGCTTCGCTTGCAAAATGGATTGACTTACGGGGTGCGGCGGCTCAGGATGAGCCTGAAGCCGTTGCTCTCAGCATTCTGGGCCGGAATGCTCTTCGGCAGAGACAACCCGCCCTGGCCGTGACACTCATTTCGGCATCGATTGCCATTCGGAATGATATTGGCGGCATCTCCCCGGGCGAACTCGGCCGCGAGTACAACTCTTTGGGCGTGGCATCGCGTCAATCCGGCAACCTCGACGCTGCGATCGCGGCCTTTCTGCGCGCGAAAGAACTGAAGGGCGCTGCGGATACCTATGATCCGGATCTGAATACTTCTCTCTCGGAATCGTTGCTGGCCGCTGGCAGGGGACTGGACGCATTACCTTATCTTGAGAACCGTCTGCGACTGGTTAGCCAGGGAGATCTGAACACGAACGACGCTCTCAGTCTGGCCGATCAGATCTCGCGTCTCCAGTTGGCCGCGGGGCGTTTCCAGGATGCCGAGCGTCTGCTTCGGCAGCTCTACGAAGCCGGGCTCTCGGGACGTGGACCGGGGGCAAAAGACAGATTTTCTCTTCTGCAACGGCTCGCCGACGCCGGGGCGCGGTTGGATCATTATGAGGAAGCGTCAGCATATCTGGACGAAATGGCGCACATGCGCCTCTTGACAAAAAAATGGCCGGAAGCGGAGCAATTCGCCCGGCGAGCGGCTGAAATAGCCCAAAAAGCCCCCAGTTCCAGCCCGAGCCTGGCTTCCGCGACGAACGTACTCGCAGAGACGCGACTGGCGCAAGGGGCGCCGGACGATGCGGAATCTTTGTATCTCCAGGCCAGCGAGGCGCCCGGCGCCACGCAGAGGACTCGCGCGATCAGTCTGAACGGGCAGGGGGAAATAGCCCTCGCGAAGAAACAATGGGCGCAGGCCGGAGAACTTCTCAACGAAGCTCTGAAAGCTGCAGCGGATTCCGACCTTGTCGGTTCCGGAGTAGAAGCGGCGATCGTTGCGAATCTCGCCTCAGCCCAAAAATCGGAAGGTCACGGCGATCGGGCAAATGAGCTCTACTCGCGTTTTCTGACCCTTGAGCCAATGTCGCATCCTCCGCAGGACCCTCCGCTGCTCAATCAGTTGAACGAGTTGGCCGGTTTCTACTCGTTGCAGTCCGGTCGCGCCGACGATGTCCTGGATGTCTATAATCGCGTCCTGAGATCCAGCCAGCTTGTCTTCGGCGAACAAAGCGACGAATTCGCCCTGTCCCTCTATGATCTCGCTGAGTTTCAGCGAAACCGTAAGAACCCGGATGAGGCAATCCCATTGTATGAGCGTTCGTCGAAGCTGTATGAGGATCTGTACGGTTTGCAAAGCGATCAGGTGCTGAACGTTCGCAGTTCGATGGCTGCGGCATACCGGTCCGCCGGCAAAACGAACGCGGCAATAGAATTGATCGAACCGCTTGTACGAACTCCCGATAAATCCAATCTGTTCCAGGTCAACCTGATCGGGCAGTTAGGTGCCTTATATGCAGAAGCAGGTGATAACGCTGCCGCGGTTGCGAGTTACCGCAGTTTGGTCGATATTTTCGAAAACCAGTCGCCGGCGTATCTCAATTCGAAATGGCGTGGCGCTATGGAAGGGCTGATCGACGCCACCCTCAGCCAGGGCCGGGCGACGGATGCCGCCAGTTTAGTCAGGAACGCCCAGGACAGGATTCGCCATAGTGCGCCGCGCGCGGACACTGCCGCCGAGGTTCATCTGTTGCGGGCGTATGCGGCGGCGTTGCGGAAGAACGGTAACAGAAAACTGGCCGATCAGGTGGACGAAAAGGCGACCCAGGTCGAACAGCATCTGTCTGGTAAGTGACGCTTTCCGCCGCGCCGCACACAGGCGGCTCGCGTGCGCCGTAAATGTCTGAATAACAGGAATATCGATGATCGGCCCCGGGCGGGCGCCGAAGCCTTGTTTACGGTGGCGATACGGTTAACTCCGTCCCGATTCCTCGCGGGAATGCATTTGTGCGGTGATAATAGAGGCTTGCAGGAAACCTGGCGCACCTCAACCGTCCGGGCAGACGATTCCGCAATACGAGTTCGCGGCTAAGCCCATGCGAATTCGCATCCTGGTGAGTTGTGACGGTGTTCCGCCACGCCCAATCGATCGGAGCCGCTGCGCAGAGTTTAATTTTGAGTACGTCAGTAAAGCCAGGGAGATAACGTGGCAAGAGAAATCACGGAACAGGAAAAACGAGTAGCGGGCGAGATGCTGGCGAAGGCGCGCGCCGCCATGGAGCAAATCGATAGTTACGATCAGGCGCGAGTGGATCGGCTCTGTCGAGCAGTGGCGTGGGCCACTGCGAATATGGAAACCGCGACGAAACTCGCCAATATGAGTGTCGACGAGAGCGGTATGGGCGGCAGGACTCCGTCACGTCGCGCTAAAGTGCTGGGCATTTTGCGCGATGCGCTTCGTCAGAAGAGCATGGGCGTCATTGAAGAGATTCCGGGGACGGGAATTACGAAGTACGCGAAGCCTGCCGGCGTCGTAGCCGGCCTGATCCCGGTGACCAGTCCGTATGTTACGCCGGCGGGGATGGCGATCTATGCCATCAAGTGCAGGGATGCGGTGATCTTCTGTCCGCACCCGGCCAGCAAAAAAACCACCGCCGAGACGGTGCGCGTGATGCGCGCCGCGCTGAAGAAACTGGGCGCGCCCGAAGATATTCTTCAGTGCGTGACAGCTCCCAGTATCCCGATGGCGCAGGAGATGATGGCCATCTGCGATGTCACCATGGCTACAGGCGGTCAGGCGATGGTACGCGCGGCGTACAGTTCCGGCAAGCCCGCCCTGGGTGTCGGCGCGGGAAACGCCACTATGGTGATCGACGATACCGCCGATGTGGAAGGCGCAGCCAGGAATACACGCATCAGTAAGACGAACGACAACGGCTCCGGATGTTCCGCCGATGGAAACCTGATTGTGGACAGCACCGTCTACGACGCATTTCTGGCGCAGCTTCAGAAAGAGGGCGGCTATCTGGTGAACGCAAAAGAGAAGGCGTTACTCCTGGCTGCCTATTGGGATGCGGAAGGTCACCGAACCCCTGCCACCATCGCCCGTTCCGCGGACGTGGTGGCAAAACTTGCGGGATTTGAAATTCCCGCCGATAAAACGTTTCTCATCGTTCCGGAAGAACATATTGGCAAGGAGCATTTCTTCTCCACCGAAAAGCTGGGTATTGTCGTGGCTATTTTCAAATACACGGGCTGGCCGATGGCTCTCGACATGGTGAGGCAAATCTTTGAGACGGGCGGTAAGGGACATTCCTGTGGCATTTATTCGTACAACGACGAACACATCCACCAGTTGGCGTTAATGGCGCCCGTGAGCCGCATGATGGTGCGGCAGCCACAATCGAGTTCCAATGCCGGCACTTTTACCAATGGCATGCCGATGACTTCCAGCATGGGCTGCGGCTATTGGGGTGGCAACAGCACCAACGAAAACGTCTCGCTGAAGCATTATATGAACGTCACCTGGGTAAGTCGCCCGATTGCGGAAGACCGTCCGTCGGACGAAGAGTTGTTTGGCGAGTTTTACAACAGCGAGATCTTCTAGCAGCGTCCGCCATCAGGCGGCAAACCAGATATTACGGTATCGACGCCGTTACGTTTTGGCCGCGTGTGTCACGCGGCGAAATATGGCGCAAGCCTGCCCGGCAATAACGCCAGGTATTAAAGCAACAATAGCTTCCGCGTCGTAATTCGACGCCTCCGGGAGTGAATCGGGCGGGGGAAATCTGCGTCGATTCAGCAACTTGTTATTACCGTATCGCCACCGTTACTTCGTTGCTGTCGCGGCAAACCGGTGATAACTTCAGATCCATTGGTCGGTATCGCTCGCCTTGACGCAGCGGCCGTTTCAGGTTACGAGGAAACTATAAATGCGATTCACTGTTCGAATTCGTCTTTGTGCGGCTGTGGCAGCCGCGGCGCTCTTATTCGCGGGCAGTTCGATTGCCCAGACTGTTAACGCAACACTCGGCGGTACCGTCATGGACACAAGCGGGGCCGTCATTCCCCACGTAGCCGTCACTGCGACCGACATCGATACCGGGGTTGCCACGAAGGCGACCAGTAACGACACAGGGTCATACGAATTTCCCAGTCTGCAGGCGGGCAACTATAAAGTCTCGGCGGTCATCAGCGGCTTCAAGGAATTCGACTATGACAAGGTCACGCTGGACGTGGCCGCGCAGGTGCGACTGAATTTCACGCTGCCTGTCGCGAGCGGCACGGAGAAGGTGGAAGTAACGGCGGTGGGAGACTCTCCCCTGTTAGCTACTTCGCCGGTGGTGGGCGGATTAGTCACGGGCCAGCAGATTCTCGACCTTCCGCTGATCGATCAGTCGGCCACGAATCTGGCGCTGACGCAGTCGGGGCTCAACGGAGGCATCGGGGCCGGCGTTTCCGTGGTCGGCGGCCAAACGCAGGCGCTCTCGGTGACGCTTAACGGGATCAGCGTGTCGAACACTCGTCTCAACAGGGCCGGCGGACTCGATTCGTTCCAGCTGAATCAAACCGTCGATCTGGTGGAGGAGGTCAAGACGGTGACCAGTCCCGTGGATGCGGAACTCGGGCATTCGCTCGGTTCGGTCCAGATGATTGTTCGCTCGGGCACGAATAAATTCTCCGGAAGCCTCGTGGACGGCCTTCGTAATACAGATCTCAACGCCAACACGTTCTGGAACAATACGACGGGCGCCGCGAAGCCGATCCTGATTCGGAATCAGTTTGCCGGGCGCGTGGGCGGACCGATCCGCAAGAACAAGACGTTCTTTTTCTTCCTGTATGACGGCAATCGCCAGAGGACGACGGTAGCGGAGAATTCGACGGTACTGACCGCGCAGGCGCGTCAGGGCAATTATCGCTTTTTCCCCGGCGTAATTAATTCCAACGCCGCGGCCACCTCGAATCCCACGGTCGATTTCAGCGGGAATCCGCTTCTGCCGATCGGCTCGATGCAGACCATCAGTGTTTTCGGCAAAGACCCCAATCGCATGGTGGCCGACCCGACGGGTCTGATACAGAAATACATCGGGATGACTCCGCTGCCCAATAACTATCTGGTAGGTGACGGCTTAAACACAGCGGGGTTTCTGTGGCAGGTTCCAGAATTTGCCAACCGTAACCAGGAGACCGTCAAAATAGACCACTACTTCAACCCCAGCAATCACGTCAATGTGGTTTATACGTTCGAAAAGGACACCCAGACAGGCACTCCGCCGGTCTTCCCGACGGCTCCGGTAACCGCGCTCGACGTGGTCCCGTCCTACTTTGCCTCGGTCAACTACGACAAGATCATTAAGCCCACCCTGCTGAACGAATTCAAAATTGGTCTGCAGCATCCCAACATCCAGCAATTCAGCGGCGTGGACGCTTATCCGCAGCTCTACCCTTCGCAAAATGGCACGCTTTTCACGCCTGGCTTCTCCTCGTTTACCTCTCCGATTCCCGGAAGCATCGAAGCCGGACTGGTAGACCCGGTTTACACGATCGGCGACAGCGTGAGCTGGGTTCATGGCCGCCACTCCTTCAAAGCGGGCTTTCAGTTCGATGCCATGGGTTCCAATTCCTTCAACATCAACAACAATGTCACGCCCGCGGTCACGCTGGGCGCCGGCAGCACCGCAGTACAGGGGATTAACGACATCCCTGGTCTGGTGACGCAAAACCAGGGTCTGGCGACGAATATGCTGACCGATCTGACGGGCTCGGTTGCCTCTGTTGTCGAGGGCTTCGGAGTCGCCAACGGAAAGAATCCGGTCTGGATTCCATACCCGTCCAAGCGCGCGTGGCACCAGCGTCAGGCATACTCGTATCTCAAGGACGATTTCAAAGTAACCTCAAACCTCACCCTGAATCTCGGCGTCAGCTGGGCCTGGGCCGGCGTGCCGTGGGACAGCTGGGGACGTACTCCCTATCCGACGAACGGTTTCGGCGGGTTGTTTGGCATCTCGGGAACAACCTTCGACAACGCGATGTGGAATCCAGGCGCCGCCAACGGCTCTCTTACGCAGATGGTCACCGTGGGACCGAACTCGGCGAATCCCAATCGGCAGCTCTACAACGACTATTACAAAGCGTTTGCGCCCTCCATCGGCCTGAGTTGGGCGATACCCTACTGGGGAGCAAATAAGACGGTACTGCGCGCAGGATGGGCATGGTCGCGCCCGTTGGCTCAGAGCTTCCTGACGATCGACGGAGCGGTTCCGAACTTTGGCACCAGCGCCACAGTACAATCGGTGGCGCCGACGTTCCTCAATTCGCTCAGTCTGCCTCTGTCGCCAACCTTCACGAATCCGCTGCAAACCTGGCCGATCAACGATAAGACGCAGAGTATCTCGGCATACGATCCGAATTTCATGCCACCCGTAGTTCAGAACTTCAATGTGTCGCTGGAGCGCCAGATTACAAAAAGTCTGTCGATTGCGGTGCGGTACGTCGGTAACATGAGCACGCACCTGGCGGGAGGCTACAACCTGAATTTCCCCAACGTGGAGGAGAACGGAATTGCGGCGGCGACCAATATCACGGCTCAGGGTGGAAACGCGGCACTCTTTAATCAGTTGCTGATGGGGATCAATGTGCCGGGATCGGGAGTTGTCAACGGGACCACTCTGACTGGCTCGCAGGCACTGCGCGCTTACTCATCCACTTACGGCTTTCTCGCCGCCAACGGCGCCGGGAATATAGCCAATTTCTTCAACACGACGCAGTCGCTGCAGCCGACGGCGACAGCCGTCAGGGGTGGCCTGATTACCAACGCGGGTTTGCCTGCAAATTTCGTGGTGGTGAATCCGCAGTACTCCGGCGTCACCTTCACATGCGCCTGCGCGAACGCGGACTATAATTCGGGCGTCTTTGAGCTGAATCAGCGCCTCTCGACCGGCTTGGCGTTCCAGACCAACTTTACCTGGGCCAAAGTCATGCAGCTGAACGGTCAGAGCGATGGATCCGGCAGCTATCGCAATCCCAGAAACTGGAACCTCGACCAAACCGAGGCGGGTCAGAAATACAGCTGGAAGGCCAGCGGCACTTACAACTTTCCGCTGGGTGTGGGCCGAAAATTCCTCAACGGCACAACCGGAGTGAGCGGCGTGTTCAGCAATCTGCTGGGCAACTGGCAGACGGGCGCTATCCTGACAGTCAACTCGGGAAGCTATCTTAACTTCAGCTGCACGGGAGATCCGTTGGGCGGCAGCAATAACTGCTCCTCGGTCGGGCCTCTGCCGAGTAACCCGGGTCACGTGATCAAGGGCGGCAACGGCGTCACTTACTTCAGCAACAGCCTTTTTGGGCAGGTGACCGATCCCTACTGCGCTACGCTGACTACTCTGCAGAACCTGCAAAGCCGCTGCACGGACAAGGCGTTGACTTACAATGGCAACGTTCTGATTGAGAACTCGGCGCAGGGTCAGTTGGGTACGATGGCGGACGCCACCAGCTGGCTTGGACCCGGCTTGTTCGATCTCGATATGAATATGCTGAAGCGATTCAAAATCAAAGAACGTTACACCATGGAGTTCCGGATGGATGCGATCTCGGTGACCAATACGGCCCACTTCACGAATCCCAACATGAGTATCAACTCGACCAGCTTCGGGTTGATTTCGGCGCCGTCGTCGGGCGGTGGCAACGCGAATACGACGCCGTCAACTTTCTACGGCAATCGTGTCTATGTTGCAAATCTTCGGCTCAGCTTCTAGGTCTAGGGAGACCCGAACATGATCGCGAAGAGCATGAAGACCGGCTGAATTTGAGGCGGCGACCGGTCAGCAAGGTGAAACGGGCGGGCCGAAGGGCTCGCCCGATTCCGCGTTACTGTTTGGTCACGGTAAATTTGTAGCCGCTGGTAGCCATTCCGGGAGACAATCAGGTTTTGCAGTGCAGAAAGAGGAAAAAGATTCTTTATGAGCGTGCCCGCGAGTGTTGAAAATCTGGAAGTCGGGAAAAAGGCAGAAACGCGAATCGCGTCCTATCTGCTGACGGACTACCTCGAAAAGCTGGGCGTGGAGGTTATTTTCGGGCTCTGCGGACATACGATTATCGCTCTTCTGGACGCGTTGGGAAAGAGCAAGATCCGCTTTATCACCACGCGTCACGAGCAGGTTGCCGCCCACGCCGCGGATGGTTATGCCAGAGCCACAGGCAAGGTCGGCGTGGTCCTGAGTCACCTGGGGCCAGGCCTGACCAATGCGACAACGGGTGTTGCCACTGCCGCGCTCGATTCCGTCCCCATGGTCGTTTTCGCGGGCGACGTTCCCACCTGCTATTACGGACGGCATCCGCATCAGGAAATCAATCTTCACGCCGATGCGGATCAGAGTCAGATGTATCGGCCGTTCTGTAAGCGCGTCTATCGGGTCGATCGCGTGGAAGATCTGCCGCGCATTGTGGAACGTGCGTTCCATCTGGCGCAAACCGGGCGGCCTGGTCCGGTCCTGGTCGATATCCCGATGGATATTCTCTCGGCGGACCTCGCGGTGGATGCATTCGACAAAGTGCCGCCGGAGATCGCGCGGCCCAGCATCGACGAAGCCACCGCCGAGCGCATCGTGAAGGCGCTGGCCAGCGCGAAGAACCCCGTTATTTATGCCGGCGGCGGTGTTCAGTCCGCGCGTGCGACCGGAGAACTGGAGGCGCTGGCAGAGGCGCTGGAAGTTCCAGTGGCGCACTCGCTCATGGGTAAGGGTTCCATGCGGGAAGATCATCCGCTGTTGCTCGGGATGACCGGTTTTTGGGGTACGCCGGTCGCGAACGAAAAGTGCCGCACCGCGGACCTGATTCTTGCCGTGGGAACGCGGCTCGCGGAGGCGAGTTCCAGTTCCTGGTTCCCGGAATACACGTTCGCGATACCACCCACGCGCCTGATTCACATCGACGCCGATCTGGCGGAAATCGGGCGCAATTTCCAAACCGAACTGGGCGTCGTTGCCGATGCGAAACTCGCGCTGGGCGCACTGGCGAAAGCGGCGAAGGGCGCGAAGCATAACGATCGTGGGCAACTGCGCGAAGAAATCGCGCATGGCCGCAAGGGTTTCGCCGATAACTGGGCCGGTGAGTGGGCTTCCGACCAGTTCCCCATGCGCCCGGAGCGAATTCTGAGTGAGTTGCGAAAGGCGCTGCCGGACGACGGTTTCATCGTTACCGACGTGGGTTGGAACAAGAATGGCGTTGCGCAGCAATTCCCGATCACCGTTCCCGGCACATTCATCACGCCAAGTGGACTGGCCACCATGGGTTTTGGACCCGCGGCCGTGCTCGGAGTGAAGACCGGGCAACCGGATCGCGCCGCGGTCTGTCTGGTTGGCGATGGTGGATTCAGCAGCAATCCGTCGGTGGTCTACACGGCGGTGGAAGCCAGGCTTCCCGTTATTTGGCTGGTGATGGATAACGCGAGCTTCGCTACCATTGGCCGCCTCGAAAAAATCCACTATGGCTGGAACTTTGGCACTACGTTTGAAGTGGATGGCAAGCCCTACTGGGCCGACTATGCCGCGATGGCGAGGTCTGCCGGTGCTCGCGGCGTCATGATCAAGGCCGCCGACGAACTGGGGCCGGCGCTGAAAGAAGCGCTCGAATCCGGCCAGCCGACGGTCATTCAGGCGGCCATGGAAGACGCCCCCACCCCAACGCCGGGGCACTGGCAGATTCACGACATATTCCGCCGGGGCGACTAGCGAATTGATGAAGAATCGATCCTGACGCGCCACTCAATCCAGACCGGGTTATCTGCCGGGATTCGATGTGACTACGGGTTCGCTCGTCATGGGCGCATCGCAGGAACTCAAGCTGGGCAATCTGGTCTTCATCGTCGAATCGGGGCAGTCGTGAAGCTCGCGAAAGCGAAGAATGCGACCCGGTATGCCGCCTGTGCCACCGCCTGTGCCGCCGCCTGTCTTCCACCACGATCTCCACGGAAGCGCATGCGGATCGATTGATGATGAACGAGATCTTTACGCCGGACCGGTGATCACATGGCGCCCTCGCCGCCTGCCTTGCCATACTCACAGGCCCGGCGAGTCCTCCGATGGGGCGACCTTGAGTGGTCATGTGACGACAGACCGTCACCGTATTTGCGGGACCCGGCCTCCGTCAGCCCGCCGGATTCTCCTTTAGAACTACATTTCCCCCTCAGCGAAGTTTGGTATCTGCCCTGCAAGCCCAACAGCGCGGAATCGATTTCCACAGGAGAAATATCATGCACGAAGCACATCGGCAGGCTGCCGAGCAGCACGACCTTGCCGCACATGCCCATCGCACCGCCGCCGAACACAACGAAAAAGGCGAGGGTGACAAGGGAAGCTGGCACGCGCAACGGGCGCTTGAGTATTCCGAACACGCCTATAAGCTCGCGAAAGAGGCTCACAATAAGTCCGGACGGATGGAGAGTCTCTAGCCATGTCCACTCGCTATAACAACGGCTCGCACTACGAAAACCATCAGCGAGCCGCGGAGTTGCACGACGCCGCGGCGCACGCCCACCGTTCCGCCGAACAGCACAACGGCAAGCAGGACCACCTGACCGGGCACGAGCATTCCAGACAGGCGCTCGAGCACTCTCAGGAGGCCCATCGACAGAGTCAGGAGGTCACCACGGGACACGGCGTGGCGGCGTTCGGCCACGACGATATCGCGGCCGTGGCGCACAAACTCTGGGAAGCGAGGGGAGGCCCGTCGGGATCGCCAAACGAGGACTGGTTTCAGGCAGTGGCCGAACTGCGCTCCCGCAAGTTTTCCGTGTAAGACCCAGGACATTGGCAGTAAAGATGCATCCTAACAGCCAGGAGACAGATATATGCCAAAAACCGTAGTTGGATTGTTTGAGAATTCCGGCCTTGTGGACGACGTGGTCCGTGACATCGAAGCCCTTGGTTTCCCGCGGCAGGAGATTCGCACGATGAAAGAGCCCAAAACCTTCGAAGTGACCAGCGTGATGAGCTTTCCACGAATCGATTTCGAAGTCGATCTCAGCCGCGAATTGACCAGAATCGGCGCCACCACCGCGGAAACCGAAGCTTATGTCGCCGGGCTCCGGCGCGGTGGCGCACTGGCTCTCGCAACGGGTTCCGACGACCGGATCGAGTCGGCCGCCGATGTCATGAGGCTGTATGGAGCGATAAGGGTCGCAGAAGTCCACGGCGCCGAGCCGCAACTGCCGGGCGTCGTTCAGCCTAACGTGACTCCCCTGCGCGATGGCCCGATTGTCGCGGGGCGCATTAGCGGCGCTGGCGATGGACCACGCTTTTTCGTCTGGTAGCTGAGTGCGTTTCGGCAATACCTTTTGCGCAGGCCCGATCCCGATGGGTATTCCGGCTCGCGCCATTAAGTGAGCCCGCAAGGACTGAACCATGAAAACGAACGCAGAGATTCCGGCCCTGGTTGCCGCGCCGGAGTCGACGCCGGGAACCAACACACTCACGCCTGAACTGCTCCATCGGATGAACGCTTACTGGCGCGCGGCGAACTATCTGTCGGTCGGGCAAATTTATCTGTACGACAATCCGCTGCTGAAAGAGCCGCTGAAGCTGTCCCATGTGAAACCGCTCGTAGTGGGCCACTGGGGCACCACGCCAGGTCAGAACTTCATCTACGTACATCTGAATCGCGTCATCAAGAAGTACGACCTCGATATGTTCTATGTCGCCGGACCCGGTCATGGCGGACCCGCGATTGTCGGCCAGGTTTACCTCGAAGGTACCTGGAGCGAGGTTTATCCAAACGTAACTCAGGACGAAGCCGGGCTCAAAAAGCTTTTCACGCAGTTCTCGTTCCCCGGCGGAATTTCCAGTCATGTTGCGCCGACCACCCCGGGGTCGATTCACGAAGGTGGCGAACTGGGTTATTCGCTCAGCCACGCCTTCGGGGCTGCCTTCGATAATCCCGATCTGATCGTCGCCTGCGTGGTGGGCGACGGCGAGGCGGAAACGGGTCCGCTCGCCACATCCTGGCAGTCCAATAAGTTTCTCGATGCGGTTACGGACGGAGCCGTGCTGCCGATTCTGCACCTCAATGGTTTCAAAATCAGCAACCCGACCGTCCTCGCGCGAATTGAGCATGAAGAACTGGAGCAGTTCTTCCGCGGATGTGGCTGGGAACCGTGCTTTGTCGAAGGCGACGATCCCGAGACGATGCACCAGCTGATGGCGGCAACACTGGACAAAGCTATTGAAGACATCCGGGAAATTCAAAAGAATGCCCGAAACAACAACGACGCTACACGGCCGCGCTGGCCTGTGATTATCCTCCGCTCGCCGAAGGGCTGGACAGGACCGAAGGTCGTCGATGGCCTGCAAATCGAAGGAACCTTCCGGGCACACCAGGTACCGTTGCTCGTGGATGCGGACCATCCTGAGCATGTCCAGCAACTGGAAAGCTGGATGAAGAGCTACAAGGCCGGGGAATTGTTCGATGAAAATGGCCGCCTCATGCCGGAACTGGCGGAACTGGCCCCCCAGGGTGATCGGAGGATGGGCTCCAATCCGCACACCAACGGTGGGACGCTGCTGCGCGATCTGCGTATGCCGGACTTTTGCGACCACGCGGTCAGTGTTCCGTCGCCCGGCTCGGTTGACGCCGAGGACACGCTGGTGCTCGGCAGGTTCCTGCGCGATGTGGCCAGCCTGAATGAGGATCGGCGGAATTTTCGCGTGTTCGGCCCGGACGAGACACTGTCGAATCTGCTGGGCGCGGTTTTTGACGTCACCAATCGTCAGTGGGATGCGCGCGAGGTGGCGGGCGATGAATTTCTCGCGCCCACCGGACGCGTTCTCGATGCCATGCTGAGCGAACACCAGTGCGAGGGCTGGCTGGAAGGCTATCTTCTCACCGGGCGCCATGGGCTTTTCAACAGCTACGAAGCCTTCATTCGCATTGTCGATTCCATGTTCAGCCAGCATGCCAAGTGGCTGAAGGTCACGCTGGAACTGCCGTGGCGCAGAAAGATCGCGTCGCTGAACTATCTTCTCGCCTCCCACGTGTGGCAGCAGGATCATAACGGCTTCACTCATCAGGACCCTGGTTTTCTCGATCACGTGATCAACAAGAAGGCCGACATCGTGCGGGTCTACCTGCCGCCCGATGCCAACTGCCTGCTGTCGGTTTTCGATCACTGCCTGCGCAGCCGGCATTACGTCAACGTGGTGGTGGCGGGTAAACACGCGCTGCCGCAATGGCTGACCATGGACGCGGCCGTGGTCCATTGCACTCAGGGAGTGGGCATCTGGCAGTGGGCGAGCAACGATCGGGATGCGGATCCGGATATTGTGATGGCTTGTTGCGGAGACACTCCAACACTGGAAATTCTCGCCGCCGTCTCCATACTTCGCGAGCATTTGCCCGAGGTGAAGATTCGGGTGATTAATGTGGTAGACCTGATGAAACTGCAGTCCGCGAGCGAGCACCCGCACGGCCTGAGCGACACGGATTACGATTCTCTCTTCACGAAAGACAAGCACATCGTCTTTGGGTTCCATGGATATCCGTGGCTGGTGCACCGCCTGACCTATCGGCGGACCAACCGCAACCTCCACGTCAGGGGCTACAAGGAAGAAGGCACTATCACGACGGCGTTTGACATGCGGGTCCAGAACGATCTCGACCGGTTCCATCTGGTGCAGGATGTAGTGGACCGGTTACCACATCTGGGTTCCAGAGGCGCGTACCTGAAACAGACGATGCGGGACAAGCTCATCGGGCATAAGCATTACATCGATAAACACGGCGAAGATATGCCGGAAATTCGTAACTGGAAGTGGCCGGGCGGCCCTGCCTGAAATATGAAAATCGAGTCAAACGATTACCGCGTTTCGCCGGGAAAGAAGGTCCGGCTCGACAATTGGCCGACGCTGGGGAAGCCCGTGTGCAAGTCGAAAGAGAAATACCTCGAGCTCCTCGCGGCACACGTTGAGCGGCTGAACGCGCTGCAGCGTCTCCACTATGCATCCAACCGCTATGCGTTGCTGATCGTTTTTCAGGGCATGGATGCGGGCGGAAAGGACGGCGCCATTCGTCACGTAATGTCCGGAGTCGATCCGCAGGGCTGCCAGGTTTCCAGTTTCAAACAGCCGAGCGCGAACGAACTGGAACACGACTTCCTCTGGCGAACCACGCGCGCACTCCCCGAACGCGGACAGATCGGCATATTCAATCGTTCTTACTACGAAGAGGTCCTGGTAGTCCGTGTGCATCCTGAGATTCTTCGGGCACAGGGACTGCCCGAAGAATTACGCGACGAAAAGACCATCTGGAAGGAGCGATACCGATCCATCGTTGAACTCGAAGACCATCTCTACCGCAATGCGACCAGAACCGTCAAAGTATTCCTGCATCTTTCCAAAGACGAACAGCGGCGGCGATTCCTCGAGCGCATCGACGAGGCCGATAAGAACTGGAAGTTCAGTGCGGCCGACATTCACGAGAGGAAATACTGGAAAAAGTATATGGAGGCTTATGAGGAGTGTTTGCGCGCAACCTCCACTCACCATGCCCCCTGGCACGTGGTCCCCGCCGACGATAAGGACAGCGCCCGGTTGATTGTTTCGCAGATTGTTCTGGACTCGCTTCGCGATCTCAGGCTGGAATATCCGAAAACCACGCCAAAACGCGAGCGTGAGCTCAAAGAGATTCGCAAACAACTGGAGACGTAACTGCTTCACGAAAAAGGAAAACCTATGACCGAAAGTAATTACGGCAGCCATGGAAACGAAGGGGCGGCGTCTGAGCCAACTCACGTGCGTCCCTATTGGAAACGGATGCATCGCAGCTGGCCCTTCTGGGTGGGCATGATTCTGGTAACCGCGGCTATCACGATGTACGTTTTGAGCGATAACCTGGCGTTAGTGCCCCGCAGCCACCCGCGCCAGGCCATGCCCGGCCAGCTCGGACAGTAGCAGTGAGTTCCGGTGTGGTCTCCTCGGTTCGCGGCAGCGTGGTGGACGTGCGGTTCGACGATCACCTGCCGCCGGTCTATTCGGTCCTGCGCGCAGGCGAGGGAGGACGAATCGTCATTGAGGTGTTGACGCAGCGCGACGAGCGCCATGTGCGCGGGATCGCGCTCACGCCCACGCAGGGGCTGGCGCGCGGCATGGCGGTGGAAGACACAGGCGGACCGTTAAAAGCGCCGGTGGGAAAGGCGATTCTCTCGCGGATGTTCGATGTATTTGGCAACGTCATCGATCGCGGCGCCGCTTTGTCCGATGTCCAGTGGCGCTCCGTGCATCGGGCTCCGCCAACGCTGACCGAGCGGTCCACGAAGTCCGAAGTCTTCGAAACGGGAATCAAAGTGATCGATGTTCTGCTGCCGCTGGAACGCGGGGGCAAGGCGGGCCTCTTCGGCGGAGCCGGCGTGGGCAAAACGGTGCTGCTCACTGAAATGATCCACAACATGATCGGGCATCAGGAGGGCGTTAGTATCTTTTGCGGCATCGGCGAACGGTGCCGCGAGGGCGAAGAGCTTTATGGCGAGATGAAGGCAGCCGGCGTGCTCCCGAACATGGTGATGGTCTTCGGCCAGATGAACGAGCCTCCAGGCAGTCGCTTCCGCGTGGGGCATGCCGCGCTGACCATGGCCGAGTATTTCCGGGACGACGAACACCGCGATGTGCTGCTGCTCATCGACAACATTTTTCGCTTCATTCAGGCGGGCTCTGAAGTGTCGGGCCTGATGGGACAGATGCCGTCGCGTCTGGGTTACCAGCCCACCATGGGCACCGAATTATCGGCGCTGGAGGAACGGATCGCCAACACTGCAACTGGCGCCATCACGTCGATCCAGGCCGTATATGTTCCGGCGGACGATTTCACCGACCCCGCGGCGGTGCATACTTTCTCGCATCTCTCGGCATCGGTAGTGCTCTCGCGTAAGCGATCGGCCGAGGGACTGTTTCCCGCCATCGACCCGTTGCAATCCAGTTCGCGGATGGCCACACCCGGCATCGTCGGTGCAAGGCATTATGCGCTGGCGCAGGAAATCCGGCGGACCCTGGCGCAGTACGCGGAACTCAAGGACATTATTGCGATGCTCGGGCTGGAGCAACTGGCGCCGGAAGATCGCAATGTGGTGGCGCGCGCGCGGCGTCTGGAGCGTTTTCTGACGCAGCCTTTCTTCACCACCGAGCAGTTCACCGGGCTCAAGGGGAAATTAGTCGGTCTCAAGGACTCGCTGGACGGCTGTGAACGGATTTTGCGCGACGAGTTTAAGGACTACGCAGAGAGCGCGCTCTACATGATCGGGGCGATTGGCGAAGCGAAGGCAACTGCGAAGCCCGTTCAGGCGGCAGCGCAGGCCGGCCCTGAGTCGAAGCCCGAAGCCGCGGTGAGTCCAGTGGTTACGCCGAAGCCCGCGGCGGCGCCGGAGGTCAGTCATGCCACAGACGCTCATGCATCTTAAGGTGCTCCTGCCGTTTCAGGTCTTCGCCGACAAGGCCGGTGTGTCGCGTATCGTGGCGGAGACCCGCGACGGATCGTTTGGGCTCTTGCCGCACAGGCTCGATTGCGTCGCGGCACTGGCGCCCGGGATTTTGACTTATCAGACGGAATCCGCCGGAGAGGTGTTTGTGGCCGTCGATGAGGGAGTGCTCGTCAAGACCGGACAGGATGTACTCGTTTCCGTGCGCCGCGCGATCGGGGGAGCGGATCTGGGTAAACTGCGCGAGATGATTGACAAGGAATTCCTCACGCTGGACGCGCGCGAACGAAGCGCGCGCACTGTAACAGCCAAACTGGCGGCCGGATTTCTCCGCCGGTTCGTAGCCTTTCACAATGAGTGACGAACAAGACACACCGGCGCGGGACCAGCCGGTTTACGCCAATCGTATCGGTGCCAGCGCGGCGCGCAAGATCAGGGCGCGCAAATCCGATCAGGGCGTCTGGTTCGGCCTCGGCATGATGGGGCTCATCGGCTGGTCCGTTGCGGTGCCGACGCTGCTCGGGGCGGCGCTCGGTCTCTGGCTGGACAAACATCACCCAGGCAAGCATGGCTGGACTCTGGCGCTGATGGCCGCGGGGCTCGCCATCGGCTGTTTGAACGCCTGGCATTGGGTCACTGCCGAAGACGAAGCTATGAGGGACGATCAGGGACCCGACGGGGAGGAGAAACATGAATGAAGCGTTGCTGCTGGCGCCCGCCTGCATCGCCGGAGGCGTGCTCGGTGCGATGTTCTTCGGCGGCTTGTGGTGGACGGTTCGCAGGGGCGTCAGTTCGAACCAGCCTGCGCTCTGGTTCTTCGGCAGTCTGTTGGTGCGCATGAGTATCACGCTGGCTGGATTCTATGCGGTATCCGGGAGTCATTGGGACAGGATGACCGCATGCCTTGCCGGGTTCCTGTTGGCGCGGCTGGCCGTTATGCGAATGACGGCGTCGGAGGCAAATCATGCGCCTTAGTCCCGACCAGATGATCTTCTGGCAACACGGGTTTCTGAAAATCAACGGCACCATTGCGTTCACATGGGGATTGATGCTGGTGATGGCTTTGGCTTCAGCGCTTATCACGCGAAAGCTGTCCACGGGGCTCGAACGGTCGCGCTGGCAAAACCTGCTGGAAATTGTGGTGGCCGGCATAGAGAAACAAATCGAAGAAGTGGGTCTCCGCGACGCAAAGAAGTACATCGGCTTTGTGGGTACGCTGTTTCTTTTTGTGGCCATGGCCAGCATCTGTACGGTCATCCCCGGCTACTCGCCGCCAACGGGTTCGCTCTCCACCACCGCGGCGCTGGCGCTGTGCGTATTTGTGGCAGTGCCGCTGTTTGGCAGCGAAGACCAGGGGATACGCGGCTACCTCAGATCGTATGTGCAGCCGACGGTCGTCATGCTGCCATTTAATATCATCAGCGAACTCTCGCGAACGCTGGCGCTGGCGGTTCGCCTGTTCGGCAACATGATGAGCGGGGCGATGATTATCGCCATTCTGCTGACCATCACACCTTTCGTCTTTCCCATCTTCATGACGATGCTCGGTCTGCTCACCGGCATGGTGCAGGCCTATATCTTCAGCATTCTGGCCGCGGTTTATATCGCGGCCGCAACACGCACGCGCAAGCCCGGTCCCGTGGCCGCAACGTGAAAACCTAAGGAGTTAAAAGAAAACTATGGACCCCGCCACCTCGGTCGCTATCGCCTCAATCGTCACCGCCGGCATTACCACCAGTTTCGGGTGCATGGGTCCGGCGCTGAGTGAGGGAAGGTCGGTCGCGACGGCTCTCACCGCCCTCGCCCAGCAGCCGGATGCATCCGCCACCATCACCAGAACTTTGTTTGTCGGTCTGGCCATGATCGAATCCACGGCTATCTATTGTTTCGTGGTGTCGATGATCCTCATTTTCGCCAACCCGTTCTGGAATCACGTCATCGCTCAGACGCCGGGAAAGTGAACGTATGCTCATCGATTGGTATACCGTCGCTGCGCAGGCGCTCAATTTCCTCATCCTTGTGTGGCTGATGAAGCGCTATCTTTATAAGCCCGTTCTCGACGCGATCGACGCCAGGGAGAAACGGGTGGCCGCCGAACTCGCCGACGCCGCAGCGAAGAAAGCCGAGGCGCAAAAGGACCGCGACGACTTTCAGCACAGGAATCAGGAGTTCGACCGGCAGCGGGCTGCGCTTCTCGGCAAAGCGACAGACGAGGCGAACGCCGAACGTCTGCGCCTTCTCGATGAAGCCCGGAAGGCGGCCGACGCGTTGAGCGCCAAACGACACGAAGCGCTGACCGCCGAATTCCAGAGCCTGAGTCAGGCCATCCGCCGCCGTACCCGCGACGAAGTGTTCGACATTGCCAGAAAAACGCTGAAGGATCTCGCGACAGTGAGTCTCGAAGAGCGCATCGGTGAGGTCTTTACACGACGCGTGCACTCGTTGAGCGGCAAGGACAAGGAATGCGTCGCCCAGGCGCTCACAACATCGTCGGACCCCGCGTTCGTTCGCAGCACTTTCGATATACCAGCCGAACAACGCGCTGCCATACAAAATGCGCTGAACGAAACGTTTTCGGCCAATGTCCGGGTGCGGTTCGAAACGGCGCCGGACTTGGTCGCAGGGATTGAACTGAGCACGAATGGCCAGAAGGTGGCATGGAGCATTTCAGACTACCTGGCCTCGATGGAAAAAGGCGTCGGTGAGCTTCTGAGCGAAGAAGCGAAGTGAACATGGAACCTGAGAGCCTCCGAAGCGTCTTCGACCGCACGTTCGCCGAAATCGACCAGGTCCGGAATAGCTTCACACCCCAATTGACGCCGCACGAAGTGGGGACCATCACACGCGTCTCGAATGGCATCGCCACGGTTTCGGGTCTTCCCGGCGCCGGCTACGATGAGCTTCTGGAATTCCCCGGCGGTATCTTCGGCATCGCCTTCAATGTCGATGAGCGCGAAATCGGCGTTGTGTTGCTAGGCGATTACTCCGGGTTGCACACCGGCGCGCAGGTACAGCGCACGGGCCGGGTTCTGGATGTAGCGGTGGGTGACGAGTTACTGGGGCGTGTGATCGATCCGCTCGGCCGGCCACTGGACGGCGGAAGCCCCGTGCGCGCCACAAAGCGCCTCCCCATCGAGCGCCCGGCCGCGGCTATTATGGACCGCGCGGCCGTAAATGTGCCGCTGCAGACCGGCCTGAAGGTGGTGGATGCGCTGATTCCCATCGGCCGCGGGCAGCGGGAATTAATCCTGGGCGATCGGCAGACGGGGAAGACCGCCATCGCGATCGACACCATCCTGAACCAGAAAGGCCGAAACGTGGTTTGCGTCTATTGCGTCATCGGCCAGCGCGCTTCAGCCATCGCCAAGGCGGTTGCCAATCTCCGCGAGAAGGGCGCGATGGATTACACAGTGGTGGTGGTCGCCGAAGGTAACGATGCGCCTGGTCTGGAATACATCACGCCCTACGCCGCGACCAGCATCGCGGAATCTTTCATGGAAGCGGGCCGCGACGTCCTGATCGTTTACGACGATCTCACACAGCACGCTCGCGCCTATCGCGAACTTTCCCTGCTGCTGCGCCGCCCGCCTGGACGCGAAGCCTTTCCCGGCGACATATTCTATATCCACTCGCGGCTTCTGGAACGCGCCACCCATCTGCGGAAGGAACTCGGCGGCGGTTCGCTGACTGCGCTGCCTATCATCGAAACCGAAGCTCAGGACATCTCCGCCTATATTCCCACCAACCTGATTTCCATCACGGACGGACAGATCTATGTGTCACCATCGCTGTTCGAGTTGGGAGTGCTGCCCGCGGTGGATGTGGGCAAGTCCGTTTCGCGCGTTGGTGGCAAGGCGCAACGGGCGGCATACCGCGCGGTGGCCGGCGACCTGAAACTCGCTTACGCACAATTCCTCGAACTGGAGACATTCGCCCGCTTCGGCGCACGTCTGGACGAAAACACACGCAAGATCATCGAACACGGTAAGCGTATCCGCGAATGCCTGAAGCAGCCGGAATCCGCGCCAGTGGCAGTCGCTGCGCAGATCACGGTCCTTCTGGCGCTGAGCGCCGAACTGTTCGATAACGTGCCGCTCGACCGGATGACGGACGCGGAGCACGCCGTGCAGGAAGCCGCCGCTGGCATTTCGGCCGATGTCTCCGCGCGATTCGATACCGCCGAAAAACTGAGCGATGAGGACCGAAAGGCGGTGATTGAGATCGCGCGTCAGGCGCTCGCGCCGTTCCAGCCAAAATCGGAACCGGAGCCGGCGAAAAAGCCATGAACAACGGCGTCGAAAGCTTGTGTCGAAAGATCGACAGTGCCGGCGACCTGCAGTCCGTCGTCCGTACCATGAAAGCTCAGGCTGCGTCGAGCATGGAAGCCGCCGCTGGCATTTCGGCCGATGTCTCCGCGCGATTCGATACCGCCGAAAAACTGAGCGATGAGGACCGAAAAGCGGTGATTGAGATCGCGCGTCAGGCGCTCGCGCCGTTCCAGCCAAAATCGGAACAGGAGCCGGCGAAAAAGCCATGAGCAACAGCGTCGAAAGCCTGCGTCGAAAAATCGACAGTGCCGGCGACCTGCAGTCCGTCGTCCGTACCATGAAAGCGCTGGCTGCATCGAGCATCGGCCAATACGAGAAATCGGTCCAGGCACTGGCCGACTACAATCGCACCGTGGAATTGGGGTTGGGAGCGTGTTTTCGTGGGAGCGAACCGCCCGCTCCAACGATCGTACGCAAAGGACAAGTTGACGCGGGCCCGATCGGCGCCGTCGTGTTCGGCTCAGACCAGGGGCTGGTGGGCCAGTTCAACGAAGTGATCGCCGATTTTGCTATTCAGACGCTGGCGGCTCTGCCCGGCAAGCCCGAAGTCTGGGCTGTTGGAGAGCGTGTTCATGCGCGGCTGGCGGATGCCGGCTTGCCACTGATGGGACTGTTCACCGTGCCGAATTCGGTGGGCGCCATCACGCCGCTGGTCGGGCAGATTCAGATCGAAAGCGAGGCGAAACGGGCGAAGGGTGACTATGCGCGGCTCTACGTTTTCCATAATCGCCCGAAAGCGGGCGCACTTTACGAGCCGGTCAGCCAGAGGCTGTTGCCGCTGGACGCGCAATGGCAGGCGGACCGGGCGAAGACCCGATGGCCCACCGGAAGCCTGCCTGAAGTCATGCGCGGCGGAACGATGCGCAACAAGACCGGAACCCTGCGCGCGCTGATCCGCGAATATCTTTTCATTTCATTGTTTCGGGCGTGCGCGGAATCGCTCGCCAGTGAAAACGCAAGCCGCCTCGCGGCCATGGAGCGCGCCGAGAAAAATATCAAGGACCTGTTAGAGAGTCTTCAGAGTACATTTCACCGTTTGCGCCAGGGCGGCATTGACGAGGAGCTCTTCGACGTGGTCTCCGGCTTCGAAGCGCTGGTTCGCTGAAGTATTCAAACAATGGCCCGTGGCGTGCCAGTTCCATTGCAGAACTATGAAACAGCCACAAACTAAAATCACGACACTAAATGGGGCAGGCACGGTAATCCAGAAGTACGGGACGGTGATCGACCGGCCGATTTCCCTCGACCACCATGTCCGCCTGGCCAGCGCCGACGGACTCAATCAGATTCTCGCCGACACGATCACTTTGCGGGATCTTTACAAGAAACATCACTGGCAGGTTTCAGGGCCCACGTTCTATCAGTTGCACCTCCTCTACGACAAGCACTTCGGCGAGCAGGCGGAGCTTGTGGATACGCTGGCCGAGCGCGTTCAGACCCTCGGCGGCGTGGCGATCGCCATGGCGGGCGACGTCGCGGAGACAACGCGCATCGCGCGGCCGCCCCGTTGCCGCGAAGGCGTCAAGGTGCAGCTGTTTCGGTTATTGCAGGCGCATGAGCTGATTATCGACGAGACCCGGCAGGCGGCGCATGCCGCGGCAACCAGTGGAGACGACGGCACCAACGATCTGCTGGTGAGCAATGTTCTCCGAACCAATGAATTTCAGGTCTGGTGGATATCCGAGCATCTGGCGGGCGCGGGCTTAACCGAAGGAAGCGAAGAGATCACACCGGCCGTTCACGCGTAAACGTCCGATTCAGTGGGTGAGGCGGGCGATCGTTGCGCCTGCCTCACTCCAATCAACGGTTGGTCAGAACCACTTTCAGCGCGGCGTGCCGGGCGGCATTGCCGAAGACGTCATAAGCCCTCAGAATGTCGTGCAGGGGGAAACGGTGCGTGACCAGCTTGCCCGGCTGGAGAGTTCCGGCATCGAGGGCTCGCATGAGCATCGGCGTTGTGACCGTATCCACCAGACGCGTGGTCAGGGTCGCGTTGCGATCCCACAGTTTCTCCATGTGCAGAACTACGGGCTTGCCGTGGACCCCGATGTTCGCAAGATGGCCTCCGGCCGCGACGATGCCCTGGCAAATATCGAAGGTGGCGGGCAATCCGACGGCTTCGATCGCGACATCCACGCCCTCGCCATGGGTCAGGTCCATGACTCGCTGCACCGCGGTTCCATCGGAACTGTTGATGAGCACCGTCGCTCCGAATTCCTTTGCCACTTTGAGGCGGTTGTCGTCAAGATCGATGCTGACGATCATGGCGGGGGAGTAGAAGCGCGCGGTCATCAGTGCGGCGAGTCCGACCGGGCCGGCGCCCACAATCGCCACTGTATCGCCGGGCTTGACCTGGCCTTTCAGAACGCCGCACTCAAAACCCGTCGGGAGAATATCACTCAGCATGACAGCGCCGTCTTCATCGGCATCGGGCGGGAGCGCGTAGAGCCCCGTATCGGCATAGGGAATGCGAACGTATTCGGCCTGTGTCCCGTCGATGGTGTTGCCGAGAATCCAGCCGCCATGCCGGCAGTGAGAGTACATCTGTTTACGACAGAAATCGCATTTGCCGCAGGCGGTGATGCAGGAGATCAGGACCTTATCTCCTTTCTGGAAGCCGGCGACCGCTTCGCCCACTTCGTCAACGACTCCAATGCCTTCGTGGCCGAGGATCCGGCCTTCCGTGACTGAGGGAACGTCCCCTTTCAGGATGTGGAGGTCCGAACCGCAGATAGTGGAGGTGGTGATGCGAACGATGGCGTCGCCGGGATGCTGCAGCGTGGGGCGCGGATGCGATTCCCAGGAAGGTTTGCCCGGGCCGTGATAGACCAGGGCGTTCATAGTGGAGGTGGATGTTTCGGGTGGATGAGTTTCAAGTTCTATGGTGGGCATGAGTTCGGGTGGTGCACGCAGACAGCCATCAGGGCAGGGATTCGCCGTTGTTGCATTTCGAAGCAGCAGTGAAACTGGCTGCGGTTAGAGGCGCAACGGCGAACCTCAGGCTCTGCGAGAGCAGTTCACCAGCCAAAGCATCTAAGCATCGCTCATGGCAAAGGTAGCCTGACTCTCGGCTTCGTTCAGCCAATACGGAGGCAGGCCATAGTGAAAGTAGAGCTGGTTTTCATAATCGCGGGTCACCGGCACGGATTCCAGATACTCCGGACCACTCCGTATCACTTCCCGGGAAAGGCCGACATATATCCGGGAATTGGTCCAGCTCATCCTGCTTATCCAGGCCGGCGAAACCAGCACCTTCTTGCCCGGCCACCAGTTCCGCGTGGCTGCTTCGATGTAGCGAATGGCCCACGTTTCGTCGTCGACGATGAATCCGTCCAGATGGCCAATCTCACCGTCGGCGGCTTCAATGGCATAGCCCGTGACGGCATCCGCGCTGCGCAGGTGCGAATCCGTCGACGCTTTCCGGACCTTGTCGGCAATTGCCTCCCGCGTGGAAGCACCCATCAGCGGCGAACTCACCGGTGAGAACGCCGAACCCCATAAATACGGGCCGTCCCAATAATAAGGATAGCTGTAATAGCCAAGATGCTCAGCTTCGTGCTGGCGGGAGACGGGCCGATGGGCATCGATATCGGGGCTTTGTTCCACCTGCTCTTTTGTGAGCGCGACGTCCAGGCGCCGGGCCTGCCAGTCGGTCTGTGTCACGGCAAAGGGCGAGATGAGCACTTGCCGGCCGACGAGCCAACTGCCGGTATTGACGACGAAATACCGGATTGTCCACGAATCGTCCTCAAAATAGAACTGCTCGACGGTGCCGAGCTCACCGTCGAGCGCGCGCACTACAAGCCCCTTCAGGTGCGAGGTATTCATTAGCATGGTTTTGTCCTTTCGCGATTCCCTATCTTGCGGCGCCAGCCAGTTCCGCGGTGTGCACTGTGACACTGGCGGGCCGGGTGTTTTCGATCACTTCTCTCGCCTTCTCTACGTCCCGGAGAGTGCCATTGACCAGCAGCACAAACTTATCCGTCTTCAGCGCGGTTTCGTAGTTCAGGACACTATCCTTCGGAATGCCCATGCCGTAGAGTCCGGCCCCGATTGCACTGACGCCGCCGACCAGCGCAGCGCCTTCGAGTCCGCCCACAATCCACGCGACAACCGGCCCCGCCACGAGCACCGGACCGATACCCGGAATGGCGAAGAAAGCGGCGCCAAAAAGCAGACCCCAGAAGCCTCCCCACATGGCGCCCATCTTGCCCCAGACCTTCATCCGGTCGCCGGTGTTGTAGTAACCGACCACCTGCTCATCGGTATGAGTGTCTTTGCCAATGATCGACAGGGTTTGCATGTCGATTCCCGAGCGTTGCAATTCCTTAACGGCGGCTTCTGCCGCTTCGTGCGTATCGTAGACAGCCACTACCGCGTTCTTTTCAGTCATAAGATTTCCTTTAAAGTTCCTGCGCTGCCTGTGGGGCAAGGGAAGGGCCGAAGCGTTTCGTGGCGATTCCGCGCGCTTCACTGTTCGCGTCCGAAATCGGGGAAGACCGCATACGGTCACCTGACCATCTTTCGTCACGGCGGCTTCGGTCACGGAAGCCTCGGTCACGGAAGCTTCGGCGACCGATATGCAGAGCAAATGGAATGCACGCAAACATAAAAGCTTTCCTCGCAGGCGGGGGTATAGGATCCATGGCGGCTGCCGCTTTTACGATTCGCGACGGCCAGGTGCCCGGCGGAAATATATCGATCCTCGAAGCGTCGCCCACGCTGGGCGGCAGCCTCGATGCCGCGGGAAACCCGGAATCCGGCTACTCCATGCGCGGCGGCAGGATGCTGACTACGGACAATTACGAATGCACATGGGACCTGTACCGGTCGATCCCCTCACTGACCCGCGAAGGCAAGAGCGTCTTCGACGAAACGGTGGAGTTCAACAAGGAACACCAGGCGAATTCGCTCGCGCGACTGGTAGACAAGAGACGGGCGAAGGTGCCAGTCACTTCCATGGGATTTTCCATGAAGGATCGCGTGGAATTACTGAAGCTCAGCCAGGCCGATGAAGATACGCTGGGCGCCAGTTGCATTACAGACTGGCTCTCGCCCGGATTTTTCGAGACTGAGTTCTGGTACATGTGGTCCACCACATTTGCCTTCCAGCCCTGGCACAGCGCTGTCGAGTTCAAGCGGTATTTGCTGCGTTTCATGCTGGAGTTCACCCGCATTGAGACACTGGCGGGCGTCAAGCGAACCATTTACAATCAGTACGATTCACTGGTCCTGCCGCTGCAGGCGTGGCTGGAGGCGCAGGGCGTTCACATCATCAGGGGCTGCAAAGTGACTGATCTCGACTATCGCACGGAAAACGGCAAGTTGGTTGTCACCGGAATCCGCTGCGTGCGGGAAGGTCAGGACGAATTGATCCCGGTGAATGAGCGCGATCTGGTGTTCCTGCAAAATGGCTCCATGACGGATGCGTCGAGCCTGGGTTCGATGACCGAAGCGCCCGCGAAGCTGACCAAAGCCGATAGCGGGGGCTGGGCGCTTTGGGAGAAACTGGCGGCGGGCCGTCCGGAGTTCGGAAATCCAGCGGCGTTCAATAGTTGTATAGCGCAATCGTGGTGGGAATCGTTTACCGTGACGCTGAAGAACCCGGAGTTCTTCGATCGGATGACTCAGTTCAGCGGCAACGAGCCCGGCACTGGCGGCCTGGTCACATTCAGGGATTCCAACTGGCTCATGTCGATCGTGCTGGCCGCGCAGCCTCATTTCCAGAACCAGCCTGGCGACACGCAGGTCTTCTGGGGATACTCGCTGTTTCCCGACCGGGTGGGGAATTATGTTGCGAAGCCGATGGCGGAATGCGATGGCGCCGAGATTTTGCAGGAACTCTGCGGCCATCTGCGATTCGACCGCGAGACACTCGCATCGGCCAACTGCATTCCGTGCCGGATGCCATACATCACGAGTATGTTTATGCCTCGCAGGCGCGGAGACCGGCCTCTGGTGGTGCCGGCGCAATCGAAGAATCTGGCCTTTATCAGCCAGTTTGTGGAGATTCCGGAAGACGTGGTTTTCACTGTGGAGTATTCGGTTCGTGCGGCACAGACGGCTGTCTATACCTTGCTGGGAATCGAGCGGAAAGTTCCGCCAGTGACTCCCCACGCGAAATCGATCCATGTGCAACTGGAGGCATTGGTCAAAGCGTTTCGGTAGCTGCGATTCTGGTGTTTCGACGTTGACCATGCAGGGTCAGATGACCGTATTTGGTCAACGCGGAAAGACGCGATCCGAAGATAAGGCCTCCCGGCACGCGATATACGCTGGCCGCTTACGTGCGTTTTGAACATATCGCGAGCAACCTGGAACGACAGCTCCAGCGTCGCGGCACCTTATGCTCGATAGCTCCACGACGCCGACGGAACCATCTTTGGGAACTTCGCCGCCAGCGCCTGTCCCACCCGCCGTGCCCGAGCCTGTCGAGCCCGGCAAATCGCATCACCTGCGCTGGCTATGGTTGTCGCTGGCGGCGCTTCTGCTGCTGGGCATAGTGGTGTATTTTCTCTGGCCGACACTATCCGGCGCGAAATCCGCCGCTGCCGCGAAAGCCGCCAAAGGTCCGGCGCCTATACAAGTAGTATCGATTGCCGCGACCAAAGGGAATATCGGTGTTTATTACACGGGCCTCGGCGCTGTCACGCCTCTTGCGACGGTTACGGTTAAGACCGTAGTCAGCGGACAATTGATGAGCGTCAATTTCAGGGAAGGCGACCTTGTTCAGAAGGGAGATCCTCTGATTCAGATCGACCCGCGCCCCTACCAGGCGGTTGTCACCCAGATCGAAGGCCAACTGCTTCGCGATCAGGCGTTGCTTGAAAATGCGCACGTGGATCTCACCCGCTATACGGCCCTCATCGCGACAAACGCGATTCCAGAACAGCAACTCGCGACTCAACGCACTCTGGTTACTCAGGACGAGGGCATCGTCAAGAACGATCAGGGGCAGCTGGACGCGGCGAAGCTCAATGTCACCTATGCGCGCATCGTTTCGCCGGTCACCGGAGTTGTCGGACTGCGGCTGGTCGACCCGGGCAATATCGTCCAGACGGGCGATACCAATGGAATGGTGGTCATCACGCAGCTACAGCCCATCAGCGTGATTTTCTCCGTCGGAGAAGATCAGCTTCCTCCGATATTGCAGAAGATTCGTGCCGGTCAAATGCTGACGGTAGACGCGTGGGACCGCGAACTCAAAAATAAGCTCGCTTCCGGCACTCTGACGACGCTGGACAATGAGATCGATCAAACCACCGGCACGCTGAAGCTGCGCGCCAGCTTCGATAACGCCAATCGCGCTCTCTTCCCCAATCAGTTTGTGAACGCCCGCCTGCTCGTGCAGGAGAAAACCGGCGTGACTCTGCTGCAATCGGCCGCGATTCAGCGAAACACAAACGACACCTACGTGTATCTCATCAAGCCGGACAGCACCGTAACGGTCCGCATCATAAAGACCGGAACTACGGATGGCGATCAGGCGGAGATTACGTCCGGACTTTCTCCCGGCGATACGGTGGTCATGACCGGAGTCGACAAATTACAGGAAGGGAGCAAGGTGGCGGTGAACGCGAGTGGGGCGGCCGGGGCCAGTGGAGCGCGCGCAGCCAGCGGGACGAATAACAAGACGGGAGCGCCGTGAGTCCGTCACGCACATTCATTCTCCGCCCCGTAGCCACCTCGCTGCTGATGGTTGGAATTCTGCTGGCTGGCATTGTCGCATTCCGGCTGCTACCTATTTCAGCTCTTCCTGAAGTCGACTATCCGACGATCCAGGTAGCGACGTTCTATCCTGGCGCCAGCCCGGACGTGATGGCGTCCTCGGTCACCGCACCGCTGGAGCGCCAGTTCGGTGAAGTCCCCGGTCTGCAGCAAATGACGTCGGTCAGCTCCGACGGCAGTTCCGTCATCACACTGCAATTCGCCCTGACGCTCGATATCGATATCGCGGAACAGGAAGTGCAGCAATCCATTAACGCTTCGGGTACCTATCTGCCCGCCGATCTCCCCGTTCCGCCGGTCTACAGCAAGACGAACCCGGCCGATGCGCCCATCCTGACCCTCGCGCTGACTTCGAACGAAATTCCGCTATCGCAGGTGGAAGACCTGGTGGATACCAGGCTTGCGCCGAAGATTTCGCAATTGCCCGGCGTCGGTCTCGTCAGCATCAGCGGAGGCCAGAAGCCGGCCGTGCGCATTCAGGCGAATCCAACGCAACTGGCGTCCTACGGCCTGAATCTGGAGGACCTGCGCACCGCGCTTGTGGCCGCGAACGTCAACGAGGCCAAGGGGAACTTCGACGGTCCGCACCAGTCTTACCAGATCGGCGCCAACGACCAGTTGCTGTCGAGCGCCGATTATTCCAGGCTCGTCATCGCGTACAAAAACGGAGCTCCCGTCAAACTGACCGACGTTGCCGTGGTGAAGGACGATATCGAAAATGTGCGTCAGGCCGCGTGGATGAACCAGACTCCCGCTGTGATCCTGAACATCCAGCGGCAGCCTGGCGCCAACATTATCTCCGTGGTCAACCAGATCCACACTCTGCTGCCGCAACTCACCAGTACGCTGCCCGCTTCGGTTCAGGTGGTCACGCTGTCCGATATGACCACTACGATCCGCGCGTCGGTGAAGGACGTCGAATTTTCGCTGATGCTCACCATTGCGCTCGTCGTCCTGGTGATTTTTCTTTTCCTGCGCAGTTTCGCCGCCACCATCATTCCGAGTATCGCCGTGCCTTTGTCGCTGGTGGGAACGTTCGGCATGATGTATCTGCTCGGCTATAGCCTGGACAATCTCTCGCTCATGGCCCTGACAATTTCCACCGGCTTCGTGGTGGACGATGCGATCGTGATGATCGAGAATATCTCGCGTTATATTGAGCTGGGTGAAAAACCGTTAGATGCGGCGCTGAAGGGCGCCGAACAAATCGGCTTCACCATCATTTCTCTGACCATCTCGCTGATCGCGGTGCTGATCCCGCTGCTGTTCATGGCGGATATCGTGGGCCGCCTCTTTCGCGAGTTCGCGGTCACGCTGAGCGTCACCATTCTGATGTCCGCCGTCGTCTCGCTCACGCTGACGCCAATGATGTCCGCGCGGCTGCTGAAGCACAAGCCGGAAGCCGAACAGGGGCGTCTTTTCCGCGCTTCGGAGAACGTTTTCAATAAAGTGATTGGCTTCTATGTGCGTACGCTCAAATTTGTGCTCCGCTTCCAGACTATTGTCCTTCTGATTGCGCTGGCTACTCTGTTGCTGACCGTATTCCTGTTCTACAAAATCCCGAAAGGCTTCTTCCCTATTCAGGATACCGGCGTTATACAGGGAGTCACGGAAGCCTCGCAGTCCGTTTCGTTCGGCGAAATGTCGCGGCTGCAGCAAAGCGACGTTCAGGCGATCCTGAAAGACCCTGCCGTCCAGAGTCTCTCTTCGTTCATCGGGATCGACGGCACGAATACGACGTTGAATGGCGGCCGCATTCAGATCAATCTAAAGCCGCTGGCGGACCGCAGCCTCAGCGCGACCGACGTGATTCGCCGGCTGCAGACAAACCTCGCGAACATTCCCGGCATCACCCTTTACATGCAGCCGGTGCAGGATTTGAGCGTGGACGATCGCGTCAGCCGCACGCAGTTCCAATACACGCTCGAAGATCCGAGTAGCGACGAGCTGAATTCCTGGGCGCCCAAAATGCTCGCGAAACTCCAGCAACTGCCGGAACTGAGCGATGCGGCAAGCGATCAGCAGACGCAGGGCATCCAGGCGAATCTGACCTTCGATCGCGTGACGGCATCCCGCCTCGGAATCACGGCCTCGGCGATCGACGAGACCCTCTACGACGCGTTCGGCCAGCGCGAAGTGTCTACAATGTTCACCCAGCTGAACCAGTATCACGTAGTCCTGGAAGTGAAGCCGGGCTTCGACCAGACCCCGCTGGATCTGCGAAATATTTACATCCGCTCGGGCACGGCGGGAGCGTCGTCCGCGCCGGTGGCCGGAGGAACATCCGCGACGGCGCCCGCGTCTCCGCTCCAGTCCGGCCAGGCGCAATCGACGGTCGCATTTCCGAACGGTGGCCAAGTGCCTCTCGCCGATTTCACAACCCTCCGGATGACGCCGGTTCCCATCGCGATCAATCATCAGGGCCAGTTTCCGGTCATCACGCTCTCATTCAATCTGGCTCCGAATGCATCCCTCGGCGATGCCATCGCAGCGGTCAATAAAGCAAAGGACAACCTCGCAATGCCGGCCAGCATTCAGGGCGCGTTCCAGGGAACGGCATCCGCGTTCGAAAATTCTCTGACCGGCGAACCGATGCTGATTCTGGCAGCCCTGGTAACTGTCTACCTGGTGCTGGGCGTGCTCTACGAAAGCTATATTCATCCCATCACCATCATTTCGAGCCTGCCCTCGGCGGGCGTGGGCGCGCTGCTCGCTCTCTACATCACCGGCAACGACTTCAGCGTGATCGCGCTGATCGGCATTGTGCTGCTTATCGGAATCGTCAAGAAAAACGCGATCATGATGATCGATTTCGCGCTGCAGGCCGAACGCGAGCAGAATATGTCGGCGTACGACGCGATTTGCCAGGCGTCGCAACTTCGCTTTCGACCGATCATGATGACGACGATGGCGGCACTGTTGGGTGGCCTGCCTCTCGCGCTCGGTTCCGGCACCGGGTCGGAGTTGCGCCGGCCGCTGGGCATCACCATCGTCGGCGGCCTGATTGTGAGCCAGGTACTCACCCTCTATACGACGCCTGTCATCTACCTGTTCTTCGATCGTCTGGCCAGCCGATTCAGGCCCGCGCCCGCAAGAGCGGGATAAACGATGAATATCTCCGAGATCTTCGTCCGCAAACCGGTGGCGACGACGCTCCTGACGGTGGCCATCGCACTCTCGGGAATCGTCGCCTATCGGCTGCTTCCGGTCTCGCCACTGCCGCAGGTGGACTTCCCCACCATCTCCGTATCGGCCGGCCTGCCCGGCGCGAGCCCGGAGACTATGGCCTCTTCGGTCGCGACGCCGCTCGAAAGACAATTGGGCCACATTGCCTCGGTCACGGAGATGACCTCGTCGAGTAGTCTCGGTTCCACCAGCATCACGCTCCAGTTCAGTCTGGATCGCGATATCGATGCCGCCGCACGCGATGTGGAAGCGGCCATCAACGCGGCGCGCGGCTATCTGCCCGCAAACCTGCCCGGCAACCCCGGCTATCGCAAAGTCAATCCAGCGGATTCGCCGATCTTCATTCTCGGGCTCACTTCCAGCGTATTGACCAAAGGTCAGATGTACGACGCGGCATCCACGGTGATGGAGCAGCAGCTATCGCAGATCGCCGGCGTTGGCCAGGTATCGGTTGGCGGCAGCGCGCTTCCCGGCGTGCGCGTGGAACTGAATCCCACCGTTCTGAATAAGTACGGCATCGGCTTTGAGACGGTGCGCGCCGCGCTCGCGGGCGCCAACGCCAATATCCCCAAGGGGCATTTCTCCCAGGCTACGACCATGTGGCAGGTTGGCGCCAACGATCAGTTGCTGACAGCCGCCGAGTACGAACCGCTGGTGATCGCCTATCGCAACGGAACGGAAGTGCGGGTCAGCGATGTGGGCCAGGCGGTCGATTCCGTGGAAGACCTTCGTCAGGCCGGCTATCTGAACGGTCAGCCTGCCGTCCTGGTGATCGTGTACCGGCAGCCTGGCGCGAACATCATTCAGACCGTGGACCGCGTCCGCGCGGCCCTGCCTCAGCTGGAATCCGCCATACCGCGCGCCATCAAAGTGACCGTGGCCATGGACCAGACGGTGACGATTCGCGCGTCCGTGGACGATGTCCAGCTGACGCTCATCATCTCCGTGGCGCTGGTCATTCTGGTGGTCTTCTTCTTCCTTCGCAACTTCCGCACCACTCTGATCCCCAGCGTCGCGGTTCCGGTCTCGCTGATCGGCACGTTTGGCGTCATGTATTTTCTGGGATACAGCATCGACAACCTGTCGCTGATGGCGCTGACTATCTCGACCGGCTTCGTGGTCGACGATGCCATTGTCGTCATCGAGAACATTACCCGTTATCTCGAAAAAGGCATGAAGCCCTTCGATGCGGCGCTGAAAGGAGCGCAGGAGGTCGGTTTCACGGTGCTGACGATCAGCTTTTCGCTGATTGCGGTCTTCATCCCGCTGCTGCTGATGAGCGGCATTGTCGGGCGGCTCTTTCGCGAATTTGCGGTCACGCTTTCGGTGGCAATTTTCATGTCGATGATCATTTCGCTGACCACGACCCCGATGATGTGCGCCTACCTGCTGAGACAGCAGAGCGATCATAACTGGCTCTATCGGACAAGCGAGCGTTTCTTTACCTGGTTAGTGGACCGTTATGGCAGCACCCTGAAGACCGTGCTGCGGCACTCATTCATTACGGCCATGGTCCTGCTCGGAGTTATCGCCCTGAATGCATACCTGTTCATCCGCATACCTAAGGGATTCTTCCCCGAGCAGGATAACGGCCGCATCAACGGATCGCTGCTGGCCGATCAGGACGCCTCATTCCAGGCCACTAACAATACTCTGCTCCGCGTGGTCGATATCGTCAAAGCCGATCCGGCGGTGGACGAGGCGATGGGCTTCACCGGCAGCGCCAATACCGGAAGAATGTTCATCTCCCTCAAACCTCTGGCCGAGCGAAAGGTAAGCGCGGATCAGATCATCGCGCGCCTGCGGCCCAAACTTGCCAAGGTGCCGGGCGGCACTCTGATCCTGCAGGCCGCGCAGGACGTCCGCATCGGCGGAAGATCGAGCAGCGCCGCCTACCAGTTCACGATGCAGGGCGACAATCTGCCGGATCTGATCGCGTACTCTCCGGTGATGCTGCAAAAGCTGAAGACTATCCGCATCATCACCGACGTCAACAGCGACCTGCAGAATCAAGGCCTGCAGTCGCTGGTGACTTATGATCGGGCGACCGCCGCGCGGTTCGGCATCGCTCCCCAGCTGATCGACGATACGCTCTATGACGCATTCGGCCAGCGGCAGGTATCCACTATGTACACTTCGCTGAACCAGTATCACGTCGTCATGGAAGCGGCCCCGCAGTTCTGGCAGGATCCTCAGTTTTTGGGAGACGTCTACGTGAGTTCGCCCGCGGGCCCGCAGGTTCCGCTCAGTGCGCTGGCCACCTATGCGCCGGAAACCGCGCCGCTGACGGTGAGCCACGAAGGTCTTTTCCCCGCCGTGACCATCTCCTTCAATCTTGCCGCCAACGCCTCTCTGGGTGACGCTGTAAATGAAATCAATGCCGCCGCCGCAACCATTGGGCTTCCGGAAACGATTCACAAGCCCGTGTTTGCCGGCACCGCGCAGGCCTACCAGGATTCTCTGAGCAGCGAGCCCATACTGATCGCCGCCGCTTTTCTCACCGTGTATCTGGTGCTCGGCATCCTGTACGAAAGCTTCGTCCACCCCGTCACCATTCTGTCGACGATTCCGTCGGCGGGCGTCGGCGGCCTGCTGGCGCTCACCGTCACGCACACGGATCTCACCGTGATCGCGATCATCGGCCTCATTTTGCTGATCGGCATCGTGAAGAAGAACGCCATCATGATGATCGATTTCGCTCTGGCCGCCGCGCGCGACGAAGGCAAGAGCTCGTACGATTCCATCGTGGAGGCGTGTATGCTGCGCTTTCGCCCCATACTGATGACCACCATGGCTGCGTTGCTGGGCGCGCTGCCGCTCGCGCTGGGAAGCGGCACGGGATCGGAACTTCGCCGTCCGTTGGGAATTACCATCATCGGCGGCCTGATCATGAGCCAGTTGCTGACGCTCTATACGACGCCGGTTGTGTATTTGTACTTCGACCGGCTGCAACGCTGGTGGGATGCGCGAACCAATCATTGAGGATGCATGAAGATAAATAACTCACTCCCGTGGCTGCTCATCGGTACGGCCGCCATTGCGGCGTTGTGCGGGATTATCGTGCTGGTGCGGCACAGACGGAAATCCCGGCGGCCGCTCGAAGAAATCAGCAACGGCTGCCGCACGGAATACGGGCCGCTGGAATTGAGGATTGAAGCCACCGAATGCTCCAATGAGTTCAGGGTCATCGTGGAGGATCACCGGCTCGATCGATTCTCCGTGCATGAGGAGGCTGTGCTGAGTACTCTCGATTCCGCCAAAGACCTATCTATAAAGAAGGCGGGCGAATATCTGGCTACTCTGCGGGATTCGTCCCGATACCGTGCCGACTGGAGATGCTCATGAAGCGCGAAAGCTTCAGTGCCCGGCGACGTCGGCGCCCACCAGTTCGCGCAATTCCTCGATAGCATCCGACAGGTACTCCGACTGAGCGCTCAGTTCGGAGGCCGACGCCGCACTCTCCTGCGCATTGGCGGCAATCGTCTGCGTCACCTGGTTCAGTTCGCCCACGGAATTAGAAAACTGCGCGATATCGGTCCGTTGCTGGCCGGCCGCGGTCGCGATATCGCGTACCGCGTCGTTCAGCGGTCTTCCACGATCTTCGATTTCTTTGAGCCTGAGCGCCACGCCATCGCAAATCCGGATCCCGTGCGAGGTGCGCTCCAGTGCTTCAGCCACAAGAGCGGTGGTGTCACGCGCCGCCTGGGCGCTTCGCTGGGCCAGATTACGCACCTCGTCGGCCACTACCGCGAACCCCGTTCCGGCCTCGCCTGCGCGAGCTGCTTCCACCGCCGCGTTGAGTGCCAGGAGGTTGGTCTGAAACGCGACTTCGTCGATGAGTTTCACGATTTTTGAAACGCCTTCCGTGGCCGTCCGGATCTGATCCATGGCCTGATCCATCCGCGCCATTTCCTGCGCGCCCCGGCCCGCAGCCGCGCTGGTTTCATCCGCCAGTAATTTGGCTCCCCGCGCGCCGTCCGCCGTGTGACCGGTTTCGTCGGCGACCTTCGTCAGCGAGTCCGCGATCACGTCGAGAGACGCGGCCTGTTCCGAGGCATTCTGCGCCAGACTTTGCGACGTTGCCGCAATCTGCACCGACGCTTCCGAGGTTTCGACGCTCGACCGATGTATCCCCTGCACCACGCTTAACAGCGGCTGAACGATAGACTTACGCCCGTACCAGAAAAATCCCACGCCAATGAGCAGACCTGTCGGCAGCATCCAGAGCAGCGTCGTGGTCATGGCGGCGGACTCCGCGCGCGCTGAGGCGACACGGTCCACCTGGTCCATGTGTGCCGTCAGCACGAAGGCTCCGTGCAGCTCGCCCGCGTGCCATCCTTCCATTGCAAAACCGGCCACGTCTTTGCCATCGTGTGTCGGGCTGGTGGCCGGATCGCCGTGGCAACTCAGGCAATCCGCCGTCAGCCGGATCGGCCTCGCATATACGATCAGGTTGGCGGCGCGGTTGGCTTCGACGTATTCGTCTTTCCCTGTTGTTTCAAAGTAATCGAGGATAGCGCTTTCCGTCGGAGTCGGCTCATTTTTCGGATTGCGGGCCTGCCGCTTGGGTACGCGAAATTCGAAGCCTTCCTGGCGCGCCACCTGTTCGAGCGATTTCCACGCCGCAACCACCGGAATCGTATCGTAGAGCTTCGTCTGGCGGTAATCCGAGGCGCTCCGGACCTCCTGGACAATCGAGGCGTCGTCAAACGCGTGCCGTGCCCGCAGCGAAGCCATAGAATTTCGCATGCTTTCCGCTGCGATTACGGCGGATCTCATGGTGTTTTCCGTGAGTTCGACCGCCTGGGAGCGGATGGTCATGCGCTGCACTAATAGAGCCACCGCAGTGCTGAGAGCTACGCTTGCGCACGAGATAAAGATAATCTTTCTGCCAATCGTCATCGTTTCTCCTACGGTTCCTTATCGGCAAGAAAGGCTGTTTGTATTACTCCGGCCCGGCCGATAACAGATCAACAAACCATAATGCCCGGCCGATACGAAATTTTAGGCAAGAGCCTTCGCTGCGCAAAGCGGACGGCAGGTAGCTGTAATGATGCCCGAGCCTGGTTGTTACGCCGGAATTCCCCGCAGACCCAAAATCCAGGCAGGCCTATGCGTTTTTAGTTACAGTCATTGCGCCCGCTTGCCGATTAGGTATCAAGAAGCCGTAAGTTCTTAGGAAAATATTGGCTGGCAAGCACGATCGTTCGGGAATCAGAGGAGCAGAATGGAAACCACAGCTACGTTAGAGAGAGAAACAGCCACAGTTGCAAACAAGAGCGACGATCGTGGCGGCAAATACCTTGTATTTCATCTGGGCCGGGAAGAATTCGGTATCCGCGTTCTGAAAGTTCGGGAAATCATGGGCATCCAGGACATTACGGCGGTTCCGCAAACACCGTCTCACATCAAAGGCGTGATCAATCTGCGCGGGAAAGTGATCCCGGTAGTGGACCTGCGCCTGAAGTTCGGTATGCCGTCGGAAGAGTACAATCCGCGGACCTGCATCATTGTGGTCCAGATTCGGGGCGAAGCCGGTCCCATGCTGATGGGCATTGTGGTGGATGGCGTCGCTGAGGTGCTGAACCTGGCCGCTTCCGAGATCGAAAACACGCCGGACTTCGGCGATGGAACAGCCACGCCTTACCTCCTCGGTATGGCGAAGGTGAAGGGCAAAGTGAAAATCCTGCTCGAAATCGATCAGGTTCTGGCCAGTCTGGATTTGCACGCGCTTCATGCGCTGGTGCAGTAAAAACATTCGCAGGAACAAGAAGGATAAATATCTCAATGACATCACAAATGACGATTGGCAAGAAACTTTACATCAGTTTTGGCGCCGCGCTGGCACTCACCCTCGGCGTCGGCTTTCTCGGTACGAATGGCATCGATAAGGTCAGCACTTCCAATGACAGGCTGATCAATATCTACGCGAAGAAGCGGAATCAGGCTACCACGGTGGGGACGCAGACAACGGCCATCCTGGCGGCGGAACGCGGCATCCTGGTGCGCTCCTACATGAAAGACAAGCCGACCATGGTCAAGTACAACCAGGACTTCAACGACTCCGTCGCCGCGGTGAAAAAGTCCCTGGATCTGATCGCCACTCTGGACGAAACGTCGGACGACCGGCGCGCAGTCGAAGAGCTGAACAACACGCTCGACACCATCGTTCAGGGCCACAACGAATTCTGGAGCCAGGCCGATGCCGGGGCGATCGACGCTAGCGCGGCAATCTACAACACGAAAACAAATCCGGAGATCAAACAGGCTATCAAGTCCGCTTCGGCGTTAGCCGCCCTGCAGACCGATGCGATGAACAAGGTCGTGCAGGATGCGCAGGACGTGGCTGCGCGCGCCCGCTGGATGACGCTGCTGATGATCGGGTTTTCCATCATAGTAGCCGCAATAGTCGTCTATGTGGTGCGTCAGATCAACCTCGCACTGCGGCAGGCCGTAACAGAACTCGGCGACGGGGCCGAACAGGTGGCGGCGGCCGCAGGTCAGGTTTCCTCGTCGAGCCAGTCGCTCGCACAGGGCTCCTCGGAACAGGCGGCATCGCTGGAAGAGACGTCCGCATCGAGCGAGGAAATTAACTCCATGGCGCGCAAGAACAGCGAGAATTCGCGCGGCGCGGCCGAACTGGTGACGCAATCGCAGGAGAAATTCGTCCAGACCAACCAGTCTCTCGACCAGATGGTGATCGCGATGGGCGACATCAACGCGCAGAGCGGCAAGATCTCGAAGATCATCAAAGTCATCGACGAGATTGCCTTCCAGACGAATATTCTGGCACTCAATGCGGCGGTTGAAGCGGCGCGGGCCGGTGAAGCCGGCATGGGTTTCGCGGTGGTTGCCGACGAAGTTCGGAATCTGGCGCAGCGATGCGCCCAAGCGGCCAAAGATACGGCGGAACTCATCGAAGAATCGATTGCCAAGTCGAACGGCGGTCAGACCACGGTGGATCAGGTAGCCACGGCCATCCGGACCATTACCGCGGAATCCGCGAAGGTAAAGACCCTGGTGGACGAAGTGAGTCTGGGCAGCGACGAGCAGGCGCGCGGCATCGATCAGATTGGCAAAGCCATCACGCAGATGGAACAGGTCACGCAGAGGACCGCGGCCAACGCGGAAGAGAGCGCATCGGCGGCTGAAGAGCTGACGGCGCAATCGGAAACAGTGAAGGAGATTGTGGCACGGCTCACGGAAATGGTGGGCGGCGGGGATACGGCTGTGCGAACAACTATCCGGCGCAAGACCTCTTTCGAACGGCGCCCGGCAGACTCCGGCGCCAGCCTCAAGTCTCTGAGCAAGGCCACCGCTCGCAAGACCAGGTCGGCAGAACACGCCGAACCGGTTCTTGCGGGACGCAGCAGCGGCAAAGATCCGTTCCCGATGGACGATCAGTTCAAAGAGTTCTGATCGCCGCGGGGTTGACAAAGAGCCGGCGCATGCCCCGTATGGGCCGGCTCGCTAACCGTTCCAGGTTCGCACGGGTTATCGAGGGCGTCTATGAAACTGAAATTATCGACAAAATTGTTCGGGATTGTCGCCGCACTCGCCCTGATTGGAGCAGGGGTCGCCGGCTCCGGGATCTGGTATCTTCATTCGCTTGGTGAGGAACTGACCACCGCGACCGAGAAGACGGCAGTCAAACTGGACTACGGAAATGCCGCGATAGGCCGGGTATGGGAAATGGTGGCTGCGGACCGCGAGATGTTTGTCGCCGCGTCGATCAAAGATAACGCAGCCCTCGAAGCGCGTGCACAACAGTGGGATAGCGCCTTCAAATGGATCAATATCGATATCGCGAAGGTGCAGCCTCTGCTGGTATCGGAGCAGAACAAAAAAGACCTGGCGACGCTGAGTGCGGCGGTGGTGGACTTCCAGAAGCTGTCCGCCGAGTATCAGCGCTTATGCCGGGAAAATAAGCTGGATCAGGTAGCCGTGCTTGTGCCGCAGGTGCAGGCCTTCGGGAGCACTGCCAGTGAAGCGCTGACCGACGTCAAGAATATGCAGCGAACGTTCCTTGCGGCGTCGCAGGTCAGAGCCGCATCGCTTCGTTCGCAGAGCCTGACCGCTGCCATCGTCATGACTTGCCTGCTGCTGGTGGTGGTGGTGGCGGCGGCGTTCGTGGTGTTGGGTATTAACAGGACGCTGGTGACATCCATCGACGAGTTGTCCGACGGCGCGGATCAGGTAGCTGCCGCGGCGAGTCAGGTCTCGTCTTCCAGCCAGTCGCTGGCGCAGGGTTCGTCCGAGCAGGCGGCATCGCTTGAGGAGACGTCTGCATCGAGCGAAGAGATTCACTCCATGGCCCGCAGGAACAGCGCAAACTCCCGCGATGCGGCCGAACTGGTGACGCAATCGCAGGAGAAGTTCGTTCATACGAACCGTTCGCTCGATCAGATGGTGGTCGCGATGAACGATATCAACACGCAGAGCGGCAAGATCTCGAAGATCATCAAGGTTATCGACGAAATCGCCTTCCAGACCAATATTCTGGCGCTGAACGCAGCGGTGGAAGCGGCGCGGGCAGGTGAAGCAGGTATGGGTTTCGCGGTTGTCGCCGATGAAGTGCGCAATCTGGCACAGCGATGCGCGCAGGCCGCGAAAGACACGGCGGAACTCATCGAAGAATCGATCGCGAAGTCCAATAGCGGGCAGACCACGGTGGATCAGGTGGCGACGGCGATCCGGACTATTACGGCGGAATCGGCGAAAGTCAAGACGCTGGTGGATGAAGTGAATCTCGGCAGCGACGAACAGGCGCGCGGCATCGATCAGATCGGAAAAGCGATCACGCAGATGGAGCAGGTGACGCAGAAGACCGCGGCCAACGCCGAGGAGAGCGCGTCGGCAGCGGAGCAGTTGACCGCGCAATCGGAAACGGTGAAGGAAATTGTGGCACGGCTCACGGAAATGGTGGGCGGCGGGGAAACGGCCGTAAGAACGACTGTCCGGCGCAGGACTTCCTTCGACCGGCGTCCGGCAGACTCCGGCGCGAGTCTCAAGTCTCTGGGGAAGGTAACCGCTCGCAGGACCAGACCGGCAGAGCGCGCCGAACCGGCTCTTGCGGGCCGCGGCGGCGGCAAAGATCCGTTTCCGATGGACGAGCAGTTCAAGGAATTCTAGTTTGTGAAAGGGAATGGTTGCCATGCATCCGCTCCGGCAATTCAGTGAGAAGCTTCTATGAATCGATTTACAATTTCAATCCGAATCTGGCTCTTGATCGGTATCGCGCTCACGGCGGGCGCGTGCTCATCCACCTTCCTGATTTTTCGCCTGAAGGCCGTCACCGCCAGCTATGAGGCCCTGCTCGATAACCTCCAGACGGAGGCTCGCGAGCAGGATTCCACCCGCCAGATGCAGGTCTCGTTCAAAAAAGAGGTGCAGGCCTGGAAAGATATTCTGATTCGCGGTTACGATCCGGATAAGCTTCAAAAGTACTCGGACGAGTTCCGCACTCAGGCTGGCAGCGTGAAAGCTACGGCGGCAGCGCTGAAAAAGGATGTCTCCGATTCGGAAATCCGCAGCCTCATTGAGCAGTTCGAACAGGCACACAGCGACCTCGGCGAGAAGTATGACGCTGGCCTGCAGGTCTTCGTTCAATCCAAAGGGCTGGATGTCAAAGGCGTCGACGGCATGGTGGCGGGGCAGGACCGCTCGCCCACCGATCTGATCGACAGGATCGTCGCACTGGCGGTTCAGCGCACGAACGCGCAACGCGCCTCACTGGCCAGTGCCGTTGCCAGTCAGATCTCGCAACTGACCGTGGTAATGATTCTGGCGTTCGGCTGCATCGGCCTGCTGGCAGCCTTCATCACGCGAAAAATATCGGGCGCTCTGCAGGAGGCCATTCACGAACTGAGCGATGGGGCCGACCAGGTGGCGGCCGCCGCCGGTCAGGTCTCCAGTTCCAGCCAGTCCCTGGCGCAGGGCTCTTCCGAGCAGGCGGCGTCGCTCGAAGAGACGTCCGCTTCGAGCGAGGAGATCAACTCCATGGCGCGAAAGAACAGCGAGAATTCCCTGGGCGCGGCGGAGCTGGTCAGGTTGTCGCAGGAGAAATTTCAGCAGACCAACCATTCTCTCGATCAGATGGTCAGGGCTATGGGAGAGATCAACGCCCAGAGCGGCAAGATTTCGAAGATCATCAAGGTGATCGACGAGATCGCCTTCCAGACGAATATTCTGGCGTTGAACGCGGCAGTGGAAGCGGCGCGCGCAGGTGAAGCGGGCATGGGCTTCGCCGTGGTGGCCGATGAAGTTCGCAATCTGGCGCAGCGTTGCGCGCAGGCCGCGAAAGATACGGCGGAAATGATCGAAGAATCGATTGCCCGCTCCAACGGCGGCCAGAGCACCGTGGATCAGGTAGCCGCTGCCATTCGAAATATCACCGCGGAATCGGCAAAGGTGAAGACGCTGGTGGATGAAGTCAATCTGGGCAGCGTGGAACAGGCGCGCGGAATCGAACAGATTGGCCGAGCGATCACGCAAATGGAGCAGGTGACTCAAAAGTCCGCGGCCAGCGCGGAAGAGAGCGCATCGGCGGCCGAAGAACTGAATGCGCAGTCGGAAACCATGAAGTTCGTCGTCATGCGATTGACGGATATGGTGGGCGGTGAAACGAAGTCCGGACGGCGACCGATCACGACACGCAATGCCCGGCGACGCGAACCGGCGCGCGCGCTGTCCGGCCGGAGCGACACCGCTTTCCATGCTGACGACGACTTCGGGGATTTCCGATGAGTCCTGTCTCAAGAACTTTTGCAATACAACCCGATCGGTCTCCGAGTTTCGGCGGACCGGTCAATCCACTCATGGTGATACTTTGCCCAATCCGGAAATAGAATCCCTCCTGCGGGAACGCATTGACGATCTTTCGACGCAGCTTCTGATGGCGGAGCCCGGCGATACATCCGGGTCCGGACTGGAGACGTTTCTGACGTCGCTGGCCCAGATCTCGGTCCAGGCCGGCGCCGCCGGCTATGGCGAAGCGGCGCGCGTTGCCGGCGATCTTGCCCTTACCTGCAAAGCCGGGCCGACGTGTCTTCAGGAAGGTTTGGTGCGCCTTCAGGAAGCGCTGACCGCGAGCGTCGCGCAGCCCGGTGCGGGTGCTTCAGGGGAGGAAGTTCCCCGGCCTGTGTCGCAGCCCGCCCCGACGCCCGGCGCGGCGCTGGCCGACGATCCCGAACTGGTCGCCGACTTTGTTCTCGAATCGCGCGAACATCTGACAACCATCGAGCAGCGCGTTCTCGTGCTGGAAAAAGAGCCGGATAACGCGGAAGCCATTAACGCGGTCTTTCGTGGCTTCCACACTATCAAAGGCCTCGCCGGTTTCCTTGAATTCGCACCCATCCAGGAGATCGCCCATGAGATCGAGACCGCGCTCAACCTGGTTCGCGAAGGAACGCTTGCCGTTACATCGAAAATCATCGATGTCATTCTCGAAGGCGTGGACTATCTGAACCGCTCGATCGCAAACATCGAAGCGGGCGCCAGATGCAGCCGAATGCCCGGGCACGACGGACTGATGAAACAAATCCTCGCGGTCATGGCGAGCGATCCCGAGGCCGATACCGCGAAGGGGCCAGCCCAGGACGGGCCGGAGCTTTGCGCCGAACCTGCTGCCAATGAGGCACTCCCGTCGGAGGTGGTCGTTTCGGCGGGTGTCGTTCCGGAGGTTGCGGAACCTGTAATCGCGCGCCAGGCAAACAAGAAGCAGTCGACGGCCGAAGCATCCTCGGTGCGCGTCGATACCGCGAAACTCGATTACCTGGTCGATATGGTGAGCGAGACGGTGATCGCGCAGTCTATGGTGCGGCACAACCGAACTCTGTCGGTGGCCGCCGATCCTATCCTCCTGCGGGACCTGACGCAGTTAGCCCGCCTCACCGCCGAGGTACAGAAGACGGCCATGGCGATGCGGATGGTTCCCATAGGCCAGCTGTTTCAGCGCGCCAATCGTCAGGTTCGCGACCTTTCGCGAAAGATCGGCAAGCAGGTGGAACTCGTCACCCGCGGCGAGGACACGGAACTCGACAAGAATATTGCCGAGGAACTTGCCGATCCGCTGATGCACATGGTGCGCAACTCGATCGACCACGGCGTCGAAACGCCGGAGGCCCGCCTGGCTTCGGGAAAAAGCCCCCTCGCCAAAATTACTCTGGCCGCTTATCATCGCGCCGGGCAGATCGTCATTGAAGTGTCCGACGACGGACGCGGTCTGGACTCCCGAAAGATTCTCGCCAAAGCCACCCAGAAGGGAATCGTCGAGGACGGCTCTCGTCTGAACGAATCCGAGATCTTCAAGCTGATACTCGAGCCCGGATTTTCGACCGCCGAAATCGTCAGCGACATTTCCGGACGCGGCGTCGGCATGGACGTGGTTCGGCGGCAGGTGGAAAAGCTGCGGGGCCGGATTGAAATCCAGTCGCAGCCGGGGATTGGTACTACTTTCCTGCTGAAGTTGCCGCTGACGATGGCGATCATCGACGGTCTTGTGGTCTCGATCGGCAGCCAGCGGTATATCGTGCCTCTTTATTCGGTAACGGAAATGTTTCGTCCCGCGCCCGATTCCATGTTTACAGTGCAGAACCGTCAGGAAATGGTGATGGTGCGGGAGCGTTTGCTGCCGATGCTGCGGCTCTACCAGCGCTTCAACATCGTTCCGCGAACGGAAGATCCGTGCGAGGCTCTGCTGATCGTCGCCGAGTGCGACGGCCGCCCGTTTTGCCTGCTGGTCGACGATCTGATCGGCAAACAGGAAGTGGTCATCAAGAGTCTGGGCGAGGGTCTGGGCAAGGTGGCGGGCATTGCAGGCGGCGCTATTCTGGGCGATGGCCGGGTGGGACTGATTCTGGATATGAGCGGATTGTGGAGCACGCATGCCGACAATTGAGTCGAATTCCTGCAGTCCGCTGAAGACCAGCGAATACGACAAGATCCGCAAGCTTGCTTACGACACTTTCGGCCTCGATCTTCGCACTGGCAAGGAGACGCTGGTATCCACTCGCCTGGCGAAACAAATCCGGCAATCCGGCCATCAGTCGTTCAACGACTATTACCAGCACGTTGTCGACGATTCCACCGGCAAAGCACTGGTCAACCTGATCGACGCCCTGACCACGAACCATACTTCGTTTTTTCGCGAACCGGCGCATTTCGATTTTATGCGGAAGACATTCCTGCCGGAATTCCGGCATCGCCGCGCGCTCGATATCTGGAGCGCCGCCTGTTCGAGCGGCGAGGAGCCATACACAATCGCCATGTGCCTCGCTGAAGAACTCGGTACCGAAACCGATGGCAAGGTCCATATTCTGGCCACCGATATTTCCACCCAGGTCCTCGCAAAAGCGAAGCAGGGTATGTACCGCGTCGACCGCTTCGACGGCGTCTCCGAAGCCCGGCTGCACAAGTTCTGGCTGCGCGGCGAGCGCGAGATGGAAGGCTGGTATCGCATCAAGAAAAGCATGCGCGCGCTCGTGGAGTTCGAGAGATTCAACCTTCTGGGGAAGGATCCCGACCCGGGTCAGTTTCAGCTCATCTTCTGCCGCAACGTCATGATCTATTTCGACAAGCCAACTCAGCTGCGAGTTGTCAGGCGACTGGCGGGCTGCCTCGAACCGGGCGGCTATCTGTTGACCGGGCACTCGGAGAGTCTTACGGGAATCGATCACGGGCTGGACTATGTGCAGCCGGCGGTCTACCGTAAACCCGGCAGCCGCGGACGGGAAGCAGGTAAGCCGTGACACTGGTGACCGTTGGAGTCGCCGATTGTAAAGTCAGCAACGCCGCGGAATCGGCACTGGCGACATACGCTCTGGGATCGTGCATCGCGCTTGCCATTTACGATCCGGTGGCGGCTGTGGGTGGTCTGTTGCATTTCATGTTGCCGGAGTCTTCGCTGAATCCTGGCAAAGCCAGCGAGAACCCTTATATGTTCGCCGATACCGGCATCCCTATGCTGTTTCACTCGGCTTACCGCTTAGGGGCCGAAAAGCGACGTCTCGTGGTGTGGGCGGCCGGCGGTGCTCAGGTCATGGATGACAGCGGCGTTTTCAACATCGGAAAGCGCAATAATCTGGCGCTGCGGAAAATCCTCTGGAAGGCGGGAGTCATGATACACGGAGAAGAAGTAGGCGGCACCACGGCCCGAACCGTCCGTCTGGAAGTGGGCACGGGGCGTTTCATGATCAGCGGGCCTGGCATGGAAACTCATCAGATGCTGGCGACGGCGGGCGGCAAAGGAAGAGCCTCATGAAACTCAACATTATGATTGTGGACGATTCGCCAGCCATGCGCACGTTCGTTCGCCGCGTGCTCGATCTGTCGGGCCTCGATATCGATACCTGTCTGCAGGCTTCCAACGGCGAAGAGGCGCTCGCGCTGCTCGGCCAGAGCTGGGTCGACGTGGTTCTTACCGACATCAACATGCCGGTTATGGATGGCGAGGAGTTGCTGCGCAGAATGTCCGAACATGAAGTGCTGCGCGCGATACCGGTAGTGGTGATATCGACGGACCATAGCGATTGCCGTATCCGCAGGATGCTCTCGCTCGGGGCGAAGGGCTACGTCACCAAGCCTTTTACTCCGGAGACTCTTCGTGAACAACTGGAACAAAGTTTAGGAGTGATGCATGCAACCGATTGAAGTACAGAGCGCTCTTGCCGCCGCCGTGGAAGAAGTTCTCGAAACGATGTGTTTCACGGGCGTGATGTCCAGTTCCGAGTCCGCCATTGCCGAACCAGCCGGGCTTGAACCAGCCGGGCTCGAACCAGTTGGGGTCGAACCCGTTGGGGTCGAACCAGTGGTGTGCGATTCTCTAATCGCGTCGCTGCGCTTTGAAGGAAATCTGTGCGGCGAATTTCGTCTGCGTATGCCGATGAAAGTCGCGCGCGTAGTCGGCTCCGGCTTTCTCGGTTTCGACGAAAGCGAAATCTCCGATTCACAGGCCGGCGAAGTTGTGTGCGAACTTGCGAATATGTTCTGCGGTTCGGCTCTGAGCCGGCTCGAAGCGGACACCATATTTCATCTCAGTCATCCCGAAATGGTGTGCGTGGACGCTGGTGTTCCGTTCGGTGGCGCGGGTTTCTGCCGCTGGTTTGAACTCGAAGAAGGAAATCTGGCCACCTCCCTGAACGTCCTGCAGGCTATATGAGTAAGATCCGGGTTCTGATCGTAGACGACTCCGCTATTGTGAGAAAGCTCCTGACCGAAGCTCTGTCGGGAGAGAGCGGTATAGAGGTGGTCGGCACGGCGCCGGACCCTTTCGTCGCGCGCGATAAGATCCTCTCGCTGAAACCCGACGTTCTGACTCTCGATATCGAGATGCCACGCATGGATGGGCTGACTTTTCTCAGAAAAATCATGCATTACCAGCCGATGCCCGTGGTCATCATCAGTTCGCTCGGCCAGGCCGGTTGTCAGGCTTCGCTGGAGGCGCTTCGGCTGGGCGCGGTCGAAGTGCTGGCCAAGCCCGGGGGCCCTTACTCGGTTGGCGAGTTGCGAATCGATCTGGCGGCCAGGATACGGGCAGCCGCGGCCGCGCGTATTCGCAATGCTTCGGCGCAGGCTTCCGCAGCGGCGGAGCCGTCGCCAGCTTTAGTCATGCCGGCGGCTCACACGTCCGCTACTGCACACCCCTCCATCATCGCGATCGGTGCGTCCACAGGTGGTACGGAGGCTATTGAGGCCGTACTCATGCGGCTCCCGGCGAATTGTCCCGGAATCGTCATCACCCAGCACATTCCCGCGGTCTTCTCGCTCGCCTTCGCCAATCGCCTGAACGATATCTGCCCTATGGAAGTCAGGGAGGCCAGAAACGGCGATAAAGTCGCTCCAGGGCTTGCACTGATCGCGCCGGGTAATTTTCACATGCTGCTGCGAAAATCCCCGGACGGGAACTACCATGTCACGGTACAGGATGGCCCGCGAATCTGCTATCAGAGGCCGTCGGTCGATGTATTATTCACCTCTGTGGCGGAGACTGCAGGCTCGCATGCGGTCGGCGCCCTGCTCACCGGTATGGGCTCGGACGGCGCCCGGGGGCTGCTGAAAATGAAAACCGCGGGGGCGCGAACCATCGCGCAGGACGAAGCCAGTTGCGTTGTGTTCGGCATGCCGAAGGAAGGCATCCGCCTGGGCGCGGCGGATCAGGTGACTCCGCTCAACCGCATTCCCGCCGCTATTATCGGGCAACTGGGTCAGATCGCCCGGACGCAGTAGCCAGTCGCCCGGCTCGCCTCTCAAGGAAACATAAAAAATGCCGATCAGGTTAGCTGAGGGGTAAACGTGTGCCTGAAGCAATGATCGAAAGGGCGAACCTGGCCGCCGCGGTCGAGCAGGCCGGCGATGGCATCGTCATCGCCGATGCCAGCGGATGCATCCGGTTTGTGAATGCGGCGTTTACCGCTATGACTGGATATACCGCCGAAGAAATCGTCGGGCGACCAACGAGAATACTGAAATCGGGCGTTCAGCCAGCGGAGTTCTATCAAACCCTCTGGCGCGCTATTCGCAGTGGCAGGCCCTGGCACGGCGAATTGGTGAACCGGCGCAAGGATGGAACTTACTACACGGAGGACATGCGTATCAATCCGGTCCTCGATCCTACGGGGAAGATCGTCAGTTATGTCGCCATCAAACGAGACGTAACCGGTGGGAGGTTCCCTGAAGAGACACAGGGATTTCTTGCCGCCATTGTCGAGAATTGCGATGACGCCGTCATCGCCTTCACTCCCGCGGGAACCATCCGCAGCTGGAACCGGGCTGCGGAGCGAATGCTGGGGCATTCCTCCGAATACGTGCTCGGACAACACGTCTCGCTGATTCTGGCGCCCGAACAATTGCATGCGCTGCCCGACTTCATCGGGCGGACATTACAGGGCGAGGTAGTCCCGCAGTTTGAAGTCCTCTTTCTCCACAAAGACGGGTGGCGGATCCCATTGTTTCTGATCGTATCGCCGGTCAGGAACGCTACCCTGGAGATAGTAGCGGTCTCGGCAATCTGTCGCGATAACGCGGAACGACGCGTGGCGGAACACGCTCAGGCGCTATTGGCATCGATTGTCGAATCGTCGTACGTGGCGATTCTCGGTATTGCGCCGGACATGACCATTGTGAGCTGGAATCACGGGGCCGAATCGCTGTTCGGTTATATGAAACAGGAAATGATTGGCGCCAGCGCTCTGGTTCTCGTCGCCCCCGACTATCGCGAGAGCATGTCCGGGACTCACACGGCAATCACGGAGGGATTCACGGTCAGTCCTTATGACACGGTGTGCCGGCGAAAAGATGGCCAGCGGATCGACGTCTCGGTTTCGGCCTCGCCGATCCGGAATGCCGCGGCCCAGGTGACGGGCGTCTCCGCCATCTACCGCGATATTGGCCCGCGCCTGCGCGCCGAGCGTGCGCTGCAGGACAGCGAGCGGCGATTTCGGGAGGTTTTTGAGCATGCCCCGTTCGGCGTCGCAGTGAGTCCGCAAGGCGAAGGGTGTTATATTCGCGTGAATTCGGCATTTTCACGCATGCTGGGCTACTCGGAAGCCGAACTCCTCACGATTTCCTGGGCAAGCCTGACGCACCCCGACGATCTGGAGGCTTCTCTCCGGATGGTGGAGCGATTGCAGCAAGAGCCGGACCGCTGCGTGGAGGCGGAAAAGCGTTACATCCACCGGTCCGGAGCCATTATCTGGGCGCGTATCAGAATCTCCTCGGTGCGGGATTCCAGCGGTCCCGCTTATTCGGTGATCCACGCAGAAGATATTACCGAGCGTAAGAAAGTGGAGCAGGCATTAACCGAAAGCGAAGACCGTTTCCGGGTCATGGCCGATAGTTGCCCCACGATGATGTGGGTGACGAACGCAGCCGGCGACGTTTCGTTTATCAACCGGTACTATCGTGAGTTTTGCGGACTGACACAGGAACACGTGGAGGGTAGCCAATGGCACTCGCTGGTTCATCCCGACGATAGGGCGGACTACCTCAGAGTGTTTCAGCGCGCTGTCCGCGAGCACACGCTTTTCCGGGCTGAAGCGCGCATCCGGCGGGCCGATGGCGAGTGGCGACTGCTCGGCTCGAACGCGGAGCCGCGTTTTTCGCCGGGCGGCGAGTACCTGGGTCATATCGGGCTGAGTTCGGATATTACAGAACGAAGGCTCGCGCAGCAGGCTCTCGAGAATAGCGAGGAGAAATTTCGCCAACTGGCCGAAAATATTCGCGAGGTCTTTTGGATCATGTCTCCCTCGGCTGGCGACATTCTCTATGTCAGTCCCGCCTACGAACACGTCTGGGGACGCACCACCATGAGTCTTTACCAGAACCCGATGTCGTGGACGGAAGTCATTCATCCGGAGGACGCAGAGCGGGCGCATTCGTCGTTTCTCCGGCAAATCGCGGGAGAGCTAAGCGACTCGGAGTACCGCATCAGAACGCCGGACGGGGAGGAGAAATGGATTCGCGACCGCGCCTTTCCCGTACGCGGGCAGGATGGGCAGATCATCAGAATTGTCGGCATTGCCGAGGAGATCACGGATCGGAAGCGCTACGAAACGGCTTTGATTCACGCCCGAGAAGAGGCCGACGCGGCCAGCCTGGCGAAGACCCGTTTTCTCGCCAACATGAGCCACGAAATCCGCACGCCCATGAACGGCGTCATCGGCATGATCCAGTTGCTGCTGGGAACCGGCCTGACGGATGAGCAACAGAGCTTCGCCAGCGTGGCGCAGGATAGCGGGCGAGCGCTGCTGGCGATCATTGACGACATTCTGGACCTTTCCAAGATTGAGTCTGGTAAGGTCGTTCTCGAAAAGCGCAGCTTCAGTCTGCGCGAGACCGTCGAGGCGGTTGCCCGGCTTCTGCGCATCCAGTCGGCAGCGAAAAAGCTGTGCGTCGAATGGAGCGTATCGCCGGAAGTTCCGCTTTCCGTGATTGGCGACTCTCACCGGCTGCGGCAGATTCTGACGAATCTCTCGTCGAACGCTCTGAAGTTTACCGAGAAGGGTGGTGTGACGCTGAACGCCGCACTGGAATCGAGCGGCGGCCGCACGTTAACCGTTCGCTTCAGCGTCGCCGATACCGGGATCGGCATCAGCCCGGACCAGGTGGCCCGGTTGTTCTCACCTTTTGTCCAGGCAGATGCCTCCACCACGCGAAAGTACGGCGGAACCGGGCTGGGGCTGGCCATTTGCAAAGAACTGAGCGGGATGATGGGGGGCAGCATCGGGGTCGAGAGCCAGGTGGGAAAGGGTTCTACGTTTTGGTTCACTGCCGTGTTTGACGTCGTTCCGGCCACGCCTCCGCCACCGGCCTGGCCGGTAAAAATCCAGCATCCCGATGACCGGGCGCGTATCGGCCACCGCATGCGAATCCTGGTGGCGGAAGATAACGCCGTCAATCGATATGTTGCGCTCGCACAATTACAGAAGCTGGGTTATCAGGCCGATTCCGTCAACAATGGCGCGGAGGCCGTGGAAGCTGTTCGGCAGGGACGTTACGACCTGGTTCTGATGGACTGTCAGATGCCGGAAATGGATGGTTTCGACGCCACCCGCATGATCCGCGCGTCCCGTCCGGATATTCCGATTGTTGCATTGACGGCAAATGCCATGACGGAGGATCGGGGTCGATGCCTCGCTGCGGGAATGAACGACTATCTTGCCAAACCGATGGAACTGGAATGCCTGGCCGACGTGCTTGGCCGATGGGCGGCGCTCATTCCGGAGCCGCCGGTGGCTCAGTCGCCTGTTCCCGAGGGCCGTGTGACTGCCCCGGAACAAGCGCATGTTTTCAACGTTGATGCTCTGCTCGCCCGGTTGCGGGGAGATCGCGAACTGGTCGGCATTATCCTCAGGGGATTCATGGCTGACGTTCCGTCGCAATTGCGCACGTTGAGTTCACGAATACAGGAATCCGACGCCCCGGGCGTGCAGTTGCAGGCGCATTCGCTCAAAGGAGCGGCGGCCACGGTTGCGGCGGAGGACTTGCAGGCGATCGGTTTCGCGCTCGAACGGTCCGCGAGGAGCGGGGAACTGAATCGTTGCGGCGAACTTCTGTCCCGCGCGATCGAAGAATTCGATCGCTTCAGCAAGACGGTGGTGCGCGAGGGATGGGTTACAGATTCGAATGAGAATGTCGTAGAGGAGAAGGTATGTTGACTAATCTCGATAACGGGGTCGGCGGGGAATTCCTGGCCGAATGTAGTGAAGAGCTGAATGCTCTCGAGGCAGCGCTGCTCGCTCTCGAGAATAAAGGGACGGAAGTGAATGAAGATCTGGCGAATTGCGCTCTGCGGCTGGCGCATTCCATCGGAGGCGCGGCTCACTTCCTCGAATTCGCAAAAATCGGCGATCTGGCGAACCAGACCGCGGATGTGCTGGCGCTGTTCTGCTCTCATAAGATGATTCCCACAAGGGCCAGAATCGACGTCCTGTTGCGTGCAACCGACCGGTTGCGCGATCTGATACAGGAACCTCGCATCAGCAACCAGGCCGACATCGTGGAACTCATGTCGGCGCTTGCCGGACTGCCGAAGGACTATCAGGCCTCCCCCGTCAGGAAAGCTGCGTCCGCGGCAGGCAACGGGCATTCCGTCCCGAGGCGCCTTCGCGTGCTTCTGGTCGAGGATGATTTTACCAGCCGCCTCGTTCTGCAGACATTCCTTTCCCGCTACGGCGACTGTCATGTTGCCGTGAACGGCCGCGAGGCAGTGGATGCGTGCCGCCTTGCCCTGGACAAGGGTCAGAATTACGATCTGATCTGCATGGACATCATGATGCCCGAAATGGATGGCCGCGAAGCCGTCCGGCAGATACGGACGATGGAAGAAACGTACGGGATCTTCTCAACCCGCGGTGCGAAAATCACGATGACGACGACTGTGGGCGAAATCAAGAAGGTTTTCCAGTGCTTCAAAGAGCTCTGCGACGGCTATCTGGTGAAGCCTATCGATCTGACCAGGCTGATGGAGTACATGGAGTCGTGGGATCTGATTAAGGGGTTGGGCAGCACGCGTCCGCAGGTAGCGAAATAGCCCGCCGGCCGTATTGCCGATTGCGTTGTGGTTTACCGGGTATTACCCTGAACCCGCCTGCTACGATAGCCTCTATATGCATGATCCCGGCGTCTTCCGCGCCAATCTGGACGCCATAGCCGCACGTCTCGCGACCCGCGGCCTCACGCTCCCCGTCGATGAATTTCGCGCCTTAGACCAGCGCCGCCGCGCCGCCATCACCGAGAGCGAGCAACTCCGCGCCGAACAAAACGCCATGTCGCGCGAAATCGCCGGCCTCCGCAAAGAAGGCGTCGATACCGCCGCCGCCCAGCAGCGCTCGCGCGAAATGAGCGACCGCATCGCCGAACTCGCCAAAGACGTCGAAACCGCCGATACCAGCTTCCGCGAAATGCTGGCGGGCATCCCCAACATCCCGCAGGAATCCGTCCCCGTGGGCAAATCGGCCGATGACAACGTCGAAATCCGCCGCGTCGGTACACCCACGCCGATGGATTTCGAGCCCAAGCCGCACTGGGATCTCGGCCCGGAACTCGGCATTCTCGATTTCGACCGCGCCGCCAAAATCACCGGCGCCCGCTTCGCCGTCTATTTCGGCCTCGGCGCCAAACTCGAGCGCGCCCTCATCAACTTCATGCTCGACGTGCACACCGAACATCACGGCTATACCGAAGTGCTGCCGCCCTTCATCGTGAACTCGGCCAGTCTCTATGGCACCGGCAATCTGCCCAAGTTCGGCGCCGACCTCTTCAAACTCGAAAACTCCGACTACTGGCTCATTCCCACCGCCGAGGTGCCGGTTACCAATCTTTATCGCGACGAAGTCCTGACCGGCGACAAGCTCCCCATTTGCCTCTGCGCCTACACCCCGTGTTTCCGCAGCGAAGCCGGTTCCTATGGGCGCGACGTGCGCGGCATTATCCGCCAGCACCAGTTTCAGAAGGTGGAACTGGTGAAGTTCACGCGGCCCGAACAGAGCTACGAAGAGCACGAAAAGCTCACGAACGACGCCGAGGATATTTTGCGCCGCCTCGGCCTGCCTTTCCGTACCGTCGTGCTCTGCACCGGCGACATGGGCGCCAACTCCGCCAAGACTTTCGATATCGAAGTCTGGCTCCCCGGCCAGAACAACTTTAAAGAGATCTCTTCCTGCTCGAATTACGAAGCGTTCCAGGCGCGCCGCGCCAACATCCGCTTCAGAAGCGGCAAAAAAGCCGAACTGGCCCACACCATCAACGGCAGCGGACTCGCCGTGGGCCGCACCTGGGTCGCGATCGTGGAAAACTACCAGCAGCGCGATGGCAGCGTCGTGGTGCCGGAGGCGCTCCGGCCCTACCTGAACGCCGAACGCATCACCGCTCAGGCGCAACTCACATAGCCTCGGGCATTCTCTCAGCCTCCCGCCGCGCCGTACACTAACAAACAGGTGTCTGCTTCCGCTTACGTCGCGCGTCTGATTCTGCTGGGCATGATCCTGGCCGTCAACGCTTTTTTCGCCGGGGCCGAAGTGGCCCTGCTTTCGGTTCGCGACTCCCGTCTGCGCCGCCTGGCAGAAGAAGGCCATTCGGGAGCCAAAGTCGCCCTCGCGCTCCTCGCCCAGCCCGAAAAACTACTCTCCGTCACTCAGATCGGCGTCACTCTCGCCAGTCTCGGTCTCGGCTGGGCTGGCGAAGACACTCTCTATAACCTGTTGCTGAACCTCTTCCACCCTGTGCTCACGCCGACGCTGGCCACCGCGATCCATGGCGGCTGTTTCGTAGTCGCTTTCTTAGTTATGACGTACTGCCACGTCACCATCGGCGAAGTAGTCCCCAAGAACCTCGCCATCGCGCGCGCCGACCGCATTGCCATCATCGTGGCGCCAGTCCTGATGGTTTTCTACCGCGTGGCCGCGCCCTTCGTCACCGTGATCGAGCGAACTTCGTCTCTGCTCACCCGCCTGGCGGGAGCCAAACCAAGCCATCGCGGCGGCGGACACTCCGCCGAAGAGCTCAAACTCATCGTCAGTTCCAGCCGCTTTTCCGGCGTTCTGCCTGAAGTGCAGGAGGATATGATCCATCGCGTCCTCGACCTGGAAGAGACTTCCGTGCGCGAGATCATGCGCCCGCGCCACGAAATTGTCTCCATCCCGGTCACGTCGTCGCTCGATGAAGTCCTCGCGGCGATGGTCGAAAGCCAGCATTCCCGTCTGCCGGTCTGGGAAGGCCAGCCCGAACACATGGCCGGAGTGGTCTATTTCAAGGATCTGACCCGGCTTTGGCACGACCGCCGGCAATCCATCCGCGACGGCTCCCCGGTTGCCCCCTTCTATCTCCGCCGCATCATCCGCAAGCCCCTCATTGTGCCGGAGACAAAATCCGTGCAGCAAATGCTCGCCGAATTTCAGGCCGGACATACCCACATGGCGCTGGTTGTCGATGAATTCGGCACCGTCGCCGGACTCGTCACCGTGGAAGACGTGATTGAGCAGGTCGTGGGCGAGATCACCGACGAATTCGATGTCGCCGGGGACACTCCGCGCGCACCTGCCAACACGTCCGATGAAGTGGAGCTCGAAGGCGCCACCACCATTCGCGATCTGGCGTCTATTTACGGCATTGAACTCCCTGTGAACGCCGGCTTCGAAACACTGGCAGGCTATCTGCTTTTCCGTTTCGGCCATATACCGGCGGCGGGAGAGGGCATCGAATTCGAAAACCGCCAGTTCACCGTCACGCAGATGGAACGCAACCGCATCGCTCAGGTCCGCATACGCGCCGTTGCTGCAAGCTGACCTGTCTCCCGGGAATACGGCCATTGTCGTGCAATCGCCTCGGGGTGACGCCAAATGCTGAGGCAGAGTAGTCCCGCTATGCCATTCGGAGGAGCCCCCGTTGTACGGATTTGACCCCAAAGCTGCACGCGTTACGTGGACCGCGGCCCTGACCCTGCTGCTTCTGGCTGCCATCTATGCTATTCGCACGACGCTGGTGATTTTTGCAGTCGCCGTACTTTTTGCCTATCTGCTTTATCCCCTGGTGGATCGGATCGGCCGCCGCTTCTCTCCAAAGAACCGCAGTCCGGCACTTGCTTTGACCTATCTCCTGGTCATCGGTCTGCTGACCGCCATCGGAATTGCGATTGGCTCGCAGGTTGCCGTCGAGGCGAGGCAGCTAATCGCACACCCTCCGGACGTCAGAGGGTTTTTCGCGCGGCTGAAACTGGCGTACCCGGTTCTGTCGCCGGAAATCTCCGCTGCCGAGATCCGCATCCGCGAGCAACTCGGTGGCCTCGCGTCCGCCGTTCCACGCTATGGCCTGCGGGTTCTTGCCGCCTCGACGAACTTGATCTATCTCGTGGTGATCCCGATTATTAGCTTCTTCATTCTGAAAGACGGGACCGAGTTCCGCGACAGCTTTGTCGCCATGCTTCCCACGGCTGTCAGCCGAGCCCGGGCACAGCGAACCATCGCAGCCATCCACGACCTCCTGCTGAAGTATATGCGCGCCCTGCTCCTGCTATGCTGCACCGTCCTGATCGTATTCAGCATAGTTTTGAGCGTGTTGGGGGTTCAGTACGCCTTATTGCTCTCATCCATCGCGTTCTTCTGCGAATTCATCCCTGTGATGGGTCCTCTGACCGCAATGTGTATCATCCTGGCGGTCACCGGACTGACCGGCTATCCCCACCTGCTGTGGATCGTCGCCTTTCTCGGGACTTTCCGCCTCGTGCAGGACTATGTGATTGTTCCTAAGCTGATGGGCGACGGCGTCCAGTTACACCCGATCTGGGTCATTTTCGGCGTCTTCGCCGGTGATCGGATTGGTGGAGTAGCCGGAGTGTTCCTCAGTGTTCCAGCTATTGCGCTGGCCCGCTTACTGGTCGCCGGGCTGGCTACGCGCTCAGAATAATAGATTTGTACTAAAAAGTACCAGTACTGGCCTGTCCGAGACGTAAACCTTGGTATATTGTCAGGGATCGCACAGTTGAATACCATTGACCATGAACGGCTGACCATGAACGGCGTAAGCATATCGGGGCAAAGGACGTGTGCACCAGGACAGGAACTCCCGATAGCGGTTATCAAAGCGCCGTTATCAGATAAGAGGAAATTGATGGCGAAGAGAAATTCCGGAACGGCGGCACGTGAAGGCTCTCCACTCGATGCAAGGCTCAGCGACTACGCGTCGATTACACGAATATCAGCCACCGCGAGGACGCTCTATCGCCGCACCGGCAACTGGCCGGTTTATGCCGCAGCCACGGGTTCCGCGCTTGCGATGGCTACCGGAGCATCTGCCAGCATCATTACTTCCGGTATTGTTTCAGGAATTTACCCGAGCGGCGTATCGGTGAATCCTGGCGGACCCAATACCCAGTTGGGCCTGATTCCCGGCCTCTCGGTTAAAATCCATGCCCTTTCGAGCGCAGCGGGGCCAGTTGTGCAACTCCAGCTGCAAGCCAGTCACGCCGGTCCTGCTCAGGAGAATATTTTCTTCTCGCAATTCTCGGACATGGCGAAAAACTTCGGCTTCGAATCGCCAATTGCGCCCGGCCTCCTGCCTGGCAGCGGCGTCGGACACACGGAAAATGTGCAGGCTTTTTTCACCGGCAACCTTTACGGCAATTTCGTCGCGGGAAGGCCCGGCTTTGTCGGACTGTCCTTCTCGACCGGTCACGGCAACACCGACTATGGCTGGATCGAGCTGCAGTTCGACAATAATAAGTCAGGAATTCCGTACTATCTGGAGGCATTGGCCTTCGGCATCGACACCAACCCCGGGCAGACGCCCGGAACGCTTCTGGCGGGTGAGATCGACAACGGATTCATACCGGAACCGAGCACGCTCTCTCTGGCGATTCTGGCGTCCGGAGCGGCCGGGGTCATGGCCTTGAGACGCCGTCGCAAACAAGCGGCCAGCGCAGCGCCTGTTCTGTAACTCTCGAGGTTAAATGAAAAAGGTCTGTGATTCTGAAAGGAATCACAGACCTTCGCCTTGAAACTGTACTATTCCGGGAGCGAAGTCTACTGATCGCCATCCAGCAGGCTGCCCCAAACAGCGGAGTCGGCGTAAATCCCTGAGCTACCCCAGACGGCTGAGCTACCCCAGACGGCTGAGCTACCCCAGACGGCCGAGCTACCCCAAACTGCTGAGCTACCCCAGACTGCTGAGCTACCCCAAACTGCCGAGCTGCCCCAAACCGCTGAGCTACCCCAAACTGCCGAGCTGCCCCAAACCGCTGAGCTACCCCAGACGGCCGAACTGCCCCAGACTGCGGAACTGCCCCAAACTGCTGAGCTACCCCAAACTGCCGAGCTGCCCCAGACTGCGGAACTGCCAGCTGACCAGACAGAAGAGCCCCACACCGCGGAAGAACCCCAAACTGCGGAACTGCCCCAAACCGCACTGCTGCCCCAGACAGCCGACAGGTCGTTTACGATTGTTACGATCGCATCGCCGTTAGCGTCGAGTGTTCCGTTCACAACCGCGATCGGTGAGGCGGCGTTCATACCGGCCGGCAGAGTGGCTGTGCTGGCGATAGCCGCATCCAAATCCAGATAGCCGGCGCCGACTGTGAAAACGTCGTACTGAATGTTAAACGTCTGCCCAGTCGTTGAGTCGGTAATCACCGAAGCCTGCGGGAAATTTTTTGTGGCCGTCAGCATCAGCCGGGCCTTCACCTGATCGGGTGTCAGGCTGGCGTTGGAGGGCGTGCTGAGAAGCGATGCAACGGCACCGCTGACCGCTGCGGTCGCCATGCTGGTCCCGCTGAGGACGAAGTAGCTGCTGGCCTGGCCAGCGGGCGATTTGATATAGGACGCCAGCGGCGCGACGTTCTGCGACTGTTCCAGTTCCAGCGTGTCGCCGGGGACATTCAGCGAGAAGATGAGATTGCCAGGAGCGACCAGATCGGGCTTGACGACGGAATCGCCCATCGTCGGACCCTTCGAGCTATAAGTCGTCATCAGGTCGTCGGCACGTGACGCCGTGCCTTCCGTGTTCATCGCGCCCACGGTTATGGCCAGCGGATCGTTGCCGGGAACTTCGATTGTTCCGTAGCCATTCGTGATGGCGCCGGGTTCCGGGCGGCCACCGTTGCCAGCCGCCACCACAACGGTGATTCCCGCTGCCCAGGCCTGTTCCACTGCCTGGTCCAGCGGATCGACCGTGTAGCTCTCAAAAGCCGGCCGGCCGACGGAAAGATTGATGACTTTGATGTTGAAATTGTTCTTCAGCTGAATCGCCGCCTGAATCGCCTGAATGACTTCGGCGTCGTTCGAGATGCCGTTTTGATCGATGACTTTCAGATTGATGAGATGGGCAGACGGTGCAATACCGTGAATGTCATTGGAGTAAGCGGCGCCGTAGCTGTTGGTGCCATCGCCGGCGATGATGCCCGCAACGTGCGTCCCATGTCCGTAGAGATCGTTGGTAGTCGTTTCATACGGGATAAAGCTCTGCGAGTACGAAACACGCGCGGTCAGATTGTTCGGTCTGCCGGAAAGCCCGTTTCCCATGAGATCCATATTCGTGCCGTTGATCCCGCTATCGATCACCGCGACGCCAATACCGCTTCCAAAAGTCCCGTTGACCGCGGTGCCGTTATACGGCGCCGACACGGGCTGAATGGTCTCCGGCAGGTAGTCGTAAACCAGGCTGCCGCTGCCAACCATCACGTGGTTGATGGAAACGTGACTAACCGCCGGGTCGTTGCTTAGCGCGATGGCGGCGGAAGCCGTTGTCTGCACAACGAGCGCGCTCGGCAGGGACGTCAGATTAACGACCCCAAGCATATTCGCCGGAGCCGGAGTCTGCGCGGCATTGAGGCTTACGATGACCTGGACTACGGTATTTCCGCTCAACGAATTCAAATCTGGTGCAACTGTGCCAGCGAACAAGGCTGCACCGGCCAGAAACAGGCCCAGTGTTGCTTTTGACAATAACCGTAATTGGGTCGACATTACCATCACCTGTCTATATCTTAAGCAAACTGTGGGCCATCGCACAAAACAATTCAATCGCTAGGTTCTAGTACCATTTCCACCGCCGAGTCCGACGCGAATGTGACCAAATGGCACTTTTAATTACAATTGTGTCACCTGTCCCGGATAGGGCTTTTCCTGGAACGTAGTGAAAAGCCTGACTCCACCGTGCTAACTATAGGAGTATCCCTAAATTGTAACAGGTTAACAGGGTGCCTTCAAGTACTTCCGCGCCCCTCCCAACATCTGGCTCCGGAGGACCGGAAAGAGGGCCGAAGTGACAGGATGGCCACCCATGGAGCCCATTCTCGCGAGTTCGGACTGATGCTGTGCCCACGGGTTTGTGCGTCGGTTTTTCATAGTAAGGATGAGAAATTGGTACTGCATGGCCGTCGGTAAACAAAGGGGGCCCCTGACTGATGAACACCTTCAGTGTGGGGCTGGCAATACCGTTGCGTGCGGAATCGGCGCTGGCGTGGCATTCACCGTGCCAGTTGCCCCCGAAGCCGGAGTGGCCGCAGTTACGCGAGTGTTTACATGTGGCGCCGTCTGAGCGGTCGCTGGTCGCGCCGACGCCGGGGATCTGCCCTTCGCCAGTGACGCGAGCGCCTTGTTTTTCGCCGCATCCGAAATACGTATGTTGTTGCGAACACTGGTGGCTCCGCTCGCTTTGGCCATTCGCGTCATGGCGCCCTTATGCTGCATGACGTTGGTGGTGCCTTCCAGTGTGGCGACGCCCTTGACCACCGAAACGGTGAAGTGGTCGCTGTTCATTTTCGATTTGATCAGTTTGTTTTTAATGGTGCGTTCAATCTGGGTGTCCGCTGGGGTCTTCGGCTGCGTCAGGGCTTTTGACTGTTTCACCGCACTCGCCTGGGCAACTGCTGCGGCCGGCTGAATCTGTCCCGCGAGGGCGATCAGAAGCAGCGCACACATCAACCTGCTTATCACAAATGCCAGCCTACTCCTTTGCGGAAGGAAATGATATTACCCCTTTTCCCGAAGGTGGTATAGTACTTCCAGGTAGCTGATTACAAAGCGGTCGTCTGTCTCGCTGTATCTAGATGGATGGTTTCGGCGCGATTCAGATGTTCGTGCATGTGGCGGCGCGCGGCCTCCGGGTCGCCCGCCCGAATAGCCTCGACAATACCGGAATGCGAGGCGATTGCGTTCGAGTAATCATGGATTGACCAGCTGACGGCGAAGCTGTCGGTCATGGTACGGTGCAGCGGGACGAACATGCGCAGGCAAACCCTGTTGCCCGCCATTTCCCAGATCAGGCGGTGGAAAAGCTGGTCGCAGGAAGCCACGTCTGCCAGCGAGCCGGATTCGAAATGCCGCTTCATATCGGCCACCGATTCCTCCAGTTGCAGGAGCTCGTCCTCGGTATGGCGCCGGGCGGCCCTGGCAGCCAGCTCTGGTTCGAAGATTCGCCTCGCCTCGTACAACTCGCTGAAAGTAATGCCATCCACCAGCAGCAGGAAGTCGAGCGGCGCGCGCAGGGTCGAAGAGGCATCCTGAGTCAGGTAGGTTCCATCGCCCACCCGCTGCCGAACAACTCCCATCACCTCCAGGGCTTTCAGCGCCTGACGCACCGACGCGCGATTGACGCTGAACCGCTTGGCCAGATCGCGCTCCGGCGGTAACTTAGCTCCAGGATGGAGTGAGCCATCGGCAATCATCTGCCGAAGCCCGGCGACCAGCGTGGTAGTGAGATCGCGTTGTTTCGGCGCGGCCGGAGTGCGTGCAGGCATGACAATATTCTACCGGGAAGCGCCGCCTGCGCAGGCAGCACGTGGCCCGACAGATCGAGACTAGCAAAAACACGAGTCGGGCGGGGAGGCGAACTGCGCCAGAGAACGCTATGCCCGGGTGCGCACACGCAGCACCAGATACCATACGATCAGCACGTTGATCAGTGTGACTACCGCCTTTGTCATCGTCAAATGCCGGGCGAGCTCATAGATTTCAAGCGGTATGAATCCACCGGTCGTCACCAGAGTGAAATATTCCGCCCAGCGCTTACGCAACAGTAGTCCAATCCCTTCGGTTGCAAACAGTCCCGCATAAACGAAGGTGCCTATGCTCAGTTCCTTCAACTGTTTGGGTGTGACGCGGAAGACCCTGGTGAGCGCTCCGTGAACGAAGCGATTGTCGGGGTCAAACCGCAGAACCCGGGTCCATTGGATCACTGTGTCGGCCACATCCTTGTGCAGCAGCCGAATGGCCCCGATCCCGGCCACGATAAGCAGCACGGCCTTCAGGAGCTTGAACACCCCGATGAGAATCAGAACCGCCGACGACGATCGGGCGGGTGGTCCCGATCGCTTCCCGGCAGCCGATCTGCGGAAAGCAGTCTGACGCGCCACGGTCCTATGTTATCGGGCTCAAAAGTGCGCATTGAGCCAGCCGCCGCCAGGGTTGGTCGCAGAAGGGCCGGAAACCCTGTTACGCTCTGAATAGATGACAAGCGAAAACGCGAATACGCACCCGGCTATCGAGCAATGCATGGTTGAACTGAAGGCGATCATCCCGCCCCAGGATCATCCCGCCCTCGAATCCAGAATGCACGCCCTGCTCAACGATCCCGATGCCGACGACAACGATGTGATCGCCATTCTGCGCCAGGAATTCGATCCCGAAAACGTATAACTCCGATGCCGCCGATAGTGCTGGTCGTCGCGAGCGTCTTCCTCCTGCTGCTGGTGTTGCATGACGCCTTTGAAGTCATGCTGCTGCCCCGCCGGGTGAAGAGCCGTTTGCGCATTGTGCGCCTGTTTTTCCGCTTTACCTGGCTCATGTGGTCGAAAATAGCGCGTCGTATCGCTTCGGAGGAACGCCGTCACAACTACCTGAGCTTGTACGGCCCCATTTCGATGCTCTGGCTCCTGATGGTCTGGGCCAGCGGTCTGATCATGGGCTTCGGAACGCTTTACTGGGCGATCAATCCGGGCGAGGATGCGCGCTTCTCGTGGCCCAGCCAGCTCTATTTCAGCGGCGTCACATTCTTCACCCTGGGCTACGGCGATCTCGTCCCGCACACGCACGCCGCCAAATTTCTGGTCGTGCTGGAGGCGGGCACGGGACTTGGATTCATCGCCATCGTGATCGGTTATCTGCCCGTCCTTTATCAGCTATTCGCGCGGCGCGAGGCCAAAGTCATCATGCTGGATGCCGTGGCCGGGTCGCCGCCCGCCGCTTTGACGCTGCTGATACGCCATGCCGATGGACAAAGCCTGCCGGATCTCGACACGCTCTTCCAGGAGTGGCAGCAATGGTGCGCCGAGCTCATGGAGAGCCAGCTTTCCTATCCCATGCTGGCGTTCTACCGATCACAGCACGACAATCAATCCTGGCTCGCCACGCTCACCACCATCATGGATTCCTGCGCGCTGGTGATGGTGGGGTTTAAAGGCGTGCCGACGTTTCGTGCGCGGCTGGCCTTTTCCACCGCTCGTCAGGCCGTTGTCGAAATGGGCCGCGTCTTTCATGTAGGCGTTGCGGTAAACGACGAAGATCGCTTACCCACCGAAAAATTCGAGCGGCTGCGCCTCGAATTAGGTCTCGCGGGCCTCGAATTCGCCGATGCCGACGCCGATGCGCAACAGAAACTGGCCGCCTTCCGCCAGACCTACGAGCCGTTTCTGAGCGCGCTGGCGCACTACCTGGTTCTGTCGCTGCCGGACTGGCTACCTTCGGGCAGCGGTCTCGATAACTGGCAGAATAATCCTCGTGGAAAATCCGCGAAACAGTTGATCGATTCGGTAACGGCCAAGCCGGAATAGCTTATTCCAGCACAGCTTCAATCAGCCTCGGGCCAGGCTCACGCATAGCCGCGCCGAAAGCGCGAATGAATTCGTCCGCCGTGGTTGCCCGCGTGGCGTATACGCCAAAACCTTCCGAGATCCGGACCCAATCGGGCGTCGGGTGGGAGAGATCCAGCATCCGATCGGCCAGCGGACCCACCGCTCCCGCGCCCGTCCGCCGCATCTCGATATCGAGTATGCGGTATCTCCGGTTTGCCAGGATTACTACCGTCACATCCAGCCGTTCTCGGGCCATGGTCCACAGCGATTGCAGCGTGTACATCGCGCTGCCGTCGGCTTCGAGCGCAATGACTTTGCGTCCAGGACAGGCAAGTGCAGCGCCCGCGGCTACAGGCAGCCCCTGGCCAATGGACCCGCCGGTGACAGGCAGGTAATCGTGCGCGGCGGCGCAGCCAAGGTGCGGGAAGATCTGTTCGCTGGACGAAATGCTCTCATCGGAAATGATGACGTCTTCCGGCATGAGCGCCCCAATCGTTCTTCCGATGGCCGCGGCGGTCAGCGTTTCGCCCGCGGGCAGCGTCGGTCGTGCGCAAACTGTTTCTATGGCCTCCTTTGGCGCGTCTGTTTCGTCTGCAAGCCATTCGAGATCGGCCGCGCTATCGAGTGTGTCGAAGGCGCAATCGGGTGGCGCCAGCGTGGAGCGCAGACCTGGATAGCCGAAGAATGAGACCGGCGGTTTCGCTTCCACCAGGATCAGCCGCTCGAAACCTGCCAGCAACTCCTGCGCCGCTTCCGGAAAGTACGGAATGCGTTCCGCTGGCGGGACGCCTGCGCCGCGAGCCATGCGACCGGCATTGCGATTGGCGAAGATTCGCACGCCGGTGGCAGCGCGCAGGCGGCTGGCAGCGCGCAGTCCGCGCGTATGCAGCGCCGCTCCGCTCAGCAAAATTCCGACCGGCCGGCCCGAACGCAGTGTTTGTGCCAGCGCGCGAATGTGCGCGCCGTCTGCCCGTGGATTCGAGGGCTGAAGAACACGCCCGCCGGGTTCGCCGGCTTCACTCCAGGAATAATCCGCCGGTACGATCAGGGTCGCCACTTTCCCTGGTGGCCCAATCGCCGCGGCCACCGCTGCCGACGCCGTTTCGCCCATCGCCGTAGCGCGCTCAAGCGTCTTTACCCAGCCTGAGACAGGACGCGCGAAGCCTTCAATATCAGCGGTGAGCGGCGCGTCGTGTCCCAAATGCTGCGTGGAATGTTCGCCAACTATATTGACCACCGGAGAGAATGCTTTGCGCGCATTATGAAAATTCGAAAGCGCGTTGGCGAGGCCAGGACCCAGATGCAACAAAGTAGCCGCCGGCTTTCCCGTCATGCGCGCGTAACCGTCCGCCGCGCCCGAACACACACCCTCGAACAGGCAGAGCACGCCGCGCATGCCCGGCACACGATCCAGCGCGGAGACGAACTGCATCTCCGAAGTGCCCGGATTCATCAGGCACAGATTCACTTCGTTGGCCAGCAGGGTTCTCAGCAGACACTCGGCGCCGTTCATTTGGTGTCTCTTCATCAAATCACACAAACATTTTTTGCGTCTTCGGGAATAAACGGGGCCATGCTCCGGTATCGCAGGCAGGAGCATATTTTGAAACGCAAAATCATTCACGATCACCAGAACGACGGCATCGATCACCAGAACGACGGTATCGATCGCCGCGGCTTCCTCGAATGCATGGCCTGGGCCGGTTCTGGCGTGGCCTGGACACTCGGCGCGGGCATCGCCAGTTCGCGCGCCTTTGGTCAGCAGCCCGTGGCCAGCGACGCAGGTGGCTTCAGCTTCGTCCAGATCAGTGACAGCCATATGGGCTTCAACAAGCCGGCGAATCCCGACGTCACCGCAACACTGCGCGCCGCCGTGGACAAGATTAACGCGCTGCCGCGCATTCCGGACTTCATCGTACACACAGGCGACCTCACGCACACTTCGAAACCGGAGGAGTTCGACACCCTGGATCAGGTGATGCTCGGCGCGAAGGCGAAGCAGGTCTTCTATGTTCCCGGCGAGCATGACAATTCGGTTGATGATGGCAAACTCTACCTGGAATGCTACGGCAAGGGCACGAAGGGCCAGGGCTGGTACAGTTTCGATCACAAAGGCGTACACTTCGTCGGCCTGGTCAACTCCGCCGCGCTCGAAGGCATGGGCAAACTCGGAACCGATCAGCTCAAATGGCTAGCCGCGGATCTGGCTGGCCGATCTTCCAGCACGCCGCTGGTGTTGTTCGCGCATCTCCCGCTCTGGACGGTGTATCCGGATTGGGGCTGGGGTACGCAGGATAGCGAACAGGCGCTGAGCTACGTAAAGCGCTTCGGTTCTGTGACCGTGCTGAACGGGCATATCCATCAGGTCATGCAAAAGGTGGAAGGCAACGTCGCGTTTCACACCGCGATGTCGACTGCGTTTCCGCAGCCGGCGCCCGGCAGCGCGCCCGCGCCAGGCCCGATGAAAGTGCCGTCCGAACAACTCCGCAGCGTGCTGGGGGTCCGCGACGTTACATTCATTCAGCAGGGGCAAAGTCTCGCCGTCATCGATACGCCGCTTGCGGCGGCGGTGGGAAATGATAAGCCGCTCGCGGCTGGGGCGGGGAATTGATGCGTCCAGCCATGGCAGTCGTTGCCCCGCTTTTGGTTGCATCTTTCGCAATATCGCCGCCCGCAGACAGTGGAAAGCGGTTGTTCGACCGGCGATGCGGTGGTTGTCATTCGCCCGATCGCCCCATGGAAGGTCCGCCGCTGCGCAATGTCTATGGCCGCCGCGCGGCATCCGTGCCGGATTTCCAGTATTCCGAAGCGCTGAAAAACTCGAAGCTGACCTGGAACGAGGATGTTCTCGACAAATGGCTGACCGACACCGCAGCGCTTGTGCCCGATAACGACATGAGCTTCCGCGTCCCGAACCGCGATGAACGGCGCGACATCATTGCGTACCTGAAGACCCTGTCGCGTGGGACAATGTCGTCTGCCGGCGGACCGCCATGAGTTACTCAGACGCCAACAAGCACGAGCTTTTTGAACAAATCATTGTCCCGCATCTGAACGCCGCTTACAACCTGGCGCGCTGGCTGACCCGCAACCCGCACGATGCCGAGGATCTGGTGCAGGAAGCGTATCTGCGGGCATTCCGCTTCTTCGATGGCTTTCACGGCGGCGACGGCAGGGCCTGGCTGCTCTCCGTGGTGCGCAACACCTGCCTCACGTGGCTTTCAGGAAAATCGGGTGGCGCGTCCACCCCCATCGAGTTTAATGAACAGAAGCACAGCAACGCTGCCGCACCCGTGGATGCCGAGAACGCTATGATCCGCGATTCCGGAATCGATTCCCTCCGCGATTGCGTCGAGACACTGCCTGTCGAGTATCGCGAAATCGTCGTGCTGCGCGAACTCGAAGAACTGTCCTATCGGCAGATCTCCGAAATCGCGGGAATACCCATTGGTACCGTGATGTCCCGCCTCTCGCGAGGACGCCAGCGCTTGCTCGATTGCATGGAGGCCAAAGCATGACGTGCAAATCGGCGCTTTTGCTGATTGAGCCTTTTATCGATGGAGAACTGGATGCCGTGCAGTCTGCGGAACTGCAACGGCATCTGGACGAATGCCCGGCGTGTGCGGCTGCGCACCAGCGGCTTGCCCGTCTTTCAACCGACCTGCGCACACTGGCTCCGCGCTACGCCGCCCCGGATCATCTTCGCAACCGCGTCATGCATAGCGTCGGTCGTCGGCCGGTCGAAATCCCGCGCCGCCGCGGCATTGCGTCGTGGGCCATCGCCGCTACAGTGCTTCTCGCAGTCTCGGCGGGCTGGAACGCCCTGCTGCTTCGCCCACAGCGAAATGCCGGAGACGCAGTCTCACAGCAGATAGTCTCCAGCCACATTCGTTCGCTGATTGGCGACCACCTGCTCGATGTCCCATCTACCGATCGGCACAACGTCAAACCGTGGTTCAACGGACGGCTCGATTACGCTCCGGATGTGAAGGATTTCGCGGCTGAGGGCTTTGTGCTCATCGGAGGCCGGGTCGATTACCTCGATCGCAGGACGGTCGCGGCGCTCGTCTACAAACGCAGCCAGCACGTCATCAATCTGTTTGTTTGGCCATCCTCTACGAAAGTGGAAACGCCTGCGGATGTCAGCGGCTACAATCTGGTAGCCTGGAATCGGGCGGGGATGGAGTATTGCGCGGTCTCGGATCTGAACGAATCGGAACTACGCCAATTCGCGGATCTCTACGCGCATTGAACCGACTTCCTTTGAGGGCGGTTATTACTGAAACGTGACCAGGCTGGACGAATCAGCACACCATCGACCGCGTTGATGACGAAGTGGCCGTCGGACGGGATGGTTCCCTGCAGCAGCAGGTTTGCACCCGCAATTGTGCCCGCGTGGTGGGGAAGAGGGATCGCGGACATCGCCTGCAATGCCGTGGGATCCCGAAGATCGGCCGAGAATGATGGTCCTCGCCACTGAGAACAGCGCGGTGAATATCCCAATCACTTACTCGGCCCGGCCGCCTGCGCTCTTCCATAGAACGCACTGCCTGCTCAGCGCTGGCTTACCGGTGGAACCGGGCCTGGCGGCGCAGCCACTATCGGCGGCGGTCCCTTCTGACTTGCCGGCAGCGGCCTCGAAGCGATGTTGCCGTTCGTCGTGCCCATGGACCATTGGATCGCTTCCATGTACATTCGTTGCACGTTGGGATTGTCCCATCCTTCGAGCGACTGCCCAAAGGAACCGTAGAAAACCCGTCCCTTGCCATATTGTTTGGCCCAGGCTACGGGAAAGTCTCTGTCCGTTCCGGTGTAACTGTGTTGCGGCGGCAGTTGCGAAACATCCATTCGCAGAGCACACGAACCTTGCGGCGATCGAAACGCGTCACCATGTAGTATTCGTCGTCGTGCGTGAATTCGGCGGGAAAATGCTTGGTGGCCGGGAAGTCCGGGGCTTCATTGACGATGTGCCCCATAGCTAAATCGCCACTCCAGGGATGGCCGGCGAAGTAGCCGCCGAGCAGGTCCGTGAATTCCGGCCACGCCCCGGAGAACGCCGTCAGCGCACCGTGCGCCGCCACAAACCCCTTCCCTTTGTCTCTGACGAAGGCCAGCAGATCCGCCTTCTGCCGATCGCTCAGATTAATGTTCCGGTGCCCCATGAAGAAGATGCCATCGGCGTCATCCAGTGTTAGCTGGCCCGCAATAGTTGGTGGCCCGTTAATAATCATGTCGGAGTCGGAACGTATGTATGTGTCCCATAGGCCCGATTCGTAGCCGATGCGTTCAATGACGGACATGGCATGCGAAACCGCGCCGTGAGGTAACACCGCGCTCCGGTTGTCTCCCCACGCGATAAGCACCTTCCTCGTATGCGGCGGCGTTTCCGGCCAGCCGTCGGTGGAAACATTCGGAACGTTGGGTGGACCGCCGGGCGCCCCGGCGGCAGGGAGCTGAGCGAGCAGCGGCATGGCGAGCGACTGCGGAACGGCGCGCCGCGTGAGCTTCGAGAAAGTCATGTCCCTCCACGTGAACCGGGCGATTTCCAACTGCGCCGCATCATCCGTTTAAGCGTAGAGCCAGAGGATGGATTTGGAGGCGCGAGTCGGGATCGAACCGACGAATAAGGGTTTTGCAGACCTGTACATTTCGTTTAGATTCAGTATCTTAGTCGCGACCGTCCGCTTGGCGTCCGCTTTTGCGTTTCGGAACCGCGACGGAAGGTTGTCTCCTGTTTTGTCATCCGCGAGCACGTTCTTACACCGCTCGAAGCTTACGTCGATTCTGAGCTGCGTCGTACTTCTCCATTGCTTCCCGCTGACTTTCGGAGGATGGGTGAACGTACCGCGATATGGTCCGTAGGTTTGAATGGCCAAGGATCGCTGCAAGGGTTGGCAGGCTGGCTCCAGATTCAATCATGCGGGTGGCGAAGGTATGGCGCAGATCATAAAGAACGAACGACACTTCAGATTCACGGCAAACGCGGTCGTGAGGCGCCTGGAGCTTGGAGATCGGCCGCCCTGGCTTCCGGTCGGAAGGAAAGCCCAATCCGAGTCTCCTGAATCAAGGCGCGGACGCAAAATGGCAATGCTCTCGTCCGTCAGGTTCAGTGTGCGGCGTGCTGCCTTGGTCTTCCCGGCAACGATCAGCATTTGGTGCTTGTCGAGGTGCACGTGCTGTTTCTTCAGGACCATCAACTCTTCGGGACGGCAGCCCTGCTGAAGCATCATTCTGCCAAGATCATACAGGTTCCTGCGGCCCTGCCGGTCTTTCACATCCCTGGCCCGGTCGAAATACGCCTTCTCCTCCTCAGGTGCCAAAACATGCTCGCGCGTGGCGTCCTTGTCCGATGGGATGGACACTTCACGCACGGGATTATGCACCTTTTGGACCCATTTCTGCTTCTGTGCGTACTGGAAGAACAGCGACAGTGCATGCAGATCATGGCGCAGGGTGATTTCCTTCACCCGTGTTACGTTCAGTCGCCAGTCCTTATAACTTTCAATTTCGCTCGCGCCAATTGTGCCCACGTATTCCGCCTGAAAATGCACGTTTAGGGACACAAAGAAAACGCGGATGCGCCGCCAGGTCCCCGGAGTCGAACGGTATTCAACCATTTCAGCCCAACGCAGGAACTCGGCAGCGGCGTCAACGAACGGCTTTTCGGGGCATTCAGGCGGAGCCAGGCGAGACGCGATCGCTCCCGCTCTCGCGGCCTTCGCTACCCTCTCCGCGTTTCTCCGCTCGCGTTCGTTTGCCACCAAGCCGGTGTTGCCGGTGTACTCCCGGCCCTTGTACTTGAATCGGTAATGCCAGTTGCCTTCTCTGGAGCGCAGCATGCCGTGGAGTTCCTTCCTTGCGGGATTCGAGCCAAGCTTGAACGTCTAATTCAGGATACGCGATTCTGCGCGGCCCCAGCCGAACAAATGCGGGTCCGGTGGACTTGGCGCGATATCGCGCTAGAGTTTCGACAGAAAGAGACGTTATCGAAGAGAGTTGCGCCGGCGTAAGCAGAACCGTGCGTGCCACTTCAATGCTGGTCGCGAATGTGTTCGGCATCGGTTTGCATCCATGTTTTGTGCTGTTGAGTGATTGTGCGCGAAGCCGCGCTTGCTGATATCTCAAGCCCCACTTGGCGACTTGTCGGATAAGCTCCCGCCTCTTTCGTTTGTGACCGCAAGAGCGCGGTCCGCCTTGGCGTTGGTCGATCCAGCGCCGATCCGGGAGCGCTCCTGAAAACGGCGTTCGCTTGAAGTCCTTGTTTGGTCATCCGGTAGCCCAGGCGATCTCGCCGAATGTCAAATTGCGCGCGAGCATATCTTCCAGGTCTCGGCCAAACGTGTCCGGAATGAAGCGCGGGATCAGAACCGTTCCCGCGACTTTGTCCTGGTCCTCCAGATATGCCGCCATCTGGCTGAACTTCTTTCCGTCTTTCTCAACCGGCCCGAAGTATCCGTTGATCCAGACGACGATGCTCCGAGATTCGCAGCTCTCGGCCAGCGATTTGAAACCCGCCAGCGTGTCGCCAAGCGCCTGTCCGCCGGTGACGACGGTGTGGATGACCAGTCTCCGATTGGCTTCGCGCAGTATTGAAGACACGCCGCTTTCGACCATGTAATGCCAGAGCAGTATAAACGTCGACGCGCCGTTATCCACGATGAAGGACTCATCGCTGCCGAGGATGCTCTCAAGGAGGGAGTCGAAACGGCGCCGGTCGATCTGATTCCCTTCCATGAGCTTAAGATGTTGAGCGCCCAGCGCGGCATATTGCGAGAACGTCTGGTTCACAGGGTCGGTGTCTACACAGACCGCGCGAACGCCGTGGGATTTGTAATACTGCGCAAGAAAGCTCGCGATCAGACTCTTGCCCACTCCTCCTTTCCCGTGCAGCGAGAGGTGCACCGAGGGGGTGCTGTGGGTGACTTGTGGATCGTCATTCATTAACGATTTCGGCATGGCGGTATCGAATCTCCTGTCTTTCAAATGAGCTTGCTTTCGTCGGGAGGGCCTGACGGATACTGCCAGCCCGCTCTTTTCTGCTCCTGCGCGCGCAGATTGGCCAGGGGATCGAAAGCCGGCCGCGTTCTGTCGGACGATCTGGTCGGAGAAGGCGTGTTCGGAGACGCAGGATCGGTGGATCTCTTTTTTCTCCGCTCAATGCGGCCGCGGTAAACGATCAGGCATCGATAGCTGATCTGAATACCGGCCATGTTCAGACGCTTATGGATCAGCCGGAGTTTATGTCCGGCCTTCAGAGCTTCCTCCACCTGGGGCCAGAAGCCGAGAAGTTGAGCCATCAGAGTCGCTGGCTTCTCCCGCGCGAGCGTTTCGACTGGTGAGATTGGGCGTTTATCCGACGGAGCAGCTCTCCATACAGATAATGGCTCAGAACAGGTTTTTTTGGCACTCGAACGCAAAAAAATATCAGAAGGCGACAAGAGGCAACAGAGTACAACGGTCTCAGGCCGGTTTTGATTACAAAGGACAACAGAAGGCTACAAGAGATAACGCAATGTCACAATGTACAACTATTTCACGGCGTCGACGAGGTCGATTTCAGCCAGCATCAAAGCAAAAAACACCGGTAGTGGAACATAAAGGATTGTTTAGCAGCAGTGTTGTTTTTCTGGCCTATGCGCTGCATCTTCAGTAATTTAGGGTGTTGCGCAAGTTGGCATTTCCGTTTAGCATATGTTTAGCGCCGGGAGTGGCTGTTATCTATGAAGAAAAAAACCACCAAAATGCGGGGAATGCGGCTGAGCGAGGTCACCTACAAGGCTGTTGTGCAGGCGGCCAGGGCCCGCGACTATGCGAGCCCAAGCGCGTTCATGCGGGCCGCTTTCGAAAAAGAGCTGCGCGGCATTGACGCAACACTTTATCAATCCGAACAGCGTGTCAGCGCGTCTCTCGAAACGTACTCGAAGGAGGTTCGTCGGGTTAGTAACGGACAGCAGGCACTGTTCGCGTATGTGGATGCGTTGGCCAAGGTGATTCTGAGTACGCTGCCCGATACCGACGAGGATACCAGGAAAGCCGCAGTCGCGCGAGGAAAACTCCGCTACTCCCGGTTCCTGAAAAGTGTTGGAGCGAATATGGTGGGCGACGCCCAGGCGGCGCTTGAGGAACTGATGAATCGGCGAAGCCTCCGATCCCGCGAGAGCGGCGGTCATCACCCGCCATGTCCATTGCCTTCCGGACGGTAATGAAATACGCCCGAAGTTCGGGCTGGACGGCGACAGCAAGCGGCACGGGCGAGACCGCCCCACTTTCAGCACTGTGCCGTTCGGGTGAGCTATTCGAGCAATCGGGTTGCAGGCCATTGGTACGCGCATGGCCGATACATCGCCCGTGAGAGTTCTTCTCTCGAACCGGAGAAATCCGGCTTGGGGCGGAATCGACAGTATCGACATTGCTTCCAGGCTTCGCGAATGGCAGGATGGCAGCGATCCGCGGCTTTGGAAGCTGATAATCTCGCCCAAGTTCGGCGAGCGTCTCGACTTGCGGCGATTGACGCGGGACGTGATGAGTCGGATGGGAGCCGACCTCCATACGTCGCTCGAGTGGGTAGCGGTATCGCACTTCAACACGGAACATCCCCACGTCCACGTTGCGCTCCGGGGCGTCGATGCCAGCGGCGAGGCATTCAAGTCAAGCTGGATCGGGATTACGTCCGAAATGGCCTCCGTGCCGTAGCCCAACATTTCGCCACCCTGCAACTTGGCTATCGAACAGAGCAGGACGCCACTCTCGCACTTCGCCGGCAAGTTCCCCTGTAATCACGCCATTTCCGGGCGCGCCGCCGCCAGCTTGAGTTTGCGCCCTGCCCACCAGTGCTGGATACGGTCGAAGTAAAGATAAACGACTGGCGTTGTGTACAAAGTCAGCATCTGGCTCACGATTAACCCGCCTATAATCGCCATCCCCAGCGGCCGCCGCAACTCGGACCCGGTGCCCCTGCCCAGAGCGAGCGGCAGAACGCCCAACATCGCCGCCATGGTGGTCGTCAGGATGGGGCGCAGACGCAGCATGCAGGCCTCATAGATCGAATCCCGCGAATTCTTCCCCTCCTCCCGCTCGGCGGCGAGGGCAAAATCGATCATCATGATCACATTCTTCTTGGCGATCCCGATCAGCAAAATGATGCCGATGATGGCAATGATCGTCAGATCCGTATGCGTCACGTAGAGGGCTAGCAGTGCTCCCACGCCAGCGGAAGGAATCGTGGATAGAATAGTAATCGGGTGAATCAGACTCTCATAAAGAATGCCCCGGATTAGGTAAACGGTGATCAGCGCGGTGGCAATCAGCACTGGCTCACCGCCCAGAGAATCCTGATAGGCCTGTGCCGTTCCCGCGAACAATGTATGGATCGTCCTGGGAAGACCGATGTCCGCCGCGGCGCTTTCCATTTCGCTTACCGCATCGCCGAGCGCATTGGGAGCCAGGTTGAAAGATATGGTAACCGCGGGGAAAAGGCCCTGATGATTGACAATCAAGGGAGCCGTCTCCGCTTCGTAGGAAGCCAGTGCGCTCAATGGTGGACTGTTGGCTGGCGGGCGCGCTCACGTAAACTTCGCGCAGAAACTGAGGATTCTGCCAGAACTCCGGCGCCGCCTCCATCACCACGTGGTACTGGTTCAGAGAGGTGTACATGGTCGAGACCTGCCGTTGGCCAAACGCGTCGTACAGTGTATCGTCATTGAGCTGCGCCGCGATGTTGAATCGTGCGGCGGTCTTCCTGTCGTAAGTGACCATCGCCTGCAAACCCTGATTCTGCAGATCGGTGTTCACGTCCGTAATCGTGTGGTTCGTTTTCAGCGTCGGCAAGAATCGCGTACAGCCAACGCCGTCCGTGAGGGACGGGACGCTGAACGGCGGTTTGTGATTCCGAAGACCTGGGTTTCGGAGGTTCTGGCGGGCTCGCGGGAGGTGCCAGGAGTCGCTGCTGCTCGGGTATGGCGATCTCTTCTGTTAAGTTGCTCAAGGGTTCCAACACCGCGCGGATCAAGGTGCAAATGGGTGGCCATTCATCGCGTTGTCGTTCCCGTAGCCCAGGGTTGATTGTGCTAACTATACGCCCGCCTGACCCACGCCAACACAGCACAGCCTGCCAGCATCACCGCGTCAACTGAGTAGCCTCTCCAACCGTGTCGCCTGCACGTCATTTGCTGACGCCTGGCCATCTGGAGCACTTCGCGGAAACCCCCAATCTCCCGTCTGGACATCGTTCAATTCCTCCGAAGCCCAATGAAATCCGGGGTGCTGGTCGGTTGGCAAGGCAAGTGCAAAAACGGCTCGCGAACTGACTACGGCTCCCGGTGAACGAAAGGAGAGATGATGTTTCCGCTTGAAAGAATTTCCTCACGCCACAAACTGAGAGGCTCCCAACTCATTCTTGTTTTGAGTGCCGTATTCATCGGCAACGCCGTCGCTCAACAGACCGCAAATCCCCCTGCCGAATCCTTCGAACCCGATACTCCAGGGGAATCACATGCAGCATCGGACCTGCGCGTTTCGGGTCCCAGCACTGATGGGTGGCTGTACCCGATCACGAGGCTAAACGAGTTCCTTCCCCAATGGATCCAATTTGGCGGACAGTTTCGCAATCGCCTGGAGAGCCAGGATGGACTCAGTTACGCGCCCGTCAACGACTTGTACGACCTGACTCAACTCCGCCTGGGAGTCTACATTCATCCCGTGAGCTGGCTCGAGTTAGTCGGAGTGACACAGGACTCGCGGGTCTTCTTCAATCACCACGTGGCAACGGCGCCTCCCTACCAAGACATCTGGGATATTCGGGAGGCATATGCGGAGCTTGGCAGTTCGAACGACGGCTGGATCGATCTGGTCGGCGGACGGCAGATGTTCAGCCTTGGCGACGAACGAGTCATAGGACCGTCCGATTGGAACAATATGGGGCGCACCTTTGACACTGTCAGACTTGACCTCCACCACCCCGGTGTCAATGTCGACATCTTCGCGGCATCGGTGATTTATGCCATCGACGGTCAAATCGATCACCATATCGAAGGGAATAATATCTACGGAATCTACAGCAGCTTTACGCATCTTCTCCGGAACACGACGATCGAGCCCTATCTGTTATGGCGAGTCGCTCCCAGCCTCGTGTCGCTTCCGGAAACCGAGGGTCGCGGACATCTCAGCGAGGTGACGGGGGGTGCCCGGGTGGCCGGCACGTTACCCGGCAATTTCGACTACGACGTCGAAATGAACAAACAAACCGGATCGCTGGGGCCCGATACCATCGACGCCTGGGCCGGGCACTGGAACGCCGGCTACACCTTCCACGGAACGGGTATCCGTCCGAGATTGTTTGCCGAATACAATTACGCCTCCGGCAACAAGAATCCAAACAGCAACACCTGGGGCACGCATGATCAGGTTTATCCTTCCGCTCACGACAAGTTGTCCTTCGCCGATCAATTCGGATGGAGGAACATCGAGGGCGTACGCGTCGGCGTTGACGAAAAGGCCGGAAAAAAGTGGACGTTGACGGAGGCGGTTGCCGATTTCTGGTTGGCGACAATAAACGACGCGGTGTATGCCTCAAGTGGCGCCATCTCTATAGCCCCGCACCCGGGGGCTGCCAGCAGCCATCTCGGATCGGAACTCGATCTGATCGCGGAATATAAGGCAAACCGGCACGTAAGCTACGGTTCCGGTTTTTGTCATTTGTTTGCTGGCCAGTATTTGAATGAAGCTACGCACGGCAAAGACTACAATTACCCGTTTGCCTACGTAACTTATGGTTTTTGAAGATTTCGGAAACAGGAAGGGAGACATCATGGCTGACATTGAGAATGACGATGCGAAGCTAAGCAGACGAGACATTTTTGAGTTAGGCTCGGCGGCCCTCGCCGCAGCGACCATCACGGTGGCGGGTGGGAGAACGGCGGATGCGCAGCAGACGGCTGGCCACACCGCGCCGAACGAGAGCGATCCGGGCCGGCAAAACCGCCCTCTGGCGGCGGAGAATCCGGACTCCGAATGGTCTCCACCCACCGATAGCGGAACGGTGAAGCCGTTCAAGTATTCCTTCTCCCTTTCCCGCAAACGTGTGTCAAGCGGCGGGTGGACACGCCAGGTTTCGGTGCGCGAGTTGCCGATTTCGACGACCATGTCGGGCGTGGAAATGCGGCTCACTGCCGGCGGAGTGCGCGAACTCCACTGGCACGTGGAGGCCGAGTGGGCCATCATGCTGAACGGCAACGCGCGCATCACCGCTGTGGACCAGGAAGGCAAGAGCTTCGTCAGCGACGTGGGCGAGGGAGACTTGTGGCTCTTCCCGCCCGGAGTGCCGCATTCCATTCAGGGGCTGGGCCCGGACGGTTGCCGCTTCCTGCTGGTATTCGACGATGGGAACTTCGACGAGTTCCATACGTTCCTGATTACCGACTGGCTATCGCACACGCCCAAAGAAATTCTTGGAAAGAACTTCAATGTGCCGCAATCGACCTTTGACGCGGTTCCAAAGAAGGAACTCTTCATTTTTCAGGCGGCCCTTCCCGGTGAGTTACACGCGGAGCAGACTGAGGCGGCCAAAGGCACCGGAACGGTGACCAGACGTTTCGACTTCAAAGCGAGCGCTATGAAGCCGACCAAGGTTACGCGCGGCGGAGAAGTGAAGATCATCGACTCCAAAACCTTTCCGGTGACCCCGATTTCCGCCGCGATCGTCACCCTGAAGCCTGGCGGCCTGCGCGAGCTGCACTGGCACCCCAACGCAGATGAGTGGCAATACTACATCACGGGCAAGGGGCGCATGACGGTCTTCGCTGCCGGTTCCACCGCCCGAACCATGGATTTCGAGGAGGGGGACGTCGGATACGTTCCGATTTCCAACCCGCACTACATCGAAAACACCGGCAACTTGGATCTGGTTTTTATCGAAGTGTTCAGGAGTAGCGACTACCAGGACATTTCGCTGGCGGAGTGGATGGCGCACACACCGCACCTGCTGATGAATCAACATCTCGGAGTACCGGTGTCGATGCTGGATAGTATCCCCAAACAGGAGATAGTCGTTACTCCCGAATAGTGCGTGATTTTGGTTTGTGGCGGAAGGAGTGTGAGAGATGAAGTACAGAAAACTAGGCAATACCGGGCTCATCGTCAGCAGCGTGGCACTTGGCACGATGCAGTTCGGTGACAAGATGAACATGGGCAACCTCGGTCAGGAGGAAACAACGCGCATGGTGAAGCTGGCACTGGAGAACGGCATTAACTTCATCGACACAGCGGACGTATACAGCCTCGGGGAGAGCGAGACTCTTGTGGGTAATGCCTTGAAAGGTGTGAGGGACGAGATTGTCCTCGCCACCAAAGTCCGGCTCCCTATGAGCGGGAATTTTAACCGGAGTGGCGCGACCCGCGTGAACATCATGCGCGAAGTGGAGGGCAGCCTCCGGCGGCTGCAGACCGATTACATCGATCTCTACCAGGTGCATGGCTGGGACAGCAACACGCCGCTCGAAGAGACTCTGCGGACGCTCCACGATCTGGTGCGCCAGGGAAAGGTACGCTACATCGGGTTGTCCAACTTTATGTCGTGGCAGGCAGCCACCGCCGTTATGAGGCAGGAGTACCTGAACCTGGAGAAATTTGTAACGGCGCAGATGTACTACAGCCTCGTCGGTCGCGGTCTGGAATACGAGTTCCAGTCGTTCGCCGATTATCACAATGTCGGCATCCTGGTCTGGAGCCCGCTTGCCGGTGGCTTCCTCGCAGGCAAGTACAGCCGCGCCAACCCTGCACCTGCCGGGACACGATACGCAGAGGCAGGTTCGTTCGTGCCCTTCGACAGGGAGATGGGATACCGCGTCGTGGACGCGCTGAAGCAGGTTGCGGATCGGCATGACGCAAGCCCGGCCCGCGTGGCGCTCGCGTGGGTGCTCGGTCGGCCGGGAGTCAGCAGCGTGATTGTCGCTGCCCGCAAGGCCGGCCAACTGGAGGACAACATCCGTGCCGTAGACATTCGGCTCTCGGACGACGATGTCCGGCTCCTGGACGCAGTGTCGGATCCGGGCGTTCCGTATCCGAAGTGGATGGTCCTTCAACTTGACACCGCGGAAGATCCACGTCCGAAGATTCTGCATCCCGAGCGTTATGCCGATGGCGGTCCCTGGAAGGACCTCCGCGGGACTCAGTGGCGCAACTGAGTCAACGGGAGAAACCGTCTTGCCGCAACTGAAGTCGCCGAAGCAACTGGGCATTGACGGCTACAATGATCGTGGACAGGCTCATCGCGACCGCACCAACGCTCATAGGCAGATCGAATCCCCAACGAACCAAAAGGCCAGCTGCGACCGGAATAGCGACAATGTTATAGCCCGTCGCCCAAACCAGATTCTGGATCATTTTTCGATAAGTAGCGCGGGATAGTTCGATCGCACTCACGACATCGCGGGGATCGCTCCGCACGAGTACGATCCCGGCGGACTCAATTGCCACATCGGTTCCCGCTCCAATGGCGATTCCCACATCTGCCGTTGCCAGGGCGGGTGCATCGTTAACGCCGTCGCCAACCATTGCTACGCGTTTGCCGCCTGCCTGAAACTTCTTCACCGAAGCTGCCTTGTCCGCGGGGAGAACCTCGGCAGCAACCTCATCGATTCCTATGCGCCGCGCGACCGAATCGGCAACCGCCTTCGAATCGCCCGTGAGCATCGCGACGCGTACACCAAGCCGATGTAGCCCGGCGACAGCTTCACTGGATTCAGGCCGAATCTCATCTTCAACGGCGAAAGCTCCGAGCAGTCGGCCCTGAGCCAGCGCATAGAGAACCGTCTTTCCGTCAGACGCCCACGCGGTTGTCAGTTTTTCAACTTCCGGTGGCACTGCTATCCTGGTCTCGTTCACCAGGCGCGCTCCGCCGATTTCGATACTCGTGCCTTCCACAAGCGCTTTCGCTCCACGGCCGGAAAGCGCCTCGAAATTCGTGGCTGCCAATCGAGTCAGGCCGCGTCGCCCGGCTTCGGCGACGATTGCTTTGGCGAGAGGGTGTTCGGAGGTTGCCTCGACAGCCGCGGCTCGCGCAAGCAAATCGTCTTCTGCCGTGCCGGGCGCCGCCGCGACTCCCGACACCACAGGAGAACCGCGTGTCAGCGTTCCCGTCTTGTCGAAAATAACTATATCCAGATTGCGGGCGCGCTCAAGCGCGAGTCTGTCCTTAATCAGGAGCCCGTTCTGTGCCCCCAGTGACGTAGAGATTGCGATGACGAGGGGAATTGCCAGACCAAGGGCATGCGGGCAGGCAATGACGAGTACTGTTGCGGTTCTGATCAGGGCGTGTTCCTTGTCGCCTGAAAACCACCAATAGGCGAACGTCATGACGCTCGAGCCAACCGCAACGTAAAAGAGGATCGCGGCCGCACGGTCGGCAAGTGCCTGCGTCCCGGAGCCTGACGCCTGCGCGGCGGCGACGAGCCGCATAATTCCGGAAAGAGCGGTCTCGTCCCCCACTGCCGTAATACTGACGCGGAGGCTTCCACCGCTGACGACTGTTCCTGCGATGACTTTGGAACCTGTCACCTTCAGCAGTGGTTTGGACTCACCGGTGATCATGGCCTCGTCAACATCAGCCGCGCCCTCAACAACAGTGCCGTCGGCCGGCACCCGGGCTCCAGGCCTGACAAGAACAATGTCGCCAATGCGCAAATCCGAAAGTGGTACAGGTCGGGTTTCTCCGCCACTGACGACTTCCGCAGTGTCCGGCAGCAGTGCGGCAAGCGCATTCAACGCGCCGCGAGCCTGGGAAATGGCTTTCATTTCGAGCCAGTGGCCGAGCACCATGATCGTAATCAGTGACGCGAGTTCCCACCAGACGTCAACTTCGAAGAGGCCTAATGTCGCAGCCAGCGAAGTTCCAAACGCGACTACGATCGCCAGACTGATCAGCGTCATCATGCCCGGCTTGTGATCGGCAAGTTCGCCCGATGCCCCGCGGATAAAGACCAGGCCGCCATAAACGAAGACCACCGTGCCGAGCGTGGCGGGGATCAACTTCGAGCCGGGGAAGGAAGGCGCCGTGTAGCCAAGCCAGTGTTGAACGTCGATCGACCAGAAGACGACGGGAAATGTGAGAGCGAAACTCAGCCAGAATTTGTCACGAAACATGGCAACGGAGTGCCCGGCGTGGCGGTCATGGCTCCCGTGCATGGCCGACATCTTGTGATCGGCGTTCGGCTCGGGCGCCTGTTCGTGATCATTGTGGCTCATGTGTCCATTCTGTTCTATCCGCGTGCATCCCTGAGCAAAGCGGATCTCTCGACGACGGTTAACGAACCTACCTTGTTTCTCCCGTTTCCAGTCGCTCGAGCGAGGAGACAGGCGCCCACAAGCCCGCAGCCCGCAGCACTTGCAGCACAGAGGAAAATCGCAGGATAACCGAACTTGCCGACAACAAGTCCCGCAATCGGGCCTGTAATTCCCATTGCCAGATCGAGGAATGCCGTGTACACCCCAAGTGCCGCCCCGCGATCCTGATCGGCAACCATCTTGAGGGCTTCCACCCCGAGTGCCGGAAATACAAGGGCGAAGCCGCATCCGCTGAGAGCTGCCCCCAAAAGAGCCACATCGTGTGTGGTGGCCGACCACAAAATGAATAATCCGGCAGACTCCACGATGAACGACGCCATAGCTACCCGCAATCCGCTCCAGCGGTTAATGGTTTCTGCCAGCAATAGCCTGGTGACGATGAAACAGGTGCCGAACAGCATCAGCGCGAGCGCCGGGTCTGCCCAGTGCCGGCTGGCATAGTACAGCCCCGTAAAAGACGCAATCGCGGCAAATCCGATGGTGCCGAATGTGAGTCCCAGCCCGTGAGGCAAAACCCTCCCGAGCACCCTCGAAAATGTCAGATGAGCGGCGCGCATTATCGGCACCCCGGCCAGCGGATAGGCCAGCGCCAGGCTCAGCACCGACAGTCCCGACGCAACTGCCCCGATTGACGCAAGCCCATACCTGGTTTCGAGCCAGATACCAAGAGGGGCTCCAGCTGCCATTGCACCATAGGATGCGATCCCGCTCCAGGAGATCACCTGTGCGGCATATGCCGGTTCAACCCGTCCCAACCCCCATGTGGTCGCACCGGTCGCCACGCAACTTTCACCACAGCCGAGGATCAAACGGCTTATCAGAAGAACTACAAAGCACGCTATGGTTTTGGCTTGCAGCAGTGCCGCGGCAATCAGACAGAGTCCACTCAGCGAACCCACCACCTGACCGGTCAGGACAGTGGCTCGCGGACCTGAGACGTCGGTCATTCGGCCCGCTGCAGGGCGAGTCACAAGGGTTGCCACATATTGCGAACCGATCGCGACACCGGCCCAAAAGGGAGACAGGCCCAGGTGGAGATGAACGAAACCGGGCAAGACTGCGAGCAGAAGGCCGATCGTCAAATAATAGAAAAACACGAACAAAGATGTGTGAATGATTCGAATTGTTGTCGACGTCGCGATCGCCTGTCTCAAAAAGCCTCCAGCCATTTATGCCCTCTCCGTGACGCGAGCTCGATAATGTGGATGAACCAAATCCACATACTCCTGGTGCCGCCGGATGTAATCGACGACGAACCGGCACACCGGAACCACCATGAGCCCCTGCTTGCGCGCGAGTTCGATTCCGGCGCGCACCAGCTTACTTCCGATTCCATGCCCTTCGAGCCTGGCGGGGATCTCCGTGTGGACGAGGACGAGTCTGCCCGGCATGCGCCGATACAACAGAAATGCGGTGTTACCGCCGACGTGCGCCTCGAACCGGTTCTCCACCTGGTTGTTCGAGACTTCGATAATGGCGCTTTCGGTCTCTCTGCCCATGGCCCAGGCGGGCGGATCGCTTGCAGGGAATGACTCCTGGGATGCCTCTCCCACGGGATCGATCAGGTCGTCCGCGGCCTCAATGATTCCAGGTGCTTCCTCCAGCGTTGCCATTAATATCCTCTCCGATGAGAGGAATGCAATCACCGGTCCACAATTGGATCGGGTTGGAATGTCATCACGCAGACACATTAGAGGCTGAAGCGTGTCAACAGAAGGACTTCCCTGTCGATCGGACGCCCCGCAAACATCCGTCGAGGCAGAATCTCACGGTATGGCCCTTCCCGTAACTTGCGGTGGATTGGAAATCGGCGTGCATCACCGACAGGGGTAAGGCAGCCTTCCGGGTTAGCAAGCCCGAAGATATCGGTATTGGAGTCGCGCGCGCCATTCATGCCGCCGTATCGGGCCGGCCTGGCGGGGTCTATCTCGACTTGACCGCGGACGTTCTTGGTATGGCACTCGATGCCGATGCCGGGGAAAAGTCGCTCGTGCGCGTCGTCGATCCTGCGCCCCGTCAGATTCCTGCGCCTGAATCGATCAATCGCGCCCTCGACCTGCTCGCGAGCGCTCAACGCCCACTCATCATTCTCGGCAAGGGCGCCGCCTACGCGCAGGCTGACGCCGGCATTCGGTCCTTCATTGAAACCACAGGTATTCCTTATCTTCCGATGTCCATGGCCAAAGGGCTCCTGCCTGACAACCATCCTCAATCTGCGGCTGCGGCGCGCTCGTTGGTTCTGGCTGAGGCCGATGTGGTCATGCTGATCGGGGCGCGGCTGAACTGGCTTCTTGCGCACGGCAAAGCTCCGCGTTGGTCCCCAACTACGCGTTTCGTGCAGGTCGACATCTCGCCGACGGAGATCGATAGCAACCGGCCCATCGCCGCACCTGTCGTTGCGGATATCGGATCAGCCATGTCTGCATTCTTAACGATGCTCAAGCCGGGGCAAATCCAACCCCAAACCGCCTGGATCAAGACAATCGGCGAGCGCAAGCAGCACAATGTCGAACGCATGGCCGCCCGCCTGAATGCCAACCCCAGCCCGATGAACTTCTCAAGCGCACTTCGTGCGATCCGGGATGTTCTCACCGACAAACCAGACATCTACGTCGTCAACGAAGGCGCCAATACGCTCGACTTCGGCCGCGACATTATCGACATGCGCGAGCCTCGCAAGCGTCTCGATAGCGGGACCTGGGGCGTGATGGGTATTGGTATGGGCTATGCCATTGGCGCAGCGGTGACCAGTGGTAAGCCTGTCGTCGCCATTGAAGGCGATAGTGCTTTCGGATTCAGCGGCATGGAAATCGAAACTATTTGCCGCTATTCGCTGCCGATTGTCACCGTTGTTTTCAACAACGACGGCATCTACCGGGGTGACGATGTGAATCGCAGCGGAGGCGCCGATCCCTCACCAACCATTCTCATGCAGAGCGCCCGCTATGACAAACTCATCGAGGCTTTCGGCGGGACGGGCCATCATGTGACCGATCCGCAAGGGCTTACCAGGGCGCTCACCGACGCAATTGCGTCCGGTAAGCCGGCCATCATCAACTGCGTCATCGATCCCACCGCGGGAACCGAGAGCGGTCATCTTCAGAGTCTGAACCCGACCTCCCGGATCAACAGCGGACAAAAGTGATACCGTCATGACGGCCACCGCGACCATTGCAGCCATCCTCACCGGACCGCGCCTGAACAACCTGTCTGAGTTGCTCACAAGGCACGTTCAGGAGCAACCGGAACGAACTGCGGTGGGGAGCTCAGATCGGGGAACAGTAATCAGTTACAGCCAACTGGACGCCCTCGTCCGCTCGGCCATGGCGCAACTATCCTCGCTTGGAATGAGTCGCGGCTCCACGATCGCGGTGGTCTCAGACAATACGGTTGAGTTTGTCGTCAGTCTTCTTGCCGTCGTGTCTTTGGGCGCTCGCATCGCGCCGCTGAATCCGGCGCTAACATCGGCTGAACTGATTACACGACTCTCGGAACTTTCCGCGTATGCCGTAATCGCTCCGAAGCATCTTGAAGGCAAATTAGAGTTTACCGACGCCAGCACCGGAAGCGCTGCCCGATGGATCATGACTATCGAGAGTTCCGGTGATGCTCATGACGTAAGAATTGCGAATAGGAACGGGCAAAGCCCGGCACCCAGGGTGGCTGCAGGGTCGGGGCCCTCGATCGACGATGAGGATGTCGCTCTCGTGATGTTCACGGCCGGAACGACCTCCGCACCGAAGCTCGTTCCCTTGACGCACAGTAACATCGTTGCATCAATCCGGGACATCGTCTCCGTATATGACTTATCCCCGCACGACGCGACGCTCATCGTCATGCCGCTGTTCCATGGTCACGGGCTCGTGGCGGGCCTGCTGTCAACTTTGGCGAGTGGCGGCAGCGCTTATCTCCCGGGCACGGGCGCTTTCTCGGCTCATTTGTTTTGGGCCGACGTACTCCGCCTTGGCGTGACTTGGTACACCGCGGTACCGACCATTCACCGCATTCTCCTCAACCGTGCTTTCCACGAATACCCGGGCTCCGGGGTGCCGCTTCGTTTCATCCGCAGTTGCAGCGCACCGCTTGACGAAGAGCTCGCCACGGCAGCCGCCGCTACCTTCCGGGCTCCCGTAATTTCGGCCTACGGGATGACAGAGGCCTCCCATCAGGTATCGTCGAATCCCCTTCCGGTAGATGGACCAAATAAACCGTCGTCAGTGGGCCTGCCTACAGGCGTCGAGATCCGAATCGTCGGCGATGACGGGAAGGACGTCGCATCCGGTAGCGTTGGAGAGATCTGGATCCGGGGTGCGACAGTCACCACTGGATATCTCAACAATCCTGAGGCAAACTCCACCAGCTTTGTCGATGGATGGTTCCGCAGCGGTGATCTCGGCAGCAGAGATTCGGACGGCTACCTCTATGTGATGGGAAGGATCAAGGAAATCATTAATCGCGGCGGTGAAAAAATCTCACCGGGCGACGTCGACGCGGCCCTCTTGTCTAACCCGAAAGTGCTCGAAGCGGCCTCGTTCGGCGAATCCAACTCAATGTACGGAGAGGCTGTCCAGGCAGCGGTCATTCTGCGCCCGGGAATGGAAGCGACTGAAGGAGAGCTGCAAAACTGCTGCCGCGCGAAACTCAGCGCCTTCGAAGTTCCCGAACGGATCTACATAGTGGCTGACTTTCCCCGCACGGCAAAGGGCTCTGCGGATCGAAATGCGCTTGCTGCGCAATTTGCCCTGGCTGGGTCGGCGGCTAAACGATGACCAATTGTAAGGAGCGACTCAAATTATGCCCAACGAACCTATGACAAGTACCCCCGATCAAGCGCTCAAAATCAGGACTCGCGACATCCTGCTCAACGCACTGGCGATCTCGTCGGGAGCTATCGACGCGGTCAGTTTTCTTGATCTGGGCAAGGTCTTCTCCGCCTTTATGACAGGGAATATCGCGTTTCTCGGGCTGCGGGCCGCACACGCCACTGGGCCCGACTGGGCGAACATTTTCGCCGCGATGTTTGGCTTCGCGGCGGGAGTGTATCTCTCGACACGAATCGTCCGGCCTTCTGAAGCCTTTGGAATTTGGTCTCAACGGGTGACGGTCGCACTCTGCGTATCGCTGATTGCGCATGCAGCCTTCCTTTCCGTTTGGTTCGCAAGTAACGGCCGGCCTTCGGTTGGCGTCGTCTCCGTTCTTCTCGGCTCGTGGGGTCTCGCGATGGGGATGCAAAGCGCAGCAGTTCGAAGACTTCATGTGGACGGTGTATTTACAACTGCTGCGACCGCAACCATCATATTTCTTGCGGGCGACATCGCCGACTGGTCCGCGACAGCAAAGGAGAGGCGGCGGCTTGCGGGCGTGCTCGTCTCTTTGTTCGTTGGCGCCACCGCTGGAGCCCTGCTCTCGGTTCATGCGCACATCTATGCCCCGGTCCTGCCATTCGTGATCACCGTCGGGGCGGTCGCAACCGCGGCGTTCTCGCTGGGGAATCTGGACGTTGAGGCAAGAGAGGTGCCGCAAGCCTTTACCGAAAGGACAGTGCCCGGAAGTTTCCCATCTCGCTCGCACTCGAATTGACTTGAGCGTATGGTCGATTCTCCGGCGCATTTCCGCTGGTCTCTGGATTCTGTGCCGGGCGATCTATATGAGTTTGTGCAACATCGAACAGGAAAACTGCAATCCGATCCGTATTTAAGGAGTCTTAAAATGCCGACTACTCAGGAAACACTTGCGGAGCGCCGCCGAGCCGCCTCTGCGACGCGCAGTGACCTTGGCTCCGAAGCCGTCAAGAACATCAGCGGAGCTCTCAATGCGGTGCTCGCCGATGTATTTGCGCTTTATATGAAGACCAAGAACTTCCATTGGCACATCAGCGGACCACACTTTCGCGATTACCACCTCATGCTCGATGAGCAAAGCGACCAAATCTTTGCGATGACGGACGATATCGCCGAGCGTGTGCGCAAGATTGGCGGCGCCACAATTCGATCGATCGGGCACGTAGCCCGCCTGCAGCGCCTCAGCGACAATGATGCCGACTATGTCGATGCGCCCGATATGCTCGCCGAATTGCGTGAAGACAACCGGGCAATGCTCGCCACTTTGCGGGAAGCCCATGACCTTTGCGACGAAGAGAAGGATGTCGCTACCGCAAGCCTGATAGAGAACTGGATCGATGAGACGGAAAGGCGTATCTGGTTCCTCTTCGAGGCTGGACGAACAAGATAGAGGTTCATTTGCATGTATTGGAGAAATGACGGGAGCACACCATGCCGGGAAGTGATGCGATTCCTCTTCGACAATTCGGCCGCCACAAAGACAAGATCTCAGCTATAGGGTTCGGCGGACATCATCTCGGCGATGCACCTGACGAGGCCGCCGCGGTACGCCTCGTCAGGCAGGCCGTGGATGGCGGTATTACGTTCTTCGACAATGCCTGGGAATATCACCGCGGCAAGACCGAAGCCTGGATGGGCGCCGGTTTAAAGGGAGTGCGCGATCGCGTGTTCCTGATGACCAAAGTCTGTACGCACGGGCGCGATAAGGACCTTGCGATGCGCATGCTCGAAGAGTCGCTGCATCGGTACCGAACCGATCATCTGGACCTTTGGCAGGTCCACGGCGTGTGCTTCGATAACGATCCAGCCTTGTTTATCCGTAAGAACGGCGCAGCCGAGGCGCTGGAGCAGGCCAAAAAACAGGGAAAAGTGCGGTTTGTCGGATTCACCGGACACAAAGATCCATCTATTCACCTGAAAATGCTCGCTACGGGCTTTCCGTTTGACTCGGTGCAAATGCCGTTAAACGCGTTCGAGGCGAACTTCCATAGCTTTGAGCAACATGTACTGCCCGAGCTGAACCGCCGCGGAATCGCAGCGCTCGGGATGAAACCTATTTGCGGTCATGGTACGCCGGTGCAAAAAGGTGTACTCACCGGCGAGGAAGCCCTGCGATACGCGATGAGTCTTCCGGTGACTACTACGATTACCGGGATCGATAAGCCGGAGGCTCTCCAGCAGGCGCTCAAAGTGGCGCAGGGTTTCGAGCCGCTGCAACCATCGGCGATGCAGTCGCTGCGCGACCGTTGCCGGCAGTATGCGGCTGACGGCAGATTCGAGCTCTACAAACTATCGCTCCAGTTCGACAACCCGGAAGCGCGCCTCGCTCATGGATTTCCTCTCGACATGCAGCAGGTCGAGGTGCGGGAGATGCTCAGGATGACAGACAACAGCGGGCATCCGTACCCGCCGACTAAGTAAATATGCAGCCTGTATTTGATGTAACCAGAAGAACTCTAATGGAGGCGTTTATGTTGGGAGCCGCAGGTGTCGTAGCCAACGGGCAATCCGGCGCGGAAATACCCAGGCGATCGCTTGGCCGCACCGGTCTGGAAGTTTCGGCATTGGGAATTGGCGGATACCATCTCGGCTCTGCGAACAGCGACGCTGAAGCCACCCAAATTGTCAATGAAGCTTTGGATGCCGGCGTGAACTTCTTCGACAATGCCTGGGAATATCATCAGGGCCTGAGCGAGGAGAGGCTGGGCCGCGCGCTCAAGGGCAAGCGGGACCGCGCCGTCGTGATGACCAAGGTGTGTACACATGGGCGCGACAAGAATCTCGCCATGCGCCAGCTTGAAGAATCGCTGACTCGTTTGCAGACCGATCATCTCGATGTGTGGCAGATACACGAGGTCATCTACGAAAACGATCCGGACCTGATCTTTGCTCCCAACGGTGCGGCGGAGGCCCTGCTCGAAGCCAAACGGCAAGGCAAAGTGCGGTTTGTCGGATTCACAGGGCATAAAGATCCTTCCATTCATTTGAAGATGCTTTCCCACAACTTCCCGTTCGACACCGTGCAGATGCCGCTCAATTGTCTGGACGCGACGTTTCGCAGCTTCGAGAGCAACGTGCTCCCAGAGGTGAACCGGCGCGGCATGGCGGCGCTGGGCATGAAAAGCCTGGGAGGCAGCGGCGAACTGGTGAGCGAGGGCGCAGTCATCGTCACCACCGGACTGCGCTATGCCATGAGCCTCCCCGTTGCTGTGACCATTAGCGGCATCGATTCCCTGGACGTGCTTCACCAGAACCTCGAGATCGCGCGCGGCTTTCAGCCTTTCAGTGCGGCCGAAATGCAAACCATCCGCGAGACGTGTCGACACGAGGCCGCGGACGGTCACATGGAGCTGTTCAAGACAACCAAGAAATATGACGGAGACCTGGGGCGTGAGATGCACGGTTTCCCATCGAGCGCAGAACTTCCCGTGTGAAGCTCTGCGCCCGTTTGGTTCCGGTTTGAATGAGGAACAAACCCTATTTGTCGTCGGAGGGCACCCAGCCAGTCTCTTCGTGAGACAACGCCAATCCACTTGCGAGCGCCGAGCTGTTTGCGCCAAGATCCTTTTCCCTGACAACATCGTTCGCTGTAATGAAGAAGGTCATAACACCAGACGACCGATACTCCGCCGGGTAAGCGACGAAACCGAACCCGCCCGCACTCTTGCCATTGGTTCGCTGGTCCGGGACGGCGCGAAAGTAGTAGCCATGGATGAGGATGGGCTCCGCACCAGCCGATCCGCTCGCAGCCGCCGACACCAGACTCGCAATTGATTTGTCTGCCTGATTGGCCTTCGGAGTTGCCCGAAACTGTTTTTCGGCTGCCACTAGTTCGTGGCTGACCACAATCGCCGTAAGTTCGTTCTCGCCGATTCGCCGAAACAGGACTTCTTTCCGGCCAGAATCGGGATCGAAGTGCCAGACACCGTTTTTCTCAACGAGCGGTACGGGGAACGGCCAGTTCTCGGGGCCAATATACAGGGTCTCCGATCCGTCGGCGTCGCGGCCCAGACGATGCATCTCCTGGTATTTCTGGACGAACATGTCGCGGTCGGCCTTATCCTGGGCGGCATCGCCACAGGAGGAAAGCTCCGATGGTCCGCCCAGAATCTTTGCGACAGCATCCCCATCGTTTTGCTGCACGGCCTGGAAAAGGGCTTTACCGGCGTCCGCAGGCGTGGGGAACGTCGGCGCAGCAGATTGTTGAGCCAGAGCAGGGCAAGCCCCGTATATGGACCACATCGCCAGAATCGCGAACGGAACTATTGGTTTTTGAGTGTATCGTTTCATGGTTCACCTCATTAAGAACTATCGCCGGCCCCCGGCGCCGCCGCCGCCGTGGAAGCCTCCCCCGAATCCCCCGCCGTGGAAACCGCCGGAGCTGGACTGTCCCCGGAAGGAACTGGATCTCGAGAACCCGCCTTGATTGAACCCGCTAAAGGCGCCCGAACGCATTCCTCCCGACGCGCGCGAAGGGCTGTCACGATTGAAGTCCTCGCGGTTCGCGCGAAAACTATTGCGATCCACGATCGACCTGCTGTGCGAGACATAAGCGTTGTGGTCGTAGAGGCCGCCGTGGCCGTGCCAGTCGTATCCCCAGTGGTTCCATCCCCAGCCAAAGCCGCCGAAGAATCCAATTCCGAAGCCCAGTCCGAATCCTATCCCGGGACCATCCCAGTAGAGTCCCACATACGGGTACCAACCGGGGAACATGGCGAGCGGATACCCATACACGAGCCAGGGATCGTATTGAGGTACGTACACCACGTCGGGAGTCGCCGGTTGAATCACAATCGTTTGCCCATTGGTATTGACGGTTTGCTGGGGCGTAGTCTTCAGGTTGCCTGCCTTTTGGGCCTGCTGCCGCATCGTTTGAATAGCCTGATTTACGTCCTGCGGTTGGTTAACGTAGACGTCGCCCAGTTCAGAAGTCCAGGCAAGATTCTGATTCATGTTGGCGAGCACCGCGGGGAACTGCGTCAGAGCTTTGACTCCGGGGTCCCAGGATTCTTTGTTTACTTCTTTCGCCAGTTTCTCGCCTTGAAGATTCTTATGTTTTTCCATCCACTTTCCGGCGTCGACGATCTGCTCCGGATAAGTTGCGCCGGCCAGAATCTGCGCAATCAGGGCGTCAGGGTACAGTGCGATCGGCGCCACCAACTGCTGCAATTGTTCGGGGCTCTGTTTCGCAGCCTGCGGCGGTGATGGTGGTTCGCCGTTTTGAAAAGCGAACCCTTCCGGTACGCTCACCAGCACGAGGTAACTCGAAAGCAACAGTGCCAGGCTTTTTTGAACAACTGGTTGAAAGACCTTCATTGTAAATTTCTCCTTCATGCTCCGCTTGTCATTTGGCCGCGCTCATTTTTTTCTCGCCCGGAGGAAAGTGATCGAACATCTTCTGCACGCCCTTGTCGAGATCCTTGATATTCTTGTCGGATTTGTTCGAAAGGGTGTCGCTCGCCGATCCCCGCCAGATGAGTTTTTTGGTCTTCGCATCGAACAGGTCGACAACAAGCGTGCCGACCTTATAGTTTTCAACTGTGGTCGTTGAATCTCCGAAGCCACCGAACCCCCGCCACCGCCAACCGCCTCCAAAGCCGTCGTAGAAGGTATCCAGTGTCTGTTGATTCTGAGTCGTCTCGATCGCGACAATTGCGATGTCACCGCCGGATACCACTGGTGTCCAGCCTTTCGCGGCCAGTGCCGAGTTAACGGCTTCCTTGATCCGGTCAACCCACAGTGCGTCCTTGGTTTGGACCTTTTCCCAGGAATATGTTTTGTATTGACTAAAGTTTGCCTCGCGATCGTAGTCGGTCTTCACCTGCTGCGCGAATGACGCAGTCGCAAAAAGAAGCGCGATCCCGGCGGAAGCGAGCATTGTTCGTTGTACGTTCATGGGTTTCTCCTCTATCGGCACTTGCCGACTTGCATAATCGCAATCGGGCGGCCAGGACTCAGAGCCTTTCAATTCCGTGATTTCCAGAAAATGCGAGCCTCATCTCTGACGTGGCGGCGACACAGGTGTCGAGCAGTTCAGGTGTTTGAATGGCCAAGGATGAACATCAGAAACAGCTCAGGCCGCACGTAACGGAGTTGCCAGCGTGCTCGCGCTTCCACAGCAGCGCTTGAATTTTTGACCCGAGCCGCAAGGGCAGGAAGCGTTGCGGGGCGTTCCGGTCAGCCCGGATTGGGTTTGCTGTGCAAGTGGCGGAAGTGCAGATTTTGCCGGGGTTACGATTCGGGCGCTCGCCAGAGTTCGCCATTCGACCAGGCCGAAACCGTCATGTTTGGCGCCCTCGAAGAGTTCGTTGGCGAACTGGCGTTCGGTCTGCAGTTTGCGGAGTTCGGCGGTCGATTTGTGGAGGAAGCGGTGGGCCTGGGAGCGGGCGCGGTCGACAGATTTCTGAATTCGTTCGGCGTCGGGGTCGCTTGAGTCCATAGGATCTGGGATGTAGCTCTCACCGGCATTATCGGCGGTTTGTTGGGCGGGTTTTGAGTGTAGAATACGCCTATGCACCAGAACGGTTTGCTCACACGCGCGGCTCAGAATCGGCGCTTCCCAACATGAGGGTGACGATGTGTCGCTCGTACGACAGCCGAGGCGTCCGGTCGTCACGCCGATGGACGGGAAGCCCGCTCATGGCCAGCTAAGTCATTTTATTGTGAATAATGCAGACCTCGGTTGGGAACTGGGAGAAATGGGATCTGAAATGCAATAACTGACAGGATCGCCGCGGGCGGCCGGGGTCAGACAAGCGGCAGGGCTCGCGAAGGGGGAAATCGTGGACGCGTCGGCAGTTGTTGGTTTAGCGTTGGGCGTGCCCCGTGGCATCGGGTTGACCCATCGTTTTGTTCCAATCCTCTTTATGCTGGGCATTTTTTCGCCGGTACTCGCACAGATGACGGGCGGGAGCATCAGCGGCAAAGTAACCGACGCTTCCGAAGCCGCGGTCCTAGGCGCCACTCTCACCATCCAAAACCAGGCCACCGGTGAAACCCGTACTCTACACAGCAATGAGAAGGGCTTCTATAACGCACCCAGCCTCTCGCCAGGAATCTACAACGTGAGCTCCGCGCACGTAGGGTTTGGCGATATGGTCAAAAGGAACCTGCCGGTGGACGTCGGACAGGAGGTGGTAGTCGATTTTAGACTGAGCGTCGGGACCTTTAAGAATTCGGTGGAGGTGACGGCGGAGACCAACGGGGTCGCACTGGCCTCTTCCACCTTGATCGACGTAGTGGGCGGGCAGACTTTACGCGACCTGCCTCTCAACGGCCGCGACTGGACACTGCTGGCCGCCCTTGAGCCGGGCGTACACACCATTGAAGCCCAGACGGCGATCACGGCGGGGAGTAACGGCCGGGAAGATCGCGGTTGGGGCACCGCAATGACGATCGGTGGAAGCCGGCCTCAACAGAACAATTACAGGCTGGATGGGGTGAGCATCAACGACTACTCCGGCGGCGGACCCGGCAACGTGCTCGGATCCGTGCTGGGAACCGATGCTATCCAGGAGTTCTCGGTCGTAACCGGCAACGCCTCCGCCGACTACGGAAAAACATCCGGCGGAGTGATCAACGCCGTGACCCGCACAGGTTCCAATGGATTCCATGCGTCGGCCTACGAGTTCCTGCGAAACAGCGCCATGGATGCGCGCAACTTCTTTGATGGATCGCACACGCCGCCCTTCCGGCGCAACCAGTTTGGGGCCACGATCGGTGGTCCCATCCGCAAGAATAAAACGTTCTTCTTCTTCAACTATGAAGGGTTGCGGCAGGACCTTAGTTCAACCACCGTCACCACGGTGCCATCGCCCGCCGCCCGGACCGGCCAGCTTGTCAGTGGTAAAGTCACCGTCGACCCCAAGGTGGCACCTTTCCTCAGCATTTTTCCCCTTCCCAATGGACTCGTGTCCGGCGACACGGGGGTCTATTCGTTTGTTTCGGCCGCGGTCACGCCGGTTGATCTGTACACCGGCCGCATAGACCACAACTTTTCAAACTCCGATACAATGCACGGCACGTTCCTGGTGGTGAACTCCACGACCACGTCGCCCGACGCAACCGATTTCGTCATTACCGGTCAGACCTCGCAAAGCCGGCTGGGTTCGCTGGAAGAGACCCACGTGTTCCAGCCCAACCTCGTGAACATAGCCCGCGCCGGAATTAGCCGTTCTGATTCGGCAGCACCCACGCAGCCAGCCGCTATCAATCCGCTGGCCTCGGATACCTCGCTGGGATTTTTGCCCGACACGCCGGTGGGCGGGATTAGCATCACCGGTATTACGCCCGTTGTCGGTGGAATCGGCTCCGCTGGTGAGAACATTTTCAATTACACCAGTTGGCAGTTCTATGACGACGTCTACTATACGCGCGGCGCCCATTCTCTGGAATTTGGGGTCGCTTTTGAGCGCATCGATTTCAATGAATCCGGCAAGGCAAATCCAAATGGCGGGTACGCTTTCGGCTCGCTGCAGGCCTTTTTAACCAATCAGCCGCAAAGCTTCTCTTCGACGATTCCCGGAAAAAGTCCAACCGTCTACCTGCGCCAGAGCGTTCCGGGAATCTATGCGCGCGACGATTATCGGGTCAGGCCGAATCTGACCCTGAACCTGGGAGTCCGCTATGAGATGGCGACCGTGCCCACAGAGAAATATGGCCGCCTGAGTAATCTTGACAGTTTGACGGCCGCGACCCCCAGGCTCGGCTCGCCCTACTTCCGGAATCCGACCCGGCGAAACTTCTCACCGCGCGTGGGCCTTGCCTGGGACCCGTTCGGGAACGGGAAGACCGCTGTTCGCGGCGGCTTCGGCATCTACGACACCCTGCCCCTGACATACCAGTTCGAACTACTTGCGATTAATGAGGCGCCCTACTTCCAGACCGGTTCGATTACGACGCTGCCCCAAGGGTCGTTCCCGACCGGCGCGCTACCTTTGCTTACGGCGAATACTCTTGGCTATGCGTGGGTGCAACCCGATCCGAAGCGTGCCTATGTGGAGGAGTGGAGTTTGGACATCCAGCGGCAGTTGGCCCGGGGTTTGGTTGCGACCGCCGGCTATATAGGCCAGCACGGACTGCACCAGCCACTGCGAACCAGCGACGCCAATATCGTGCTGCCGGCCGAAACCGCGCAGGGATTGGTTTGGCCGGTTCCGCGCGGCAGCGGCGCCCGTCTGAACCCGAATGTTGGCGCCATCAACGCACTGGCATGGGCTGCCTCGAACACCTATGAGGCGATGAACCTTAGCCTGGCGTGGGAACACCGAGGCCTGCGGTTGGGCGCAGCTTACACCTTCTCCAGGAGTATCGATGACAGCTCCTCTTCGGTGGCGGTCACCAACTTCAATAACTCCATGCTTGGCTCCTTTATCTTTGACCCGGCGCTGGCGCGTGGGCTTTCCGATTTTGATGTCCGCCAAAACCTGGTAGTGAGCGCTACCTGGCTGCTGCCCCATTCCCATAGTGCTTCCGGCCTGGTGGGATGGGCCACCAGCGCGTGGCAACTCGGGGGAATCCTGCGCGACTCGACCGGGCTTCCATTCACGCCCGTGATTGGCGGCGATCCCCTCGGGCTCAACAACTCCAGCACTTTCGATTTTCCGGACCGCCTGAACTTGCCGGGCTGTAATAACCCAGTCAACCCTGGCAACCCCATTCACTACATTACGACGTCATGTTTCGCGGCGCCCGGGCCAGCTACGCGACTTGGGGATAGCGGACGCAACGTGGCTATCGGACCGGGCTTGAACAATCTCGATTCGTCCTTACTAAAGAACAACTACATTCACAATGAAAGACTGAACGTCCAGTTCCGCCTGGAGTTGTTTAATACCCTGAACCACACTAATTTTTCGGTGCCGAGCCGGACTTCGGCCCAAATATTCACTCAAACCTTCGCCCCGGTTGCCACCGCGGGCCTGTTGGCGTCCACGTCCACTACGTCGCGGCAGATCCAACTGGCATTGAAACTGATCTGGTAGGGGCGCTTTCTAATGTACACCTGGAGGCGTATTGCAACGCCAGCAAAGGACGGTATCGGCGAGACATGATAATGTCATAGTGGACTGGCCCCCTGTTTTGAGACAAACGGTTAAGACTCAAAATCCATTGAATGGAGAATTGAGTCATGGGAGCAATACGCAGGCAGTTCACGCAGG
>Ga0302319_10000369_pt1 | contig 100684 bp, 95 predicted proteins | sample Bog_T0_2_FD_203319 | JGI IMG/M metagenome (GOLD analysis project Ga0302319, IMG submission 203319) | Peat permafrost microbial communities from Stordalen Mire near Abisko, Sweden - Bog_T0_2 | ecosystem: Environmental > Terrestrial > Soil > Wetlands > Peat | place: Sweden: Abisko, Stordalen... | reverse complement strand
GCGTGCACTTTATTATCCGCTTTTCTCCCACCACCTACCCCCTTGCACAGTGAGCGTCAAGCGGATAATCCGCGCCCTGCAGCAAATCAATATCTAGTGGGTGTGGGTGAAAGGCGGATAGGCATGGGTAATTGCGGCCCTACGGCATCAGATCGGCGGGGGCCACCGGGAACCAACGCCCTGCCTCGGGGTCAAGGCCGCACAGACCTTCCCACAGGTGGTAGCGGTTGGCCCAGGCGACCACCGCCAGACGATAACCGGTCCGGTCAGTGGGATCGAACAGCCGCCAGTCGGCGGGTGCAAGGCCGCTGTAGCCATTGATGATCGGCAGCCCCCAGGCTTGCGCCACCATCACCGCGCCAAGCTGATGCGACCACCGATGATAGGCCGGGGACGGCGTCGCCGGCAGCAGCACCAGCGCCCGACAAACCCCCGGAGCCGGTGCCGCCGCCTCGGTCCCGGCGAAGTCCCGGGACCGGCTGAGAGTTCCGGGCAGCAGATTGATCTGTTCCACGATCAGCGCCATCGCCACCAACCCGACCACGGCCTTCGTCGCCGCCCGGGCCCGTTGCCACGCCCCATGCAGCCCCACCGCCGCCACCGTGGCCACCGCAAACGACAGCACCAGATTGAAGCGAAACACCGAGCGAATGCTCCGGCCGCCGGGCATCCCCTGGTAGACCAGCGACCACAGCGACCATTCGTCCACCCGGAGCATCAACAGCCAGCACACCACGACGCCGGCGCCCAGCACCAGCGCCAGCCGCCGGGTTCCGGGTGCGACGGCGGCCACCGGCCCGGACGCCAGCCGGACCACCGTCGCCGCGAACACCAGCAGCAGCCCCCAGCTCAGGCCCTTGCCCAGTTCCCCGCCCCGCCCCGCAAGCTCCGGCCACAACGCTCCGGCCACCGGCCCCCACAGGGCATTGCCCCGAGCCTCCAGCCACTGGCCAGGGTCGGGCAGCGTCGGCATCACCTCCGACCACGGTCGCCCGGCGCTGTGCAGGGCGACCGGGCCGTAAAGCACCAGGAACGGCACCAGCCCCAGCCCCAGCGCCGCCGCCACCACCGGCAAGGACCGGGCGCGCGCCCCAAGCCAGCGCCGCACCGCGGCCAGTGTGCCCCGGGGTCCGGCCAGAAACACGGCCATGGCGAGACCGACCCCGGCCATGACCAGCAGGTACACGCCGACAAACCAGCCCACGTAGAACGACGACACCAGAAGCGCCGCCAGCAACGCCGCCGCCGCCGCGCCCACCGCGCCGCCGCCGGTCCGGGTATAGCGCCAGAGCAGCCAGGCCAGCCAGGGCAGCGCCTCAACGGTCATCATCTGAACATGACCGACGGTCAGAGACTGGTAAAGCGCGGTGCCGGCGGCGAAGGCACCGGCACCGGCGAGCGCCGCCGGCCACGCCAGCCCCAAGCCACCGCGCAACCACACCATCATGCCGGCAAAGCCCAGGGCCGAGGCCACCATCAACGTCGTTGCCAGCGCCGCCACCGGCCCAAGACCGGCCCAGCGCGCCGCCACGTAGTCGGGCGCCAGCAGGACCAGCGCGTCGCTGTAGCCAAGCACCCCCGGAACCGGAAAGAAGAAGCCGGGAGAACCCCACGGCTCGGCCGCCAACGTAACCCGGTACCAATGCTCCAGAACCGCCAGATTGAACCGGCCATCACCCGGATCACCCGGCACTGCTTCGAATCCCGAAAGCAGCGCCACCCGATTGAACAGCGCCAGCGCGAACCCCGCCACCGCCAACACCGCCAGGCCCTTCGCCAGTCGCTGCGCGACCGCCATGGTGATCATCAACAACATTTTGTCCTGGCAAGAGTGCTCACGCGACGCGCCGGGTCAAGCCCGTCGAACCAGCCGATCGGCAGTTCCCGTCCGCCCAACCCACCCGGGACGGCACCGGCCGATGATCTACCAAAGGACAGCCGTCGCTGCTATGCTCGCCCGCCGGACCATCGGGTGCACAGGGCGGAGGCTCCTTGGCTTCGGCACGGCGCGGCATCCGGGGATCCCCGAACCAGGGACCAGCAGTCCTTTTGGAGCCTCCGAACGCGGACCGCACATCATGTCCGACACCGTAAAAATCGGCGACCGCTTTCGTCGGCCCGGCCTGTTCCTGGAGATTTACCGGGTCGTCGCCCTTCGCGCCTATGACCGCCGTCTGGTGCTGGCCGATCTTATCCTGGAAGACCGGCAGGACGACACCCTGACCATCCCGGTTTCAACCCTGCTGAATCCCCGGCAATGGCGTCCGGTCGGCGGATAGCCGCTGTGACCCGGCAATCACAGCACCGCCACAACACCGCCCCCCGACTCCGAATCGCGAAACGAAACCCTTTGCGTTACGCCGCCTGCCGCTCTATGTAACTTGCAACTGCGACAAACGGTCGCAGCCTGCACGTCGAGCGTTGGGTGCGTCGACACGGCGGTTTTTGCGTACCGATGGGTTTTGGATGCCCGTTGCCTGGGGATGCCGGATACCGGCCAACGGTACTGTACGCCGTAACAGACCCTGATCAGCGTTCCTGCCGCCAACCGGTCCCAGCCCGCGCGCGGCCAGGCCAGGAGTCCGCGTCAGACGAGGCCCAACCAAACGGGGAGACTATCCGATGATCAGGGACAGCCTGGTTTTATTGGCCTTCCGGCAATTCGCATCGACCATTGAGATCGAGAAGTCACTGGACGGAATTGCCGGTCTGGACGACCTGAAGGCCTGGTTCCTGCGGTTGCCGTGGGATGAGAAGGCGTTCAAGGTCCAGGACGACCGAACCTCCACCGACCGTTCAGACGGTTCCGCCGGCAACTGGATGGCCCGGGTCTGTAAGGACGGACCACGCCTGATCCTGACCCCCACCGTCAATGTTTTCAGTGCCGGCACCGTCGTCCGGGGAAGCCGGTTCTGGAAGCGGCTGACGGTCGCGCTGGATCAGACCTACAACGGCTTTCACCTGGACCACCCGGGCGGGTTGTTTGCGTCATCCCTGGCCGAGAGCGCCGGCACCGCGTTCAATCGGTGGAACAAGGCCCATTTCCATCTGTGGACCCGGGCACCGGCACCCCCCGTTCGGGATGACCACGCCACCGCCAAAGCAATCCAGGACCGTCAGACCTATTCCATGTTCTATCAATAGCGATGTTCTATCAATAGCGATGACGCCGCACCGCGCCCGCTCAGCCGACACCGGTCGGGCGGGCGGCGGCGGCGCTGGCCGGTGACCGGGCCGGATCCCGGCGTTGGCATTCCAGCAGAATATCGCGCACGATCGGTCCCGCCACCACCGAACCGCCGCCGCCATGCTCCACCACCACCGCCAGAGCATAGCGCGGGGCATCGACCGGGGCAAAGCCGATGAACAGCGCGTGGTCGCGCTCACGCCACGGCAGGTCCTCGTTCTTGATCACCCCGGTCGAGCGTTCGGCCATGGTGATCCGCCGCACCTGCGCGGTTCCGGTCTTGCCCCCCATCTCAAAGCCCGCCTCGGTGATGCGCGCCTTGTAGCCGCTGCCGCGGGGACTGTTGACCACCAGATTCATCCCCTGGACCACCACATCCAGGCTGGCTTTGCTCACTCCGATCTCGGGCCACACCGTCTGTTCCGAAACGCCCTGACGAATCTGCCGGACCAGATGCGGCTTGACCGCAAAGCCGCCATTGACCAGCCGCGAGCACATCACCGCCAGTTGCAGCGGGGTGGCCAGCACATAGCCCTGTCCGATGGCCGCCACCAGGGTTTCACCCTGCTGCCAGGGCACGCCCAGGGTCGCCTGTTTCCACTGGCGCGACGGCACCAGACCTGACCGCTCCCCGGACAGATCCAGTCCCAGGGTTTCGCCCAAACCAAGACGGTAACACATCTCGGCGATGCGATCGATGCCGAGCCGCCGACCGACATCGTAAAAATACGTATCACAGGACTGGCGCAGGGCGTCGCTCATATCCACCGAGCCGTGCCCGCCCTTTTTCCAGCAATGGAAGCGGTGGTCGCCCAGGTCCAGGTAACCCGGGCAGAAGACGGTATGATGCGGCCCGATCACCCCCGCTTCCAGCGCCGCCAGTGCCACCACCGGCTTGAAGGTCGAACCCGGCGCGTACTGGCTGGCGATGGTCTTGTTGGTCAGCGGCGCGTTCGGATTGGACAGCAGGTCCTCCCACACCTCGGCATTGATGCCGGTGGAGAAGCGGTTGGGATCAAAGCTGGGGTTGGAGGCCATGGCATAGATGCCGCCGGTATGGACATCCATCAGCACCGCACTGGCGCTCTGCTCCTCGGCCAACCGCTTCTGGGCAAATTGCTGGAGCGCCACGTCCAAAGTGAGGGTAACCTCGTGGCCGGGCTGCCCCTCATCCCGGGACAGTTCGCGGATCACCCGGCCGACCGCATTGACCTCCAACTGGCTGGTGCCGGCAACACCACGGAGGTCCTTCTCCCAGTACTTCTCGATGCCGGCCTTGCCGATGCGAAAACCCGGCAGCGACAGCACCGGGTCCCCCTGAATCTCCGATACCGCCACCGCGCCGACGTAACCAAGGATGTGAGCGGTGGCCTCGCCGAACGGGTAGTTGCGGATTTCGCCGACCTCAATCGAGACCCCGGGCAGATCGGGCGTGTTGATTTCGATCTGCGCCACCTGATCCCAACTCAGGTTTTCCTTGACCGTCACCGGCACAAAGCGACGCTTGCGTTGGATTTCCCGCAAAATGCGCCGCCGGTCGGTGTCCGACACCGGCACGATCTGGGTCAGCAGAGTCAACGTCCCGTCAATGTCGCGGACCCGTTCCTGAACCAGCACCACCCGGTAATTCTGCTGATTGACCGCCAACGGCACGCCGGAGCGGTCGACGATCAGGCCGCGCGAGGGCGCCACCAGCCGCAAGCTGATCCGGTTCTCGTCGGCGAGCATGGTATAGCGGGCGGACTCCACCACCTGAAGGTAATACAGGCGCCCGACCAGCGTCGACAGCAGGCCAAGCTTGAGGCCACCCAGGACCAGCACCCGCCGCGTCAAGGTGCGGTAGCGGTCGGTATCACGGTTCACGGGACCTCCGTTGAACGACATCCCCCTGCCCCGGCGCGTTTGTCTCCGGTGACGGGAAGCCCGGCCGCGGTTCATGGCGGCCTTCGGGTCACAGCTCTTTCAAAAACGCGCGATGAACGCGGATGAACAGCCAAGCAAACACCGGAAACAGGGCCAGCGTCAACAGTGCCTGGAACAGGGCGGCCTCCAGCGGGACCACGGTCAGTTCCAGCACCGAAAACGCCAGCCACTGAACCAGCGCCGCCCCGAACATGATGAACCCGAACCCGACCCACAGCAGCACGAACGAGTTGGCCAGGAAAAACCCTCGCTGGGACACCACCACCCATTGGCAGAGCAGCAGCACCAGCGCGGTCATGCCCAGCGGCGCCCCGGTCAGCGTATCCTGGAGCAACCCGATGACGAAGGCGACGCTCGGACGGATCAGGTCGGGCCGGTGGATCGCCCAGTAATAAACCGACATCAACGCCAGGGCCGGCGCCACATCCTCGTAACAGGGCAGATAAAGCGGCACCATGCCGAGTAGAACCAGCATCACCGTAACCGCCACCGGGGCGAGGCTGCGCCCGGCCTGATCCAGTCTCTGCCAGACACTGACCGTCATCTGCCGACCGTCACCGAACGCCGGAGAAGTGATCCGCCTCGCCAACCAGACCGCCGGGCAGGCCGAAGTCCACCAGTTCCACATGTTCGAGCTTGCCAAGATCCACCATCGGCTGGACCTTGACCAGATGATCGCCGACGGCCGAAACCACCCCGATGGGCAAACCCACCGGAAACAGCCCGCCATCCCCTGACGTCACCACCCGGTCACCCACCGCCACCGGCGCCTCGGGCGGCAGATAGAGCAACCGCGGCTGGTCCGAATTGTCGCCGGCCAGCACCGCCCGCTGGCGCGTGTTGTCCAGCATCACCGGGACCCGGGTATTGATGTCGGTAATCAGCAGCACCCGGGCGGTCCACTCGCCGACCTCGACCACCCGGCCGATCATGCCCGCCCCGGCCACCGCCGCCTGTCCGCGACGCACCCCGTCGCGGCGCCCGGCCGTCACCAGCACGTCACGCAGGAACGGCCCTCCTGGCGCCGCAATCACGCGCGCCGAAATGAACGTCGCCCCGGGCTCCGGCTTGTAATGCAGCAACCCGCGCAGGCTGTTGTTTTCGGCCTCCAGCCGCAACGCCACCTGCTTCCATTGCAGCAGCGAGGCGTTTTCCAGCCTCAGATCCTTGTTCTCCCGGTGAACTTCGCTGATGTCGACCACGGTCTCGACCACACCGGCGACGGTTGCCGCCGGCCGCGAAATCGCGTCGAGAATCGGCACGAAGGCGTCGGTCACATGGGCCCGGATGCCCTCGATCAACACGGGGTCGATCTTGCCGAACATCATCAGGGCGATCGAGGCCAGCAGCAACAGCAGGAACGAGAACCGCTGAACCAGCGTCTTCAGCGCGGTCAGCCGGCTCATCGGTCTTGCAGTGCGTGGTTTCACGATAACATTCCATGATTATCGTTCAAGGCCAGCCGCACTGGAGCCCCGAACCGCAGTCCCGGCGGGCCACCAACCGGCCATAAAACCCCAACATGCCGGTTCCACAGTACAGGATCAGTACATGGACACCAAAACATTTCTCAGTGTTTTCATCTCTTCGAGCGCCCGCCCGGTGCCCAGCGCAACACAGCTCAGCGGGTCATCGGCAATCGACACCGGCAACCCGGTGGCGTGGCGCAGCACATAATCAAGGTTGCCGAGCAGCGCCCCGCCGCCGGTCAGCACGATCCCCTTGTCGACGATGTCCGCGGCCAGCTCCGGCGCGGTATGTTCCAGGGCGACCTTGACCGCTTCGATGATCGCGCTGACCGGCTCGGCCAGACTCTCGGCGATCTGGCGTTCGCTGATGATCAGTTCCTTGGGCACACCGTTCATCAGATCGCGGCCCTTGATCTCCAGGATCCGGCCCTCGCCGTCCTCGGGCGGACAGGCCGAACCGATCTCCTTCTTGATCCGCTCCGCCGACCCTTCGCCGACCAGCAGGTTATGGCTGCGCCGGATATAGCCGATGATGGCCTCATCCATCTTGTCACCGCCGACCCGCACCGAGCGCGAGTAAACGATGCCGCCAAGAGACAACACCGCGACCTCGGTGGTGCCGCCGCCGATATCGACCACCATGGAACCGGTGGGCTCGGTGACCGGCAGGCCGGCGCCGATGGCCGCGGCCATGGGTTCCTCGATCAGGAACACCCGCCGCGCACCGGCCGACTCGGCGGATTCCTGAATCGCCCGGCGTTCCACGGCGGTCGAACCCGAAGGCACGCACACGATCACCTGCGGGCTGGCGAAGCTCCGTCGATTATGAACCTTACGGATGAAATGTTTGATCATTTCCTCCGCGACCTCGAAATCGGCAATCACACCGTCGCGCAGCGGGCGGATCGCCTGGATATTTCCCGGTGTCCGGCCCAGCATCATCTTGGCTTCGTCGCCGACGGCCAGCACCTGTTTCCGGCCTCGAACCGTTGCGATGGCCACCACCGATGGCTCATTCAGGACGATACCCCGCCCCTTCACGTACACCAGCGTGTTGGCGGTCCCGAGATCGATGGCCATGTCGGCCGACAGGATGCCGAGCAGTTTGGAAAACATGGTGGTGGTTAACTCTTCATCCGGTTGACACGGCATTCGGAAACCGCCGGGCGCGAATCGTTGGCGCTTCCGGCGCGGCCCCCGTTCCATAGAGCAACAGCCAGAGGCACTCAAGCAGAGAGTGGCGATGGCGCCGTCCGCTGGCGTTTGAGCAGCAGCTTGTTAAGCGCGTGGACATAGGCCCGGCACGACGCGACCAGGGTATCGCTGTCGGCCCCACGCCCGACCACACCGCGGTCTTCATCCTCCAGCCGCACCGTGACCTCGGCCTGGGCGTCGGTGCCCGCGGTCACGGCGTGGACCTGATACAGCCCCAGCCGCGCCTCATGGGGAAACAACTCCTTGATCGCATTGAAGGTCGCGTCCACCGGACCATTGCCGCCGGCCTCGGTCCCGCGGGTCTCGCCGTCGATGGTCAACACCAGCAGGGCGCGCTGGGGGCGCCGGGAACCCGCCACCACATCCAACGATACGAACTGGATACGGTCCCCGGCATGGCCAATCCGATCGTCCACCAGGGCAATCAGGTCCTCGTCGAAAATTTCCTTCTTTTTATCCGCCAGTTCCTTGAACCGCTTGAAGGTTTCGTCGATGACGGCGTCGTCCGGGGCGTAGCCCAGGTCCCGCAGCCGGGTGCGGAAGGCGTTGCGGCCCGAGTGCTTTCCCAGCACCAGCCCGGCCTTGTCGGCGGCGGCGCGCACCAGCCCGACCGATTCCGGGGTCATGATTTCGTAGGTGCCGGCGTGCTTGAGCATGCCGTCCTGATGGATGCCCGATTCGTGGGCAAAGGCGTTGGCGCCGACGATGGCCTTGTTGGGCTGGACCACGAAGCCGGTGATCGCCGACACCAGCCGCGACGCCTTCATGATCGTTTCGGTGTGGATCGTGGTGGTATAGGGCAGCCGGTCATGGCGGGTCCGCAGCGCCATCACCAGTTCCTCCAGCGCGGCGTTGCCCGCCCGCTCCCCCAGGCCGTTGATGGTACATTCGACCTGGCGGGCGCCGTTGCTCACCCCGGCCAGGGAATTGGCCACCGCCAGCCCCAGGTCATTGTGGCAATGGACCGACAGCACCGCGCGATCGATATTGGGCACCCGGTGGCGCAGCATGGCGAACAGCGCCCCGTATTCCTCGGGCACGCCATAGCCGACTGTATCGGGAATGTTGATGGTACGGGCGCCGGCGGCGATGGCCGCTTCGACGCAGCGGCACAGAAAATCGTGCTCGGTCCGGGAGCCGTCCTCGGCACTCCATTCCACATCGTCCACCAGATTGCGGGCGTAACCCACGCTTTCGGTGACGGCCTCCAGCACCCGGTCCGGCGACATCTGAAGCTTGTACTTCATGTGCAGCGGACTGGTGGAAATGAAGGTGTGGATGCGCCTGCGCCCCGCGCCGGCCAGCGCCTCGGCGCAACGGTCGATGTCCCGGCGCTGGGCCCGGGCCAGGCCCGCCACCGTCGAATGCCGGATGCGCCGGCCGATGGCCGACACCGCCTCGAAGTCGCCGTTGGACGCGATGGGAAAGCCGGCCTCGATCACATCGACGCCCAGTTCCTCGAGCACGGCGGCGACTCGGAGCTTCTCTTCGAGATTCATCGAGGCGCCCGGTGACTGTTCACCGTCGCGTAACGTGGTATCGAAGATGATGACGCGCCGGTCGGTCGGCTCGCCGGCGGCGGCAACCGCCGCGGTGCCGGTCGCGGGAATGGCGGCAACCGCTGCGGTGCCGGTCGCGGGAATGGCGGCAACCGCTGCGGTGCCGGTCGCGGGAATGAGGGTCATGGCGGAAATCCTTGGCGGGGCTGCTTTCGGTACCCGGGAGTGACGGCCGGTCGCAAGGGAATTTGGGCATCCGGCGGTTTGCGGCAAGCCGCAAGGGTCGGCCCCCGGCCGCGCCGACGGCCGCGCCGACGGCCGCGCCGACGGCCGCTCCGCTTCTTTAACATGGCCCGAGTCGCCGTAACCTGCCAATCTGGCGGCGGGCGGTCTGTGGCCAACCCGACGCCCTGGGGCGACCTGGCCCGCAATCACCGCCGTCGTCCTGGCCGCCATGTTCGGCTTGCCAAGCCGCCTGGGCGCTGACATGGATGGTGCGGGGCGCCAGCCCGGGTCCCGGGCGGGCCTTACCGTCCCGGACGGCGGGGCGCCCGTGGCCGGACACTTCGACCGGATTTCGGGCACCACTGCCCGGCCCGCTTCAAGCTGCTAAGGTACCAGGCATGTTTACCGGAATTATCACTCATCTCGGAGAGGTCGCCGCCATCGAGCGCGGCCCCGACATTCGTTTCACCATTGCCAGTGGCCTCGACACCTCCGAAATCCCGCTTGGCGCGTCCATCGCCTGCAATGGCGTCTGCCTGACCGTGATCGACCGCGACTTCGGCACGTTTACCGTGGAGGCTTCGCGGGAGACCCTTGACCGCACCACACTCTGCGCCTGGACCGAGGGTACGCCGGTCAACCTGGAGCGGTCGTTGCGGCTTGGTGACGAGTTGGGCGGGCATCTGGTCTTCGGTCACGTGGACGGGGTTGCCGACGTGGTTGAGATTACGCCGGTCGGGGGCAGCCTGCGGTTCGATTTCGAAGCCCCGTCGGAATGCGCCCGGTTCATCGCGGTCAAGGGCAGCGTGGCCCTTGACGGCGTGTCGCTGACGGTCAATGAAGTGGCCGGTCGCCGCTTTTCCATCAACATCATCCCCCATACACAGCAATGCACCACATTCGGTTCCATGACGCCGGGACGGCCGGTCAATCTCGAGGTGGACATGTTGGCGCGCTATGTCGCGCGCCTTTCCGAAGCAGTGTAACATCGGACATGCTCGACGCCCTTTCTTCGACCGAAGAGATCATAGAAGAGGCCCGGCAGGGCCGGATGGTGATCCTGGTCGATGACGAAGATCGGGAAAACGAGGGCGATCTGGTCATCCCGGGCGACGCCGCGTCGCCCGAAGCGATCAATTTCATGATCCGCTTCGGGCGCGGCCTGGTTTGCCTGGCGCTGCCCCGGGAGCGGGTCGATCAGCTGCGCCTGCCGCTGATGGCCCGGCATAACCAGACCCGCCACCAGACCGCCTTCACCACCTCCGTCGAGGCCCGGGTTGGCGTCTCCACCGGCATTTCGGCCGCCGACCGCGCCCGTACCATCCAGGTGGCGATCGATCCCGAGGCCAGCGCCTATGATCTGGTCAGCCCCGGCCATGTGTTTCCCCTGGTGGCGCGGGACGGCGGGGTCCTGGTGCGGGCCGGCCATACCGAGGCGGCGGTGGACATCGCCCGTCTGGCCGGGCGATCCCCCGCCGGCGTGATCTGCGAGATTCTCAACGAAGACGGCACCATGGCCCGGTTGCCGGATCTGGTGCCGTTCGCCCAGTACCACGGGCTCAAGATCGGCACCATTGCCGACCTGATCGGCTACCGCCGGCGCACCGAAACCCTGATCGAACGCACCCTCGACACCGAAATCGTCAGCCGCTTCGGCGGGCGTTTCCGCCTCGTGACCTACCGCAACACCGTCTCGGGAACCGAACACGCGGCGCTGATCCGGGGCGATGTCGCCGATGGCGCGCCGGTGCTGGTCCGCATGCACGCCCACGAGGTGCTCGACGACGTGATCGCCGAGCAAAGCGCCGGACGCGACGTGAACCTCCAGGCGGCCATGGCCATGATCGCCGAGGCTGGCCGGGGCGTCGTGGTGATGCTGTGCGAGCCTCCCGAAAAATCGCTGGCCGAACGGGTGCAGGCCCGGGTCTCGGGGACGGCGCCGCAGGGGGCGGAACTGCGCGACTACGGCGTCGGCGCGCAGATCCTGCTGGACCTGGGGGTGCGGCACATGGTCCTGCTGTCCAACCATCGCCGAACCATCATCGGGCTCGACGGCTACGGCCTGACCGTGGTCGGCCATCGCCCGATCGCCGTCGACGGGGTGCTGTCCGGGCGCAAAGGAACTGCCATTGATGGTTGACACTCCCACGCTGCTGATCGTCGAAGCCCGCTTTTACGACGATATCGCCGATGAGTTGGTCCGCGGTGCGGTGGCCGAGATCGAGCAGGCCGGCGCCGCTTACGAACGGCTGTCGGTCCCAGGCGCCTTCGAAATCCCCGCGGCGATCCAATACGCCGTCACCTCGATGGATTTCTATTCCGGCCGCCGGCGATTCGACGGGTATGTGGCGCTCGGCTGCGTCATCCGGGGCGAGACCACCCATTATGACTATGTCTGTGCCGAAAGTGCCCGCGGCCTCCAGACTCTGGCCCTGACCCATACGCTTGCCATCGGCTACGGCATCCTGACCGTGGAGAACCGGGAACAGGCCTGGGTCCGGGCCTCGGTCAAGCACAAGAACAAGGGCGGCGGTGCCGCCCGCACCTGCCTTGACATGATCGAGTTGAAGCGCCACTTCCGGCTTTATCCGCGATAATCGGGTTCCCATGGCTCCCCCCAGCAAGGCCGCGAGGCGTAACCGCCGTGGTCGCGGCTCGGCCAAGGCACGACGCAGTGCCGCCCGGCTCGCCGCGGTCCAGGTGCTCTACCAGATCGAACTCCTTGGCGCCGAGCCGGAGGCGGCGCTGGCGGAGTTCCTCCAGCACCGGCTTGGCCATGAGGTCGACGGGGTTTCTTATGTTGCCGCCGATCCGCCCCTGCTTTCGGCCATCGTCCGCGGCACCAGCGTCCGGCGGGCCGACATCGACGGCATCGTCTCGGCGGCCCTGGATCCGCGCATGCCGCTGGACCGGATCGAAGTGTTGCTGCGCACGATTCTGCGCGCCGGAACCCTCGAGCTGCTGGCCCATGCCGACATCCATCCGCGGATCATCCTCAGCGAATATGTCGAGATCGCCCATGCTTTCTATCAGGGTCGCGAGCCGGGCGTGATCAACGGAGTCCTCGACCACATTGCCCACCGGCTGCGCGCCGACGAGCTCTGTCGGCCGGAGCCGCACGATGACGGCGACTCCGAAGACTGAGGCACCCGGAGCGGCTCCGGGTCCGACGAACCCCACGCTCGGGGAATTCGGGCGAATCGAGCGATTCCTGCGGCCACTGGCCGCCGGCTGCCCGGGCGCCCTGGAACTGACCGACGATGCCGCCGTGCTCACGGTGCCGCCCGATTGCGAGCTGGTGGTGACCACCGATGCCATGGTCGCGGGCATCCACTTCCTGCCCGACGACCCGCCCGCCGACATCGCCGCCAAGCTGCTGAGAGTCAACCTGTCCGATCTCGCCGCCATGGCGGCGGCACCACTGGCCTACACCCTGGTCCTGTCCCTGCCGCGGACCGTCGACGACGACTGGCTGGCCACCTTTTGCGCCGGCCTCCAGGCCGATCAGGCGCGCTACGGCATCGCGCTGGCCGGCGGCGACTCGGTGGCGACCCATGGTCCCATCACCCTTTCGGTTACGGCCCTCGGTCTGGTCCGGCGCGGTCGGGCGCTGACCCGGCGGGTTTGCGTCCCGGCCGAGCGGATCGCCGACCAACGGGTGTTCGTCACCGGGACCATCGGCGACGCCGCTCTTGGCCTCGCGCTGGTCCAGGGCACATTGGGGCCGGACACGCTGGGGCCGGACGCCGTGGCGGCGCTGGTGGCGCGGCTACGCCGGCCCGAGCCGCGGCTGGCGCTGGGCATGGCCCTCCGCGGGCTGGCGACCGCCGCCATCGACGTTTCCGACGGCCTGGTCGCCGATCTTGGCCATATCGCCGGCGTCACCGGCTGCGCCGCGGTCATTGACTGCGCCCGCCTGCCGCTGTCCGGGCCGGCACGGACCCTGCTGGCCCGCCAGCCGGCCTTGCTGGCGGCCATGGTCAGCGGCGGGGACGACTATGAACTGGTTTTCACCGCCGCCGCCGCGGACCGGGCCGCGGTGGCGGCACTGGCCGCCGAACACAAGGTCGCCATCACCGAAATCGGCTGGCTGGAGGCCGCTCCCGCCGGCCGGGTCGAGGTCCTGGATGCCGAGGGCCGGTCCCTCGCGCTCGCCCGGCGCGGCTGGAACCACTTCGCCGGCACCGGATAGCAAAAAGGCTGCGGCATCACCGGACAGCTTTACCCGTGGCCAGGACCGGGGTATGGCTGGGCTCGCGGGAACTGGGAGCTGGAGCCGGCCATGAAGGGTATCGTTCTCCTGATGGTGGGAATCATCCTGCTGCTTCTCGCGGCGGCCGGCGGCTGGTACGCCTATAACAAGTTCATCGCGCCGCCACCCGACGCCGCCGTCGGACAGGCCAAGGCCAAGCCGGCCCCGGGACCACCCCCGGTCTATGTCCGGCTGGCCCCGTTCACGGTGCCGGCCATCGGCGCCGAGCGCCCGGAACAGTTGATCACCTTCGTCATCGTTTTGATGGTCCGCGACCAGAGCGCCGAAAGTCAGGTCAACGACCGGATGCCGCGGGTCATGGATACCTTCCTCACCACGCTTTACGGGGCCATTGATGAAGGTGAAATGATCAATGGCAGTCTCGTCGACGTTGCCGGTGTCAAAAAACGGTTACAAGCCGCCTGTGACCGGTTGCTGGGAAGCGACGTTGTCAAAGAAGTGCTGGTTCAAACCGTGCTGCAACGCCGTTTTTGAGCCTGCCAGGTGTCTTCCCGGATCGAAGTCGGGCGAAACCCGCCCGCCGACACCGTCGCAACCGTTGCATTGTCGGAAGCCCTCCGGCATGCTGCCCCCACACAACGCCCGGCCGGTGCCGCCGTCGTGACGGTGGTCCCGAGCAACGGGACATACCCAAGAAGTTCTAAATGAATTTGGGGGAATCGATGAGTCTTGCATTTGTCTTTGTCATCCTCTGCGGCTTGCTGGCGCTGGCTTACGGCGTCTACGCAAGCAGGCAGGTGTTGGCGGCGAGTGCCGGTACCGCGCGCATGCAAGAAATTGCAAGCGCCATCCAGGAAGGCGCGCAAGCGTACCTGAACCGGCAATACACCACCATCGCCCTGGTCGGCGTGGTCATCGCCATTCTGCTGTCGGTCACGCTCGGACCCAAGACCGGTGTCGGCTTCCTGATTGGCGCCATCCTGTCGGGTGCCGCCGGCTACATCGGCATGAACGTGTCGGTGCGCGCCAACGTCCGGGTTGCCGACGCCTGTACCCGTGGGCTGGCCGACGGCCTTGACCTCGCCTTCAAGTCGGGGGCCATCACCGGTTTGCTGGTGGTCGGTCTCGGCCTGCTTGGCGTCACCAGCTATTACTTCGCCCTGACCCAGTTGATCGACCCCTCGGTCGACCCGGAATTGGCGCGGCGCAGCGTGATTGAAGGGCTGGTCGCCCTCAGCTTCGGCGGCTCGCTGATTTCGATCTTTGCCCGTCTGGGTGGCGGCATCTTCACCAAGGGCGCCGACGTCGGCGCCGATCTGGTCGGCAAGGTCGAAGCCGGCATCCCCGAAGATGATCCCCGCAATCCCGCGGTCATCGCCGACAATGTCGGCGACAATGTCGGCGACTGCGCCGGCATGGCGGCCGACCTGTTCGAAACCTATGTCGTCACGATCGTCGGCGGTATGTTGCTGGCGGCCATCCTGTTCACCGGCCCGGACGCGACCAATCTGATGTTCTACCCGCTGCTGGTCGGCGGCGTGTGCATCATCGGCTCGGTTGCCGGTACCTTCTTCGTCAAGCTCGGCGCCTCCAAGAGCATCATGGGCGCGCTCTACAAGGGTCTGATCTACAGCGGCCTGATTTCGCTGGTGCTGATCTTCGTGGCAACTCTGGCGCTGGTCGGCCTCGACACCGAGTTCGTGGTCAACACCAAGACCGCGGTGGGCGCCGGCATCCACGTCAATGGCTGGTCGCTGTTCGAATGCTCGTTCGTCGGGCTGGTGGTGGTCGGCCTGCTGTGCTGGATCACCGAATACTACACCGGCACCGATTACCGGCCGGTCAAGAGCGTCGCCAAGGCCTGTGAAACCGGTCACGCCACCAACATCATCCAGGGCCTCGCGGTTTCGATGGAAGCCACGGCGCTGCCGGTGATCGTGATCAGCGTCGCCATCGTCGTCGCTTACAACATCGCGGGCATCTTCGGCGTCGGCATCGCCGCCACCGCCATGCTGGCGCTGGCCGGCATCGTCGTCGCCCTCGACGCCTTTGGCCCGGTCACCGACAATGCCGGTGGCATTGCCCAGATGGCCGGCCTGCCCAAGGAAGTGCGCGTCCTGACCGACGCCCTCGACGCCGTCGGCAACACCACCAAGGCCGTGACCAAGGGCTACGCCATCGGTTCGGCCGGCCTTGCCGCCCTGGTGCTGTTCGCCGCCTACATTCAAGACCTCAAGAACTACTTCCCGACCCTCGACGTGAAGTTCGAACTGAACGACCCGTATGTGGTGATCGGTCTCTTCCTCGGCGGTCTGTTGCCCTATCTGTTCGGGGCGATGGGCATGACCGCGGTCGGCCGCGCCGCCGGTTCGGTGGTGGTGGAAGTCCGCCGTCAGTTCCGCGAGATCCCCGGCATCATGGAAGGTACCGGCAAGCCGGAATACGGCCGCGCCGTTGACCTGCTGACCAAGTCCGCAATCAAGGAAATGATCATTCCGTCGATGCTGCCGGTGTTCGCGCCGGTGGTGTTGTTCTTTGTGGTCCGACTGGCGACCGGGTCCTCGACCGCGGCGTTCACCTCGGTCGGCGCCATGTTGCTCGGCGTGATCGTCACCGGCCTGTTCGTCGCCCTCTCGATGACCTCGGGTGGCGGCGCCTGGGACAACGCCAAAAAGCTGATCGAAGAAGGCGCCCATGGCGGCAAGGGTTCCGAAGCCCACAAGGCGGCGGTGACCGGCGACACCGTCGGCGACCCGTACAAGGACACCGCCGGTCCGGCGGTCAACCCGATGATCAAGATCACCAACATCGTCGCGCTGCTGATGCTGGCCATCCTGGCTCACCTGCAGATCGGCTGAGACCCTTAACGGGGGGCGTTTCGCCCCGAAAGCCTGCCTCCAAGACCGCGGCGGCCCGCCGCCGCGGTCCCCCTTCAAGGGAGCCCCTTCGGGCTCCCTTCTTTTTTGGAGGCGCCACCGGCCTCCCGTCGATTCGACTTAATTCATAAGTATAAACCATTGTTTTCTTAAATATCTTTCCATTTGTATTTTAGGTAAAACGGCGATAGCTCCCGAATGGTTACTTTTTCATTGACGACAGAGGTTAATTCCTGTTAACGATCATCACCATCACCTGACGCACCGGTGATCTGAGAAAGCGGGCGGAACGAAGCCTGGCATTCGACTGAAACCGCCCCGAGGAGACAACGACCATGAACAGCCCGTCGGAATTACGCCACGCCCTGGCCCTTATCGCCGACGATCATAAGGTGCTAGGCAACGCGGTGCGGCATCTGAGCCAGTTGCTGGCCACCGACGCCGCCAATCTGGCCCGGATATTGACCGCCCTTCAGGACATTTCGGTGATCGCCGCCCGGCATTTTGTCCGTGAGGAAGAGCTGATGGCCGGCGTTGATTATCCCTGGCTTGCCACTCACCGACTTAACCATCGCTGGTTTCAGACCTTTATCAGTGATTATCAGAGCGGGATTTTTCAGGGCTCGATTCGCATCAACGACGACGCCCGCCGCAATCTCCCCAACCTGATCCGTTTCCATGTCTGCTGCCGCGATGACGAATTTGAAGACTGGCTGGCGGCCAACCATGGCTGGTCTCAGGCGCCGGTCTGGATTGGCCCGGTTCCGGTCACGGCGTACCCGGCCTAAGCAGCCGGACACCGCCCGGGTCAACGCCGGCGCCACCGGGCCGATGGTGGCAACACCACGGTCTTGTCGGGGAAGGCGCACAGGTCGGCGACCGGGCAAAGCGGGCAGGCCGGGCTTCGGGCCTTGCACAGATAGCGTCCGTGCAGAATCAGCCAGTGGTGAGCATGGCGTTTCCAGCGGTCCGGGACCACCGCCTCCAGCCCGGCCTCGACCGCTGTTGGGGTCCGGCCCGGGGCAAGGCCGGTGCGGTTGGCCACCCGAAAGATGTGGGTGTCGACGGCAATGGTCGGCTGACCAAAGGCGACGTTCAGGACGACGTTGGCGGTCTTGCGTCCGACTCCGGGCAGTGCCTCCAGAGCCTCGCGCTGTTCGGGAACCCGCCCGTCATGGTCGCGCTCCAGCATTTCCGAAAGCCGGATGATGTTTCGGGCCTTGGTGTTGAACAGCCCGATGGTCTTGATCGCCTCGCGCAGCCCCGCCTCGCCCAACGCCAGCATCGCGGCCGGCGATTGCACCGTGGCAAACAGCGCCCGGGTCGCCCGGTTAACGCCAACATCGGTGGCCTGGGCCGACAACACCACCGCCACCAGCAGCGTATAGGGATTGACGTACTCCAACTCCGACCGGGGCTCGGGGTTGCGTTCGGCCAGCCGGGCAAAGAAACAGTCGATGGCGTCGGGGCTCATGGCGGAGACCGGGTGGCGGGTGTCGTCCGCTCAGTGATAGTCGAACGGGACGCCGAAGACCAGATCGGCGGGGTCGATACCGGCGGGAGGCGGCGGAAACGGTGCCGCGGCCCGGACGGCAGCCAGCGCCGCCCGATCCAGGCCGGGATTGCCGCTGGAGCGCGACACCGAGAGCGAAATCAGCCCGCCGTCCGACGACAGGGTGAAGGCGACCACGGCCGAACCTCTGGCGCTCACGCCCGCCGGCTTGTGCCGGGCAATGGCCGCCCATACCACCTCGCCGTAGTCTCGAACCGAGTCGGCACCAACCCGGGCTGCCGGCTGCACCGTCGGAGCGGCAGGTGCGGGCGGCGCCGTCACCACTGCCTTGGCGGTGGCCGGGTCCGGGGTGGGGTGGTCGGGTACCGGCGGGCGATGACGGTGCCTGTGGGTTACCGGCTCGGCCTTCGGCCTGACCGGCGCGGGCGTGGGCTTCGGCGGGCCGGACGGCGGCGGCTCGGACGGTGACGCCGGGGCTGGAACCTCCGCCGGCGGGTCCGGTGGCGCCGGCTCTTCGACGATGCCGACGAAGGCCACGGCGACAGTCTCCGTGGCCTTCGGTTTCACCGGAAACGACCGCGGGCCGACCAGGCACAGGCACAACACCCCGTGCAAGAGCAGGGACAGACTCGCGGCCCGGCACAGCCGGCCCGCCTGACGAGGCCGGATGGGGCTGACCACCGAGGAAATTTCGAGCGCCAGGGACATGGCGATGGCTTCCGGCCAAAAACCGCCCCCGCCCCGGGACGATCGCGTCTCCGGGGCGGCGCCGGCACCGGAAAGACCGGTCAGAACTTCACGGTGGTACTGACCACGAAGCTCCGGCCTGGCCCCGGCAACGGGCCATACGGCCCCTTGGTGTCCCCCGCGACCTTGGCATCAGAAAAGTCGATGCCGCCCAACGGTTCATAGTACTGCTTGTCCAACAGGTTCCTGACGGCAAAATCGACGCTCAGAGTCCGCCACTGATAGCCGGTGTGTAAATTGACCAGGGTATAAGCCGGCGTAACCGGCTCCAGCCGCAGGGCGTCAACCTCAGTTTTATCATCGACGAGTTGAAGCTCAACCCCGCTCTTCCATCCCTCGAACTCGTGGTTCAGAGAAAGGCGGCCGTTCAACGGCATCACGTCATAGAGGCCATGGCCATCGGTGGTATAGCCGCGCACATACCCAACGGTTCCGGCCAGCGTCCCCTTGCCATACCGGCTGTTATCCCAGACCACTTTCCGGCCCGACAAATCGACGCCATAGAGAATCGCGTCGTGATTGGCGAACTGAAGCAGTGGAACATTGTTCCCCTTATCAAACCCGATCTGGTTGACCCCGATATAATCCTCGACATAGGTGACGTAGGGTGTCGCCTTGATATCCCAATCGGCGCGCGCCGCATCATGGAAGCCGGCCGAAAGGCTGGCGGTGTTGGCGACCTCGGGCTTGAGATTGAGATTGCCGACATACTCGTTGCCGTCGTTGAACCACGTCACCATGCTGCTGGCCATGGCACCGGTGGACCAGGCGTAACGCTCGTAAAGATTGGGCGAGCGGGTCTTGCGCGCCAGCCCGGCTTCCAGTGTCGCGGTGTCGTCGGGCTCAAAACGCGCAAGGCCGGTCAGGTCGAAATTGGCGTCGGTTCGGGCGTGGTTCCGGGAGTTGAAGCCGGTGGCGTCGCGCAGATAGTTAAAGGTTGTCATCTGCATCATCATGCTTTGGGCGCCGTTGGCATTGTTGTAGCCCGAGACATCGCCGGTATCCATCATCACCATGTCGTTGCGAACGCCCAACAGGGTGGTCCATTGGGGCGCCCATTTCTTCTCCCATTCCAGATACGTACCAAGCTGGTTGCGCTCACCGTTGTTGATATTGACGAAAGTATTCGGCCCCATGGCACTGACGGTGGTCATGACCGGAGGCCACCAGTCGTTGAGGGTGTAGCGATGAAACTCGTTACCGACCCGCAGCGTATTCTGGTCGGTCAGTGGAATTTCGGCCGTCACCGAATAGCCGAGGTCGGTGGCGCTGGTGTCCATGGGCATAGGCATGCCGGAGAATTTTTCCGACAGGAAGTCCATGGCATGGTCGACATGCTGCCAGTAAATCCGGGCATCGAGATTACCCCATCCGAACGTCCCCTGGTAATTGCCGTTGACGAAAAGACTGTGGTTGTCGGTCATATCCATCCGGGCCCCCGGGAAGCCCTGATAGGGGATGTACTGACCACCCACTTGCAGCGTGAAAACCCCAATATCATTGCGCAGCGCCGCGGTCAGTGCCTGATTGCTGGTCTCGTAAAGACTGGACGCAACTTTCTTGCCGGCACCATCGAGATAGTCCGAAGACGTGCTGCCCGAACCGGTATAGTTCAGACTGACATCGTCGATGGCCCCGGTGACCGAGGCGGCGGCGCCGAAATTGTTGCCGTTGCTGCCGAAAAAGGCCGACAGACTGCCTTCGGTATGCAGCCCCTCACCAGGGGTGGCGAACACTGGCGGCGGCGAATGCACCGCGATGGTGCCGCCGATGCTGTCGCCGCCGGCGCTCACCGGGGTAATCCCGGCCATGACCGTCAGCGTCGAGACGGCGCTGGGGTCGATGTAGGACAGCGGCGGGTTCATATGGTTGGGACAGGCCGAGGTGATGGGAATCCCGTTAACCTCGGTCCTGAGGCGGTCGTCCGCGAGCCCATGAATCTGCGGCAGACTGGACACCCCGCCATTGGCCAGGGCTCCTGCTCCGGGAATGGCCTCAAGCAGGGCTGCGGTATCGCTGACACCCGGGCGCCCGGCGGTCAGGGCGTCGCCGCTCAGGGTCGTGCCACCGAACAACGAGGACGGCTCGGGAACCGTCTGAACCGGAACCGGTGGCAGCGGCGTCATCTGCTGGGCTAGCGCCGCGCCGGGCACCGCCAGCGCCAGCACCGCACCCGACCACAGCGCCGAAGCACGGCTCGGGGGGTTCGGGTTCCCCTTGGAACACGTTAAAACCGACATGATCTTCATCCTTGAAACCGTCGATCCGGCAATCCGTCAAGGCACACGCCTGGGCAACAGCCTTCGGGCGGTGCCGAACGCCGGACCAGTGATGGTGAAAGCGGCGGGAAGGTCAGACGGTCGGGGGTGGAGGCGCCCGGGATTGACAGCCGGTTCGGAAAAAGGCCCGGGGCGTGATGCCGGCGTGCAGCGCCGGCCGTAACGGCATGGTAAAGGCCACCGGCCCGGGTGGTGCCGCCACCGGCGGCGGCAGCGTGAAACCGCCGGCATGGGCAAGACAGAACGGGCAAGCCGGCTTCTGATGCGGTTGCGGAGTCGGAACCGATTGGCCCCCGGCCCCCGAATCCGGCGGCCCGGCCGCCTCGCCGATGCAAAGCGCCGCCAGGGCCTCCGCGCCGGCATCGGCAACGCCGACCATCGGCATGGCCATCAGGCCCAGCAGCGCCACGATCACCAGCCACGCCACGCCACGCGCCGCCCCCGGCCGGGGACGACGGATCGATGCGGGAACAAGGCGAGGGTGTCGGCTCATGGCTCTGACAGCGGGACCATTCCAGCGTGCGGTTGACCTGAACCGAACGGCGCGACCAGGGATGGCCGCATGGTAATCACGCCCGGGCGTTTGCTGTCAACGACCAGAAAACCGGTCGCGTCCCGCGGCACCCTCCGGCTACACTGCCGGCCTGTCCCCCCGCTGCGGAAAGGTCTGCCGCCATGTCGGACGCCGACGCCGGATGCCGGGCGGTGGCCGCCGCCATCACCGGTCTTGCCAGCCACTCCCTGGACCCGCCGACGCCGGCCGCGGTGGCCGCCGCGGTCGGGCTGTCGCCCGAGGACCTGGAGGCCCAGTTCCGCCACTGGACGGGGGTTGGTCTCGAACCGTTCCTCGCGCATCTGCCGCTGACCGACCTTCGGACGGTCATGGAGCCATCACGCCGGCGGCTGGCCGGTGCTTCGGCACGGCTGCCCCTTGAGATCAGGGTCTGGACGCCGCAACGGTCCGACCCCCGGCCGGTGATCCGTTGGGGCCGTCACCCCAGCCCGTTCGGCCCGGTGCTGGCCGCCACCACCGACGCCGGCCTGTGCCGTCTGGGCTTCGACGGCGACGCGGCGGAACCCGGGTGGCTGGCCGCCAATTGGCCGGAGGCCCGGCTGGTCGAAGAGGCCGCGGCGACCCGCGAGGCGGTGGAACGCGCCTTCAGCGCCGACCCCGACGAAGCGGCCCCGCCGCTGCCGGTGCTGCTGCGCGGCACCGCGTTTCAGATTGCCGTGTGGCGGGCGCTGGTGGCCATCCCGGCCGGCGCGGTGGTCGGCTACCGCGACGTGGCCGCCACCATCGGCCAGCCCAAGGCCGCCCGGGCGGTGGGCGGCGCGGTGGGCGCCAACCCGATTGCGGTGCTGGTTCCCTGCCACCGGGTGGTCCTGGCCTCGGGCGCCTTGCACCACTACGGTTGGGGAGTCCCATGCAAACGGGCACTGCTGGCCTGGGAGTTCGCGCGGGCCGCGAACCAGTGGCCACCGGGAGCGTTGTCCGAGAAGGACTAGGATAACGCACTTGTCTTGATTTTGCAGGGCTCCGCCCTGCACCCGCAAGGAGGCTTGCCTCCTTGACCTCATAACCTGCCGCCCTCAGGCCAGACCCAGCACGTCGGCCATGCCGTAAAGTCCGGGAGGACGGTCCCGGGTCCACAGCGCCGCGGTGACCGCGCCCCGGGCAAAAATTTCCCGGTTGCCCGCCCGGTGCGCCAGCTCGATCCGCTCGCCGTCACCGGCGAACATCACCACATGGTCGCCCACCACGTCGCCGCCGCGCAACACGGCAAAACCGATCTCTCCGGGGCGCCGGGCGCCGGTATGGCCGTCGCGCACCCGCACCGCGGCGTCTTCCAAAGTCACGCCGCGCCCGGTGGCCGCGGCCTGCCCCAACGCCAGCGCGGTGCCCGAGGGCGCATCGACCTTGGCCCGATGGTGCATCTCAAGAATCTCGATGTCGAAGGAGGGATCAAGGGTCCGGGCAACCTGCTTCACCAGTCCCAGCAACAGGTTGACCCCAACACTCATGTTCGGTGCGGCAACAATGGGAACATGGCCGGCCGCCTCGGCCAGCGCGGCTTCCACCGCCGCCGGAAGTCCGGTGGTGCCGATCACCAGGGCGCACCCATGCGCCACCGCCAGCGCCGCATGGTCCACGGCCGCCGCCGGCGAGGTAAAGTCGATCACCACCCGAGAGGCCGCAAACACCGGCGCCGGGCCGTCGGCCACCGCCACTCCCAACGGTTCAAGGCCGGCGAGCGTGCCCGCATCCTGCCCGACCCCGGAGAACCCCGGCCGGTCACACACCGCTGCCAGCACGCAACCGGGCGTTGCCGCCACCCGCCGCACCAACGAGCGCCCCATTCGACCGGCGCATCCCACGATCCCGATTCTCATCACCACAATCCCGACTCAAAAACGAGGTTCGCCGTTGGCCGTGACAAACCAAAATATCATTCGCCATTTATTCAGGAATGCCGGATGAGATGAGGCCCCAGGCCCCCGTTTACGGCTCAGCCGGCCCGGTAACTTCGCGCCAATTCGCCATAGTGGCGCGCCGACTCGGGAAAAAACGCGAGTTCATCCGGGGTCAGGTCGCGCGAATACCGGGCCGGGCTGCCGGCCCAAAGCTGGCCCCGCAGGACCCGCTTGCCCGGTGTGACCAGGGCGCCGGCGGCGACCATCGCCTGGCTTTCCACCGTAGCGCCATCCATCACGCAAGCCTTCATGCCGACGAAGCAACCGTCTTCAAGAGTGCAGGCGTGAAGAACCGCCATGTGGCCGACGGTGATGTCGTCGCCGATGAACGTGCCCTGGCCCCGGCTCGCCACATGGATGATGGTTCCGTCCTGGATGTTGGTGCGCCGACCGATGCGGATGACATTCACGTCGCCGCGTAACACGCAGCCAAACCAGATGCCGGTGTCCTCGCCGATCTCCACGTCACCGATCACCACCGCAGTCGGTGCCACAAACGCCGTCCGGTGGACCGTCGGCAGGATTCCCTTATACGGCAGTATCATGCCGGTCATCGTCGGACTCCCCTGTTCCTGGCCATGGTCATGGATTACGGGAACAGCGCCACCTGTTCCAACCCGGCGGTCTCGGCCAGGCCCAGCATGACGTTCATGTTTTGAATCGCCTGCCCGGACGCCCCCTTGACCAGATTGTCGAGAACCGAAATGACGATGGCCGAGCGCGGCGGGCGGTCGGCAAACACCCCGATGTGGCAATGGTTGGAACCGCGGACATGGCGGGTGGCGGGTGCGACCCCGGCCGGGACCACCTTGACGAACGGCTCCCCCTGATACTTCCGCTCCAGCGCCGCCCGCAGATCGTCGGCGGTGCCACCATCGGCCAGACGAACATAGGTCGTGACCAGTTCGCCCCGATTCATGGGAATCAGGTGGGGTGTGAACGACAACGAAACCGGCCGGCCCGCAGCCAGCCGCAGCTCCTGCTCCATTTCCGGCATATGGCGGTGGCGGCCGACGCCATAGGCATTGATGCCTTCGCTGATCTCGGTAAACAGGTTGGCCTGTTTGGCATCGCGGCCGGCACCCGAGACCCCGGACTTGGCGTCGATGATGATGCCGCCGGGCTCGATCAGATCATCGAGCAACAACGGAATCAGCGGCAGCATCGCCGCAGTGGGGTAGCAGCCGGGGTTCGCCACCAACCGTGCCTTGCGCACGCCCTGGCGATTCAATTCCGTCAGGCCGTAGACCGCATCCCGCTGCAACTGCGGGGCGCGGTGCTCATGGCCGTACCATTCTGCATAGACGTCCGTATCATGAAGCCGGAAGTCCGCCGAGAGATCCACCACTTTGAGCCCGGAAGGCAGTCGCGCCACCACCTCCTGGGTGGTGCCATGGGGCATGGCGCAGAACACGAAATCCAGTTGCGACCAGTCGACCTCCTCGATCCTGATCGGGGTCGGCAGGTTGAACGGAGCCAGATGGGGAAAGATTTCGGCCATCGGCTTACCCGCCTGGCGTTCGGCGGTGAGCACCCGAAGCTCGGCCGCCGGGTGACGCAGCAGCAAGCGCAGCAGTTCGGCGCCGGTATAACCGCTGGCGCCGAGCACGCCGATGCGGACTGAGGAAGTGGTGCTGGGCATGACGGAACCTCGACTCTCGAGGGTGACGATGAAAAAATGGCGGCCGGTCGTTGCAACCGGCCGCCATTTCCCGATCGGGACGTGGTACCGGTCAGCGTTTCGAGAACTGGAAGCTGCGTCGGGCCTTGGCCCGGCCGTACTTCTTACGCTCGACCACGCGGCTGTCGCGGGTCAGGAAGCCGGCGGCCTTGAGCGGTGCCCGCAGCGCCGGTTCGTAATAGGTCAGCGCCTTGGAAATGCCATGGCGCACCGCGCCGGCCTGACCGGAGAGGCCGCCACCGGTGACGGTGGCCACCACGTCGTACTGGTTGACCCGTTCGACGATGCCGAAGGGCTGGCTGACGATCATCCGCAGCACCGGCCGGGCGAAATAGATGGCACTGTCACGGCCGTTGACGGTGACGCGGCCGGAACCCGGCTTGATCCACACCCGGGCCACCGCGTCCTTGCGCTTGCCGGTGGCGTAGGCGCGACCCTGGGGGTCGATCTTGGGTTCGGGCAGTTCCGAGCCCTGGGGGGCATCGACGGCGGTGGCGGTGGCCGTGGGGCCGCCGAGGTCCTTGAGGCTGGTGAGAGTCTGGGGGGTCGCGCTCGACATGGGCTTACGCGCTCCTCTTGTTCTTGGGGTTGCGCGACGCGATGTCGAGCACTTCGGGTTGTTGGGCGTCGTGGGGATGGGCCGCACCGGCATAGACCCGCAGGTTGCCCATCTGACGCCGGCCCAACGGACCGCGCGGCACCATGCGCTCGACCGCTTTTTCCAGGACCCGCTCGGGGTAGCGGCCGTCCAGAATCTGACCCTTGGAACGGCCCTTGATGCCCCCGGGATAGCCGGTGTGCCAATAAAAAATATCGTCCCGGCGCTTGTTGCCGGTCAGGCGCACCTTGGCCGCGTTGATCACGATCACGTTATCGCCGCAATCCAGGTGTGGCGTGTAGGTTGGCTTGTGCTTGCCCCGCAGGATATTGGCCAGAATACTGGCCAGCCGCCCCAGGACCACACCATCGGCATCGACGACAAACCATTTCTTGTCGATATCCGCTGGTTTGAGGGTATAGGTTTTCATGGATTCTCTCGACGGATTTTCCCAACGGAGTCTCCCGACGACGATCGTCAGGGGATCACGCGGCGGCAACTCGGCGGTCCGCCCGGGGACCTGGGGCCGCCTTGTAGGACCCCGGAGGCGGCGCTGTCAACCCAAAAGGCACCAAACAGGCTTAAAAGATGCTGAACCCGCAAGAGATTGCCGAGCGGTATGATGATACCGCGATCTCAGGCCCCGGGCTCCGGCCCGACACCGCCCGGGTGCGGCGGGGCGCCTGAGGACGACGTGGCCGCCGGCGATGGCGTGGCCACGTAATGCGCCGCCACGACCGGCACCGGATCGTGGGGTGGGATTGAATAGGTCCCGGTGACGTGAGCCACCGCCGCCTCCTCGCCCTCGGACCAGAGCGTGATCTCGCCGTAGGCCAGCCGCTTGCCAAGCTTGAGAACCCGCGCCTCGGCCACCACCGCCCGAAGTGCCGGGCGGCGCAGGAAGTTGATGGTCATGCTGGTGGTCACCGCCAGTTCGACCCGGCCAATCAGGCTCAGCACCGCACCCCACAGGGCCACGTCGGCCAGGGCGAACAACACCGGGCCGGTGACGGTTCCGCCCGGACGCACAAAGTCGGCGCGACAGGGCAGACGCAGGCGGATGGTGCCCCGGCCCAGGGCTTCGATGGTGACGCCCATGTCCCCGACCAGCGGCACGCCGTTGCGAATCACCTCGGTCAGCACATCCCGGGACAGCGCGGGCGAAGGCACGGACACCGGATCCGGTACGGCTTCCGGTCCCGCGTCGATCGGTCCCTTATCGGCCGCAATCATGCGCGCCTCCGAAAAAAAATTTCCGTGCGTTGCATTTTCTGTCTGTACGGTAAGCCAGTTGCAATGTTATGTTCATCCAGAATCTGAACTCGCCTGACGAACTGGCTCATGTGGATGTATTTATCGTCCCGGTTGTTTAGAGGGAAGCGAGACCGATGATGCAACGTGTCCGCCCGACCGGCAATTGCCGGCATTTGTTTTTGACGCTGTCGGTCTTGTGCTCGCCCTGGCTGCTGGGGGGCTGCGCCGAAACTCCGGCCCCGACGTTTCAGGTCGCGGCCCAGCCGGCACCGCCGCCGCCGCCCGCGACCATCGATAGCTTTATCCACGAAGCATCCCAAAAATTCAACGTTCCTGAACGCTGGATCCGCGCGGTCATGCAGCAGGAGAGCGGCGGCCGGACTCATGTCAACGGCCAGCCGATCGTCAGCCAGAAGGGCGCGATGGGTCTGATGCAGGTGATGCCGTCCACCTGGGCCTATTTGCGCGCCGCCTACGGGCTGGGCAACGATCCGTTCGATCCGCACGACAACATCATGGCCGGCACCGCCTATATCCGCGAGATGTACGACCAGTACGGCACCCCCGGTTTCCTCGCGGCCTATAACGCCGGCCCCGGCCGGTACGAGGTCACGCTCAAGACCCACCGGCCGCTGCCGGGCGAAACCCGGCACTACATGGCGGTGATCGGTCCCCAGATCGCCGGCGTCGAGCCCGATGGCGCCGCCCCTGCCAAGCCGGCCGTCACCGTGGCCGCCCTGCCCGCGCCGGCGTCGGCCCCGGCGAAGCCGTCCGCACCCGTCCCGGTTCCGCTACCGGTACAGGTGGCGTCGCTCCCCGAACCCGAACCCCAGGCCCGGCCCGCCCCCGAGGCGAAGCCGGTGGCGATCGCCCTGGCGGTTCCGACGCCAAACCCGGTCCGACCGCCCGCTCCGGCCCCCGAACCGCTCCGGGTCGCCGCGGTCACCAGGCCCGCACCGGCGGCACTCCCGGTCAAGCCGTCGCCGCTCCTGCAACTGGCAAGCCTGGAGACCGGCGAAACCGTCACCCCGCAGGCGGCACATCCGGCAGCCCATCCCGCCGCCCATCCGTCGGTGGCGGCCCATGGCGACCATGGCGATACGGTGGTTGCCGATCACCATCTGCCCAACGGCCTGGTCTACGCCGACCACCGCACCAACCTGCCGGCGGGCTGGTACATTCCGGTCGCCTATACCCACTGAAGACGGGGATTCACTGCAAGGCAGGCGGCGGGAGCCTTCGTCGATCCTCCGTGATCGGAAAGGGCTCTCGCCGTAAAGTCTGTCGACGCCAGTATCGTGACGTACCCGACCCTGGCGCAACCAACGGGCTTTGTTGGCAGGTGATCGGGCAGACCCATCTTCCAGGGCGGTGCCTGGCATCGCGACTCGGGGACGCCGCCCCCGGATACCTGCGCCAACGACCAAGGCACGAAATCGGGAGATTTTGATAGCGGTGGAACGCAGGTGATGCGGCTGGTGCTGTTCCAGCCGGATATTCCCCAGAATGCTGGAGCGATGATGCGCCTTGCGGCCTGCCTGGGGGTCGGGCTCGACCTGATCGAGCCTTGCGGCTTCGTACTCGACGACCGGAAATTGCGGCGGGCGGGAATGGACTACCTGGCACAGGTGGACCTGATCCGCCATGCCTCGTGGGACGCCTTTCGCGCCGCCCGCCCCGGGGCGCGGCTGGTGCTGCTGACCACCCGCGCCCGCCAGTCCTATACCGCCTTCGCCTTTCGCCCTGACGACCTGATTCTGGTCGGGCGTGAGAGCGCCGGGGTCCCGGAGGCCGTGCATCAGGCTGCGACCGCCGCGGTGCTGGTGCCGTTGCGGCCACCGGCGCGCTCGCTCAACGTCGCCCTGGCCGCGGCGCTGGTGCTGGGCGAGGCACTGCGCCAGACCGATGCCCTGCCGCCGGTGCCGGGACCGCCGTGAGCGCACAGCGTCCCGGCCGCGGCGTCAACAAAATCTTGCGTGCGCCGCGGCATGGGCCTTGGCCTCGGCCCGGGCGGACCCTAGACTGCGGGCCTGGGACACGGAGGAACCGACAGGGATGATGGCGCGCGCCGATTTGTTTCCGCCGATCGAACCCTTTCAGAGCGGCATGCTGCGGGTGGACGAACTGCATACGCTCTATTGGGAGCAATGCGGCAATCCGGCCGGGGTGCCGGTGGTGTTCCTGCATGGCGGACCCGGCGCCGGAGCCTCGCCGACCCATCGCCGCTTCTTCGACCCCGGCCATTACCGGATCGTGATCCTCGACCAGCGCGGCGCCGGCCGCTCGCGACCGTTGGGCGAGGTTCGCAACAACACCACCGACCTGCTGATCGCCGACCTGGAGCGACTGCGCGACGCGCTCGGCATTTCGCGCTGGCACCTGTTCGGCGGATCGTGGGGCAGCACGCTGGCGCTGGCCTATGCCGAGACCCATCCCGATCGCTGCCTGAGCCTGATCCTGCGGGGCATCTTTCTGATGCAACAGGTTGAAATCGACTGGTTTCTCAATGGCATGGGCATGATTTACCCCGAAGCCCGGGCCGATTTCGCCAGCTTTCTGCCGGCCACCGAACGCAACAACCTGCTGGAAGGCTACTGGCGGCGGCTCGATTCCCCCACCGCCGGGGTGCGCATGGCGGCGGCCCGGGCCTGGAGCATCTATGAGGGCGCCTGTTCGTCGCTCCAGCCCAATCCCGACCTGATCACCGCGGCGTCCGAAGACACCCACGCCCTGGGTTTGGCCCGCATCGAGGCCCATTATTTTCGCAACAACCTGTTCCAGCCGGAAACCCGGCTGCTCGATCAGGTCGGCCGGCTACGCCACCTGCCCGCGGTGATCGTCCAGGGCCGCTACGACATCGTCTGTCCCATCATCACCGCCGACCGCCTGCACCGGGCGTGGCCCGAGGCCGATTACCGCGTCGTCACCGACGCCGGCCATTCCGCCATGGAGCCCGGCATCCGCAGCGCCCTGGTCCGCGCCACCGAGCAGTTCAAGGACCTCAGGGCCTGACACCAGGGCGGAGCGGGGCCATGTCGGATCGGCCGGAGATCGAAAGACGGCGTGAACGGTCCCTGGCCGCGATCCGGCAGTGGTTTCCCCGGGTGGCCGGGCGCCTGAGCCAGGCGGTGCCGCTGGAGCGGGTGCTGATTGCCGACACGGTGATCGATCTTGCCACCGGCGACGGCCGGCTCTATGGCGGCAACGCCTGGCGGCGATCCCGGGAACAGGTGGATGCCTTTCTGGGCAGAACGAGATTGCGCAGTTGGTGTTTATGACCCGCGGCTTCTTTTGAAGACGAGCGGATCATGCTCACCCACGCCGCGGAAGGCTCATCCTGGATTCCGGGATGTTGTCGCTCGTCGCTCCGCTGCGGCAATAGGACTCAGGCGCGTTAGGGGGATGGCCATTGCGTCTGCGCTCTTTAGTTGATTCGATCTGTTGCAGGCGATCCATCAGGTCGTGGCGCCCGAGCAGGCCGGCATCGACCAGCAGCAGGGGTGACCCGGCACCGAGAATATCCTGCTCGACCTTCGGCACGGCAAAGCCGACCAGGCGCTGGAGATTGGTCCAGTCGCGGCTCTGGCGGTCGGCCGCGCAAGGCAGGCCGCGGCGGCAGCGGTGTCGCCTCGGGATAACGCCCGCCCACCCGGTCGCGCACCTGCTCCTCTTTCAGGAACCGTGGTCCGGGGCGCGAGCCGGGCGCCATCTTCAAGGCCCGTTCGGCAGGCCAGCCCCGTGGGTAGATTTCCTGCCGGCTCGACAGTGCCGCGGAGGAAGAGGCCGCCACCGCCGGCGACAGCAGGCGACCGGGTTCGGGCGGGGCGAGGTCGGACGGCCATTTCAGGGCCTCCAGTTCGGCCTGAGCGCGCTGAGGCGTCGCCAGCGGGTCCTCGTTGGCCAGATCGTCGGCCTTTCGTCCCAGCGCCTGGGCCTGGATCGCCACCTCTTTGTATCAGCCTTACGCCCGCCCACATCATACGATGGAACGCAGGGCGCTGAGCACCGCGTCGGGCGCCTCCATCGGGATCATATGGCCGATTCCGGGAAACTCTACGGCCATGGCGTCTGGAATGGCGTTAGCCAGTTCGTGTCCGCAACCCGCCGGGGTCATGCGGTCGAGTTCGCCGATCACCATCACCGTCGGGCACCGCACCCGATGGCCGGATTCGAGGCCGTCGGTATAGGTCTGACAGGCGGTGAGATCGGCATGGAGCACGCCGGGCGCGGCGCGGGCCAGCACCTGCCAGGCAAGGCCGGTCAGCGACAGGCCCGGACTGGGCGACGGACCGAAGATGGCGCGGGGGCCAAAGCCCCACGAGACGATCATCGAGATCGCCTTGGGCAGGGCAGCTTGCGACGCCTCCAGCAAAGCGGCATTGACCGGAATCCTGGCGGCGGCCCCGACCAGCCCAAGCGCCCGCACCCGTTCGGGATAGCGCGCCGCGGTTTCGAGGGCGATCAGCGCGCCGAGGGAGTGGCCGACCAGCGCGGTCCGGGCAAGGCCGGCGGCGTCAAGCACGTCAATCACGACTTCGGCCAGGCCCCCAATGGTGGTCGGCACCCGGCCGCCCGAACCGCCATGCCCCGGCAGATCGATGGCCAGCACGCTGCGGCCGTGATGGGCGAACCAACGGCTTTGGCTGGTCCAGGCCGTATGGTCCAGGCCGGCGCCGTGCAAAAAGACCACCGCCGGCAGGTCGGGGTCGAACGACCGACCGCCGGTGGCGGCCCGAATGGCTCCAAAGCGGGTGGCAAGTTCGATGGACATGGCTTCCGCCCCTTCAGCTCTTCTGGGAGGCGCGAAGCGCCCGGTCAAGGTCGGCGATGATGTCCCGGGCACTTTCCAGCCCGACCGACAGTCGCACCATGTCCTCACCGACTCCGGCGGCGCCCAGTTGTTCGGCGTTCATCTGCTGGTGGGTGGTGCTGGCCGGGTGGATGACCAGGGTCTTGGCGTCGCCGACATTGGCCAGGTGGGACGCCAGCCGCAGCGAGTCGATGAAACGTCGCCCGGCGCTCCGGCCGCCGCGGATGCCGAAGCTGACGATCGAACCGGCGCCCCGGGGCAGCAGGCGCCCGGCCAGCGCGTGGTCGGGATGACCGGCCAAGGTCGGATGCAACACCCAGGCCACCCCCGGATGGTCCTGGAGAAACCCCAGCACCAGCGCGGTGTTGGCCACATGGCGCTCCATGCGCAGCGGCAGCGTCTCGACGCCCTGCAACAGATGAAAGGCGTTGGTCGGACTGAGACAGGCGCCGAAATCGCGCAGACCCTCGACGCGCGCCCGGGTGATGAAGGCGGACGGGCCGAATTCCTCCGCAAAGACGAGGCCGTGATAGCCGGCATAGGGCTCGGTCAGGGTCGGGAATTTATTCGAGGCGACCCAATCGAAGCCGCCGCCATCGACGATCACGCCGCCGATGGCGACCCCATGGCCGCCGATCCATTTGGTGGTCGAGTGCATCACCAGATCGGCGCCGAGTTCCAAAGGCCGGCACAGCACCGGCGACGCGAAGGTGTTATCGATCAGCAGCGGCACACCGGCCCGGTGGGCGATGGCCGCGACCGCGGGAATGTCCAGAACCTCCAGGCCGGGATTGCCGATGGTCTCGCCGAACACCAGCCGGGTTTCGGGACGGACCGCCCGGGCCAGACCGTCCAGGTCGCGGGGCGGCACGAAGGTCGTGGTGATCCCGAAACGGGGCAACGTGTGGGCCAGCAGGTTGACCGAACCGCCATAGATCGAGGCCGAGGCCACGATGTGCCCGCCCTGGCCGGTCAGGGTGGCGATGGCCAGATGCAACGCCGCCTGACCGCTGGACGTCGCCACCGCGCCAACCCCGCCTTCCAGTTGCGCCAGCCGCTCCTCGAGCACCGCCACCGTCGGGTTGGAGATGCGGGAATAGATGTGCCCCGGCAGTTCAAGATTGAACAGCGCCGCGGCGTGGTCGGTGTCGCGGAACACATAGGAGGTGGTCTGATAGATCGGCACCGCCCGCGCTCCGGTGATCGGGTCCGGTTGCTGGCCGGCATGCAGGCTGAGGGTCTCGAGTCCGAATGCGTCGATGGAGGGCATTCGCAGGCTCCCGGAAAATACAACGAACATCCATGGTAAAAAACGTGCCGTTCACGTCGATCGTATGCGAGCGGGACGCTCGCCCGCAAGTCTGTTAGTTTGGTGGGATATTCCGGCCAGGTGGGATGTCCCGGGACGCCGGCCCGACCTCAGCCGGCCCGATATCAAAGGTCGAAGGGATCACGCGGCATGCTCTCGAAGAAGGCGAAATACGGATTGAAGGCCCTGCTTTATCTGGCCGACCAACCCGGGGACCGGGCGGTGCTGATCGCCGACATCGCCGCACACGAGCGTATTCCCAAGAAATTCCTCGACATGATCCTGCTGGAGATGCGCAATGCCGGGTTTCTGTCCAGCCGCAAGGGTAAAGGCGGCGGCTACGCCCTGGCGCTGCCGCCCGAGCGGATCGTGATCGGGACGGTGATCCGACTGCTCGACGGCCCGCTGGCCCCGGTCGCGTGTGTCAGTCAAACCGCCTACCGGCGCTGCGACGACTGTATCAGCGAGGACGGATGCCGCATCCGCCGACTGATGGGACAGGTGCGTGATGCCATGGCCGGGATTCTCGATTCGGCCACCCTTGCGGATATCGGCCGGCCGGTCGAAACGCCGGGCTTTCAGCCCAATTACGACATCTGACGCCAACAACGAAAAATAAGTGTTATTTCAGGTCGATTAGATCACTATCTTGATAGAAATATGTTGACGGCCATCCGACGCTCTGGCATAAGACCCGGGCGGTGCGGGTGGTCAGCCCGTGCCGAATGCAGATCGTAACAAGGACCTCACGGAATGTCCGTCATCGCCCGCCAGCACCCGTGTCGACACCCAATGCCGGAAGGCTGTCCGGCCGGTTGTTGCCGGTAACGGAGAGGGCGCCGGCTTGGCCTGGGGCCGCCGGCACGCCTGGACGCTCGTTTTCGCCATTGTTCGTTCGATTGTTCGGGACGCGCTTCCGTATGCGCCGTCCGGGGGAGGATTGTGTCATGTCTGCATCCCATGCCTTTGCCATCGAAGTTCACGGCCGGTCCGCCGGCATCGTCGTCGCGGAGCGCGGCGGCTTCATGTTTTTCGCGGCCGAACGCGCCTTTCAGGCGCTGGAGCGGCGGGTCTTCAAGCAGGTCGCCCATGCCGAGCGGGCCGCACGTCAGGCGCTGGCCGAGCATGACCGGCGCCATCGGCATTGATTGAGCGGAGGGAGTTTTCGGGTATGGCGGTTGCGTTGCGCAAAGGGCAAAAAGAGCAGAGTCGGGATGCGCGCTATTGGGCGCCGGTTCTGGAAACCCAGTCGCGTTCCGAATGGCGGCGGCTGAAGCTGGCATTGCTCAAAGAGCATTTGCATCACGCCTGGGAAGGCTCGCCCTACTACCGCAGTACCTTTGAGGCGGCGGGGATCCGGCCGGATCAGGTGACGGAGCTGGACGATCTGCGCCATTTTCCGTTCATCGACAAGACGGTGGTCCGCGAGCGGCAACTGGCGGTGCCGCCGTTCGGCGATCTGGTGGCGGTACCGGAAGAGGAAATCGTCTACATCTCGGCCTCCAGCGGCTCCACCGGCATCCCAACCGCCTCGCCCTTCACCGCGCGCGATTTCGACGACTGGATCGACTACGAGGCGCGCCAGTTCTGGTCCAGCGGCCTGCGCCCCACCGACCGCTACGCCCATTCCCTGAATTTCTCCCTGTTCGTCGGTGGTCCGTGCGTGCTTGGCGCCCAGAAGCTGGGGGCGCTGTCGATCCACGCCGGGACCCTGCCCTCGGAACGGCTGCTGGCCATCCTCAGGCAGTTCCAGGCCACGGCAATCTGGACGACACCGTCCTACGCCTGGTACCTGGGAGAGACCGCGCTCAAGGAGGGCATCGACCCGAAACGCGATCTGGCGGTGCGCCGCATCTTCGTGGCGGGCGAGCCCGGCGGCTCGATCCCCGAGACCCGCAGCCGCATCGAGGCGCTGTGGGGTGCCGGGGTCTACGACTATTATGGGCTTTCGGACATCTTCGGCTCGTGCGCCGGCATGTGCGAGGAGAAGGACGGCCTGCATTGGGCCGAGGATCACATCCATGTTGAAGTGCTGAACCCGGATACCGGCGAGCCGGTGGCCGAGGGCGGGCGTGGCGAACTGGTGCTGACCACCCTCAAGAAGGCGGCGCGGCCGATGATCCGCTTCCGCACCGGTGACATCGTCTCCATCACCACCGAACCCTGCCGCTGCGGCCGGACCTCGCTGCGTCTGCGCGGCATCCACGGCCGGCTTGATGACATGCTGATCATCAAGGGGGTCAATCTGTTCCCGAGCGACATCGAGGCGGTGGCACGGCAAGACCCGGCGCTGACCGGCGAGTACCGGCTGGTGGTGGAGCGGATCAACCACCTCGACCGCCTGACCGTCGAGGTCGAGTCGGTCCGCGGCTTCAACGGCTCCCTGGAAGAGTTGGCGCACCGCCTTTCCAGGCACGTCAAGGCCACCACCGGAGTCCACGCCGAGGTCCGGGTGCTGGCGCCCGACACCCTGCCGCGCGCCACCCACAAGGCCAAGCGCGTCGACGACCGCCGCCAGGGCGTCTGGTCGTGACCTTCGGTTTCGACAGGCGTGAATTTGTGGGCTCTGCCCACACCCGCAAAGGGCCGGTCGGCCCTTTGAACCCATGACGTGAATGAGGTCAAGGAGGCGCGCCTCCTTCGCGGGTGCAGGGCAGAGCCCTGCCCCCCCCGGCGTCGTTCTCTACGTCTGCCGGGACGGCACCGCACCGGCCCCGCGCAGACTGCCGCCGGTGGCCTTCGCCACCGCGGCGACGATCCTGGCCGCCACCGCCTCGATTTCGGCGTCGGTCAGCGTGCGTTCCGGTTGCAGGGTCACGGCCAGCGCCAGGGACTTGTGGCCGGGCTCGACCCCCGGTCCCTCATAACGGTCGAACACCGCCACCTCGCGAACCAGCGCCTTGTCGACGCCCTTGACCGCCCGGATCAGCCGCTCGGCCTCCACCGCGTGATCGACCACGAAGGCAAAATCCCGGCGGATCGGCTGGAACGGGGACAGCTTGAGCAACGGTCGGGCGGTGCCGGCCTTCTTTTTCGGCGGCGGCACGGCATCAAGAAGCACCTCGAAGCCGACCACCGGCCCCTTGACCCCCAACCGGTCGAGCACACCCGGATGAAGTTCACCAAATCGACCGAGCGCCACCGCCCCCAGCCTTAATACGCCCGAGCGCCCGGGGTGGTACCAGGCCGGCGCATCGGTCGTCACCTGAAGGTTGCCGGCCGGCGCGCCGGCCGCCTCCAGCGCCGCCAGGGCATCGGCCCTGGCGTCAAAGACATCCACCGGCCGGCTGCCCACCGCCCAGTGGCGCGGCACCATCAGCCCGGCGCGAAGGCCGGCGGCAATCAGATCCTGGCCCTCGGGGGTCGGGTCGCGATAGGCCGGGCCGAGTTCGAACAGGCCGACATCGGACCAACCGCGATCGGCGTTCCGTCCGGCGGCCTGTATCAGGTTCGGCAACAGCGACGGCCGCATCACGTCGAGATCGGCGCTGATGGGATTGATCAGACGCAGGGTCGGCGGCTGCCCGCCGAACAGGTCCGCCGCCGCCGAAGACAGGAACGACCAGGTCACGGCTTCGTCAAGGCCGCGCGTCGCCAGCGTCCGCCGGACGTGACCGGCACGGCGCTGGCGGGCGGTAAGCGCCGGTCGGGTCACGACGTAAGGCCGGGCCATGGCCACCGCCGGAATGTTATCGTAGCCGTGGACCCGCAGAATCTCCTCGACCAGATCCGCCTCGCCCTCGACATCGCCGCGCCAGCTCGGCACCGCCGCCGACAACAGGCACTCGCCTTCCGGTCCCGGCGCCTCCAGCGTCGGCGTAAAGCCGAGAACGGTCAGGATGCGTTCCTGTTCGGCCACCGGGATATCGACGCCGCCCAGGTGACGGACCCGTGCCGGCCGCAGCGTCACCGTGCGCCGCCACGCGGGCTCGGCCCCGGCCACCACCGGTTCCGACGGCGTGCCGCCGCACATCTCGAGAATCAACCGGGTCACCCGCTCCAGGCCGGCGAACACCGCGGCCGGATCGACGCCCCGCTCGAAACGGTAACGGGCGTCCGAATCGATGCCGAGCCGGCGGCCGGTGGCCGCCGTCCGCACCGGATCGAACAGCGCGCATTCGACGAAGACGTTGACGGTGTCGCCGGTGCAGCCCGAAGCCTCGCCGCCGATGACGCCGGCCAGACCCAGCACCCCGTCATGGTCGGCGATCACGGTCATGGTCTCGTCGAGCCGGTATTCCTTGCCGTTCAACGCCTTGAGGCTCTCTCCGGCCCGGGCCGGGCGGACGATGATGCCGCCGGCCAGGGTGTCGGCGTCGAAGACGTGGAGCGGCCGGGCGACATCCAGCGTCAGGTAATTGGTGACATCCACCAGAGCCGAGATCGGCCGCAGGCCCACCGCCAGCAGCCTGTCCTGAAGCCAGCGCGGACTTTCCCCGTTGCGCACGCCCCGGATGTAACGGCCGACGAACAGCGGACAGGCGCCCGCCGGCGCCTCGATTCCGACACCGATCCCGCCGGGGCCGTGGCCGGCCACCGGCGCCTGCTCCAGATGGCCACCGGTCAGCGGCTTGAGCCGGCCCAGCCCGGCCGCGGCCAGGTCCCGGGCGATGCCGCGGACGCCCGCGCAGTCGGCGCGGTTGGCGGTCAGGCCGATCTCGATCACCGGATCGTCGAGCCCGCGCAGCCGGGCGAAGGACGCCCCCACCGGGGCCTCGGCGGGCAATTCGATGATGCCGGCGTGCTGGTCCGAGAGACCCAGTTCCCGCTCCGAAACCAGCATGCCGTCGGACTCGACGCCGCGAATCACGCCCTTCTTCAGCACCTGATCGCTGTCCGGAATCCGGGTTCCCACCGGCGCGAACACCGCCTTCAACCCGGTCCGGGCATTGGGCGCGCCGCACACCACCTGAACCGTGCCGTGACCGGTGTCGACGGTGCAGACCTGGAGCTTGTCGGCGTTGGGGTGACGCTCGGCCTTGAGAACATGGGCCACCACAAAGGGCGCCAGCGCCCGGGAGCGGTCGGTCACCTGCTCAACCTCGAGACCGAGCGCGGTCAGGGCAGCCGAAATGCGGTCGATGCCGGCCTCGGTCTCCAGGTGGTCCTTGAGCCAGGACAGGGTGAATTTCATTCCGGGAGTCCTCAAAACTGGCGCGAAAGCCCCAAGGCCAGCGACGGCTGGTCCAGGGGCACGAAGCCGTAATGCTTCAGCCAGCGCAGATCCGCCTCGAAGAAGGTGCGCAGGTCGGGAATGCCGTATTTCAGCATGGCAATGCGCTCGATCCCCATGCCGAAGGCAAAACCCTGGTAGCGCGCGGGATCGATGCCGCAATTGGCCAGCACTTTGGGGTGGACCATGCCGCAGCCCATGATCTCCAGCCAGTCGCCGTAAGCCCCGATCTTCAGTTCACCGCCCGAGCGCAGGCACCCGATATCGACCTCGGCCGAGGGTTCGGTGAACGGGAAAAAGCTTGGGCGAAAGCGCACCGGCAGGTCGTCAATGTCGAAAAAGGCCCGGCAGAACTCGACGATGCAGCCCTTGAGGTGGCCCATATGGGTCGCCTCGTCCACCACCAGCGCCTCGACCTGATGGAACATCGGGGTGTGGGTCATGTCGTAGTCGGAGCGATAGGTGCGCCCCGGGGCGATGATCCGTATCGGCGGCCTGGCCGACAGCATGGTCCTGATCTGTACCGGCGAGGTGTGGGTCCGCAGCACCCGCTGGCTGCCGTCCGGGGCGTCGGGCAGATAGAAGGTGTCGTGCATCTGCCGCGCCGGATGCTCGGGCGGAATGTTGAGAGCGGTGAAGTTGTAGAAGTCGCCCTCCACGTCCGGCCCCTCGGCCACCGTGAAGCCCATATCGGCGAAGATCGCGGTCAGTTCGTCGATGGTCTGGCTGATCGGGTGAATACGACCCTCGGCCGAGGGTCGCACGGGCAGGGTCACATCGACCCGCTCGCTCTCCAACCGGGCGGCCAGCGCGCCTCCTTGCAACTCCGCCTTGCGGGCGTCGAGGGCCAGCGCGATCTCGTCCTTCAGCACATTGAGGGCGGCGCCCCGGGTCTTGCGCTCATCGGGCGCGAGGCCGCCCAGGTCCTTCATCAGGCCGGTGACCCGGCCCTTTTTGCCGAGCGCCGCCACCCGCACCTCTTCAAGGGCGGTGAGGTCGGCGGCGACCGCGATCGCCCGCAACATTTCGGCCTTGAGACTGTCAACCATGCGTTCCGTCCCCGGCAACCGGGACCACCCCGGCCCCGGCAGGCAGCCCGGGGGGATATACCGCCCCCCCGGCCCTTTGAACCGTCAGGCCAACGCCGCCTGACTCTGCTTGACCAGCTCGGCAAACGCCAGAGGATCCCGGGCGGCGATATCGGCCAGCACCTTGCGGTCAAGGTCGATGCCGGCCCGCTTCAGGCCGTGGATGAACCGGGAGTACGGAACCCCATGCTCCCGGGTGCCGGCGTTGATCCGCTGGATCCACAGGCCGCGGAAGTCACGCTTGCGGTTGCGCCGGTCGCGGTAGGCGTAGCGCAGCGCCTTCTCGACCTTCTCGATGGCGATGCGGAAGTTGGTGCTGTTGCGACCGCGATAGCCCTTGGCCAGCTTGAGAATCTTGCGATGGCGGGCATGGGTGGTAACACCCCGTTTGACACGTGCCATGGTTCGCTCTCCCGATTATGCGTTGCGCAGGAAGTTCTTGAGGACGATCCGCGCGTCGGAATCGTTCAGAACCATGTTGCCGCGGGCGTTTCGCTTCATCTTTTGGGTGCGCTTGACCATGCCATGGCGCTTGCCGGCGGCCTGGGCCTTGACGTGACCGCTGGCGGTCACCTTGAATCGCTTTTTGGCGCCGCTTTTGGTTTTCAGCTTGGGCATTTTCGGTTCCTTCAGGCTGAGGGTTGCCGTTCGAAGCGGTTGGGCATGCCCCGGGGGTCCACCGACCCGGCCTCGCCGCTCGTTGAGAGGACGCTTTATACGCAGGCCCCGGAGACGACGCAAGCATCACAGGGGCGGAATCCCCCGGGCTCCCACGCCCCCCCGGCCCCTGACACCCCGTTCAGCCGACCCGTCTTTGCCCGGTCCGGCGGCGGGCCAGGAACTCCATCAGCTTGCGGTCAAAGACCGGTTGCGGCGCCAGGAACTTGGCGATCAGGCCCTGTTGGGCCGAAATCTCCCGGACCACCCCGGAACCGAGACAACTGAACTCTTCGTTATCGACGGTGAGGATCAGGGTGAAGGAAAAGTTCTGCCGTCCGATCAGCGCCCCCTCATAAGGACGGACGCGGAAGGTCCGAACCCCGAGTTCCGCCAGCCCATATTCCTGCCGGTCGATAAGCAGGCGCGCCCCCGGAACGGAGGCGTTTTGCTGGCCGCCATCGGCCGCGCTTTTGCCCGAGATGATCCTTGCGAACCATGACATCGCGTTTACGAACTCCTTGGGGGCACCGCCCCATCGGGGAAACCGCCCGAGCAGGAACGCCCGGGCTGTTCCGGCAGGCCCGGCCTTGCGTCGCGACAACTATAATCCATTCGGGACAGCCCGCAAACCTCCTGGCCCCCCGTCCCACCCCTTCGCCCCGGAAGCCGGCCTCGCCGGACCGTTCCCGGGTGCCGCCGCCGCTCCCTCAATTTGCCTATGGCATGACCGCCCGCAACCCTGTACGAAGACCGCACAAGCTGACAGCCTGGCCCCCGCCCTCTTCCATGCCCCTCACCGCCCTGCCCCCCGTCATCGGCCACCGTTGCGCCCGGGCGTTCGCCCCGGAAAATACCCTGGCCGGATTGAGCCGGGCGGCGGCGTTGCGCGGGTCCTGGGCCGGACAGGCGGTGTTTTGCGAAGCCGGCGGCAGCGCACCGGGGTTGCCGGAACTTTGGGTGGAGATCGACGTTCGGCTGACCGCGGATGGTGTGCCGGTGCTGCTCCACGACGATACCCTGGAGCGTACCACCGATGGCCACGGCGCGGTGGCCGAGGCGGCCTGGACAACGGTGCAGCGACTCGATGCCGGCCGGTGGTTTGACCGTTCGTTCGCCGGCGAGCGGGTTCCCACCCTCGACGCCTTTCTGCGTGCCGCTCTCGACCTTGGAATTGGGGTTAATCTGGAATTGAAGGAAGGCCCAGGTGACGGCGGTAAAGTAGCGGAGGCCGCGCTTACCGTCGCGCGGGATCTGTGGCAGCCCGGTGCTCCGGGCGCCGGCGCGCAACCGCCGCTGATTACCAGCTTTGCGTCGGACGTCCTCGAAGCGGCGGCCCGGGTGGCGCCCGACTGGCCGCGGGGGCTGCTGCTCGACCGGATCGAACCGGACTGGACGACCCGGGCCCATCGGGCCGGCGCCACCGCCCTGGTCGTCAATCACCGGTGCCTGGCCTCGGAAGCGGCCGTGGCGGCGCTGGCGGCGCCGGACCGGACGGTGTTGGTCTACACCGTCAACGACCCGGCCCGGGCAGCGCAACTGCGCGACTGGGGCGTGGCGGCGATCATCACCGACCGTCCCGACGCCGAAATGGCGATGGCGGCGGGAGCCGGGATTCGTCTTGCGGAAAATAACTTCATATATGGTTCGATGGTGACATCGTGCGAGGGTCGCGGTCATAACCAGCCGCCTGGAGCCGCCGGCCCCGCACCGTCCGTCGCCGGCACAATGATCGGGAGGGTTCCTTGAAGGCGCTGAGGCCGTTGCTGATTTCCGGTCGGGAGGTGCTGCCGCTGATCGAGGGCGGCAAGGGGATTTCGGTGTCGAACGGCGAAAGCTCGGGGGCATGGGCCGCCGCGGGCGCGGTCGGTACCTTTTCGGGGGTGAACGCCGATAGCTATGACGACCAGGGCCGGCTGATCGCCCAACGCTATTACGGCAAGACCCGCCGCGAGCGCCACGAGGAACTGATCGCCCACTCCATACGGGGCGGCATCCATCAGGCCCGGGTCGCCCACGAGCAGTCCAACGGCCAGGGCCGCATCCACATGAACGTTCTGTGGGAGATGGGCGGCTGCGAGCACATCCTGCACGGCGTCCTGGAGGGCGCCAAGGGGCTGATCCACGGCGTCACCTGCGGCGCCGGCATGCCCTATCGGGTCGCCGAGATCACCGCCCGCTACGGCTGCCACTATTATCCCATCGTCTCGTCGGCCCGGGCCTTCCGCGCCTTGTGGTTGCGCGCCTTCAGCAAGTTCCATGCCAATCTCGGCGGCGTGGTCTACGAAGATCCCTGGCTGGCCGGCGGCCACAACGGCCTTTCGAACAGCGAGGACCCGAACCGGCCGGAAAACCCGATGCCCCGGGTCATGGCCTTGCGCGCCATGCTGAACGGTTTCGGACTGCACGCCACGCCGATCATCATGGCCGGGGGCGTCTGGTACCTGCGCGATTGGGAGGAGTGGATCGACAATCCCGAACTCGGCCCCATCGCCTTCCAGTTCGGCAGCCGCCCGCTGCTCACCCGGGAAAGTCCGGTGCTGGAAAGCTGGAAGCGCAAGCTGCTGACCCTCAAGGAGGGCGACGTCTTCCTCAACCGCTTTTCGCCGACCGGCTTCTATTCCTCCGCGGTCAATAACGGCTTCATTCAGGAATTGCGGGGTCGTTCGGAGCGTCAGATCGCCTATATGAGCAAGCCGGTGGGCGAACACCATGCCGAGTTCCCGGTGGGACCGCGCGGTCGCCCGGTTTATCTCTCCGACACCGACAAGGTGCGGGCCGTGGCCTGGGTCGCGGAAGGCTTCACCAGCGCACTCAAGACCCCCGACAACACCCTGATCTTCGTCACGCCGGAAAAGGCCGACGAGATCCATCAGGATCAGGTCAATTGCATGGGCTGCCTCAGCGCCTGCCTGTTTTCCAACTGGGCGCAGAACGAGCACGGCTGCACCGGCAAGAAAGCCGATGCGCGGTCCTACTGCATTCAAAAGACGCTTCAGGCGGTGGCGCATACCGAGGACTGCGAACATCAGTTGATGTTCGCCGGTCACAATGCTTTCAAGTTCGCCAGCGACCCATTCTATGCCGATGGCCACATTCCCACCGTGCGCCAATTGGTGGAACGCCTGTGTACCGGGGACTGAGACCGGGGGGCGTAACGAAATGACACCAGGGAGCTTTGCCCGATATTTTGTGGGCTCTGCCCACACCCGCAAAGGGCCGGTCGGCCCTTTGAACCCGTGACGTCACGGTTTCCAAAGGCCCCCGGCCTTTGGTGGGTCCAGGGCAAAGCCCTGGTCGGGGAACGGGGGCGAAGCCCCCCAATGGATCAATCGAGCCGTCGGTCTCAGTCCTGATCGACCAGAGCCGCGGCGGCGGCCACCGGCCGGCCCTCAAGGCGCGGACGGATCACGGTTTCGAAGCACTTCAGCGCCGAGCCGATGGCCTGATGCATGTCAAGGTAACGGTAGGTTCCAAGGCGCCCGCCGAACACGGTATCGGTTTCGGCGTGGGCACGCTCCCGATAGGCTTCGAACAGCCGGCGGTTTTCAGCGGTGCGGATCGGGTAGGCCGGATCGGCATCGGCGGCCGGTGCGCAGGGAAACTCGCGGAAAATCACCGACCGCCGGTCCTGGTACCGGCGCTCCGGGTGGTAATGGCGGAATTCGTGGATGCGGGTCCAGGGGATCCCGGCATCGGCGTAATTGACCACCGCGGTTCCCTGGAAGTCGCCCGAGGCCACCACTTCCCGTTCCATCCGTACCGCCCGCCACCCCAGATGACCGCAGCCATAGCCGAAATAACGGTCGATGGGACCGGTATAGACCAGCAACCGGTGCGCCGGAAGCCGGTCCCTTACCGAGAAAAAGTCGGTGTCGAGCCGGATTTCGACGCCGGGCGTGGCCGCCATCCGGGCAAGCAGCCCGCCGTAGCCCGCCAAGGGAATGCCCTGATAGCGGTCGTTGAAATAGCGGTTGTCGAAACCATAACGGACCGGCAGGCGCGAGATGATTTCCGGTGGCAACAGCCGGGGATCGGTGTCCCATTGCTTGAGGGTATAGCCACGAATCAGCGCCTCGTAGAGCGGCCGTCCGACGGCCGACACCGCCTTGTCCTCGAGGTTCTGCGGCGGCCGGCCGCTCGGTTCGCCGGCCTCGCGGGCGATCAGAGCCCGGGCCTGATCGGGCGACAGGGTCCGGCCATAGAACGCGCAAAGCGTGCCAAGGTTGATCGGCATGGAAAAAATACGGCCCTGGTGGACGGTCCAAACCTGATGGCGATAGTCATTGAACCCCGAGAAGCGGTTGACGTAGCGCCAGACCGTCTCGTCGTTGCAATGAAAGATGTGAGAGCCGTAGCGGTGAACCTCGATCCCGGTCTCGGGGTCGGTCTCGCTGTGGCAGTTGCCGCCGGGATGACTGCGCCGCTCCAGCACCAGCACCCGCAGGCCAAGCTCCGCCGCCACCCGCTCGGCCACGGTCAGACCGAACAGGCCGGCACCGACCACGATGACCTCGGGTTCGGCCATGGTCAGAACTCCCTTACCCGGCCGTTGGCGTTGGCGCGGCCTGGTAATGCTCGGGCGTCCAGACCGCCGGCGGCAGCAGGGACAGGTTCGGTTCGATCAGGCGCAGCAGTTCGGCCGCATTGCCGCCCAGTTCGGGCAGGTAACCGGCGATCAGCATGGCCACCAGCTCCGGGTGGCTGTGGTCGGCGGCCGACAGCCGCCGGCCATCGGGTGTGATGCCGCCGGTGACGAATCGCGTGGCGGCACGGATGCCGTAACGGGCCACCAGCGCCAGCAGTTCGTCCCGGGCGGTGATGCCGCGTTCGGTCAGCACCCGATAGTTCGGCCCGCCCACCGGACGGGTGTGCCGGACCATGGCGGCGTCGATGATGGCGATCCGCTCGGGGTCCGAGACCCACGACGGCCAGAGATAGTCGAGCCCCCAGCCGCTGAGATTCTCCCCGAAACTGGACGCGCAACGGCGCAGGAACCCGGCGCTGAAACAGGGCGCCATGATCTCGACGAAGTTGGTGAAGCGCAGCCGGAACGACCGGTTGCGCAGGGTGATGGCGTGGCCGAGATGGCTGTCGGGCGACAGCGCCGGTTGCGCCAGTTCCAGCCGGTACTCGCGGCACAGGTCGAACAGGCGGTTGATGGCGCCCTGGTCGGCGGCCAGATCGTCGTCGGGCAGCCAGACATACTCGTAGGCCCCGATCTCCTCGGCGTGTTCGGTGACCAGCGCATGGAGCGCCGGCCATTTCGGCCCCTTGGCGTCGACCCGCCGCACGTCGTCGCCCCGAAAGCGGTCGGGATCGTCGCCGAAATAGCTGACCAGCAGGTCCCAGTTCCGGTCACCACCGGCCAGCCAGCCTTCGTGCAGGGACGAGTCGCCTGCCCGGACGATCACAAGAGCCCTGCGCATCTGAAGCCGCCCAATCCTGTCCCGCAACTTCGGCTCAGCTTAGCCCATCGCCCGGCCGATTGGGAGGGAAACGGTCGCTAAACGCCCGCCTCGGCCTTTGTGCGTTGTGTGCGTTGGGGCTGGGTCAGCACCGTGACCCGGTTCATGAATTTGTCTGCGGCGCCATCGACCAGCAACGGAACCGCCTCGGCGCAGGCCCCCAGCAGCGGCTCCAGCCAGCTCCGATCGGCCTTGGCGAAATCATGCAGGACGTAGCCGTGGACCAGCTCCCGGGCGCCGGGATGGCCGATCCCCAGCCGCACCCGCCAGTAGTCCGGGCCAAGGTGGGCATCAATGGAGCGCAGGCCATTATGGCCGCCGGCGCCGCCCCCGCGTTTGACCCGCAACCGGCCCGGCGGCAGGTCCAATTCGTCGTGGAACACCACCACCCGATCCGGCGGCAGCTTGAAATAGGCCGCGGCCTCGCCCACTGCCTGACCGGAGAGGTTCATATAGCCTTGGGGCTCCACCGCCAGCACCTTTTCGCTGCCGCCACCGGGCAGAGCGATCAGGCCCTCGGCAACCTTGGCCTGAAACCGTCGCCGCCACGGCGCGAAACCGTGGCAGCGAGCGATCTCATCCACCGCCATAAAGCCGATATTGTGGCGGTTGCCGGCGTATTCCGCTCCGGGATTGCCAAGACCGACCAGCAACAGCATCACCCGCTCCCGTCAGAACCGCCCCGGAGCCAAGCGCCGGCTCAGGCCTTGGCGGCCTCCCCTTCCCCGGCCTCGGAACGGAGGCCCGACGGCGTGGCGATGGTGGCCACCGTGAAGTCATGCTCGGCAATGGTGCTGACAACACCCTCGGGCAACTTGATCGAATGGAAGTGAATCGAGGCGCCGAGATCGAGACCTTCGAGATCGACCACCACCTGTTCGGGAATCGACGTCGCATCGCACAACAACTCGATCTCGTGACGCACGATGTTGAGCGCGCCACCCCGCTTGAGTCCCGGGCACTTATCCTGATTGATGAATGCCACCGGCACCGACACGGTGATCTGGGTTCCCGCGGCAACCCGCAGGAAGTCCACATGAATCGGAACGTCCGTCACCGGGTCGAACGCGACATCCCGCGGCAGCACCCGGTGGCTGGCCCCGGCCACCCCCAAATCGAACAGATGGGTAAAGAAGCCCGGCTTCTTCACCACCTTGAGAAAGGCGTTGAGGTCCAGGGAAATCATCAACGGGCTTTCCTTGTTGCCGTAAATCACGGCAGGAATGCGACCGGCACGGCGGGTCTGACGGGCGGTCCCCTTGCCAGCCCGCAGACGCGGCTCGGCGGCCAGCGATACGACTTCAGCCATACTTATCCGCTCCTCACAATCAAGGCGGACCCATGGGGGTCCACCGGGGTGGGACGACGGCCTCCAGGGGTGCCGCCGCCACAACCGTCGCGCCGCAGCCGCGGGCAACGATCATCTCCAAATCCCTCCAAACGAGGCTTTCTAAACGAACAGGCTCGAGACCGACCGCTCCTCGCTGATCCGCATGATCGCCTCGGCCATCAGCGGCGCGATGGTCAACTGCCTGACGTTGTGCGCCAGCCGCATCGCCTGAGTCGCCGGGATGCTGTCGGTGGTCACCAGCATGTCGATGGGCGAGGCCCCGATCAGCGCCACCGCCCCCCCCGACAGCACGCCGTGGGTGGTATAGGCGCTCACCGACACCGCCCCGGCCTCCTTGAGCGCGCGGGCGGCATTACAGAGCGTGCCGCCGCTGTCCACGATATCGTCAATCAAAATACACACCCGGTCCTGAACGCTGCCGATGATGTGCATCACCTCGGACTCGCCGGCCCGTTCGCGCCGCTTGTCGATGATCGCCAGATCGGCGTTCAACCGTTTGGCCAGCCCCCGGGCCCGGACCACGCCGCCCACATCGGGCGACACGATCACCAACTCGCCGCCGCTCAGCGTCACGGTCTCGCGGATGTCCTTTTCGAACACCGGCCCGGCCATCAGATTGTCCAGCGGAATGTCGAAAAAACCCTGTATCTGGCCGGCGTGGAGGTCCAGCGTCAGCACCCGGTCGGCCCCGGCCACCGTGATCAGATTGGCCACCAGCTTGGCCGAAATCGGCGTCCGCGGCCCGGCCTTGCGGTCCTGACGGGCGTAACCGTAATAGGGGATCACGGCGGTAATGCGCCGGGCCGAGGCCCGGCGCAGGGCGTCCATGATCACCAACAGTTCCATCACATGGTCATTGGCCGGATAGCAGGTGGACTGAATGACGAAACAGTCCTCGCCCCGCACATTCTCGAGAATCTCGACGAACACCTCGAGGTCGGCAAACCGCCGGATGTTGGCCCGGGTCAACGGTGTGGCCATGCAAGCCGAGATCGCTTCCGCCAGCGGTCGGTTGCTGTTGCCAGCGATCAGCTTCATCGACGTCTGCTCTCCCCTGATTTCTCCGGCCCTGTCCCCGCCCGTACCCACGCCCGCGGCGCCCGGTAACGGGGCCGGCCCGAAGCCACCCGGAAAACGGGGCGGACCATAACAGGGGCGCATCGCCCTGTAAATGTTTCAGCATGAAGACGGTCAGGGAAAACTGCGCCGGTCCGGTCCCCGGCCCCACCGCCCCGAACGCCCCCGATCCGACCCGAAGTCAGGTCATCTCCAGCAGGGCATCGAGCAAGGCGCTGGCGCCGATCCTGAAGGTTGACGGCCCAACCCATTCCGGCCCCATCACGGCGTCGGCCAGCGCCAGATAGCGGGCGGCGGCGGCGGTCTCGCGGATGCCGCCCGAAACCTTGAGACCGACCCGGCCGCCCCGTTCCCGGATGGCACCCAGCAGCACCGCCGCCGCCGACAGGGTCGCCCCGGGAACCAGCAGGCCGGTGGAGGTCTTGACGAAGTCGGCCCCGGCCGCAATCACCTCCCGGGCCGCCCGGCCCAGCAGCGCACCGTCCCGGAAGCTGCCGGTCTCCAGCGTCACCTTCAGCGTCAGGTCCGGCCCCGCCAGCGCCCGGCAGACGGTCACCGCCGCCAGCGCCTCCTCGCATTGACCGGCCAGATAGCGCCGATAGGGCAGCACCAGTTCGATCTCGTCGACCCCGGCCGACACCACCCGGCTGGTTTCGGCGCCGATCGCCGCCACCTCCTCCTCGCCGGACGGATAGTTGATCACCGCGGCCAGACGGACCCCGCTGCCGACACGGTCCAGACAATCCCGGGCGCAGGCCACGACCCGGGGCAGCACGCACACCGCCGCCACCGGCCCGACCCGGGTCTCGGCCCGGCGGCACAACGCCGCCACGGCAGCCTCGTCACAGCCCCCGTCCAGGCGGGTCAGGTCAAGCAGGGCCACGGCGCGGCGCGCCAGCGCCGGCCCCGAGACCGGCCCGACACCCTCGAACCGCTCAACCAGTGCCGACAGATTCGCGCCCAGCTCGATCATGTCGCCAATACTCCAAGACGCCGGCCCTGCCAAAAATCCGGCCATCGCCGGCGCCGGTTCTCCCCCTTTTAAAGATCTGGTGTTGACCGCGCAACCGACCATAGCCAGGATTGCCGACCGCAAGACCGAGACCCGCACCGCCGCCCGTGCAGGAGTACCGCCGGAGCATTGCTCCCGCAACCGCTCACGGCGGCGGCCAGTCCGAAACGGCTCTGGAAAAAAGCGCCCGCGACGTGCCCGCCACAGTCCCGCCGGTGGCGAGAACGGAAAAGCCCCGCGCCCGGGTCACCAGGACCGGCGGGCCTTGAGCGCCGCGGTCAGCGTGCCATCATCCAGATAGTCCAGTTCGCCGCCCAGCGGCACGCCCTGGGCCAGCCGCGACACCGTGACGTGGGCACCCGAAAGCCGGTCGGTCAGGACATGGGCGGTGGTCTGGCCGTCGACGGTGGCGTTGAGCGCCAGGATCACCTCCGCCACCTCGGGCCGGCAGGCCCGGGCCACCAGCGCGGCGATGGCCAGATCGTCGGGACCGATGCCGTCGAGGGCCGAGAGCGTGCCGCCCAGCACATGGTAGACGCCGCGAAAAGCCCGGGTCCGCTCCAGTGCCCACAGGTCGCCCACCTCCTCGACCACGCAGATCACCGAATGGTCGCGCCCTGAATCGGCACACAGCCCGCAGGGGTCGCCGGTATCCAGATTGCCGCAGACCGAGCAGTTCCGCACCGTCCCCTCGACCGCCGCCAGCGCCTCCTTCAGCGATACCAGCACGGTGTCGCGGCGCTTGAGCAGATGCAGGACCGCCCGGCGCGCCGAGCGCGGACCCAGGCCGGGCAACCGGGCCAGGACCTGGACCAGCGCCTCGATCTCTCCACCCTTGGCCGCCGTCATCGCCGCCGCTCCGGGGCCGCCGGCCGCTCAGTTGGCCAGCATGCGGCACAAAAGTTCGATGTCTTCGTCGAAACTGGCATCGCTCGCCCGCAGTTCTTCCACTTTGCGCACCGCGTGAATGACCGTGGTGTGGTCCCGTCCCCCGAACTTGCGCCCGATTTCCGGCAAGGAACGCGAGGTCAATTGCTTGCACAGATACATGGCCACCTGCCGGGGCCGGGCCACCGCCCGGGCACGGCGGGTCGAATGCATGTCGGCCAGCTTGATGGTGTAGTGCTCGGCGACCTTCTTTTGGATCTCGTCAATGGTCACCCGCCGATCGTTGGCCCGCAACAGATCGTAAAGCACCTCCTGGGTCGATTCCATGGTGATCGCCCGGCCCACCAGATCGGCATGGGCGACGATGCGGTTGAGCGCGCCCTCCAGTTCCCGGACATTCGAGGTGATCTTGTGGGCCAGAAACTCCAGCACCTTGGCCGGAATCACCGCGCCCAGCACCTCGGCCTTGGAATGGAGAATACCCAGCCGCAACTCGTAGGTGGTGGGATGCAGGTCGGCAACCAGCCCCCAGCCCAGCCGGGAGCGCAACCGCTCCTCCAGCCCCTCGAGATCCGAGGGCGACTTGTCGGCCGACACGATCACCTGACGGTTCTGGTCGACCAGAGCGTTAAAAGTGTGGAAGAACTCTTCCTGGGTGCTGTCCTTGCCCGAAATAAACTGGACATCATCGATCATCAGCACGTCCACCGAGCGGAACATCTGCTTGAACGCCATGGTGTCCTTGAAGCGCAAGGCCCGGATGAACTGATACATGAATTTTTCGGCCGAAAGGTAAATGACCCGCCGCTGCGGCTGCCGCGAGCGAATCGACCAGGCGATGGCATGCATCAGGTGGGTCTTGCCGAGTCCGACCCCGCCATAAAGGAACAGCGGGTTGAAGGTCGCACTGGTGGCCTCGGCGACTCGCCGGGCCGCCGCATGCGCCAGCTCGTTGGGCTTGCCGACCACGAAATTATCGAAGGTGAACCGCTGGTCAAGGGACGCCGAGACCTCTTCGCCGGCCTCCTCGCCGCCCCGCCCGACCACCGCCGGCTCCGGTGGTGGCGCCGGCTCGGCGGCTCTGGCCGCCGGCGCGCCCCGGGAACCGCCGAAAACCTCCAGGCGAGGCCCCTGCGGCGCCGGCGCGACGGGCCCCGGGACATTGTCGTCCTCTCCCGCCGCCGATCCGCCCACCAGCTTTGACGGTGCGACCACGATGTCCACGGACTGCACCTGAGCGTTCTCGCTGGCCCAAAGCGCGCGAATCCGGTCGGCATAGTGGGTCAGGACCCAGTCGCGCATGAAGCGCGTCGGGACCATGATCGAGACCTCGGTACCGTTGAAGCCCGAAAAGGTCAACGGCTTCAACCAGCTTCGAAACGCGGTGTCCCCGACTTCGTCCTTAAGCCGACTGCGGACCCGCGCCCATTGCTGGTCGAGCACCGCGGCCGGCGCGGCCACCTCGCCACGGTCCCGGGCAGCGAGCGCGGGCGTCATCGTTTTGGTCTCGCCACGACCACCGGACCGCCGGGTCGGACTCGTGGCCTGGGGCGGCGGGTCGTCCTGACCCGCAGATGCGCCATCCCGGCGCAGGACGGACTCGTTCGATCCGCCCGCATGTGACGCCCGTTTTTTCAAGCTCGGTCATGCCCACAAGAGCTGCGCCCGCGGTCCCCAGGCCAAACCCGGGGATTCCCGCCTCGATTTGAAAAATAGAGATAACTACTGTCTATCGCGGCCGATCATCCCGTGGAGCCCGCGCCTTCCTGATAGCATTGCCCAGCGAAAAAGCAATAATCTCCGGCCTTTCACACCATAAGCAACAGTGAAATCAGCGGCGATATTGACCGGCAGGACTACGTGGGGACCGGGCGACCGGCGGGAATGGCAATGAATGCCGGTCCTACCCTACGGCCCATAGTCAGATTAGCCGTGGCGCCCGGTTTATGCAACAGGACAGATAAAGAACGGGGGCCGCCGCCCGGGCCTGGGACCAACCACCGCATCCCATGGCCATCGGCGCAGTAAGCGTAAAAGGAGGCACAACCGGGCGCCGCTCTGCTGCGTCCGGCGGTGCCCTTCGACACTGCCCGATCGGTTACGAACAAACGCCCGGATCGGACCGATCTTAGAGGGCCTTGATCCGCGCCGAAAGCCGCGACAATTTGCGCGAGACGGCGTTGCTGGGCAATACCCCTTTGGTTACGCCGCGCATCAGCTCCGGCTGCGCCTCTTTGAAGGCCTCGGCGGCTGCGGCCTTGTCGCCCAGGGCGATGGCCGATTCGACCTTCTTGGTAAAGGTGCGAATCCGGCTGACCCGGGCGCGGTTGACGGCAGTACGCCGCTCGGTCTGACGGAAACGCTTTTCGGCTGATTTATGATTGGCCACGGATCGTCCCTGCGCTTTGGAAGAGTCCCTCTTCGGAAGTGGGGAGAGCTTATAGCGCCGCCGACGCCCCGCCGTCAAGCCTGACCCGCGGGGCCTGACCCGCGGGGCCTGACCGGTGGGGCCTGACCGGTGGGGCCTGACCGGTGGGCACCGGTTGCGGGGGAGCGCCGCTGCCCCGGCCACCCGCGCCAAGGGCCGGCGGCGCGGCCGAACCCCGGGACCTGGAACCGCGGACCTCTTTCCTGTCAGCCGCCGAGATCGTCCAGACCGATCAGGGCGACATTGCCGCCGACCGCGGCGGTATTGACCGAAAGGGTCCGCTCGGTGACGTAACGAAACAGGGTATGAGGCCCGCCGGCCTTGGGGCCCGTGCCCGACAGCCCCTCGCCGCCGAACGGCTGCACCCCCACCACCGCACCGACCATGCTGCGGTTGATGTAACGGTTACCCACCGGCAGCCGTTCGCAGACATGGGTCTGGGTGTGTTCGATCCGGCTGTGAACCCCCAGGGTCAAGCCATAGCCGGTGGCACGAATCGCCTCCAGCACCCCGTCCAGACGATCGGCCGGATAGCGGACCACATGGAGCAGCGGACCGAATACCTCCTGGTCCAGCCGGTCGACCCGGTCGAGGGGAAAAGCCAGCGGCGCCACGAAACTGCCGTGCTCGCAGCCCGCTCCCATCGGCGCCTGGAACAGCGGCGGCCCGAAGTCGCGCAGGCGCCGGATATGCGCCGCCAGCCGCGCCCGCGCCGCATCGTCGATCACCGGGCCGATGTCGGTCTCGAGCCGGGCGGGGTCCCCGACCACCAGTTCCTCGGCGGCGCCGGCCAGCATGTCGATCACCCGGCGCGAGATATCCTCCTGAAGGACCAGCAACCGCAACGCCGAACATCGCTGACCGGCCGAACCGAAGGCGCTGGCCACCACGTCGTCCACCACCTGTTCGGGCAGAGCCGAGGAATCGACGACCATGGCGTTGATTCCGCCGGTCTCGGCGATCAACGGCACGATCGGCCCCGGTCGCCCCGCCAGCGCCCGGTTGATCGCCCGCGCCACCTCGAAGGAACCGGTGAAGGCCACCCCCGCGACCCGGGGATCCGTCACCAGCCGCGCCCCGACCGAGGCCCCGGGTCCCGGCAGCAGGTGGAGCGCATCGGCGGGCACCCCGGCCTCCAGCAGCAGGTGAACCGCCCGGGCCGCGATCAGCGGCGTCTGTTCCGCCGGCTTGGCCACCACCGGGTTGCCCGCCACCAGCGCCGCCGCCACCTGGCCCAGAAAGATGGCCAGCGGGAAGTTCCACGGGCTGATACACACGAACACGCCGCGGCCATGCAGGGACAGCCGGTTCACCTCGCCGGTGGGGCCCCGCAGGCTCACCGGCACCGCGAGGTCGGCCCGCGCGCGCGCGGCATAATAGCGGCAATAGTCCTCGGCCTCGCGCAATTCGGCCAGGGCGTCGGGAATGGTCTTGCCGGCCTCGCGCAGCAACAGTGCCATCAACGCGATGCGGTCACGCGCCAGCAGATCCGCGGTGCGGTCGAGAATCCCGGCCCGCCGCTCCACCGGCACCATCGCCCATTCGCCGGCAATGCGGGCAGCGGCGGCCAGGGCGGGCTCGATCTCGGCCACCGTCGCCTCGACCAGGGTCCCGACCCGGCGGCGGCGGTCGGCCGGATCATACACCGGGTGAGCGCGGCCATGCTCGGGACCCGGCGGCGACCGGCCGGCAATGATCGGCGCCGCGTGGTGCTGCACCAGAGACGCCGCCTCCAGCCGCTCCAGCAGCCACGCGGTGGTCACCGGGTCGGACAGATCCAGTCCCGACGCATTGCGCCGCTCGGGCTGATAGAGAGCCACCGGCAGGGGAATCCGCGGGTGCGGCTTGCTCGCCAGGCTGGCCACCCGCTCCACCGGATCGGCCACGATGTCGGCCACCGGCAGGCCGACGTCCACCACCTGATTGACGAACGAGTTACCGGCACCGTTCTCCAGCAACCGGCGCATCAGATAAGGCAGCAACTCCTCGGTACTGCCCACCGGCGCATAGACCCGGCACTGCGGTCCGCCCGGAGCCACCAGCTGGCGATAGAGCGCCTCTCCCATACCGTGCAGGCGTTGAAATTCAAAGCCGCCGGCGCCGCCGGCCAGTTCGACCACCGCAGCGATGGTGTGGGCATTGTGCGTGGCGAACTGGGGATAGAACAGGTCCCGGTGTCCGAGCAACCGCCGGGCACAGGCGATATAGGCGGTATCGGTGGCAATCTTGCGGGTGAACACCGGGTAGCCGGCCAGACCGCGCTCCTGGGCGCGCTTGATCTCGCTGTCCCAATAGGCACCCTTGACCAGCCGCACCGCCAGCCGCCGGCCGCCCCGCCGGGCCAGGGCCGCCAGCCAGTCGATCACCGCCGGCGCCCGCTTCTGGTAGGCTTGAACCGCAAGGCCGAAGCCGTCCCAGCCGGCCAGCGCCGGATCCAGGTAAACCGCCTCCACCAGATCCAACGTCGGCTCAAGCCGGGACGATTCTTCGGCATCGACGGTCAGGCTGAGGCCGTGCAGCCTGGCCTTGAGCGCCAGGGAGCGCAGCCGCGGCGTCAGTTCCCGCATCAGCCGTTCCCGCTGGCTCCACTCCAGCCGCGGGTGCAGGGCCGAGAGCTTGACCGACAGGCCGGGGCCGGTCCCCCCCGCCGCCCCGCTGCCGCGCTCGCCCCTTGCGGTCCCGATCGCCTCGACGGCGGCCAGGATGCGTTCCAGATGATGCTGGGCATCGGTCCTGGTGCGCGCCGCCTCGCCCAGCAGGTCAAAGGACAGGAGATAGCCGGCCTGCTCCAGATCGCGCCCGCGCTCCATCGCCTCGGCCATGGTGCGACCGAGCACGAACTGGCCGCCAAGGATCCGCATGGCCTGGATCATCGCCTGGCGGGCCACCGGTTCCCCCAGGCGGGCGATCACCCGGTCGAACCAGGGCTGCTCCCGGCGGGCCTCCTCGCCGTCATGGCCGATCACCCGCCCGGTCAGGGCCAGCGCCCGAATCGAAGCGGTCACCAGAGAACCGGTCCCATGGCCAAGGTGGCGCAGCCAGTCGGCGCCGCCGATCTTGTCCCGGATCAAGCGGTTGGCGGTTTCGGTATCGGGAATCCGCAGCAACGCCTCGGCAAGACTCATCAGCGCCACGCCTTCGCGGTCCGAAAGGCCGAATTCCTTGAGAAAGCCATCAAGAGAACCCGGAGACGCCATCCGTGCCCGGCGCAGCTCCGTCACCAGCCGCTCCGCCCGGCCTTCGACCCGGCGACGCAGGTCCGGGGCCAGCCGGGCCTCGGCCACCAGGCGCTCGACCGCCACCTGCTCGTCCTCGAGAGTCGCGCCGGCAATCGCGGCGCGCAGGCCCGGTCGCGGATCGTCCTCTCCAGGATCACCCGCCAGCGGGTCGTCCACCACCGGATCTGAGGCCATGCTGCGTCACTCTCCCCACGGACCGCCGCCAGAACCCGAGCATACCAGACCATGACCGACCGGCAGAACCCCGGACATTCGGTGGCCGGGGTATCGGTGGCCGGGGTATCGGTGGCCGCGGTGTCGGTTGCCGGGGTACTGGTCGCGGTAGTGCGACGGTTCGAAGTTTGTGTGATAGATTGCTGCGACTGGTGTTCGCGGCAGGCCATTGCGGCCTGCCCGCAGGGAAAAGAGGGTATCGATTGACGGAGAACGCGGAGCTGCACGAGCTTGACGATTTAGACCGGGCCGCCGTCGGCCTGTTGATTCAAGCCGTTGAGATGCAACCAAACCATCAGGCACCAGAACTGATCGACTCCGTGACCAAGCTGATGGCGTTCCTGGAGAAGCAATCGATCGTCAGTTTTCTTGGCGCTCAGATCGTCTTCAACAGTCTGGACCCTGCGACCAAGGCCAATATTCTGCGCGACGCCAAAAGACTGGCGATCCAGTTCGCCGGGGACTCCAACATTCATGGCAGTGTCGAAAAGCTGATGGCACGGTTGCGCGACCGAAAGAAAATCGCGCCAAGGCCGAGTCTGTTCGGGACGGGCAAACGGAACTGACGGGGCGTCCGGGCCGCCGGCCCCAAAAAAAAGGGCCGCGTCACAAGACGCGGCCTGAGTTTAGGGAGGAAACGCCCAAGAAGTGCGTCACACGACATCGACCACATCGTCTCAGACATGCTCAATCTCGCACTGCACAAGATGGAGCCCGCCCGCAGAAAGATCAAGAGGAAAAATTCCCCCTTTCGGTCAGTTCATTAGCGAACGACTGGGGTTCCCCGGGCCATTCGCCCGGTATTCCAGGGCATTGGGCCGCTGCATCGCACCAAAATGACGCCGGTTCGGGCACTGTTCCTTATCCCTTATTCCACTGACACAAGACAGTCATGAGCAAATCGAATACGACCATCACCCGGCCGACACTCCTGGCGGATTTCGGCGGCACCAATGCCCGCTTCGCCCTGCTCGACGGCCAGGGCGGGGAGCAGGGCGCGCGGCTCCGCTGCGCCGACTATGCCTCGCCGGAGGCGGCGGTTCGCGCCTTTCTGGAGCGATCCGGCATCGCGCGCGCCCCGCAGCAGGCGGCGTTCGCGGTTGCGGCGCCCGTGGTCGGAGATCTCGTGACCTTCACCAACCTGCCCTGGCGGTTCTCGATTCGCGGGCTTCAGACCGCCCTTGGTTTCGAGCGTCTTGACGTGATCAACGACTTTGCCGCCATCGCCCTCGGACTACCGCGGCTCGGGCTCTCCGATCTCCGCCCAATCGGCGACGGCGTCGCCGAACCCGGGGCACCGATTGCGGTGCTGGGTCCGGGCAGCGGCCTCGGGGTCGCCGGGCTGGTGCCGGCCGGAACCGGCGGCTGGACGGTGGTGACCGGAGAAGGCGGCCACGTGACCCTGGCCGCGGGCGATGACCGGGAAGGCGCGGTCCTGTCGTTTCTGCGCCGGCACGGCGGGCATGTCTCGGCCGAACGGGTGCTTTCCGGCCCTGGCCTGGTGGCGCTTTACGAGGCGCTGACCGCCCTTGCCGGGAAGATCCCGGCACCGATAACCGCGGCCGAGATCACCGCCGCCGCCCGGACCGGATCACAGCCGTTATGCGTTGAGGCGCTGCACCTGTTCGCGGCGTTTCTCGGCACGGTTGCCGGCAACCTCGCCTTGACCTTGGGCGCCCGCGGTGGCGTTTACATCGCCGGCGGCATCGTGCCCCAACTCGGCGACCTGTTCGACCACACGGCGTTTCGTCACCGCTTCACCGACAAGGGACGCCAGAGCGGTTACGTCGCGCCGATCCCGACCTTTCTGATCACCCACCCGCTGCCGGCCTTCCCCGGCCTCGCTGCCCGCCTCGAGGCGCCGGAGGCGTGATCCCCCTTGTTCTTTTGCGGAACCCCCCGCTGTCCCTCTCTTCGCCCCGAAAGAGTCATGTCCGAAGCCGCTCCCGAACCGCCGCCCGTCACCGATCTGCCCCGGGTCGCCTTCCAGTTTCCCGCCCGGCCCGGCCGGGAGCGGCTGTTGGCGCTGGTCGGTGAAGCCCCTGGCCGGGACGAGGTGGTGGCCGGGCAGCCCTTTGTCGGACGCAGCGGCCAGCTGCTCAACGGGCACCTGCACGCGGCCGGCATCGAACGCGACGCCTGTCTGGTCGCCAACGTCTTCGGCCTCCAGCCACCCGGCAACAAGATCGACCACTTCTTCGCCTCCCGAACCAGGGCGCGCCGGCTGGGACTCGCCCTGGCCGAAGACCTGGGACGTTTTGGCAGTTCGTACTGTCTTGCCCTCTTTGCCGGCGAAATCGACGCCTTGCGCCGGACATTGGAGGACTGGCGCCCGGCGGTGATCGTCGCACTGGGACGAACGCCGCTCTGGGCGCTGACCGGACTTGGCGGCATCCTGGAGTGCCGGGGACGGGTCCAGCCGTGCCGCCTGCTGCCCGAGGCCGTGGTGGTTCCGACCTATCACCCGAGTTACCTGCTGCGCGGCCAATGGAACGCCGAGCCGCTGTTCCGGGCCGATCTGACCCTGGCGGCAACCCTGCTGGCCGCCGGCTGAGTCCCATATTTTGCAGGGCCCGCCCTGCACCCGCAAGGAGGCTCGCCTCCTTGACTTCATGATGTCACGGGTTCAAAGGGCCGACCGGCCTTTTGCGGGTGTGGGCAGAGCCCATAAATTTGTTTCCTTTCGGCGCGCCCGGGCGGGAGGCAGGACTCAAGCTGCCGTCACGCCACCGCCCGGGTGGCCAAAACCCGCGCCCCTTAAAATTCCTGCCACTCCTTGTCCGCGTCGTCCTGGACGTGCTTCAAGGTGCCCCGGGGCTGGATCCTCGACGCCGCCGCTCCGGGCACAGCCTTGACCGGGTGAGCGGTCCTGACCGGCTGAGCGGTCCTGACCGGCGGCGGGGCCTTCGCTGTGACCGGCCGGAGGCCCCCGGAACCGTGTCCGGCAGTGCTGCGTCCGGCGGCGCCGTGTCCGGGCGCCGAAGGGTGACGGGCGGGCACGCCCGACGGCCGAGGCACCGCCGGGACCGAACCACCGGCCGCGGCAACCCGTGCCGTCGTTTCCGCCCTGAAGAACGCCATCATGCCACGCAGGTCAGCCGCCCGGGTCGCCATGGCGCCGGCGGCCGCGGTGGTTTGTTCCACCAGCGCCGCGTTCTTTTGCGTCATTTCGTCCATGGACGAAACCGCGGCGTTGATTTCGTCAAGGGCCGAGGCCTGCTCACTGCCGGCCGAGGCCATTTCCTCGATCAGTGTCGCCACCTGCTGCACGCCGACAGCGATTCCACCCAGGGATTCCCCGGCCTTTTCGACCAGTTCGACACCGTTTTGCACCTGATTGTCGCTGTTGAGGATCAGGGTCTTGATTTCCTTGGAGGCCTGCGCCGAACGGTGGGCCAGCACCCGGACCTCTTGCGCGACCACCGCAAAACCCTTGCCGGCATCGCCGGCGCGTGCCGCCTCGACCGCCGCGTTAAGCGCCAGCAGATTGGTCTGGAAGGCAATCTCGTCGATGACGCCAATGATTTCGGTGATCTTGCGGCTGGCCTCGGCGATCAGCTTCATGGCGTCAATGGCCGACCCGGCAACCTTGCCGCCCTGTTCGGCGGCATTCCGCGCCTCGCCGACCATCTTGTTGGCACGCTGGCCGTTTTCGGCGCTGGTGCGCACCGTCGCGCCCAGCTGCTCCATGGAGGCCGCGGTCTCTTCCAGGCTCGAGGCCTGCTGCTCGGTCCGTTCCGAAAGATCGGCGCTGCCGGCCGAGACCTCTCCGGCGGCGGCCGAAATCGCGTCGGTGGCGTGGGTGATCTGACCGACGATCTCCGCGAGCCGGTTGGAGGTGGCGTTGAAGATAGTCCTTGGTGATGCGCTTGCTCAGGTCGCCCTCGGCCAGCGCCCCGGCGACCACGGTCAGATCCGTGATGATCGCCTCGACGGTATCGGTCAGGCTGTTGATACCTTCGCTCATGGCCCGGTAGAACCCGTCCTTGCCGGCCAGATCGACTCTCCGGCTCAGGTCACCGCCACCCACGGCGGCGATCAGCGCGGCGATTTCCTGGCCGATCTGCTGTTCCCGGTCACGCTGTGCCGCGGCCGCCTGGCGTTCGTCCTCCTGCCGCTGCCTTTCGGCGGCATCCATCTGCAACTTTTGGACGCCGATCTCCTTGAACACCTGCACGGTTCCGGCCATGGCGCCGATTTCGTTGGTCAGCCCGGTAAAGGGAATCTCGACCCCATGATCGCCTTCGGCCAGCCGGACCATCGCCCCCCGCAACCGCGCCACCGGGCGGGTGATACTGCGGGTAATCAGCAGGGCGACCAGCAGCGCCAGCACGAAAATGGTGGCCAGGATCACACAGGTAATCCTGATCGCGTTATCCCTTTGTAGCGTGGCGCTCCGATAGAAATCATCGCCCTTCTGCTGCGCCCAGGTGTTCACGTCCTTGATTTCGGTTCGCGCCGCCTCGGCCCGCTGGCCGCCCGGGCCACGCACCACCTTCATCGCCTCATCCCGTTGGCCTTCGCGGGCCAGCGCCAGAACCTGATCACGGAAGGGCTTCCAGTCCTTGAACGTCTGAAACGCGCGCTGTATCTGCGCCTTGTCGCCCAAAAAGCGATTCAACATCAGATTGAAATCATCATAGGTCGCCGCTTCCAACTGATCGATCCGCCTGGCCGAAACATCAATCTCCTCCGGCTTTTCGGAGAGCGCCGCCGTCACAATCTCAAGCCGCATCGCCAGGATGTTCCCGCGGGCATCGGCGGCGGCATTGGTCACGGCCATCGGATGCTCGTGAAGATTCTCGGTCAATGCGGCCAGCGTCCCCATTGTGAACAGGGAAAAAGTGCCCAACCCGATGGCCAGTACGATCAACGCCCCGAAGCCGAGGCCCAATCGCGTAACGATGTTCAGGTTTTGAAACGACATCGATAACCCCGCCTTATGGTTCCGTATCCCGCCCCTGGTCAGGGCCGCGTCTGCCTGCTCCGGTCTTATCCTGACCTGCCCGGTGCGCCGTCTTCATCCCATTCCCAACCGGCCGTCTCCGAAACACCGCCCTCCGGCCCGACCTCAGGCAAAATTCGACGGATTCACCCCCCGGACAATGCCGTTATCCTGGCAGTTACCGGCCCAGGGCGCAAGGTCGTTGGCAAAAGCCGACCGGCGCCGCCCGGGCTCTGACGCTCCGGCCTTTGCGATTTTCCCAGGTCCTTGTTCACAACCGGCTCGCCGCCCTGGACTCCAGGAAGAGCCATGAAAGTTACGGCTTTTTATGGGAAGCAGGCCGCCCAACCCGTCATGCCTCCAGGGCAGGAACGACCCGGACCGGCGTTCCCAGAACGCTGGTCAGCCGCCGGCGCAGCCCGCCCAGGCTCTGGCCAACCATGCCGCAGCTGACGCAGGCGCCGCTCAGCCGAACACGAACCATGTCACCGTCCACCGCCGCCAGTTCGATATCACCGCCGTCGCGCAGAAAAATCGGTCGGACCTCGGCGATGGTCGCGGCGATCAGTTGAAGCCGCCTCGTATCCACCTCCGGTTCGACGATTTTTTCCGCCTGCCACAGGCGCAGGCTCCGGTTGTCCTCGCGGAAGTACATATCGGACACGAAGCGTACCCGCTCATCGAGATCCGCCAGCGGGTCAGGGGCCGCGTGCCCGGCCGTTCCATGTTGCACCCCGGAACACTGCACCAGGGTAATCCAGTCACCATACCCGTTGGCCGCGAGATGGCGGCGGAAATCGGCATGGTCCACCCGTCCCGACGCACCCAGCGCGGCCAGTCCGGGCTCGTTGGCGTGGTAATGGTCCAGCCGCCCGCGCAGGGCGGCAAACGCGCTGTGGCCGGTATCCTGGTTTTCCACCTGCGCCCGGGAGTTAAGCTGAAAGCCGAGGGAGGGATGGTCGACGTGATCGGTCAGAAAACGGCATTCAGTGGCGGTATTGCAGAAGTCGGTGTCGGACGGCCCCAGCGGTTCGAAACAGAACAGCGTGCCGTGATCCTCGATACGCGGCAGCAGGCGCTCGAGAAAGGCACCGCACTCGGCCCAGGCCGCCCGCGGCGGCATGGCCCCCCGCCGGCGCCCGGCACCAAAGGCCAGCGTCCGCCCGCCCAGGTCGCGGCACACCGCCGACAGTCCGACCAGGACATCGATGGTGCGGCGCTGAACCTCGTCGCCCTGGAACAGGCCAAGGTCAGGCCGATGGTCCAGCAGCGCGTGCAGGCCGACGATCTGAAGCCCGGCCGCCTCGGCGGCGGCGCGGTAGGCGCCGACGGCGTCCGCTTCCGGCCCGCTCCCCGCCCACACCTGACCGGGCGCGACTTCCAGTCCCGACACCCCCATTTCACGCAGGCGCGGCAACAGCGAAACGTGATCGAAGGCAGGCAGGGCAAGATTCGAGATCGCGAGCTTCATGGCGGGAGGGTTCCTTCCGTCCGGGTTCATGGCTTCATGTTGAAATTCTGACCCGGGATCAGGATTTCCGCGCCATGCGGCGCATCGCCGCGGTCGCGGCGGGAGACAGGCGATGGGCCGTCTCCGGGCACAGCCATGCCGGGTCATGGATAGCCCGGGTCATAGCAAGGCGCGCGCCACGCGACCGGATCGGGAAATCCGGCCCACCGCCGGACAATGCCCTTATGGATTCGTTCCGTGCCGTGCTTCCGGTCGGGATTTTGTACATTTTGGTCGCGGATCGGCGCCCTCCCGATTCGGCCCGAAACAATCCCACCGGTACCCATGCGTCCGCGCCCGCCCTGCCCCGCCCGCCTCCCCCCTCGCCGCCCCCTTTTGCGGCACCGCAGCGAAGCGGCGCCTGTCGGACTTCCGACAGGCGCCGCGGACACTGTCGTTATGTCTACAAAAGCATAACGACAGAGTCCGCGGCCGAAGCCCGAAAGCCGGTGCGGCGGGCGCTGGCACGACACTTGCTGTAACAACGCTGACTGGCGATGCGCCGGAAACGGCGCCTCTTGGAAATCGCCCCCCGAATACTCTCAAGGAGAAAGTTCCATGGCTGCCTTGCGTCAGATTGCGTTCTACGGCAAAGGAGGCATCGGCAAGTCGACGACCTCCCAGAACACCCTGGCCGCCCTGGCCGATCTGAATCAGAAAATTCTGATCGTCGGCTGCGACCCCAAGGCCGATTCCACCCGCCTGATCCTGCATGCCAAGGCCCAGAACACGGTGCTGCATCTGGCCGCCGAGGCCGGCAGCGTCGAGGACCTGGAACTCGATGACGTGCTCAAGATCGGTTACAAGAACATCCGCTGCGTCGAGTCCGGCGGTCCCGAGCCCGGCGTCGGCTGTGCCGGCCGCGGCGTCATCACCGCCATCAACTTCCTGGAAGAAAACGGCGCCTACGAAGGTGTCGATTACGTCAGCTATGACGTGTTGGGCGACGTGGTCTGCGGCGGTTTCGCCATGCCGATCCGCGAGAACAAGGCCCAGGAAATCTACATCGTGATGTCCGGCGAGATGATGGCGCTCTATGCCGCCAACAACATCGCCAAAGGCATTCTCAAATACGCCAGCACCGGCGGCGTCCGGTTGGGTGGCCTGATCTGCAACTCGCGCCAGACCGACCGGGAATACGATCTGGCCGACGCCCTGGCCAAGCGCCTCAACACCAAACTGATCCACTTCGTGCCGCGCGACAACATCGTCCAGCACGCCGAACTGCGCCGCCAGACCGTGATCGAGTACGCCCCGGACAGCCAGCAGGCCCAGGAATACCGGACGCTGGCCCAGAAAATCCATAACAACGTCGGCCAGGGCACCATCCCGACCCCGATCACCATGGAAGAACTGGAAGAGATGCTGATGGAGTTCGGCATCATCAAATCCGAAGAGCAGGAACTGGCTGAACTGGAGGCCCGCGAGGCCGCCGCCAAGGCCAAGGCCGCCGCCGCCGCCGCAGTGGCAGCCTGACCCGGGCCCGGGACACGGGGAGCGGTCTCCTCGTGTCCCGACCACCGGAATTTTCCTTTCGCCGAACCGGCTCACGGACGTAGAGTCACCAGGACGCGCTTCTCCGGAACCCGGACCCCCCTGGTGGCTAAAGTCTTTCTGCGTATCGATTTCGATCCCCACGGCCGTATCGGCCCGGGAAAAATCCGCCTGCTGGAGTTGATCGACGAAACCGGCTCGATCTCGGCGGCGGGGCGCAGGCTCGATATGTCCTACCGTCACGCCTGGATTCTGGTCGAGGAACTGAACCGCTGCTTTCGCGAGCCGGTGGTAACGACCCAGACCGGCGGCCGTTCGGGCGGCGGCGCCACCGTGACCCGGTTCGGGCACGCCCTGATCTGGCATTACCGCACCATGGAAACCCGAACCACCGGCGCCATCGGCGATCTGTTGGCCGTGCTGGACGCCGCGACGCCGGAAACTGCCGCGCCTGCGGTCACACCGGACCCCACGTCACCGGTTGATTCCGACCCCTGCCGGACGCCGTTGGTCCCCGGCTGCGGCGTGTGACTGTACCGTTCCGGCCCAAAGACAAGGCATTGATCGGCGCGACCTGCCCATCACATGGCCATCTAACCGACGGCCAGCGCCGCGAAGCGGGGGTGTTGCCGCGGCTCGCCGGACGCGAGGTGAGCCCCGCGGATCAGGCCCTGGCTCCCCTGGCCGGCGCCCCCGCCGACGCCGCGGCGGAGGTGGCCGTAATACCCGTATAACGAGAACTCACGCGGACCTGCTCCCTCTTCGATGGCAGACGCCAGCCCACGGGCATCCCGGACCACCAGGCCACCCAGGACCTCGATGCCGTAGTCATGGAGGCGCGGCGTCAAGGGTGTGGCCGGGCCGATCAACGCCACCCGCGCGCCGTGGCTCAGGCGCAGAATCCGGGGCAAATTCCGATTGATCAGGGTCGAGGACGTCACCACCGCGGCGGCGCATCCCGGAACCAGCGTATCGATGGCCACGATCGGATATTCGCCCGGTTTCGGATCGCTATCGATCACCTGGGCCCGGGGCAGCAGCTCCTGCTGGCCGGGAAAGCCCCCGATCACCACCACCCGCCCGGACTCGCGGCGAAAGGTGGCGGCGCCGTCGCCGCCCGAGACGCCGTGCAGGTCGAAGCGGTTGTAATGGGCGTTGATCGCCGCGACCCCGACCGCCATTTCCAACGGATCCCACGACTGGCAGAGTTGGGCCAGCTGGCGCAGCGACCGGCACCGCAGTTTCGGCATGGTGGCGTGCAGGGACGCCGGGTTCTTCGGAAGATAGGCAAGACCGGCGCCGCCCGGCCCCTCGACCATCAGCCAGCGCCGGCCGCAGACCAGGCGGCGGACCTCGTGGTCCGCAACGCCGAGGGCAAGGTCACGATACAGCCGGTCCGGCCCCCACCAGCGCCAGAGAGCGTCAAGGCTGGGGGCCAGCATGGCGCCGTCCTGACCGATGAAGCCATGCCACTGGTACAGGCGTTGGCCCGAAATCGAGGTCAGCACCGGCAGACCGGGAGACAGCCCATGCTCCAGCGCCGCTTTCAATTCCCGGGCCGCGTGTTTGAAGGCGGCAAAACTGCCGATCACCACCAGATCCACATCATCGCGCATCGCCCCGCGCAGACACCGCGAGGCGATCGCCAGGACCTCGGCGTCCGGGGTGTCGCGTCCGACCGGGACGATGTCGCCGGACCCGAGATCCACCAGTTTCACCGGCGTCCCGTCCCGCCCGCCAAACCCTTCACCCTCCGAATTGTCCTGTTGAACCAGCCCGGCGACGGCGAAGCCCCGCGCCCGGAGTGAGCCGGCAAAGTCCGCGAGCAGGCCGTCGACGGGGGTGGTGCCGTCGTGAATCACGACGCCGGGCCTGATCCATGGCGCTTTCACCGGCTGCATCATCGTCCTCATCCCCCGCTGACAGTGTCACGGCCCGGGCCGACGCCCCGGGGCCAGACCGGTTAACGCTGTATCCGATCAGGCATAGCGCATGCCGCCCATGCACAGTGCATGCCATTTGCGCAGGACCCATACCACTGGAAAGCGGACCGGGTCCTTCGCGGGTTACCGGGAGCCGCGGGCGGCGCCACGCTTCCTCGCCCCACACTCCGGCGAACCCATGCCTTCTTCGATGGCCTCGCAGGAGCCTCCGCCCGGCTCGGAAACCGGCGCCGGCGCCAGCAGATGGGTCAGGGCGTCGATATCGCCGGCGAACAGGATGCGCGCCCGGGTTTCGATGGACCGGAAGATTTCCAGGACGGCGCGGCCGGTTTCGGTCAGCGAGGCCCCACCGCCGCGCCGCCCGCCCGTGACGCGCGTGACCAGTGGCTCGCGAAAATGGTGATTCAGGCTGTCCACCAGCTTCCAGGCGTTGGGATAGGCGATCCCCAGTACCCGCGCCGCCGCCGAAATCGAGCCATGGCGATCAATCGCCTCGAGAAGCTGAATCTTGCCGGGACCGATGAGAGGAAGAATGCGTACCTGAACGCGAAGATCCGGGATATCCGCCATGGGGCCGCCCTGTTGACGATCCCCATGGCGTAACCCCTCGGCCCTGCCGCGTCAATGGCCTCCCCGGCCCCGGGATCGCCCGGTCAGATTTCCTGATCATCCAGGGCGAGGCGATTGCCGCAGCCGTCGCGCATGACCCGGCGCAGCCACAGGGGCGGAACCCCGTTCATCATGCGCTGGAGGTTGACAATGATCTCATCAATGTCGCGGACCCGCTCGCTCTTGACCGGAAACACCCGCTGATTGTGCAGGCGCACCGCGGCCAGATCGCTCAGTCCCAGGGCAAACAGCACCGAACACCCTTCGGCCGCCTCCACCCGCTCGACCAACGGGTCGCGCCCGGTGCCGTCGTCGTTGTCCATCTCGTCCATGACGCAGCCGCCCGAGGCCGTCCCCTGGCCACCCCCCAGTCCCTTTTTGGCACCCCGGCCGAAATGGACCACGTCGACGAATTCGGAGGCGTCGCGGGCTACGTCGTAGAACACCATCTGCTTGGCGACGGCGAAATTGGCGTCCACCTGAATCAGGCTGTTGGTGGCGACCGCGATCCGAAGGTGCGGGACATTCATGACTTGGTCCTCGTGTGAGCGGGAAATGCCTCAGGTCATCGGCTGGTTGACCGCCGCGGTGTCGTGGCCGAAGCGTGCCCGGAAGCTTGCCGGCAGGGTGACACCGTCGGGCGTGCGGGCACGCCACCGGCCCATCTCGGCCAAAGGTAGCTTGCCGTCCACCAGCACCTCAACCGGGATGATATGAAGGACATCGCCCAACGTGATAAAGAAGTCAATGGGGTAGAGTGCCGGGTTCCGTTGCGCCGCGCCGATCTCGATTTCCAGGTTCTCGTCATCGAGCCGGGTTTTCGGGTTGTCGCAATCGAAGCGAAAATGGCGGTTGAACGCATGCTTGGGACGGAACTGGTACAGGCTGCGGCCTTCGTCCGAATACCGCCGGATCTCATTGATGATGTCTTGAAAATACTCCAACAGCATGGCCTCGACATAGGCGTCCGGGTAAGGCTGGCGCCGCGAGTCCAGGTAATAGGCGACGGCCGATTCCAACAGCATCAGACCGGCCGAAGACAGGTCGAGAATCATCACCACCTTGTTGACGGTGCCCTTGATCCTGACCACCCCGTTCTGCATCTCGATGGCGCCCTGGGGGTGGAACGCCACCGTCCGCGCCACGCGCAGCACCCGATACAATTCGGCCACCAACCGCTCGCCGGTGTTGGTCCGAGGCAGCTCCAGATAGCGCCGCCATGTGGGCATGGTTTCGTCGGCCTGGCTCTGGGACGCGAGAAAGGCGTCGAGCACCAAAAAAGCCTGGCACAGCCCGCCGATCCGCGACAACGGGACCTCGCTCGGCTCTTCGGCGGCGGCGATGCTCAGCAATCTGCGCTTGGAATACATCTCGATCTGCCGGTATTCCGGCAACGACAGCCGGTTGGCCGAGCCGGCGGACAGATTTGCTACCAGATCGAACAGCAGCGTCATGGCTTCCGAACTCCGGCGACGGATTTGCTGGGGGGGGGGAACTCCGGGGTGGAGACGGTGGTCTCCACCCCGGCCGGCATTCTACCAGGTATTCAGAATCCACTCCCGATCCCTGGTGTACTCCATGTGCGTAAACAAGGTGTTGGCGATGGCCTCGCCCAACAGCATGGCGCCCTGATAGCCCATGGTCGGATGACGGTAGAGGCCGGCACGGTCGAAGGTGGGGAAACCAACCCGAGTCATCGGGACGTTATTGTCGATGGCGACATAACGGCCCTTCGAGTGCCCCAGGATCAGGTCGATCTTGTGATCGGGGCTCTTGACCCGTTTCTCCAGTTCCCACAGATCGGCGTTGCACACCACTTCCATGTCCCAGGTCGCGGTCGCCTTCATTTCGGTGATGCGCGGGTCCTTCTTGTATTTGCTGTTGTCGTCGCCGAGCAGCAACAGAACCGGCTTCATCTCGACTTCGAGGCAGAACTGCGCCAGCCCGATGACCAGATCGGGATGACCGAACAGCGCCACCCGCTTGTCGGCGAAGAACATGTGGGCCAGGTCCTGCAGGGCGTCGAGCGCAATGCCCCGTTCCCTGATCAGCGACTCCGGGATCGGCTTGCCGGTGATCTCGCTGATCTTTTGCAGCAGGGCGTCGGTGTTGCCGATGCCGTAAGGCGTGGGCACAACGTGCGCCGGCACATCGAACTCATTCTTCAGGTACTCGGCGGAGCTGGCACCCTCGTAGCGGGCCAGGGCCAGTGACGCCCGGGCATTGGGCGACCCCGCAATGTCCTCGACGGTGGTGCGGCCGTGGGTGTGGATCGACTTGTCCGGCAGGGTCGGCGAGTCGAAATCCTCGGTGTCCATGAACACCGTCGCGTCCACGCCCATCTCGGACAGATAACGCTTCAACAGCACCACGTCGCCCGGATTGACCCAGCCCGGGAACACGTTGAGCTTGCCGCTGGGCGCCGCCTTGCTGGTGGCGATGGTCTTGATCATCGCCTGCAGGCATTCGGCGTAACCGCCGACCTGGCTGCTCTTGAAGCTGGGGGTATGGACCGGAACCACATGGACCTTGCGGCCCGGGAATTCCTCCTTGATCATCTTCCGGCAGGCCGAGATGTTGCCTTCGACATCGTCGCCGATGACCTCGGTCGAGCAGGTGGTGATGACCGGAATCACCCGCAGGTTGGGATACCGCCGGACCAGCGTCATCACGCCGTCCCGGATCCGCTGGTGACCGCCGAAGACCGCCGAGTCCTCATGCAGCGAGGTTGAGGCAACGTCGAAATTCTCTTTGAAATGCTGGGCGAACAGCAGCCGGACGAACATCGTGCATCCCTGGCCGCCGTGGACCAGCGGAATGCAATCCTTGACTCCGATGCCGGCGTACTGGGCTCCGGCGGGCTGGCAGTCGTACATCGGATTGATGACGCCTGCCCTTTCCCGGTTGGTGATTTCACAACCCATGATCGGCGCTCCGCTTAATAAAGCGAGTGGTTGAGTTCGCGGTTCAAGGACTTGGTGATGGTGAACTCCACCAGCTTGTCCTTGAGACCATGCATCAGGTCGCGGATTTGCGCCGGGCCGATCTCCTCGATCCAGGGAAACCGCTGCTTGAAGTCGGCGACCATGATCTTGGCGTCGGCGTAGAACAACCGCGCCATCGGCGTTTCAAGTTCCAGCTCTTTGCCGGTCAACAGGTCGGTCGCGGCCTTGAGGATGCCGTCGATGTTTTCCTGCCGGTCCCAGGACCGGGAGAAGAATTGCCAAAGGCAACGCTCCTGCACGTAACCGTACAATTGATCGATTTTCTCGGTGTTCATTCCGCCGCCTCCAGGAACCGGGTGCTGACCGGGCCACGAATGTCGGTGGCGGCGAGCTTCAGCAGCGGGTTGTACATGGCGTTGTACGTGTCGCGGGCCAGATTGACGAAGCCCTCAAAGCCCATGTAGGGGCCATTGTGGTAGCCGTGACCGTTGACATACGGGATATGCAGTTTCTTGACCAGTTCGCCGACCCGTGGGCCGGTGAAGATGATATCGGGCTTGACCAGTTCGATGATCTCAAAGAACTCCAGCTCGTTGCCGTCGTCGATGTAATAGGTGCCCTGCTTGCCGCGGGCGATGACCTTTTCAAAGTCTTCCTGATGGCCGAACTTGGACGACATGGCCACCACCTGGACGCCCAGATCGTCTTCCACCGACTTGGTCCAGTGCCACAGGCGCGGACCGCCGGTCCAGATCGCCATCTTGGTGCCCTTCAGGCGTTCCTTGTACCAGTCGAGCTTGGGCTTCCACTTGGTGTATTCGTCAGCGATCAGCGCCTCGCCCCGGTCCTCGATGCCAAAGAACGCGCAGATTTTGCGGATGGCTTCGGCCATATAGTTGAAGCCCCAGGAGTCGATGTCGAGCCGGGGAATTCCGTATTGCTTTTTCAGCTCGTTGGCGATGTAGCCCGATGACCGGGCGCAGTTGACCACGCTGAGCTGGGCGCGGTGCATCGCCCGCAAATCGTCATAGGTGCCGTTGCCGGTGAAGTGGGCAATCACCTGGATGCCGAGTTTCTCCCAGTATTGGTTGAGAAGCTGGGTATCCCCCTGAATGTTGAAGTCGCCGATGAAATTCATCGTGTACTTGCTGGTGATGACCGGCTCGACGGTGCCAACCTTCTCGTTGATCCAGCCGATGTTGAGCACATGGTGGCCCTTCGACTGCGACACGCCGGCGAAACCGGGGCACTCGCAGGTGAAGATGTCCACGTCCGGCCGCTCGGACATCACCTTCTTGGCGACGGCCTTAACGTCGTCACCGATCAGCGCCGTGGGGCAGGTGGTATAGACGAACATGCGCTTGATGTCGGGCATTTCGTCGAAGGCTTCGTTGATCGACTTCTCCAGGCGCTTTTCGCCACCGAAGACGATGTGGCTTTCCTTCATGTCGGTCGACCACACGTACTTCATGTTGAAGTGGCCGTTGTCGGTCGGGTAACGCTTGGTATGCCAGGTGTCGTAGGCGCAGCCAACCGGGCCATGGATCATCTGGATGGTGTCCTTGAGGACGCCGCCAATCACCAGCTTGGCGCCGCAGAACGCGCAGCCGCGTTCCGAGAGCGTGCCCGGAAGCGTCGCAGCGTTGGACACCGGAAGGAAATCCCTTGAGTCCTCGCCATCAACCTTCAAGTAAATGTGCTTTTCGCGCTCGGGAATGTCCTTGTCGCATTTCAAAAGGACCATAGGCATGGCTGTCTCTCCTTGGCTGGTACCGCGTGACGGCGGCTGATGCCGGGCCATTTGCTTGGGACCGAAGCTCGTACCGGGTCTATAAGCATGCGCCGTGCCAAGCCCCCCGCAGCCCCGGACTCGCTTGGCTTCGGGGGCAGGCGCGAAACCGCGGCTGTTCGGTTCGGTGCGATCGGACCGGGAAGAGTTCCGATCGGTGCGGCACCACCCGGAATAACTGCGCGGAGACAGGAAAACCGGCTGCGGACGGCAAAGTAAACCGCCGACGGGGGAACCGCCGGTGGACGGCCGCCCGGTCCAGGCACCGCGGCAGGCGCGGATCGGCGGCTGTTCCGTTCGGTACGATCGGGCCGGGAAGAGTTCCGATCGGTGCCGCGCCGGTCGGGATCAACCACCCTTTGGCCGGGGAACCACCCATTGGCGGCCAAACCGCCTTGGCACGGCGGTTGCCTGTCCTGCGACCCGACGCCCAAGCCTGGAGAGCACGCCATGGATGACACCCCTTCCACCCTTGAACCCAGCCTCGAACCCAGCCTGCGGGTCGCCGTCGCCAGCCAGGACGGTGGCCGGATCGATCAGCATTTCGGGCAGACCGAGGAATTCCTGGTGTTCGACGTGGGCGCCGCCGGGGCGGTTCCGGTGGGCCGCCGCGCCATCGCCGATCACGCCGTGGGCGACGAAAACCCCCGCGACACGGTGTGCCGGATGCTGGCCGACTGTAAGGTGCTGCTGGTCTCCAAAATCGGGGTCTCGCCCCAGGAAAAGCTGGCCGGCGCCGGCATCGAAGCCAGCGACCGGCATGCCGGCAAAGCGGTGACGACGGCGCTGGCCGAAGTCTTCGCGGCCAAAACGGCGCGCCCTTCCGACACCCCGATCGATGCCAGCGGCTTCCGCCTGCTGCACGCGATGCTGCGGGTCGGCGATCTCGACCGCTCTCTGGATTTTTACACCCGCCTGCTGGGGATGCAGGTTCGGGAGCGTCGGGACCACAAGAAGAATCAGTTTTCCCAGGCCTATCTCGGCTACGGCGACAGCCCGGAGGGAATGACCCTGGAACTGGTGTTCAACTGGACGCGGGAGGAGCCGTACCAGCCCGGCGACTCCTTCGGCCACATCGCCATCGGCGTGACCGGCATCACCGCGCTGTGCGATCGCCTCGCCGCCGCCGGCGTGCCGGTGCCACGCCCGCCGCGGGCCCAGCGCCACGGCGAGAACATCGTCGCCTTCATCGAAGACCCCGACGGCCACCGCATCGAACTGGTGCAGGTGCCCGCAGTCGCCTGAACTCTCTTACCCCGCCCCACCGTCCAAGGAGACCTCCATGTCCGTCGACGCCGCCGTGGCCTACATCAAACGCATGAGAGAAGACGAAGAGTTCCGCCGCCTGATGAACGAAACCAGCGAGGACGAGGCCGCCGGTTGGGCCGCGGTCAAAGACAATGGCTATGACTTCAGCATGGACGAATTCAAACAGGCGCAGGACGTCATCTACCAGGAACATGGCATCACGCCGATGTAATACCGGCCCTCGGGAAAAAATAAGACAAGGGGGCTTTGCCCCCTTGACCCCCACCAGGGCCGTGACGGCCCTGGACCCGCATGACCCGCGCCCCCCTCTGGCCCGGAGGCCGATTAGCGGTCGTAGGTCAGCACCGCGTCCCTTCTTGCGGCAAAATGATCGACCATACGCTCCGCCAGGTCCGGCGTCAGCGGCACGCCATAGGTCTGGGCGGCGGCAGCCAGCCGTTCCGCGGTCACCCCTTGCAACGAGGCGACGCCGGCCGACGCCATGGCGGTCACACGCTTGCGCAGCTCCGGGTCCTGGTTGCGGGCCAGCCAACCGTCGCGGATGCACGCCGGAACATAGTCCTCGGCGCCGGTGGCGATGACGTAACCCTGATCATGGGTCCGTATCGCCGCCGCCATCGCGATGTCGGCCAGGATCAGATGGTAACGCTGGTTCTCGGTCAGGGTGCTCATGGAGTTCCTTTGTCACGGCCCGGGATCAGCCCGCCGGAAAGTCTTGTAGTTGATGCCATGTTTTTCCATCCTCAGGCCAAGGATGCGCCGGGTCAGGCCCAGTTCCTTGGCCGCCTCGGTCATGTTGCCACTATGGGTCTTCATGGCTTCGACGATCATCTCGTATTCCACCGCCTGAATTTTCGCTTCCAGGCTGCATCCGAAGGTCGTTCCGGTCTCGGACGAGGTCTGGAGCGAGGGCGGCAGGTTATAACCGTGGATGACCGCGTCTTCGGACAGGATCACCGAACGCTCGATCACGTTTTCCAGCTCCCGTACATTGCCCGGCCAGTGATAGGCCATCAGCATGTTCAGCGCCGGAGTCGAGATACGCTTGACCTCCTTGCCGGCTTCACGGGCGTAGTGCGCGGCAAAATGGTCTGCAAGCAGAATTACATCGCTGCCACGATCTCGTAACGGAGGAATTGTCATGGGGAATACATTCAAGCGATAGTACAGGTCTTCGCGAAACGTACCCTTCTCGACCATCGCCATCAGATTGCGGTTGGTGGCGGCGATGATGCGCAGATCGACCTTCACCGGCCGGGTGCCGCCGACGCGCTCGAAGGTGCGCTCCTGCAGGACCCGGAGCAGCTTGGCCTGCATCGGCAGACTGAGTTCCCCGACCTCGTCGAGAAAGACCGTGCCGCCATCGGCCAGTTCGAAGCGTCCCTTGCGCATCGCGGTGGCGCCCGTGAACGAGCCCTTCTCGTGGCCGAACAGTTCGCTCTCGACCAGGGTCTCGGGCAGGGCGGCGCAGTTGAACTGCACGAACGGCCCCTCGGCAGTCAGGCTGTTGTAGTGGATGGCGTTGGCCACCAGTTCCTTGCCGACGCCGCTCTCGCCCAGGACCAGCACCGTCGCCTTGGTCCCGGCGACCTTGCGGATGAGGTGATAGACCTCCTGCATCGGCTTCGAGTTGCCGATGATGTTCGACGGCTTGAACCGCTCCTTGAGGGCGTTTTGCAGCCGGCTGTTCTCGGCTTCCAGCCGCACCTTGTCGACATTTTCCAGCAGGTACAACTCCACGGAAGGCGCGATCATCGAGGCGATGGTGGCCAGCAGTTCCACGTCCTGCTTCAGCAGGCGACGGTTGAGATAGACCCGTTCGGCGCTGATGGTGCCCAGCACCTTGCGGGCGTGGACGATCGGCACACAAAAGAACGAGACGTTGACATGGCCGTGGTGGTTGAGAAAGCTCGGGTTATCGCGCAACTGCGGTACGATGATCGCCTTGCCGGTTTCCACCACCTTGCCGGTCGCGCCCTCGCCGAGGGAGTAGATGCCGCGCGCCTTCTGCTCGTCGGTCAGCCCGAAGCTCTCGTGGATGAAGATGGTCTCGGACTGCCGGTCATAAAGCGTCACCATGCCCCGCTGAATCTTCAGACGCTCCCGCATGACCTTGAGGATGATGGCCAACGACGTGGCCAGGTCCTCGTGCTCGGTGATGATCTGGCTGATCTGGAACAGGATCGGCAGGACGTTGACCCGGCATTCCCCGGTAAAGCAATGGGTGAAATCCTGGACGAAATCGTCAAGCTCGATGGCGACCGTATAATCCATGTTCGTTCCGCCTCACCCGTGAATCCGCCGGCGAATCCGCCTGTGAATGCGTCGGCGCCCTCAGCGACGCAAATTTCGGGCCATGACGCGCTTGCGGTAATCCGTTGATATTTCTTGATATCGTTATTGTCGTTTTGCTAACAAAACATGCCGCTGGTTGTTTCCTGATCATCCCGCCCGGTATACCGAAATGTACGAAAGTCCGGCTTCGCTGCCGGGAATGTACGAAGCCGGATCCGCCGGGCGTTATAGCGCCGGGGTCGTGTAATGCCGGCGGGCCTGTGATCGGCGCATGGGGGCTTTGCCCCCGAGCCTCCCACCAGGGCGTTGCCCTGGACGCACCAAATGCTGCGCCCTTGGAACCCATGACGTTATGCGGGTCCAGGGGCGTCACGCCCCTGGTGGGGGGTCAAGGGGGGCAACGCCCCCTTGTCTCACTGGTCCGGCAATTGCACCGCTGCCGACCAGCACCACATGCCAGGACCACCGGAATGAAGCCCGAGGATCTCCTTGCCCTGATGACCGAGCCGGCCTGCGCCCATAACGACAAGGCCAAATCAGGCTGCGCCCGGCCGCAGCCGGGGGCCACCCAGGGCGGCTGCTGTTTCGACGGCGCCCGCAACGCCCTGCTGCCCATCGCCGATGCGGCGCACATCGTCCACGGCCCGATCGGCTGCGCCGGTTCGTCCTGGGACAACCGCGGCACCCGCTCCAGCGGTGCCGAGACCTATCGTATCGGTATGACCACCGATCTCAGCGAGATGGACGTGATCATGGGGCGGGGCGAAAGGCGCCTCCTCCAGGCGATCGGTCAGGCGGTGGAGGGCTACCGGCCGGCGGCGGTGTTCGTCTACAACACCTGCGTCCCGGCCCTGCAAGGCGACGACATCAAGGCCGTGACCAAGGCCGCCGCGGCCCGCTACGGCGTACCGGTGGTGCCGGTGGATTGCGCCGGCTTTTACGGCAACAAGAATCTGGGCAACCGCCTCGCCGGGGACGTGATCTACCAGCATGTGATCGGCAGCCGCGAGCCCGACCCGGTACCGGAGGCCGCGCTGCGTCCCGGGATCGTCACCCACGACGTGAACCTGATCGGCGAATGGAATGTCGGCGGCGAGTTCTGGAGCGTCGCGCCGCTGTTCGACGAACTGGGCCTGCGCATCCTCTGTACCTTTTCCGGCGATTCCCGCTTTCACGAGGTCCAGACCATGCACCGCGCCGCCGCCAACATGGTGGTGTGCTCCAAGGCCATGCTCCATGTCGCGCGCAAGCTCAAGGAGGATTACGGCACGCCGTTCTTCGAGGGCAGCTTCTACGGGATCAAGGATACCTCCCAGGCCTTCCGGGACTTCGCCCGCCTGCTCGGCGATGCCGATCTCGCCCGGCGCACCGAAGCGATGATCGCCCGCGAGGAGGCCAGGGTCGAAACGGCGCTGGCGCCGTTGCGCCGGCGTCTTGCCGGCAAGCGGGTGCTGATCTTCACCGGTGGCTACAAGTCGTGGTCGGTGGTCTCGGCGGCCCAGGACCTGGGCATGGTGGTGGTGGCCACCGGGACCGAAAAATCCACGGAGGAGGACAAGGCCCGCATTACCGCGCTGATGGGGCCGGACGCCCTGATGATCTCGGACAACGACCAGACCGCGCTGATCCAGACCTTCCACGACCTCAATGCCGACATCCTGGTGGCGGGCGACCGCTACATCTATCCGACCTTGAAGTCGCGGCTGCCGTTCCTCGACATCGACCACGTCCGAAACATCGGATATGCCGGCTACGACGGCATGATCGAGCTGGCCCGCAATCTCGACCGCGCCGTGCATTCGCCGGTGTGGCAACAGGTCCGCCGCCGACCCGGCTGGTTGCCGGCGGCCGCGGCTTAGGGAGCGCCCCCATGGCCGACATCGTCCTGCCGTCCAAGGCCCTGGCGGTCAATCCGCTGAAGGCGAGCCAGCCCATCGGGGCCTCCCTGGCCTTTCTCGGTCTCGCCCGCGCCATGCCGCTGGAACACGGCGCCCGCGGCTGCACCTCGTTCAACAAGCTGTTTTTCATGCGCCATTTCCACGACCCGATCGCCTTGCAGACCACGGCGATGGATCAGATGACCACCGTGCTCGGCGCCGACGATGCGGTGGTCGAGGCGCTGGCCACCATCTGCGACCGCAACCGGCCTGCGGTGATCGGGCTGATCTCCACCGGCCTCTCCGAAACCCAGGGTGCCGACATTCCCCGCACCGTCGCCGCGTTCCGAACCGCCTGTCCCCGGCACGACCGGGTGGCGGTGATTCCGGTCAGCGCCGCCGACACCCTGGGCTGTCTCGAAACCGGCTTCTCGGCGGCGGTCGAGGCGATCATCGCGGCGCTGGTGCCGGCGACGACGGCGGCGACGGTGCCGCTCCGGCGCTCGGGCCAGGTCAACGTGCTGGCCCCGGCCATGCTGACCCCGGGGGATGTCGAGGCGGTCAGGGACTGGATCGGCGCCTTCGGCCTCACCCCGATCATCCTGCCCGACATCGCCGATTCCCTGGACGGCCACCTGATCCCCGAGGGCTTCTCGACCCTGACCTATGGCGGTACGCCGCGCGAGGCCATCGCCACCATGGGCCAGTCCATCGCCACACTGGTGATCGGCCCCTCCCTCGACCGCGCCGCCGACCTGCTGCGGGCACGCACCGGGGTTCCCGACCATCGCTTCGCCGGCTTGATCGGTCTCGACGCCTGCGACGCCTTCACCCGGACGCTGGCCGAGATCGCCGACGCGCCGGTTCCGCCGATCCTCGAGCGCAGGCGCGCCCAGTTGCTGGACGCCATGGTCGATTGCCAGTTCCAACTGGGCGGCGCCCGGGTCGCCGTGGCCGCCGACGCCGACCTGCTGGCCGCCCTCACCCGCTTCCTCTCCGGCATGGGCGCGGAGGTGGTGGCAGCGGTGGCCTCGGCCCGGGCCGGGCACCTTGCCGAGCTGCCCGTCGACAGCGTCGTGGTCGGCGACCTCGAAGACCTCGAGTGGCTGGCCCGGGAGCACGGCGCCGAGGTGATCGTCACCAATTCCCACGGCGCCGAAATCGCAAAGCGGCTGGGCACGGCGCTGCTGCGCGCCGGCTTTCCGATCTACGATTCCCACGGCGCCCACGCCCGAACCTGGACCGGTTACGGCGGCAGCCGTCAGTTGCTGTTCGACGTGGCCAATCTGCTGGCCGGGCACTATCAGGAACTCCGCCCTTACCGTTCGCGCTTCTGGCAGGGAACCCGGCGCGACGACGAAGCCGGGAGGCACACCCCATGCTGAGAATCGCCTTCGCCTCAAACGACGGCACCACCGTCAACCTGCATTTCGGCGGTGCCGAGAGTCTGGTGGTCTACGATGTCGCGCCGGGACAGGCCGATCTGGTCGACGTCGGCAGCTTCATGAAGGCCGAGCATGTGGGCGAAAGCGGGCGCGCCGGCCTTGCCGGCACCAGCCACGACAAGGTTCTGGTCAAGCTCGATTTCCTGGAAGGCTGCCACGCCGTCTATGCCGCCTCGGTCGGCACCTCGTCGATCCGCCGGCTGATGGCGGCGGGTATCCAGCCGATCATCGTCGATAACGGCCACCAGATTCTGGACCTGTTGAACGAGGTCAGCCTCGCGATGGTCTATGGCGGGCTGGCCTGGGTGGAGCGCGCCAAGGCCAAAGCCGCGGTCCCGAAAGAAACGGCCCTGGTCCCGACCGCGGCAGCGGCCAGCCATCGCCTGATCCGCTCGGTCGAGGAACTGGAGGAGTGATACCGGCGGGCGTTTAAAATGGAGATCCTTAAGTCTGCTTTCCTGGTCTTAGCATGGTTCCCTGAGAGTAAAACTGGCCTTTTCCTCGCGGTATGCCCCGCGCCCTTACCCCACCCTCAGACCGCCACCACCCGGAAATAGGTATCGGTCAGATCCAGCAACATGCGTTCGACCCTTTGGTCTTCCTGGCCGGCGACCGTGTCGTAAAGCGAGCGGGCGATGCGCTGGAACGCCGCCACCAGCACCGGATCGAAGTGGCTGCCGGCGCCCTCGCTGATGATCGCCAGGGCGTCGTCAAAGGGCAAGGGTTCCTTGTAGGGACGGCGTGAGATCAGGGCGTCGAAGACGTCGGCGATGGCGAAGATGCGGGCGGTTACGGGAATCTCGTCACCGCTCAGGCCCTTGAGATAGCCACTGCCGTTAAATTTCTCGTGATGATAGAGCACCACGTCGGCGGCATCATGCAGCCACGACCCGCGCGAAACAATGTCGACACCGTGAGCGACATGCCCTTGCATTTCGGCGAATTCTTCCGCGGTCAGCTTGCCCGGCTTCAGCAGAATGGCGTCTCTGATCCCGATCTTGCCGACATCGTGCAGGAACGCCCCCTTGATCAGACCCCGGATGCGCTCGGCCGGCAGCCCGACCGCCTCGCCCAACCGGATCGCGAACAGCGTGACCCGGTAATTGTGGGCTCCGGTGTCACCGTCGCGCTTGGCGATGGCGTCTCCCAGAACCTCCAGGGTTTCGATGTTGGCGCGCATCAACCGCAGCGACAACGACCACTGGGCGCGATTGACGCCGATGATCACCGGCACCAGAAACAACGTCGTGCACAGCACCACCCCGACCACCAGCAGCACGGTGGTCTCCAGCCGGGCACGGATCGAGGCAATCCGGCTGTCGGCCACATGGTAAACGCCTTCGAAGTATCCCAGTGACCGCGCCTGTTGATCGCGAAGCGGCACCACCACCCGGATATAGAGCCGGGCATCGACCATCACCTTATCGTACCAGGGGGACTCGCCGTCGGGAAACCGGTGCGGGACCGACAGCCGGCTTTCGGGCGTGAGTCCGGCCGGTTGCTGGACCGCCTCCCCCAACGGCCGGCGCCCGGCGTCGTAGAGTTCGGCCACGACGAAGTGGCCCTCGGCATTGACCTCGCGGGTTTCGAGGAAATGCTGGAGCCGCTGGCCGACCTCGTCCTCCGACACGCCGCCGCCGTTGACCATGGCCCGGACCAGCAGATCATGGTCCATGTTACGGAACGTCCGCGCCTCGCCGACCGCAAGTTCGACGATGGCCTGATCGACTCTCGCGATTTCAAAGAAGTAGGTCGCGACCGCCATCGCCGCGGAGATCAACACCGCCGCCAGGGCCAGCCAGAGCGCCATACTTCTGTAAACACGAGTGATCATAATGTCCGGTTCCCAGGAATCTTCCGGCTATTTATTACAGATCATGACACAGCGTTGCAACCCGGGAACCACCGCGTACCGCTGGTAACGTGCGGTTACGGGGACCGGCCGCCGGCAAGAAGGGTCAGTGCCGCCGCCACCCGCTCGATCACGGGCTGCCAGGCACCGGGCGCCGGCTGGCGGAACAGGCGCAGGGTCGGATACCAGGGGCTGGTGTCGCGTCCGCTTAGCCAGCGCCAGCAGGCATCAAACCGGGACAGCACCCAGACCGGCCGGGCCAGGGCGCCGGCCAGATGGATCACCGCGGTATCGACGCCGATCACCAGATCCAGGCCGGCCACCAGCGCCGCGGTATCGGCAAAGTCGGCAACCCCGGCCATCGGGTCGAGCAGCGACAGCCCCGGCGGCGGGGCTTCGGCCTCGGCCGCCGCCGCGCCCTTTTGCAGGCTGACCCACGTCACCCCGGGCACCCCGGCCAGCGGCGCGAACTGCCGGAGCGCCACACTGCGGCGCCGGTCCACCGCCTGCCCCTTGGGCAGATTCGGGTAGGGATTGCCGGCCCACACCAGCCCGACCTTGAGCCCGGGGCCGCCGGCCAGCCGCGCCGCCCAGGCCGCAGCCTCCCCGGGCGATGGCGCCAGATAGGGAACCTCGGCCGGAACCGTGGCAAGGGTGGTCCCCAGCAGTCGGGGCAGGCTGAGCAACGCCGCCCAGGCGTCCGCCGCCGGCCACGGCTCCCCCAGTGCCACCACCCGATCGAGAACCGGGAGCGATCCCAGCAGCCGGACCAGTTCGGGCTGACAGGCCACGATCACCCTGGCGCCCCGGGCGCGCACCAGCGGCGCAAAGCGGATGAACTGGAGCGTGTCGCCCAGCCCCTGCTCGGCCACCAGCAGCAGGGTCCGGCCGTCCGGATCGCCGCCGTCCCAGGGCGGACAGGGGGGCGCGGGTCCCCGCTGGCGCCACTCGTATTCGCAGAAGCCCTCGACATAATCACCCAGGGCCAGCAGGGTCATGCCGAGATTCTCGTGAGCCAGGGCATAGTCCGGCCGCAGCGCCAGCGCCGCCCGATACTGCCCGGCCGCCTCCACCGGCCGTCCCGATGCCTGGAGCACGCCCCCCAGATTGTTGTGCGCCTCGGCGAAAGCCGGCTGAAGCGTCAAGGCCCGCTCCAGGCTGGCCGCCGCCTCGGCCAGCCGGCCCTGGACCAGCGCCGCCGCGCCCAGACCATTATGCGCCGCCGCCAACCCGGGGTCGTCGGCCACCGCCTGCCGACAGCAGGCCGCCGCCTCGTCAACCCGACCGACACCCAACAGCAACAGGCCGAGATTGAGATGCGCCCCGGCGCAGTCCGGCCGCAGCGCCAGCGCCGTCCGAAAGCAGGCCGCCGCCTCGGCCGCCCGCCCCTGCCCGGCCAACAGGTTGCCGAGGCCAAGCCAGCCCATGACGTCGGCGGACCGCAACGCCAGTCCCTGCCGGAAGCAGGTCTCGGCCTCGACGCCCCGGCCTTGATCCTGGAGCACCCGTGCCAGGGCCAGATGGGCCTCGGCCAGTCCTGGCTGCACCGCCAGCGCCCGCCGGAAGCAGCCCTCGGCCTCGACCGCCCGGCCCTGCCGGGACAACGCCGCCCCCAGATTGAGCAGAGCCGCCGGCTGATCGGGAGTCCGGGCCAGCGACCGCTGGAACAGGCCGATCGCGGCCTCAAGGTCCCCGGCCTGAGCGGCGATCACCCCCAGCAGGCGCAGGCTTCCGGCATGGCCGGGGTCACGGGCCAGGACCTCCCGGTACAGGGCCGCGGCTTGGGCCAACCGCCCGTTCCGGTGGTGGTTCAGCGCAGCCAGGAACAGGGCTTCGTGATCCTTGGGGGCTTCGCCCCCTTGCCCCCGACCAGGGCTTTGCCCTGGACCCACCAAAGGCGGTGGCCCTTGGAACCCGGAACTTAAGTCATGCGGGTCCTGGGGCGTCACGTTCTACCCCAGCGCCCGCACCACCTCCTCGCACACCTTTTTGGCGTCGCCGAACAACATCATGGTGTTGGGGCGAAAGAACAGCTCGTTTTCGACGCCGGCATAGCCCGAGGCCATCGACCGCTTGACGAACAGCACGGTCTTGGCCTTCTCCACGTCGAGCACCGGCATGCCATAAATCGGTGACTTGGGATCGGTCCGCGCCGCCGGGTTGGTCACGTCGTTGGCACCGATCACGAAGGCCACGTCGGTCTGGGCGAACTCGCGGTTGATCTCGTCCAGCTCGAACACCTCGTCATAGGGCACATTGGCCTCGGCCAGCAACACGTTCATGTGCCCGGGCATCCGGCCCGCCACAGGGTGGATGGCATAGCGGACATCGACCCCCTGAGCCTTGAGCAGATCGGCCATCTCGCGCAGGACATGCTGGGCCTGGGCCACCGCCATGCCATAGCCCGGCACCACCACCACCCTGGAGGCGTTCTTCAGGATAAACGCCGCATCCTCGGCCGAGCCCACCCGGACCGGACGGTCACCGCCCGGCTTTACCGCCGCCGGACCGGCGCCGCCGCCGCCGCCGAAGCCGCCCAGGATGACGTTGATGATGGAGCGATTCATGCTCTTGCACATGATGTAAGAGAGAATCGCCCCCGATGATCCGACCAACGCCCCGGTGATGATCAGCAGGTTGTTCTGGAGCGTGAAGCCGATGCCGCAGGCAGCCCACCCCGAATAGCTGTTCAGCATCGAGATCACCACCGGCATGTCGGCGCCGCCGATGGGCAGAATCAACAGGAAGCCCAAAAGCAGAGCGACCCCGGCCAGCGCCGCGAACACCCAGTCGGCGTTGGTCCGGCACAGCAGCACCACCAGCACCACGATGGCGATGCCGAGCCCGAGATTGATCGGGTGCTGGTACGGGAAAATCAGCGGCTTGCCGGTCATCAGCGCCTGGAGCTTGAGAAAGGCGATGATCGAGCCGCTGAAGGTGATGGCGCCGATGGCGGTACCGAGGCTCATCTCGATCAGGCTGCCGGTCAGAATATTGTGGCGGACCCCGATGGTGTAAGACTCGGGAGACAGGAACGCCGCGGTCGCCACACACACCGCGGCCAGCCCCACCAGGCTGTGAAAGGCTGCCACCAGTTGGGGCAACGCGGTCATCTTGATGCGATAGGCGATCACGGCGCCGATGCCGCCGCCGATCAGGATGCCGGGCAGGATCACCCACAAAGACACCACGATGGGCAGCGCCAGGGTGGTGATGACGGCAATGGCCATGCCGGCCATGCCGAACAGATTGCCCGCGCGCGATGACACCGGAGACGACAGGCCCCGCAAGGCCAGAATGAAGAAAACCGAGGCGACCAGATAGGCCAGGGTGGAAGCGGTCTCCATAACGATGGTCTCCTGTCGCTATTTGGTCTTTTTCTTGTACATGGCCAGCATGCGCCGGGTAACGATGAAGCCGCCGAAGATGTTGATGGAGGCGAGAACCACCGCGATGAACCCCATGGCCTGGGACAGGTGAAAACTCGCCGGTCCCGCGGCGATCAGCGCGCCGACGATGATCACCGACGAAATGGCGTTGGTCACGCTCATCAGCGGCGAATGCAGCGCCGGCGTCACCCGCCAGACCACATGGTAGCCGACGAACACCGCCAGCACGAACACGGTCAGGCCGGTCAGAAAGAAGGTACCGTGGGACGACGCGGCGCCGGCGATGTCCGACGCCTTATCGCCGGCCTGACCGATGGCGGCGGTGAGCGCGTTGGTCTTTTTCAGCACCGTCTCGAGTTCGGCCTGAAGCGCCGCGACGCTTTGGGCAAGGTCGGTGGAATCCATGGTCTCGATCTCCCTCAGGCGGACACGGGCGCGGCAGAGGACGGGGGCGCGGCAGGGTCGGCGTCGGCGAAGGCGGGATGAACGATCCGGCCGCCGTGGGTCAGCACCGTGGCCTTGATGATCTCGTCGTTCCAGTCGAGCGCGACGGCGCCGGTCTGCCGGTTCACCAGCAGTTCGACGAACTTGAAAAGATTGCGGGCGTAGAGCGCCGAGGCGTCCATCGCGATCCGGCTGGGCACATTGAGGTGGCCGACGATCCTGACGCCGCCGGGGGTGACCACCACCTCGCCTGGACGCGCACCCTCGACGTTGCCGCCCTGCTCCACCGCGAGATCGACGATCACCGACCCCGGTTTCATCGAGGCCACCATCGCCGCGTCGATCAGCACCGGCGCTTTGCGGCCGGGGATCAGGGCGGTGGTGATCACGATGTCCTGCTTCCTGAGGGTCGCGGCGATCAGTTCCGCCTGCCTGGCCCGATAGCCGGGACTCATCTCTTTGGCGTAGCCGCCGGCGGTCTCGGCCTGCCGGAACTCCTCGTCCTCCACCGCCACGAAGGTCGCCCCGAGACTCTGGACCTGTTCCTTGACCGCCGGCCGAACGTCGGTGGCGCTGACCACGGCGCCCAGACGGCGCGCGGTGGCGATGGCCTGAAGGCCGGCGACGCCAACGCCCATCACCAGACAACGGGCGGGCGCCACCGTACCCGCCGCGGTCATCATCATGGGAAAGGCCCGGCCGTACTCATAAGCGGCGTCGATCACCGCCCGGTAGCCGGCCAGATTGGCCTGGCTGGACAGCACATCCATGGACTGGGCCCGGGAGATGCGCGGCATCAGTTCCATGGCAACCGCCGTCACCCCGGCCGCGGCGCAGGCGCGCAGCCAGTCCCTGGAGCCGTGGGGCGCCGGCATGCCGATCAGCACCGCCCCCGGCTTCAGCAGATGCAGCGCGTCCGGCCCGCCTTCGGCCTTGTCCTGCGGCCGTTGCACCATCAGCACCAGATCGGCATCGCCGAACACCGCCGCCGGTTCGACCTCGATCCGGGCGCCGGCCTCGGCATAGGCGCCATCGGGAAACGACGCTTCCGCCCCGGCCCCGCTCTCGACCACCACGTCAAGACCCAGCCCCTTCAGCTTCTTGACGGTCTCCGGCGACGCGGCGACGCGGCGTTCGTTCGGGCGCCGCTCCCTGGGTATGGCGACTCTCATGCTGACCCTCTGTCCCCATCGTGGCTGAATCCGGGCCGCCCCCACCGCAGGGACGCCCCTTTTGAGCACCTCATGTCCCCCGGTGGCGCAACGGCGCTCCCGGCCTCGTCCGTCAACTGACCGCCGAGATCTGCTCCTCGGTGAGGGTACCGGGAACGATGGTCAACGGAATGCGCAGATGATTGAAGCCGGCCGCCGCCAGGGCGGAAATCACCGGCCCCGGCCCGTCGGGACCGGTGCCGGCGGCCAGCACCAGGATCGAAATCGAAAGGTCCTCGTCGATCAGCCGCAGCAACTCCTGGCTTCGCTCGCCTTCGCGCAGGTACAGCACCGGCATGGTACCGGTGCGCCGGAAGACTTCCTTGGCCGCGCGTTGCAGCATCAGCTCGGCATTAAGGCGCCGCTCCTCGCGCATCAGATCTTCCACCGCCCGCCAGTTCTGGAACTCGGTGGGTTCCATGACCGCCAGCAGCGCCACCCGGCCACCCGAATGGCGCGCGCGCCGGCAGGCATAGGTCAACGCCAGCGACAGTTCATCGCTTTCGTCCACCACCACCAGAAAGATGCGGGCCGATACCGCCGAAGCCACCGGTGCCGCCGCCCCTGCTGCTGCCACGGTCATGTCACAGTCTCCCCATCAAGGCACCGGCCAACCAGCCGATGGCCGCCGCCGCCGCCACTGCCGCCAGCCCATAAAGCAGCGGCTGGCGCTGGGCAACCTCCGAAATCCCGGCGCTGATCCCGATTTTATTGACGATCAGCGGCGTGGTCTGGGCGCTGACCACGTCGCCATCGCGAATCAGGAACACGCCCACCGAATAGGCGCCGGTGGCCACCTCCGCCGGAAAGGAAATGGTGGTGCGGAACAGCCGTTGCCCGAGAAACACCACCTGCCCGTCGCCGACCCCGTAAAGCCCTTCCCGCTGCTTTTCCCGAATCAGCGCCGCCCGGAACGGCGCCGCCAGGACCTCGTCCACCCCGTCCGCCGCCGCCGGCACCAGGGGCAGGTGCCCGATCCCGATCTCGTGGCGGGCCAGCACCGCCGGCGGCGCCAGCGACTCCAGCGACCGGCTGGTGGCCACCGCGTAATAGCTCGGCACCTGATCGAACGTCACCCGGTGCCGGTTCATCCAAATGCCGGCGACCCGCTCCTTACGCCGTACCGTCACCTGGCTCTTGGGACCAAGCACCACCACCGCCACCTCGCCGGGACCGTCGGTGGCCCCGAACAGCACCACCTCGGTCCCGACGAAGCCGGTGGAGATGGCAATCAGGTGACTCGACAGGTCGGCCACCAGCGCCTGGGCCGAGGTCGCCGAAACCCGGAGCACCGAAAGGCCGCCGATACCCGACACCAGCGCCGCCAGCAGCACCAACGCCCTGCCCCGCCGGCCCGCCATATCGATCATCGCGGCGCCTCGACGGCCAGGGAATAGGGATACTCGGGCGTTTCCACCAGTTGAATCGCCACCGCCACGGCCACGGCCACCACCAGCAACGCCAGCAGCGCCCGCGCCGTCTCGCCGCGCAGCCGGCCGCCGAGCCGGCTGCCGAACTGGGCGCCGACCACACCACCCAGCAGCAGCAGCAACGCCAGCATCACGTCGACGGTGTGGTTGACCGTGGCCTGCATCACCGTCACCGCTGCGGTGGTGAAGACGATCTGGAACAGCGAGGTTCCGGCGACCAGCGCGGTCGGCATGCCGAGCAGATAAATCATCGCCGGAACCAGCAGAAAGCCACCGCCGATTCCCATCACCGACACCAGAATGCCGCCAAAGACGCCGATCGCGAAGGGCAGCAAGGCACTGATGTAAAGTCTGGAGCGGGGAAACCGGGTCTTGAACGGCAGGCCGTGCAGCCAGGTGTGCCGGTGCAGCTTGGCCCGGCTGACCGGCCGCCGCCGCCGGAGCATGGCCGCCACGCTTTCCACCAGCATCGAAACGCCGACGACGCCCAGCAACAGCACGTAAAGCAAAGAAATGGTCAGGTCGATCTGTCCCAGGTCCTGGAGACGCTCGAACACCGCGATGCCGACGACACTGCCCAACGCCCCGCCCGCCAGCAGCACCAGCCCCATCTTCACGTCGACATTGTTACGCCGCCAATGCCCCAGCACCCCCGAAATACTGGCGGCAATCAACTGGTTGGCCTGAGTCCCGACCGTCACCGCCGGCGGCACGCCGATGAACATCAGCAAGGGCGTCATCAAAAAGCCGCCGCCGACACCGAACATGCCCGACAGGAACCCGACCACCCCCCCCATTCCCAGAATCGCCACGGCGTTCACCGACATCCCGGCAATCGGCAAATAGACTTCCATCGGGACTCCCGGACTGATCTGGTGTTACCTTAACCCTCCCGGTGGTTCCGGCCAAGGGCGATCATACCGACAGCGGGACCGAGCCCCTCCGGCACCACCGCGCCTGACCGCCCAAAGGGTCGTTCTTTTGTCGTGCCGGACGTCGCGCCGGGCGATGTCATGGGCGGCCTGCCGGTCGCGTTCTCACCCGCCGGATACCCGGCGATCAGGGGCCTGGGATGCTGTCAGACCTGTTTACCGACACCGGACGCACGCTCGCCGTGGACAGCCGGATCGACGGGCCGGAGCCGGCTTGCGCGCCGTTGTTCTTCTACCATGTGCCCAAGACCGGCGGGCTGAGCTTCTACATCGCGTTGCGCAGCGCCATCGGCTTCGCCAGCAAGTACGAGGACCGGCTGGGCGCGACCGTCACCGACACTGCGGTCCACCGGATCGACGAAGAAGTTCCCCATCGCCGATTGTTCCAGGCCGGTTATGCCCTGATCGCCTCACACCATACCTTCGGCTTCCACCGGAAGTTCCGTCAACCGTTCCTGCTCACCACCATCGTCCGGGACCCGCTCGGGCGGGTGCGTTCCGAATACACCTATACCAGCATGCGCCAACAGCGGCCGGTTTCGGCCGCCGGCTTCGAGGCCAGCTTCCGCGCCGAGGAAAATATCAACCGTGCGGTCAAGCAGCTTGCCGGCCAGACCCGGCTCGACCGGCCGGCGCCGCCCGATCTCCACCGGCAGGCACGGGAGAACCTGGAGCAGCACTTCCACGCCTATGTCACCCACCATGACGTGGCCGCGCTGATCGGGCTTTATCTGTCGCGCTACCGGCTGCCCAATGTGGTCATGGAACGCATCAACACCACCAGCCCGGCCTATCGCCTGGACGCCGAACCCTGGCGGGACGAAATCGAGACGCTGAACCGGCAGGACCGGCACCTCTTCGATTTCGTCCGCGACCGGCCGCGGCTGCCGGTGCCGGTACCATTGCCCGGCCGTAATCATCCGACCACCGTCATGGTCAACGAAACCGGCAACGACGACCAGTCCGAAGTGCTGGTGATCGGTGTCGACACCGAACGGCTGGCGGCGGCAATCCGGCAGAATCAGGGTCTGGCCTCGGGCCTGACCATTCCCGTGGACGCCCTGATCTGCGCGTCCCGGTGATCGCGCCGCAAGGTCCGGTCGCCCCGGATCACGCCGGGGCGAACCGACGATCACTGGCGGTGGCGGTGGCGGTGGCGGTGGCGGCGGTGGCGGGGGTCCGAACCGGGCGCCGGACGTCAGGACCGCTCGAGGCGCCGGGCGGAATGCTGACCCGGTTGGCCCTGAGCCACGCCCCAAACTGGCCATCGGCCCGAACCACATGGTCGAACAGCCAGGTGTTGAGCAGCGCACGCAAACTGCGGGCGACATCAAGGCGCGCCCGATGCTTCAGGCATAATCTGGCCATTTCAATGCAAAAACCGTCGTGACGCTCCCGATGTCCGGCCAGCCCGGGGTAGCCACAATCGGTCATCATGGACTCCTCAATGATGAAATGGCCGTCGGCATAGTGTTGCAGCGCGTCGAGAATCGGCCCGATGGCCTCTCCGCTCATGTCTTCGGCCAGATTGATGTGAAGCTGATTCAGCAAACTGACCAGCATGACGTGATCGGCATCGAGTCGGGGGATGCCGATCGAATACTTCTTACTCCAGACCAGCATCGGACCTCCTCCCGGCGATTCCCGCCGCCTTCCGCGTCGTCGAGCCCCGCAAAGTAGTCAGTCGATATCATTGTGGGCGCCTGCGGTCAACTGTTTTACGCCCCCGGACCCGCCCCAGGCAAGGACCAAAGCCGCTCCGATTTTTCCGCAACATGTTGGTCTGTAAGAAATATTTTATCTCATAAATCCGGTCGCAGAACCTCCGGCGGTCGAGTCCGGGTGTCATCGGACAGGCTTTTCAATGATCAATGGACGCAAAGCCGTGCTCTCGGAACAACACCTCACGGCGATCGGCGGCGGCGAAACCCGGTTCGGGGACGCCGGTGCCCTCTTGGCTTGTTCCCGGTGGCACCGGCCTGTTACGGTGCGCCGGTGTTTCAGGCTGGTCCGGCCGCGTTGCCGTCCGCCCATCGGCGGCCCGGCGTCGCCGATGCGGTCGGCAGCCCACTCCTAATACCGGGATTTGCCTTGATCATGATTTGCGACCTGACCGTCACGCGCCATTGCGGCTGGAGCCGTTGCGGCTGGATTCTGGTGGTGCTCGCCGCCTGTCTCTTCGGCCCCCGAACCGCCGATGCCACCCCCACCCCGGAGATCGATCATGTGGAGGTCTATAAGACCAAGCATGAGTTGCGGCTGGTGGCGGGCGACCATGTGGTCAAAAGATACCGGGTCGCCCTCGGCCGGCAGCTTGGCAAGAAGGAGCGGGCCGGCGACAACCGCACCCCGGAAGGGCGCTATGTGATCGACTACATCAAGCGGGACAGCAAGTTCCATCGGGCCTTGCACATTTCCTACCCCAACGCCGCCGACTATCAGCAGGCGTCCCTCAAGGGGGTTTCCCCCGGCGGCGATATCATGATCCACGGCCTGCCCGGTGAAACCACCCTGATCAAACGAATTCACGAGCTGTTCGACTGGACCCGGGGCTGCATCGCCCTCACCAACCCGGAAATCGACGAAATCGCCCAACTGGTCAGGCCCGGCACGCCGATCATGATTTACCCCTGACGGACCGTCGGGCGGCATATTTCATTTTCGGCCCTGGACTCCGGGGGTCGCCTTTTACGCCCGCCGGTCACATCAGACCGGCGGTCAGCCGGCGCAGCGGCAACCAGCCGTCCGATCCGGGGGCTTCGGGGACATCGAGATTGACGGTGCAGGTCATGCCCGCGGCGATCCCGGCGTCGGGCGGCACCTCGTCGATCTGGATCCGGACCGGAATACGTTGGGCGAGGCGCACCCAGGTAAACACCGGATTGACGCTGACCAGCCCGCCGGCACCGGCCTTGCCGTTCTCGTCCGAGATGCCGTGGCTCAGGCTGTCCACATGGCCTTTGAGCGGGGTTTCGAAACCCATCAACTGGATGCGCACCGGCGCCCCGGGTTTGATCTGCGCCAGCCTGGTTTCCTCGAAATAGGCGGCAATCCAGAAGGACTCCTGGTCCACCACCACCACCGCGGTCTGCCCGGCCGTAACGTAATCGCCAACCCGCAATCGAAGATTGGTGACATAGCCGTTGACGGGCGAGCGGATCACAGTCTTTTCCAGATTAAGCCGGGCCATGGCAAGGGCGGCGACCGCCTGGTCGTAGTTGGCGGCGGCGACGGTGGCACTCGCCGCGTACTGGTCCCGCTCCTCGTTGGAAACGGCCAGATTGGTCAGGCGGGTGCGGCGTTCGCTCTTGCCCCGGGCCAGCCGCAGTTCCTGCCTGCGGCTTTCGGCGATGGCTTCGGCCTCGGCCTCGGCGATGCGAAACCGCTCGGCATCCACCACGAACAACACGTCGCCCTTGTGAACACTCCGATTGTCGGCAACCTTGATCGCGGCCACCGGCCCCGAGACTTCGGGGGCGATGCTTACGGTTTCGACCCGGACCCGACCGTCGCGGGTCCAGGGCGCGATCATGTAGTGGTGCCACAAGGCCACCATCAGATCGGCCGCGATCAGCACCACGGACAAAGTCAGGCCGAACCGCAGGATGGGACGGAACAGGGACATGGTCGAAGGACTCTGTTGCGGAAGGACGCCGTTGCGGAAGGACGCCGTTGCGGAAGGACGCTACGGCCGGGGAACCAGGATGGCGAGGATCAGGCCAAACAGCGCGATCTCGAACAACGCCGGATGCCAGACGAAGGCCAGCACCCCCAGGCGGGCCAGAACCCAGCGGCAGACCAGGAAAATCGGGGTGGCCAGCAACAGGTACACGACGATGGGGGCGACATAGACCCCGGCCAGATCGACTTCTTTCAGCATGGCGAACTCCTGCGCCGTTGATCGGTTTCCGCCTGGAAGAAACGGCGGTTGCGGCCGACCAGCATGGCGACTTCGATCAGCGAGGCGGCGACCCGGGCCAGGGTCAGGGCCATGTCGGCGCGTTCGGTGGCCGCAAGATCGAGCAGGCGTCCGGCCGAGACCCGCAAGGCCCGCACCGCCGCCGCCGGCTGCCGACCGAGGTCGCGCAACGCCTGCCACGACGGCGCCATCGCCGCGACCAGCCGCCGGTCGCCGGCAACCCCGGCCAGCAGCCGGCGGGCGCGGATGATTTCGCGGCCGATGCGCAAGGAAGCGAAGCCGCCGCGGATCAGGCGGTCGTCGCTCAGTTCCGCAACCCGCATGCGGCCGACCAGCCGCAGCATGCGGTCGTGCATCCGGGACTCCCAGGCCACCGGCGCAGGCGCGCGGTCGCCGGCCAGCAACGCCGCGATGTCGCGGCGGATGGTGCGGCTCATGGCCCGGACATGGCCATGGGCGTCGGCGGGCAGCACCAGACGGAACACCACCATGGTCACGATGCCCCCCGCCAGCGTCGCCAGGACGCTGTTGAGATAGAGATCGGCGTCGTAGACCATGGGATTGGTCGGGGTCAGCAGCACCAGATAAAAAACGCTGACACCGACCCCGATAAAAATCGTCCTGGGATTGGTCGCCAGCATCACCGCCAGGAACAGGCACGGCCCGAGGACCAGACACAGCCCGAAAAAGTCGTCGGCCAGGGGCAGCAGCCAGACCAGACTGAGCCATCCCAGCACCGCCGCCAGGATGCAACCCTTGAAGAATTCCATGGCATCCTGTTCGGGGTGGTCGCGCATGGCCAGCAGGCCGCTGTTGGGCACCACGATGCCGACCATCATCCAGCCATAGGACCAGCCCGAAAGAATCCACAGGGCGCCGGCGAACCACACCGCCACCGCGGCGCGGACGCCGTTGATCAGACCGGCCCGCCAGTCGAGATGGAAGGCCAGGCGGTCGGAACGGCGGTTGCCGCCGGCGGCGGCGTCGTCGAGGGCAACGGGACGTCCGGCCTGCAGGACAATCACCCCGGCCAGAACCATACCCAGTTCGTCAAGCACTTCGGCCAACCGGTCATGGGCGACCAGGGAAGGCACGTTGGCCGGGTCCAGCCCGGCGGCCACCGACGACCCCAGCGCCACCAGCCGCCGGTGCAGGGCCATCAGGCATTTGACGGCCAGGCGGTTGGCGGGCCGGTCCGGAGCCAGCCCGGCGTCGATCTTCAACAACAAACGCAGGCTGCCGGCCACCCCTTGGGCCAGAGCCGGATCCCGGTCGGTCGCGGTCCGCCGGAGCGCCTCATGCAGCGAGGCGGCGGCGGCCAGCACCCCGAGCATCGCCCCCAGCGCCATCCGCAGGGTATCGCGCAGCGGAGCAACCTCTGCGACCTCCATGGTGGCAAATTCCACCAACGCATCCAGTTCGGCGACATCGGCGCTCAGCTTGCGCCGCAGCGGCCGAAGCTGTTCGCCGTCCCCGTCAGACATGGCCAACCGTAGATAGCCATTGAGGCTCCGCACGGCCGTCCGCAATCTGGCGCGCAGCGCCCGCGCCGCCGCCCCGGACGTCAACAGGGCCGCCACCACCCCGGAGCACAGGATACCGATGGCGACCACCGAGATCCGGGTAGTCACGAGATCGAACATCTGGTCCGGCGAATCAGTGCCGGGCAAGGCGATCAGAACCACCGTGTAGCCGGCCAGCACGAATCCGTAAGAGCGGAAATGGCGCAGCACCGTCGAGCCCAGGGTACACAGCCCCATCCACAGGCCGAAGCCGAGCAGGAACAGCTCCGGGCTTTGGGAAAACAGGCCCATTAACAAGATGGCCATCAGCGCACCGGCCACGGTGCCGGCCAGCCGACTGACGCTTTTTGCCAGCACCATGCCATGGACCGGATGCGCCACCAGCAGCACCGTCACCGCCGCCGAATAGGGCGTGCCCAGTTCCAGGGCATAGGCGATGCCCACCGCGGCCAGCGCCGCAAGAGTGGTCCGGGCGGCATGGGCCCAGGCCGCCGGCGAAGCGCCGGGCAGGCGCCAGGCACCCGGGCGCCACGAGGCCGGAGCGGCGACGCTCATCGGGTCTTCGCTCCCGGGGCTTTCGCTCCGGGCGCGGTCGCTCCGGGCGCGGTCGCTCCGGCGGTCTCGACAGCCGAGATGGCGGCGGAAATGCGGGCGAACACCGATTCCACCACGGCCAGCTCATCGTCGCCGATTTCCGCCATCAGTCGCCGGGCCACCCGTGAACTGGCCATGACGGTGCGCCGGTGAACCTCGCGCCCCTCGTCGGTCAGATGGACGGTCTTGCCCCGGTGGTCCTCCGGGTCCTCCCGGCGCGTCACCAGCCCGCTGGCTTCCAGCCGGTCGAGCAACTGGCTCAGCGACGGCCGCTCCATCTCCAGCACCTCGGCCAGATGCTTGGGCCGCACCCCGTCGCCCATTTCCCCCACATGAAACAGCGCGCGCCAGGTCGCCGAGGTCACGCCGAAACCGCGCAACTCGCCGTCGACGACATTGCGCCAGCGCCGGGCCAGCAGCAGCATGCGCAACCCGAACTCGCTCCGCCCCCGAGGGCAATCGGAAGACCCGTCGATTCCGGTCATTGGGAGGACCCTAACTATTAGGCGCCTAATATGGCCGGGTCGGATGGGGCCGGGAACCCGACCTTACCGCACCCCAGTCATGCCCTGCCCCTTTCGCCCACATTCCTAAAAAAGGGGGTTTCCTCCGGCCGCCGCCTGCGCTAATGTCCGCACCACAGCACGGACCCGTAGCTCAGCTGGATAGAGCGCTGCCCTCCGAAGGCAGAGGTCGCACGTTCGAATCGTGTCGGGTCCGCCAACGAATTCAAGGGGTTAGCCCAACGGCTAGCCCCTTTTTGCTGCCCAAAAAGGGTAGTGTAGAGGTAGTGTAGCGTTCCAGCGCCCTCCAAAACCCCAGCGCCCACGGGGGTCAGATTTCTGTTGACCGCCCTCAAGTAGTGCAGCGTTAGTGCGGGCAGTCGGACCTCTGCTTTCGGGGGCAGCCATGGGAGAAGCAAACGGCAAGAAGCCCCTTAGCCATAGACCATACTCCACAAAATGTGCCAACCCACTGGCCTCTCCTACTTTCTATAGTATCAAAACCGTTAATGGCTCGCAATCACGTAATCGGGGCGGATAAGGGGGCACGAGGTCCAATCGGCTTTACGAACTCCTCGGCGCAGTTATAGGGTGGATTGGTAATGATATTGCTGTGCCGCCTTTTGGTTTTTGTAAAATCGATACCGTGCTCCCCATAACCCCGATCATAGAGATCGGAACTAACTACGGTATTTCCTGTCTGCTCTAATACTTCAGACATTGCGCCATCACCGCAAGCGCACTCCCAAATATCACCTTGAAACTTTTCGTTGTCGATCAAGGCAAAAGTTGCCCAACGAGGCGTTGGAAAAAAGTCCGGCCCATCAAGGTCAGCGAAACGCTTTGCCGTAGGCTTGAACCCACCATTTATATTGTAAGACTTGTCCATCGGTTTCCCCGTTTTCCTGACCACGAGGATTCTAACCGAAATCAAATGGTTGATGAAAGGGCTTCCGAGATCCGCGGAAAAAGGTCGTTTGTTCGAGTCTTTTGCGCAACAGCAGCGGCGCGAGATCGTTCGGAGTCGGAGGGCCTGGGAGGGTCGGCAAGGGTGATGGACTCTCGGGGCTTTGCGTAGTCGCGGGCAGTCGGACCAAGCGCATGGGCGGGCACGGTAGGGCTTTATGCTGGCGGAATAGCAAAGGGCTTCGCGGCCCGGGCATTGTGGTAATCTCTCGACACAATCCACAGCCACGGTGTCGGCATGGCGACGAACGAAGCCTTCTCCCGCGTCAAGATCGATGCCCAACTCATGGATGCCGGTTGGAACCTGACGGACGGCCGAAGCGTGCGTTTCGAGTATCCGCTCCAGGATGGCACCAAGGCCGACTATGCGCTGTGTTCTCGCCGGGGTCATAGTCTGGCGGTGCTGGAGGCCAAGCGAGCGTCGATCAACCCACCCGAGGCGGAAGGCCAAGCCCTGGCATACGCGCGCCAACTGAAGGTGCCCTTCATCTTCCTTGCGAACGGTGAGGAGGTCTGGTTCTGGGAGTGGGAGACCGAAGCGCACCCGAGGCAGATCAAGACGGTCTTTTCACAGCCTGACCTTGAGCGCCGCGCGGCCAAACAAAAACTCCGCGTCGATCCTCTGACCATTGCGATCGACAAGCACATAGCGGGGCGTCCATATCAGCAGGAGTGTATCGATACTCTTTGCGCGGAACTCAATCTCGGGCGCCGCAAGATGCTGGTGGAGATGGCTACCGGCACCGGGAAGACCCGCACCGCTGCGGCGCTGATCAAGCGGCTATTCCAGGCCAACGCCATCACCCGCGTTCTGTTCCTGGTGGATCGGATCAATCTGGCAAAGCAAACGGAAGATGCCTTTTGCGAGTATTTGCCGGACTATCCGTGCCATATCATGAGATCGGGCAAGTTCAAGGATGAGAAGGTCATAACCATCGCCACCCTCCAAACCTTTATCGGTGAATACGCTAACTTTTCCTCCGGCTATTACGATTTGGTCATTTCCGACGAGTGCCACCGGTCGATTTACGGAAAATGGAGTGGCGTCCTGAAGCATTTTGACGGCGTTCAGGTCGGTTTGACCGCTACACCCTGCGTCTTTCGTGATCTTGATAACCTGCCAGACCCTGAAGACGGCGCCTTTATCAAGGACACCCTCCGCTTCTTCGAGGTAGAGCAGCCAACCTACCGCTACACCCTGCGGCAGGCGGTTCAGGAAGGCTATCTCGTTCCCTATCAGATTTACAAGGCGATGACCGTGCGGACGGCCGCTGAAGGAGGCTTCGAGGTTCGGCGCGATGAGTTGGATTGGTCGGCGATGGACGAGCAGACCCGAAACGAGTTCGAGGTCCTCTTCGCCGGTCAAGAGTGCATCACCGTCGATCCGTCCGCCCTGGAGCGCAAGTTTACGATCCCGGAACGCAACCGCTCTATGGTTCGGGAGTTCCGCGAAGTCCTGGAAAAGGGGTTCATGGGGAAGGATGGTGTCCGCCGGGAGCCGCAGTGGGGCAAGACCATCGTGTTTGCGGTGAACAAGCGGCACGCCGAAGCGTTGGCGCAGATGTTCGACCAAGCCTTTGCGGACAAGAAGCCATCACCGGAAGTGCGCTATGCCGACTTCGTGGTGTCGGGCATGGGCGGCGACGACACCGCTGATGCCGCGATGCGGATCGAACGCTTCAAGAAAGAGCAGTTTCCGATGATCCTGGTCAGCGTCAACATGCTGGACACGGGGTTCGACTATCCGGAAGCCGTCAACCTCGTGTTCGCGCGGTTTACCCGGAGCGCCACCCTTTATCAGCAGATGCGTGGCCGTGGCACCCGGAAGGCGGACCATATCAAGAAGGTCAACTTCACGATGTTCGATTTCGTCGGTGTGGCTGACTTCCACGGCGACGACGAGGACGAACTGCCGGATGGTGGGTTCACCACTCAATCCAAACCACGAGACCCGAACCGCGAGCCCCGGCGGTTGCTGACCCTTGATGTCCATGACCACATCGACCCGACCACGCGCGGCTGGGTTATCGATGACAGCGGCAACTTCGCACCAACGCCGGAGGACGAGGCGCTTGCGGTTGGGCTTGGTATCCGGTTCGAGGCGTGGCTGGCGCGGCAGACCTTCAACAGCGACCAGATGCGCCTGTTGCGTCTCATCGAAAGCCAGATCAAGGCCAATGCCAGCGACCTCGAAAGTTTCGAAACCTACCATTTCCGGCAGAGCCCCTTTTCAGAGAACGGAGGCATCCAGCGGGCGCGGCAGGTGTTTGGTGGGGCAGAGCGGTTGGACGAGATGCTTGCCCGCCTCAACGACGCCCTGTTTACTGCGCCAGCCGACGGTGAGCGGACAGCCGGGGCACGATCTCAAGCCAGTTGAACGACGGGAACCAGCCTTATGCCCATGACCCCGGAAATGCGGCGCGGTGTTGAGCAAATCCGCGACTATCTCTATGGCGGAGGCTACCCGAATCCGCTGACCAACGCGGAGCAAATGGCGTTCCTGTTCTTCTTCTATCTCGTCGAGGGTTTGGACGAGGACAACAAGGACATCGCCAGAGGCAAAAAGGTAGAATACCGCAGCATGTTCGGCGGGGAGTGGACCCTGGTCAACCCGCTCAACGCCAGCGCGCAGGGCATGACCAAGGTTCCGGCTGACCGTCTCCGCTGGAGCGTGTGGAGCAAGATGACCGGCGATGGCCTTGTCCGCTGGGTGCGCGACGAGGTGTTCGCGTTTTACCGTGAGGTCGCAGAACAGACATCCACCAACTTCCTGCGCGACGCTCGCTTGGTGATTGACGAGCCGACCGTCCTGTCGCAGGTGGTCAACCTGATCGACAACCTCCACCTCGATGAAGCGGACGGTGACACCAAGGGCGACCTGTTCGAACATGTGCTGAAGCAGGTCAAGCAGGCTGGTGAGTTGGGCCAGTTCCGCACGCCGCGCCACATCATCCGGGCGATCGTCTCCATGATCGATCCCAAGGTCGGTGAGACCATCTATGACCCGGCCGCTGGCACCGCTGGCTTCCTGGTGGCCGCCTATGACCATATCCGGCTGGCGAACTCAACGGCGGCCGGGATCAGGGAAGCGGAACTCGACGGCAAGATCGTCCGTCGCGGCTTTGGCGACAAGTTGAGCGCGCCGCTGTTGAGCAAACTCCGGCACGCCACCTTCTACGGCAACGATGTCGATCCGGCCATGGTGCGGCTTTCCACCATGAACCTGATGCTGCGCGGCCTTTCGGATGTCCACATCCTGAAGCGCAATGTGCTGACCAGCACCATGGAACGCGCAGAGCGGGCGGAACGCGGGCTGCCGCTGAACGGCTACGATGTCGTGCTCGCCAATCCCCCGTTTTCGGGCAAGGTGGACAAGGACCGGATCGTCAACGAGGTCAAGGTGGGCACCGGCACCGCCACCGAACTCCTGTTCGTCAAATACATGACGAACAGCCTCAAGGACGGTGGCCGCTGCGGCGTGGTCGTTCCGGAGGGCGTCCTGTTTGGCAGCACCGGAGCGCACAAGGAGTTGCGTCGTCAACTGGTCGAAAACAACACCGTTCTGGCTGTCGTCAGCCTGCCGGGCGGCGTGTTCCAACCCTATTCAGGCGTCAAGACATCGGTGCTGTTGTTCCGCAAGGGCGGCACAACGGAGCGGGTGCTGTTCCTCCATGCCGACGCCGACGGCTACAAACTGGACGCCAACCACGACACGCCGATCGAAGCCGACGATCTCCCGACGCTGGTGGAGGACTTCCGGCAACGGGACTTGGCATGGTCGGACTGGCAGAGCCGGGTCGCCAAGGCGGAGTGGACCGAGAAGTGGTGGTTTGCGACCGTCGATACGATCCGGGCCAACGACTTCAATCTGTCGGCTGGCCGCTACCGCCCGCAGTCGCAGACCCAGGTCGAACACCGTGATCCGCTGGAGTTGATCGACGAGTTGCGCGCGATCGAGACGGAGATCATCGAGGAACTCGGGGCACTGGCGGACAAGTTGCGGGAGCGGGCAGCGTGAAGCGGAAAGCGACCGTTTCGGCGCCCGCGCAAAAGCATTACTTCGTTGATGAGGCGGGTGATTCTGTCCTGTTTGGGCGTCAAGGCAAGCCCATGGTCGGTCAAGAGGGGTGTTCGAGGTTCTTCATGATGGGCTGCCTGGAGGTAGCCGATCCCCTGACGCTCGCGGCGGACATTGAAGCCCTGCGCGAGGTGTTGCTGGCGGATCCGACCCTCAATCGCGTGCCGTCCATGACCGCCGCTGAACGCAAGACTGCGGTGGCCTTTCATGCCAAGGACGATATACCAGAGGTCAGGAGAGAAGTGTTCAAACTGCTGATGCGGCATGAAATCAAGTTTTACGCCATTATCCGGGACAAAATCACCCTCACCACTGCGGTTCGTCTCCGCAACGAGAGTGATCCAACCTACCGCTATTCAGAGAACGAGGTCTATGACGCCCTCGTGTCTCGCCTGTTCCGCGACCGGCTTCATCAGGCCGACTATAATGAGGTTGTCTTCGCCAGAAGAGGGCGCAAGGATCGCACCCAGGCCCTTATGGCGGCGCTGGACAAGGCTCGCACCAACTTTGCCCGCAAGTGGGGAGTGGTGGGAACCGGTGCGATCCATGTTTATGCCGCCACCCCCCGCGATCACGGCGGCCTTCAGGCGGTGGACTATCTCCTTTGGGCGCTCCAGCGGCTCTATGAACGCGGAGAAGATCGCTACCTGTCAGTGATCTGGCCCAAGGCGCGGATGGTCATGGATATCGACGACACGCGAGCCCGGGGCTACGGTGAATGGTTCACCCAGCAAAAACCGCTGACATTGGAAGCACTTACAGGAAGGCCGGGGGGTATAGGCACCAGTAGCCGAAGCCCTGGGCACACGGCGTGAAGCCGATTTTCGTCCCCCGGTGAACAAAGGATGGCAGCGATGGAGTCAGAAATCAATACCCCAGGCGCAACTCCCCTGCGGATGCGGCTGTCCGTGCCTGGACCGGGACGGGGTAGGTTCGCTTCATCAGTGCGGGCGGCCGAAGGCCAGATCATCAAGGGACTTGGTGCGCTGGAGGATAAGTTGCGGGAGTTGACAGCATGATTACGACGGTCCCGTTGCGGCAGGTTACAACCATCTATAGTGGTGGAACCCCAAGCAAAGCCGAGCCGTCATATTGGTGCGGCGATATTCCGTGGGTATCACCAAAAGATATGGGCCTGGACATTATTGGTGATGCCGAGGATCACATTTCGGCTGACGCAGTAAACGGGTCTGCCACACGGGTCGTCCCCGGACAGAGTATTCTTGTTGTTGTTCGTTCAGGCATACTTGTCCGAAGGCTGCCCGTTGCTATCACATCGCGACCGGTGGCATTCAATCAGGATATCAAGGCACTGGTTGTTGATGCGCGCCGCTGCCTACCCGAATACATTTTCTGGCTGCTGAAATCCCGCGAAGGCGATGTGCTTTCACACGGGGTGAAAAAGGGAGCGACCGTTCACAGCCTTTCCGCCGGATATATCGAAGGCATGTCCGTTCCAATGCTGCCGCTTGATGAGCAGCACCGGATCGTAGACATCCTTGACCACGCCGCGAGCATCAGGAGGCTGCGGGAACAGGTTCAAGCGAAGGTGCGCGAAATCATCCCGGCACTCTTCGTCGATATGTTCGGCGATCCCGCAACCAATCCGAAGGGATGGCCGGTCAAGGCCCTCGGGGACATCATTGATAGATTTGAAGGTGGCAAGAACTTACAGGCTGGCGACGATGTGGTCGGCAGCGGGTTTCGTATCTTGAAGGTAAGTGCGGTCACATCCTCATGACTCCCCTCATTTTTTTCTGGATCTAGGTCGCGCAGATAGGTAAGGTAATGTTCATGCACAACCCAAGGCGATGTTGGTATAGAAATGGAACATGCAAGATTTGGTGGCTGGCACTCG